>Ga0073905_10000699_pt1 | contig 16236 bp, 15 predicted proteins | sample KloWWTupernatant_FD_65482 | JGI IMG/M metagenome (GOLD analysis project Ga0073905, IMG submission 65482) | Active sludge microbial communities from Klosterneuburg, Austria, studying microevolution and ecology of nitrifiers - Klosterneuburg... | ecosystem: Engineered > WWTP > Aerobic digester >... | reverse complement strand
CTCCGCAGCTGCGAAGCCAGCTCCGGAATCTCGGTTCGGGAGGCTTGGACGGCCAGCGGCCACGAGCATTCCGGCTGACCGCTGCCTGACCCGGGATTCCCGTCCTTGGACCAGAGGAGTCCGACTGACTGACAGCTATTCGACGTCGGGCCAGTCACTGGTTAGGAATGCCTCGAGCGCGCGATGACGGAAGCTATATGGCTTACCGCGTTCGATGAGCCCCCGCACGCGGTCCAGTCGCTGCGACGCCGGGCCGGCGTCGGTCGGCCTGTCGAAACCCGCCTCAGCCGCAATCCGAGTCAGCACCCGCTCCTTCGGCGGCAGCTTCGCCATCGCCTGGAGGAAGTCGAGTTCGCGCTGCGGCAGGCGGCCAAGGATCCGCTCCACATGAGAAGTCGCCTCGGCGTGCGCTCCGCGCCATCCTCTGAGCACCTCCTCGCGCGTTATCACCTCACCCGAACCGGCATACCAGGCGCGCTCCCCTGCCAGCTGGAACAGGAACGGCTCGCCCTGACAGAGCTGGACGATGGCCTCGACAGCACCCGGCGCCATCCGCACGACGCTCACCCCTCCGTTGTCGTCGGCAACCTCCCACCCACTGACGACGAACCCTTGCAGTGCGCTGCGCACATCGTCGTCAGCCAACGGCGCCAGGGTCGTGGTCTTGAACCGACGAGTGAAGGTCGCGCCCTTGCGAGCACCCGAGGCGTCATCGAACTCAGACAGACCGGTGAGGTACACCGCGATCGGGAGCGAACGTTCGATGCGCCCCACCCCTGGAACTTCCACCTCCACCTTGCGGGTGATCGCATCCCCGAGCGCAATGAGCACCTGCGACAGCGTCCGCTCGTCCGCGATGTTCTGAATCTCGTCAAGGTGGATCACGACGACGTTGCCTCGGGCGATCGCGGCGCGGCCGATCTCAACGAGCAAGTCGGTCAACGCTGAGTGCGGCTCCTGGCCTTCTGCTTCGCGCATCCCGAGCGAAACGCCGCTGGCGGCCACCGACTGCACCCGCCCGAGCAGCCCGGCGATCCGATGCTCTCGCGCCGCGGCCAGCCCTGCCTTGTCCGCGAGCCTAAGCGTCTCCGCCGCGATCCGCTTGATGGGGTCTGCACCCAGCGCCAGCCGGATCTGTGGGGTCGCCCAATCACCGCCCCGCTCCGCGTCGTCAGCAATCCGGCGCACCAGGGACGACTTCCCCAGACCCGGCTCGCCGAGCACCGTCCGTCCTCGCTCGAACAGACCCGCGACCAGCCGAGGACGCAGCACATCGCGCCAATCGCTCAGCTGAGCCGTCCGGCCCGCCCAGATCGCAGGAACGACATCAGAACCCGGCTGGAACGGGTTGTTCACTGCGCTTCGCACGCTGATAAGTTTATCAGAGCGATGGACGAGGCACTCCCCTATCCCGGGACCGAGGAGTGCGTTGGACAACTCGGTCAGGCCCCGTTCAGCCTCCGCCAAAGCCGGGTCAGCCAACCCGGTAGTGAGCGCAGGGACCGGACCCGAGAGCCGGCCGTAGAGGCTCGCCCAACCCTGGGGAGTGACGGCGTACACCTCACCGTCGAAGGCGGACGTGAGGTGGTTGCTGAACCGCCAGCCCCAGTAGAACTGGGATTCGGTAGGCGTGACCTCCGCGTCACCCTCCCGGCACACCACCGTCAGCAGGTGGCCGGTGATGCCGTTCCGCCGATCTGGAGTCCATGCTCTTGCAGGTACGCACTCCTCCGCGACCTCGCAGAGCGTGTCGTTGAGCGCGCGAATGGTCTCGTCGGTGAAGCAGGAGTCGTCGTCGAGGACCGCGTCCGGCGTGGAGATGCTGCGCACGGCCCGCACTTCAAGGGTGCTTCGGTCGACGTAGCCGACCAGGGTGGTACCGGGGACGGCTCCGCCCAGCCGGAGGATCTCGGTGAGGACGCGGGTGCGGTCCTGATCAGTGGTGAACAGCTCTATGGAAGTAGTCATGCGATCCAGCATGAAGTGGAGGGCGGACAATTCCGTGCGTTGGTGCAGGGGGTTGTGGATAACCCCCGGTCGAGTGCGGTTATCCACAAGCAATCGCTCGAGCAGGCCAACTCCGTCAGCTTCGGCGATGGGGAGGCCCACCTCGGCAATCGGGATAGCTCACCGACGTCGAACGTGTCCACCAACCATTGGACGCCGCTGCTCGACCGCATGGACCGGCCCGCCGTGGACCGGTGATATCGGGATATCGCAATACCGTTGCGGTATAGTGATTTTCCGATAGACGTCGTGTATCGTGAAATCGCTATACAGCGAGGAGGTGCGATGAGTACACACACGGCTCGGTTACGGTCCCCGGGCGACGTCGGCCTGGCCGTGCAGCAGGCACGGCTGGCGCGCGGCCTCACACAGACCGAGCTCGCCGCGGAGCTCGACGTCCCCCAGAGCACGATCAGCGAGATCGAGTCGGGTAAGGCGACGATCTATCTGCGCAGGCTGTTGAGTATCGCGCGCGTTACCGAGCTGGAGTTCACGGCAACCTGGGAGGCAGACGATGCGCCTCGCGGTTGAGTTGTACGGCACGGTTGTCGGTGAACTGGGAGGCGATGCGCGCACTTTCGACTTCACCCCGACGAGTGAGGGCGCCGGAGCGTTCGGCACAAACAGCACCATCTTGTCGGTCGCGATCCCGCTCTCGCCGGCGCAGCGTCGCGACCATGCTGGGCGGCGACGCAACTGGTTCGCGGAGTTGTTGCCCGAAGGCGCCCAGTACGACCACATGATTGCCCAGGCAGGGCTCCGCCGTGACGACACCCCCGCGTTCCTTGCCCGGTATGGACGCGACGTCGCCGGCGCGCTGCAGGTCTGGGACCTCGACGACCCGACGGAGCCGAAAACGCCGTCCGTCCGCTCGTTGGCACCGGCCAAGGTTCGCGCTCTGCTCGAGGATCCGATCAGGTCGCCGCTGGCGAACGATCCCCAATCAGGGAAGTCGTCGCTCGGTGGCGTCCAGCCCAAAATCGTCCTGGTCCAAACTTCGGACGGCTGGGCGCAGGCACTCGGCGGCTATCCGACGACCCATATCCTGAAGCCGCGCGTCGACGGCGACTCCTCGACCGTCATCTACGACGAGGAATACGGCTCGCGCATCGCGCGCCGCTTGGGCCTCGCGAGCTTCGAGACCTGGATCGAGGAGTTCGATGGCCTACCGGCGCTCGTCATCGAGCGCTACGACCGCACGCGCGGCGAGCGCGTTCATCAAGAGGACTTCAACCAGGCTCTGGGGGCAAGCAAGAACGAGAAGTACCAGGAGATCGGCGGCATCGTCAGCCTCAAGCGCGTCGCAGACACCCTGCGCAAGCACACGCCCGAGAGCGAGCTGCAACGCTTGGCCAGAATGGTCGTGCTCGCGGTGGGCATCGGCAACCTTGACCTGCACGCCAAGAACCTCGGCCTGTTGCACCCGGTGGAAGCTGACGTCGCCCTGGCACCCGCATACGACGTGGTTCCACAGGCGCACCTACCGAACGACGGGAAGCTGGCCCTTGCCGTCAACAACAAGTACCGGCACAACAGCGTCACTCGCGACGACTTGCACGCCGAACTCACCGGATGGCGACTGAGGCGCGCATCGGCCGTAGTCGGATCGACCCTCGACGAGCTCTACTCCGTCGTCCGGGAGGAGAGCCCACTCGACGGTGCCGCCCCCAATCTCCAGCACACAATCCTGAACTTCATCGATAGCCTCCGCAACGGACGCCCTGTCGGAGACCGATAGGTTCCGCGGACTGACCGGCAACGGGGACCAACTCCCTGGCCGTTGACAGTCAGAGCGCCCTAGCATGCTTCCTATGCCTGAGCGGTTCGCGACTGTCACTGAATACCTCACCGCTCAGACGCCTGGACGACGCTCCGACATAGAGTCACTTCGCGCACTAGTACACGAGGCAGAACCCGACCTCATCGAGATCGTGAAGTGGAACTCACCTAGCTACACGCTCAACGGATTCGACCGATTAACGATCAACGCCGCCGGCAACGGTCCGGTGCGGCTGATTCTTCATCTCGGCACTCACCTTGCAGAGAACAAGGACGCTGCGCCGACATTCGGAGGCGACCCCTGCGGGCTACTCACGTGGCACTCCGACATCCGAGCAAGCCTCGTCCTGCCGCGAGCCGACGATCTCCCCTCAGCACGCGACGCGATCATCGACGTCATCCGTGCCTGGCTCGCGAGGTGATCAGGACGCAGCCGCGAGTTACCGGGTAATCGCCGCGGCGAGGCGCCGCGAATCTAGCGGCGGCGACCGCACCGGCAGTCTGGTCGACTGCCTTGGCTGCTGCGGCCGGCGGTGGAAGCGTTTCACAGCTACCGATTCAGACGGCCATCGGGGGCGGCGAGCGTCCGTCTGCGTTCATTCCCCGCAGCTGGTCGGGCTGCTACTCGAGGGATGCTGATGCAGCCCCGAGCCTTGGCCCGGATCATTGTCGACCAGAAAGAAGGAAACCCCGGAGCCGAAGTGCTCACCCTCGAAACGGGTCGTCCGGCCGGTGCCGATGACCAGGTCCGTGGCATTCACCGATCGCATCATGTCAATCTCCTGTCTTGTCCAGTTGCGCGACCGCGGTCGCCTAAGCAGCGAACAGCGGCTGGACGTTCGCCGCGCACATCGCTGCCGAGCCGGCAGATGCGCGCCTGTCGTCCTGTCCGAGCCTCTGGATCAAAGCCACACCAGGATCTTCCCCGCTGGCCAGCTTCTTGGCCACCCCGCGTCGACACCCTTCAGCGCCGCATCGCGGCAGGTCGTCTGCCTGCGTTCCGCTTCGGCGAACGGCCCCTAATCCACGCGCACCGGAGGCCTGAATGCGTGGGGACAGGCCAGCCGGCGGATGAACTCAGGCGCCGTCGGGCGGCATCTCGGAAAGGTCGTCGAGGAGCGCACCGAGGATCTCCTCCTCGAAACCGGCGAAGCCGTCCGGCATGCGCCACCGCTCAGCGCGGTCGAAGCGGTTCAGCAGGCCGTTCACGATGCTCCAGCCCGCGCGGTCTCCGTCGGCCCTGAGCCGCAGTTGCACCGACGGAGCGAGCGCTTGGAGTAGACGTAGCGCGGCCACTCCCGGACGCCCGAACGTGCAGACCAGCGGGGCGCTCGCGGAACCGAGGCGGTCGGCCGCAGCTTCGACGACCGACGGGTTCTCACACACGAACACGTCACCGCGACCCGCCAGGCTGAGCGTCCCGGTGAGCGAGCGCAGCGTCAGCCACAGCGGCTCGCCCCGGGCGACCTCGCAGAGCCGGACAGCCGCAGCGTCACCGACCAGCGGCAGGTTCAACACCAGTACCTGGGACGAGACCGTGTCACACGCGACGCCGCCCGCGGTCCACGCCGCCCGCCAGTCCTCCGCCGTGGCGACCGGGTCGGTGAGGTCAGCCAGCACGCCGGCCACCGAAGGCCCACCGGCGGCTGCGCGGTCGAGCGCTGCTCGGACAGCGAGGAACCGCGCCACCGCACGCCCCAGCGGACGGGTCTTGTCGAGGGCGTGCGCATCCTGGGCCACTCCGGCAGCAAGCACCGGTAGAAGCACCCCATCCCCCTCGGACGGCAACTTCGCGACCACCGCGGCCACAGCCTCGGCCCGTTCGATGGGCGGCCGACGACGAATCACCCACCGGAGCAGGGCCGCGTCCACGGCGGGCCGAATGTCGTCGGCTACCGGCCCGAGTAACTCGCGGAGCATGTCGAGCGCGTCCCGGCGCTGCGTCGCAAGCGCTGCGTGGTGGGCCGCGGTCTCGGCCGGTCGGTCCCGCAATGGGCCACCCACGGCGATGAGCAGGCCGTCGAGCGTGCACCCGTGCCGCGCCAGTTCCTGGCGCAGCGTTCTCGTCGGCACAGGAGCGTCCGACCGGGCCCAGTCCGCGGTCAACAGGCGCCCCACGTCGCCTCGTTCCGTTCCGCTCAGCTCGATCGCGATGGTCGCACGTGGGCCGAGCTTTCGGCGCTCGAGGCGGTCGCGGGCCGCCCGGAGCACCCGCGCGGGCCCGCTGAGACCCGCCCACTCCAACAGGTAGCCGGGCACCTCCCCCTTCACGGACTGCTCAGTCACAGCAAGGTGTCCTCCGGCTCGACCACCGAACCCGACGGCAGGCTGGCCGGCAGCTGCACCTGGGTCAGTTCGCCGCCCGCCCACAGCTCGAGGGTCAGGTCGACACCCGGCAGCGGCGCCGGTGCGCGCACCACCTGATAGATGGCCGCTGCCGGGACGGTGCGCACGTTGACCAGGCGGGCCGGCCCGGCGAGCAGCACGTCGAGGTCGAAGCCGCGGAAGAGATCCATGACCATCTCCCGATTGGCGCTGTCCAGTCCGTCGAACGCCTCGTCCAGCCACAGCGGACGCGGGGAACCGTCCGAGTCCTCGTACAGGGCGGCGAGGGTGGCCACCAACGGCAGCATCAGAATCACCGCCCGGGCACCACCACTCATCTCGGCGAAACCCTGCGTGGTCAGCGGGGCCCAGCGTCCCTCGCTGCCGACCCGCTTCTTCAGCTGCACCTCGAACCAGTCGCGGTAGTCCAACTGCTGAGCCAGCCGGAGCCGCCAGTCCTGCTCACCCTCGCGCTCGGCGAGCCGCTTCGCCTCCTCGACCCGTTCCCGCAAGCGGTCGCGAACGCGTCCGGCCACCTCCGGATTCGCCAGTGACGAGCCGCTGACCGCCTCCAGCATCGTCGCGTCGGACGGCGACGCCGGCTCCATCACGATCCTCAGCGACGTCTTCGTTGTCACCACCGGGTGATCGGCCAGGACCTGGTTGATCCGGCCGATCAGTGCCTGGGTGGCGCCCAGTCGTTCGCGCAGGTGCTCCAGGAAGGTCGAACCCAAGAGCTCGTCCAGCGTCTCCTGGACGCGCTGGCTGTAGGCCGCATCCAGCTCGTCGTGGATCTCTCCGAGTCGGACGGACGCGTCGCGCGGCCCGAGCGCTGAGCCGGTCGAGTCCACCAGCACGCCGACGGCCGGCAGCCCCGACTGATCCGTCGCGATAGTGATGGACCGTCCGCTCGCTTCAAGCCTGACCCGGGTGTCCTCGTTGAGGCGGAACAGCTCGGCCAACAGCTTGTCGACGAACACGCCCTGCTCGGCCGTCCCCGCCGGCCACCCCTTCGGACTCACGAGCCGACGGGTGATCGCAACCTGGTCGCGGACGCGCTCAGCAGCAGCAAAATCTGGATCAGCCGTCAGACCCACCTCCTCGGCGAGCCCTCGATCGAGCAGGATCCGGAACTCCGCCCAGGCCGCGTCCCTCGCCCGGGTGGCCGCCTCCCGCTCATGCTCGGTGTTCTCCAGTTGCGTGCGGGCCCTGCCCAGACGCACTCCAATCTCGCGCAACTCCACCTCGAGTTCCCCGTGAACGCTCGCCGCCCGCTGCTCGGACGAGCGCAGCCGCTCCAGCTCGTCCAGCACCTCCCGGTCGTCGGCATCGATAGTCGCTTCGAGCGTCTCGACCGTCGCCTCCGTCTCGGTCAACTCACCTGCCGTGCGCTCGCGTCGACCCTGCATCACGAGGCGTGCCTCCTCCGCGCGCCCCAACCGGTCGCGGGCCCGCCCCAGGGCCGCCTCCAGGCCCGGCTCGAGACCGAGGTGCTGCTCGAGCAGCTTCAGCCGGGACCTCGCCTCGTGAACGTCCCGGCGCAGCCCGTGCAGTTCATCGGGCTCGGACGGCAGGCCCTGCTCTGCGCACCGGCGGGTCAAATCGGCGCGCTGGTCGTCTGCTCGTGCCCGCAGGTCACCGGCCCTCGTCTCGTCCCTGGCGGCAGTCGCAGCTGAGAGTTCAGCCACCCGATCACGCTCGGCCGCCCGGGCCAGCGCCGCCCGCAGGTCACCGTCACTCGGGCACCTCCGGAGTGCCTCGGCGAGGTCGGCAAGGACGGCGTCTGCCCGGTCACGACTCGCTCGTGCGGCGAGCGCCCGCTCACCCCAATCGGCCTTCTCTGCGGTGAGCTCCACGACCCGACGCCGACGGCGATTGGCGCGCGCCGACTCACCCAGCCACTCCGGCACCGGGTGCTGCGGCTCCGCCCGGCCGCTCAGGCCGTACGAGCGCCAGCGTCCGTCCGGACTGATCGCCAGCGCCGGCTGCCCTGCGTCCGCACCCTGGTCGGACGGCGCTGTGTCCAGCGCGATCCCCGCCAACAGCCCGGCGGCGGTGAAGCCAAGCGCCGGATCGCAGTCCGCGACCCGGAGGAGGTCACCGAGACTGGGGCCGGCCACCGCCGGCGGCACCACAACGACCAGGTCCGCACCATCACGTTCCGACCGGAAGACCCCGTCCGGCGTCACCCACGCGTCCAGGAGCGATGCGGCGGCCAGCGCGGCCTCGACCCGGGCCAGGCTGGCGTCTGGGAGGCCGTCGGCCGGGTCGAGCAGCGACCACACAGGCGCCCCGCTCGCCGACGCCTCGGGACGCTCGCGGCGGGTCCACCCCGCTGGCTGGGGAAAAGTCGGGACGCGGGTGGCGACCAGGGCGGCGATCTCCTCGTCGATCCGTTGCTGCTCAGCCAGCGCTGCAGCCAGGCTCTGGTCGGCGACTTCCCGGGCTCGGATCGCTTCCGAGCGGGCGGGTTCGTACCAGTCCTGACGGACTGCGTCGGCAAGGGTGGCCTGCCGGGCGTCCTCCGCCGTCGCGGGCAGGCCGGCGAGCCAGGCGTCCAGAGCCCGCTCCGCCACCCGCGGATGGAGCCCGGCAGCCCAGGCCGGGAGTGCGTGGGCCAGCGCCTCGCGGGCGGACTCTGCCTCGGCCCAGACGGCCTCGGCGTCACGGGCGTCGCGGGCAGCCTGTTCGCGGGTGGCTGCGGCGACTTCCTCGGCGTTCGTGGCATCGCGGTCGGCCACGTCCGCCCGCCGGGCGGCCTGGAGCGCGGCATCGATGGCCCCATCCCGCTCGGTCAGCGTCTGGTGCAGCCACGGCACGTCCAGCTCGCCAGGTGGGAACTGAAGAACCGTCCGTGCTGCCGCGGCAAACCCGTCGCGCAATCGGTCCGAGACGGTCGACCACTCGTCGCGGTCGGCCTGACGCTCGTCGACCTCGCGGCGGGCGTCGTCCTCGCGGCCAGCGGCCGTATCGAGATCCGCGACCGTCTCGGCCAGTCGGCGCCCCAACTCGGCCCGCTGCTTCCGGAAGCCCTCGAGCCGCGCGATGCGGCCCTGCGCGTTCTGGTAGCGCAACGAGGACTGCAACTCATCTGCGGCCCGGCGCGCGCCGTCCGACTGCTGCCGCGCGGTCGTTGAGTCCCCGAGCTTGCGTTCCTGCAGTTCCTGGCTCGCGACGACCTCGGCGTGCGCCTCGACCTCCCGCCTGGTGACGTTGTCGAATTCCGTCCGGGCCACGCCTGCCACGTCGGCACGCTGCCGCAGCACCGCGCGAGCCCACGGCAGCCAGGCGGCGTCCTGGAAGCGGCGGATCGTCCCGGCTGCGGCCTTGGTGGACGCCAGGTCCGCGCGGATCTGGTCGAGCTGATCCCAACCGTCCGCGAGAGCGTCGACCTCCCCCCGACTCAGCTCCGGCAAGGCCGAACGCAAGTGCTTCTGGACGAATGCGATCTCGAGCTGGGCGCCCAGCTTGGGCGTCCGGGTGACGCGCAGCATCTTCCCGATGGCCTCCAGCCGCTCGGGCGTGCTCGCCAGGAGGCGTCCGGCCACGTGGTCGCGGTACGCGGTGGCGGTCGGGTGGACGATCAGTCCGGGGACGTGTAGCTCACGTGGCGTCACCACCACCCGGCTGGGCGCCAGGTCGATCGATTCCCGAACCCGGGCCGAGCCCTCGACCGTGCACCACGTGAGCTTCACGTCGGCGGCTGCGCTGCGTGCCTCGGCGAAAAGCAGCGTCGTGAAGTACTCCGGCCCGGTCTCGGTGACCCGTCCGTACTCCACCCAGAGCCAGCCCCGATGGGTGGACGCGTCGCTGCTGCGACGGTCGCCGTCCGCGGTGGTGGGCTCGACGTAGTAGCGGAACCGCTTGCCGGAGCGTCCGAGCGTGTCAATGTTGGCCGAGGACGTGTCGGCCAACCACGGGATGAGGGTGGTCAGCGCCATCAGTGACGACTTGCCGGTCTCGTTGCGTCCGGTGAGCTGGGCCCAGCCGTTGGCGAACCAGTACTCGGTGAGCTCGAACTCCCACAGGTTCACCACGCCGGCGCGAAGCACACACCACCGGTCCGACCGCGCCGGGATCGGGAAGCCCCCGCGGCTGGCCGCGTCCACCCAGCCGTCCAGCTGGGCTTCGAGTTCGTCGGGGGCTACCGGTGCGGACGACATGCTCACTCCTCGAAAAGGGTCTCGGCAGGCGAGGGATTCGACCGTGGCAGCTGCAGTTCCGCGCTGCGGTAGCGGCCGGCTTCGGGTTGCAGGAGCCAGTCGCCCGACTCCGCGACCGAGAGTAGACCGGCTGCGGTCAGCTGGGTCTCCGCAGCCTCGCGAACCGCTCCCGCTGACTCCCGCAACGCAATGGTGAGTTGCCCGGCGTACTCGGTGTGCAGCCGGTCGGCCAACTCGTCGACCACCCGGCCAGGGCACCGTCGCCGTCCGTCCGGCAGTACCAGTGCGTCGCTGCCTGCCCAGTCGAGCAGCGCCAGCGCCACCCAGTCGGCAGCGGTGGCCTCGGGAAAGGCGACGACGAGGTCGGCGTCCAGCCCCTGGTCGGACGGGATCACCAGCACCCAGGCGTCGGAGCGGACCTCGACGGTGCCCCCGGTCATCTCCTCGGCCTGGTCGATCAGGCGACGCCGCTGCGAGCCGAGGTAGGTGCGTTCGGCGTCGGTCAGCGAGAGCGGGTGGAGAGCCTGGGTCTCGACAAGTTGGCGCAGGATGCGCTGACCGCGGGTATCGTCCGGGGAGTCGGCTGGCTCGAGTGCCAGGTGGACATCCCTGGTGTCGACGAGCAGGACGAGCGCGTCCCGGTGGATCAGGTAGCCGGCGCCGATGCCTCCGCCGGTCCGCTCCCATGCCTGCAGGAGCTCCTCGCGGAGCGTCCGGCGGTCGAGGACGCCGTGGGCGACGAGCAGGTGCACCGCGGCGACCAGGGCCACCCGGTGACTGCGGTGGTCGGGGTCATAGGGAACGAACCGGTTGGCGGCGGCGAAGTGCCGCAAGGCGTCGGAGATCTCCTGGAGGGTGATCGAGTCCTGGGAGTGGTCTTCCAGGAGCGCCGCGACCAGCAGGGCTAGGACGAGCGGACGCCGGGGTGGCGGCGTGACCCTCGGGGACGCGGCCAGCCCGTCCAGTGGCGAGCGGCGCAGCCGGAAGCACTGGTCGATCCGCACGAGGCGGTACCCGAGCCGGGCGCACCACACCTCGAGCGTGTGCTCGTGGCGAAGGACCAGGCGGCACAGGACCGGATCGGTCCAGGGGGCTAGGAGCGGGTGGGCGAGGAGGCCGGTGAAGGCGGCCTGCCTCTCGGCGAGGTCGGCCCTGCTGAACGACATGACGCTCACGGGGTGATCTCCACCCGGGCGTCGGCGAGGGCGAGTCGCCCGTCCGGCGTGCGAAGGATGGCCGTGCGGCCGGGACTCGCGGGGACGAGCCGGAGCCGCCAGCGGCCGTCCGTGCTGACGCCGGTGAGCGCGCCGTCGGCCTCGCGATGGTTCCGCGCCGCCGAGAGCAGGTCGAGAAATAGCGTCGCCTCGGTCGAGGTCAGCGGCCCCCAGGCGGAGAGGTCGGTTCCGGAACGTTGGGCGAGCGCTACCTCGGCCCGAGCGAGGTCGGCACGTTCCTTGACCGCCAATTGGCGAGCCCTGGCCCGGGCGACCGAGGTGTCCGCCATCCGCGGGGCGGCGCCGGCGAGGGAGCGCTGTCCCTGGGCGCGGAGGCGGCTCGAAACCGTGGCGGGCGGTGCGTCCCACACCGAGGTCTGGGCGGGATGATCGGGCTCCGGTGCCAGGACGCGGAGGTGCCTGGCTGTGAACAGTGATGTGGCCGACGTCCACAGCTGCCAGGCGTGATCGGCGTCAGGGGCCGATTCGACGGCGTGAGCGAGCCGGACGAGATCGGCCTTCCGGGAGACGGTGCCGCCGACTGCGAGGAGGGTGCGATGGCTGCGGAGGACGGGCGAGATCGCGTCCCGCATCTGCTTGCGGAGCCGCTGCGCCTGCGGGGCCCGCGAGCAGAACCAGTGTTCGAGAGTACGCACGACCTGGATCAGCTCGGCCACCGTATCGACGACGGCGTCCTCGGGAGCCGTGGACTGGACGCGGGCGAGAGCGAGACGGCGCCAGACGTCGTCGGTCTGGGCGGCGAGGCGGGGGACGGCTGCGCCGATCCGGCTGCTGTACGCGTCCACGCCAGAGCCCCACGCCTCGACGTACGCGAGGATCGTCTCGAGAAGGCGGGTGATTCGCGCCTCTTCGGGAGGCCCGCCGAGCGCTGCTGCGAGCTTCGACTGCCAGCTCGCGGCCGCGGCCGACATCGCGGCGAGGGTCGTCTCCACCTGCGCATACTCCGTCGATGCCGCAACGAAGTCGCCCGCTTCGATGGCCGCGAGTGTGGCGGCCAGGCGGTCGGCCAGCGAGCCGGGCGCCATCAGCGCTGCGGTGGAACCGGCTCCTACCTCCGCCTCCAGTTGCTCGGCCATGCGGTGCAGCGAAGCGCCGGTCTCGGTTAGCTGGAAGCGGCTGCGGTTGCGGAGGAAGTCCGTTTCGGTCTCGGCCCGGTCCTGCCAGGCCTCCACGGTTCCCCAGCCGACGAGCGAGCTGAGCCTCGATTCGAGATTCAGCTCGTCGATCAGCTCGGTGGCGGAGCCGTCCGGAAGCTGCGCCCTAACCAGCGCTGCCAGCTCGTCGTAGCCGACCCCGGTGAGGGACACCGACTGCTGGCGGGCGAGGACATCGACGATGAGCCGGTACTGGTGGGCCAGAGGAACGGTGAGGAAGGTCGCGCTCTGGATCTGCCCGGGCAGTCCGAGCAGGTCCCACGCGGACAGCGCCGGCCGCTCGGCTCCTTCCGCCGGGACCTCCGCCATCGCCACCTCCTCGCTCCCCTACAAGATAGAGGGCGCTCCGGACATCGAAGCCAGTCCGTCCGCGGTCAGGGACGCCACCTGGCTGTGCGCTGTTCGACACCCCCGTGGCATCGCGCGGGCAGCCAGATCCCACGTAGTCTCCCGTCGACGCCGACGACGTCGCGGTCAGTACCCCGATCCTCGAAGGCCACCCGAAGGCTGGCTTCCGCACCCCGCTCCAGTTCCGAGAGGTACGTGACCTGGGCGACTTCCCAGACACCGTCGAGACGAACGAGGTCAATGGGAACGAGCCTTCCTTCGAGAGACTCCACATGTGAGGAGACGAGTACGTGACTGTGCAGCCAGGGATGTCCTTCCATGCTGGCGGTGTCCCTCAGCGATCAGCTGCTCCATCGCCCGCTAGGAACCGTAGTAGTCGCCGAACGGTTGGTGGCTGCCGGCCTACCGGTTCGGCGAACGTCTCATCAAGATCCGGATCGAGGATCTCGAGACCCTGTTCCGCCCGATCCCCGTCGGCGATCAGCTGCGACCGCTGCGCGTCTCTTAAGACGGCGGCCGTCCCGGGGTTCACCCAGTGCCGACCGCATCAGGTCACGGACCAATCTTGGTCGCGCGGGTCCCAGACCCCGCGCACCTCGCCTGCGAGGACCGGGTCGATGGGGGCCTGCATGATTCGCGGCGCCGCCGAGATCGAGTGTGGCTCTGCGGGGGTGTTGACAGAGAGCCGGGTGTAAGCCGGACCCCAAGCGGGTGGGACGACGAACCGGTCGGGGACCTCCAGTCCGCGTCGGGCACACTCCGACCGGATCGCCCTGCCCAAGGCGACGGAGTCCACGGTCTGGGTGACAGCGACGACGACGAGGTCGACGAGGTCCTTCTCGCGGCTGGACGGTCGGCCCTCTTAGTCGGCGATCGTGGCGCAGACCTTATCGGCGACCTGGTTGGCGACGAGATAGAGCCGGAAGGAGTAAGTGGCCAGCCGCGGTAGGTGCAGCCGGTTCGCCGGCTCCTCGAGCTCAACACTGTCGGTGGGGCCAGTGCCCGCGGACAGGTCGATCTTGATCGTGCTGACGACTTGACGCCGAGGTAGGCATCAAAGGTGACCCGGTAGCCGTCGGCATAGGGCTGGGCGTCTCCGGCGAGGATGGCGTGGTGTTCCCGGTAGACGAACCAGAAGTGGTCACCGAGGTCGACCGCCGCAAGGCGACGCAGGTCGGACAGTGCCTGGTCCTTGTTGTAGCCGGTCCGGTAGAGGTCGGCGTCCAGGGTTCTGCGGGCGGTGGGGATGCGGGCGAGCATGCCCGCGCCGCCCTTGAGCACCCATTCGCCGGCCTGAGCCTCAGAGAAGACCCGGCAGAGGAATCGGTCGAAGTAGGCCTGTCAGATGAGGTCGCCGGTCTGCCGGGTCGGGTCGGTGGCATGGGCCGCCTTGGCGGCGTCCTTGATTGCCGACTCGACCGCGCGGGCGTCGGGATAGCTGGGCTCGGTCACGGTTCAGGCGTCCCGTCGTGCGGGCGAGCGAAGAGCTCGAGATCGTCCAGGAGGGCTTCGCCTGACGCGAACCCGTTGCGCGGCGCCAGGGGCCGGAGCAGGTCGGCCAGCCGCGCCAGGTCGAGGCCACGTGCGTCGGCCAGCACGCCGGCGACCAGTGAGCGGTCTGTGCGGGACTCGATCAGGTCAGCGATGGTCTGCTCCACCGTGGTCACCGGCAGGCCGTCGCGCAGCGTCACCGAGACTGCCGGAAGCCGCCGAATCCGGAACCTCAGCTCGTGCCGCTGCGTCTGCCGGCGTTGCGTGACGGTGAACTCGTACGGCTCGGGCACGAGATCCCCCAGACCGTGCAGAAACGCGGCCGCAGGGCCCGACGCGACCGCGTCGGGCACGGGCGTGAGCAGTCGCTGCTGGGCCGTCAGCTTGGGGTTGATCGACAGCCAGGCGGCCTTCAGCAGCTCGTACCGGTCGGCCGGCACCCCCGTCGCCCGGTAGACACCCTGACCCACCCGCTCCAGCTGACCCGCGTCGGCAAGCCGGGACAGCTGCAGGCGGCTCACCCCACGGCTCGCAGCCTGGGCTGCCGTCACCAGACCCCACTGCGCCGCCGTGATCGCATTCAGCTCACGAAGCACTCCGAGCGCACTCATGCTTGGATTGTATCCTCAATTCCGATACAACCCAAGCGTTGCGGGCGCCCAGGCCTGCACCCGCGGACACCGCGAACAAGCCGTCGGGATCTGCGGGATGCCCGCCCGAGGGCTCGAACCCGCCCTGCCGAACGAACCCCTTCCATGCCCCGTTCAAGCCGATGCCCCAGAACCCGATCGAGCGGATGAGGCTGCCCCTGGACAGCTGCCCGGTACCCTGTGGATATGTCGACTGGCGTGACACCCGAGACCCTCGCCCTGCGCGAGCTTCTTGCCACGCACAGAGGCGAACTCGACGCTCTCCTGGCGAAGTATGGTGCCACGAACCCGCGACTGTTCGGCTCGCTCGCCCGGGGCGAGGCTGGCCCGGGTAGCGACATCGACATCATCGTCGAGATGGACCCGACCGACGGCAACCTGCTGATGCGCGCCAGCGGCCTGATGGAAGAAGTCCGTCAGTTGCTCGGCCACCCCGTTGACGTGTTCCCGGTGCAACTCCTCAAGCCCAAGATCTCCGACTCGGCGTTGGCCGACCAGGTGTCGCTGTGACGCGCAGCACTATCGAGCGCATTGCTGATGTGCTGACAGCCATCGAACGGTGCCAGCGATATGCCGCCTCCCTCGAATCCAGCGACGACAACCTCGCCGAGATGGCAGCTGACGCCGTAGAACGGAACCTCCAGATCATCGGTGAAGCGGTCGCCCAACTCCCCCAGGCGGTAACCGACGCCGACCCCGAGATCGAATGGCCAGCGATCCGGGGAATGCGGAACATTCTCGTCCACCAATACTTCGGTGTAGACCCCGCCATCGTTCGCGACGTGATCACCAACCACCTCGGCCCGCTAGCGGTGGCGCTGAGCCGACATCAAGCCGAGTTGACCGACGCTGCCAACCGCCCGACCGGTCGGCCAGCCGCCGACCTTAGAAGCACGAAAAGAACACGACCCCAAAACGAAACCAGCTCCGACTGGCATTTGGCCTAGTCAGAGCTGACTTCCGAGAGCGGAGGATACGAGATTCGAACTCGTGAGGGCGTAAACCCAACCCGCTTTCCAAGCGAGCGCCATAGGCCTCTAGGCGAATCCTCCGCCGGTTACGATACCGGGTTCGTCGGGCAGAA
>Ga0073905_10000688_pt1 | contig 16342 bp, 12 predicted proteins | sample KloWWTupernatant_FD_65482 | JGI IMG/M metagenome (GOLD analysis project Ga0073905, IMG submission 65482) | Active sludge microbial communities from Klosterneuburg, Austria, studying microevolution and ecology of nitrifiers - Klosterneuburg... | ecosystem: Engineered > WWTP > Aerobic digester >... | reverse complement strand
TTCAGCCAGTCGCCCAGCTTGCCTTCCTGCTGGACGCGGCTTTGCAGCTGTTTCAGGGCGTCGCGGCGGGCGCGCGCCTCGGTCAGACGCTTCTGCGTGCTGGACTGGGCTTCCGCCGCCTCGCGGCGCTGTGCCTCGTGCTCGGGCAGGCGCTGCTGCAATTCGTCGACGCGGTTGCGCTTCGCCTCGACCTGGGTGTCGAGTTCGGCGACGCGCGCCTGCAGGGCGGCCAGCGCCGCGGTGTCGGGCTGCGCGATCTGGCCGCGCTCGCCTTCCAGCCTGCCGCGACGCTGCGAGAGCGATTCAAGCGTCTTGTCGGCGTGGCTCTTGTGCGCTTCTTCGACGCGCAGGCCCTGCTCGGCCTGGGCCAGCTCGCGGCGCAGGGCGTTGGCGGCTTCCTCGGACGCCTTCAGCGCGCCTTCCGCCTCGGGCAGGCGGGCGGCGGCCTCGGCGTGGCGCGCCGTGGCGCCCTGCACGCGCTGCGCGGCATTCTCCAGCAGTTCCTTCCAGCGCGCCTCGTCGCGGTCCAGCGTCTCCGCCTGGCCGCGCCAGTGGCTGTCCTCGCCCTCCAACTGGGCCAGGCGCGACTCGACTTTCTGGCGCAGGTCGCGCAGATGGTTGAGCTCGGCTTCCAGGCGCGCCACCTCGGCGTTGGCGGCGAACATCTCGCTTTGCGCGGCATGCAGGGCATCGCTGGCGGCATAGTGGGTGCTGCGCGCCGTCTCGACGCGGGCCTCCAGGTCGCGCAGGCTGGCGGTTTCGGCTTCGAGCCTGGTGACGGCCTGCTCGACGTTGCGCAGCAGCTTCTCGCGCTGCTCGCGCGCCTCGTTGCGCTTGTAGAGCCACAGCAGGTTCTGCCGGCGCGTCAGCTGGGCGTGCAGTTCGTGGTACTGCTTCGCCACCTCGGCCTGGCCTTCCAGCTTCTCGATCTGGCTGCCCAGCTCGTTGCGGATATCCTCGACGCGGGCAATGTTCTCGCGGGCATCCGCCAGCCGGTTCTCGGTCTCGCGCCGGCGCTCCTTGTACTTGGTCACCCCGGCCGCCTCTTCGAGGAAGAAGCGCAACTCCTCCGGCTTGGCCTCGATGATGCGCGAAATCATGCCCTGCTCGATGATGGCGTAGGCGCGCGGACCCAGGCCGGTGCCCATGAAGAGGTCGATCACGTCCCGCCTGCGAACGTGCATGTTGTTGATGTAATAGGAGGACTCGCCGTCGCGGTCGAGCACGCGTTTCACCGCGATCTCGGCGTATTGCGACCACTGGCCGCTGGCGCGGCCCTGGGCGTTGTCGAAATGCAGCTCGACGCTGGCGCGGCCGACGGGTTTCCTCTGGCCGGAACCATTGAAGATGACGTCCTGCATGGATTCGCCGCGCAACGCGGTGGCCTTCGATTCCCCCAGCACCCAGCGCACGGCGTCGATCACGTTGGATTTGCCGCAGCCGTTGGGGCCGACCACGCAGACGAGCTGGCCGGACGTGAGGATGGAAGTCGGGTCGACAAAGGTCTTGAACCCGGCAAGTTTCAGCTTGGTTAAACGCACGTCTTCAGAAGGCTCTGTTTTTGTTGAGGAACGGCGCGAAATGAGTGCCGCGCCGCAGGGTGTTTGGGTGCTTATAATACCATCTTCGTCATTCTCTCCGAACCCACCGGCATGCCTTCAAAAGCCTCCAAAACCCTCGACACTTTCCCCAATCCGGAAGGGGCGCGGGACTACCTGATTCACATGGAAATTCCGGAGTTCACCTGCCTCTGCCCGAAGACCGGGCAGCCGGATTTCGCCACCCTGATCCTCGACTACATCCCCGACCGGACCTGCGTCGAACTGAAGAGCCTGAAGCTGTATGTCTGGTCCTACCGCAACGAGGGCGCCTTCCACGAAGCGGTCACCAACCGCATCCTCGACGATCTCGCCAGGGCAACCAGGCCGCGCTTCATGCGCCTGACGGCGAAGTTTTTCGTGCGCGGCGGCATCTTCACCACGGTGGTGGCGGAACACCGCAAAAAGGGCTGGAAACCGCAGCCGAAGGTCGAACTCGACGCCTTTCCCGCCCAGTCCAATACGCGGTTCTAATCAGGCAGGAGCTCGCGCACCTTGTCCAGGCGCGCGAAATGGCAGCCGTCCGAATCGATGGCGAGCCAGCCTGCACGCTTCCAGCCGCTCAGGGTGCGCGCCACGGTTTCCAGGCGAACCCCGATGATTTCACTCAGCTGTTCCAGCGTCAGCGTGATTGGCAGGCGCGCCTTGTTGCCTTTCTTGTCCACCCCGTAGCGGTCGATGAGCATGGTCATCAGCACGGCCAGGCGCTGCGGCACGGCGCCGGCGCTGACGATCTCGATCTTCTGGATGAACGCTTCGGTAAAGCGGCCGATCTCGATGCGCAGCGGAGCGGCAAGACGCGGATATTTCTCGGAAAATTTGAGGATCGCATCCGAGTCGACGAAAATCCCCGCCATGCCGTCGTTCATCGACACCGCGTCGGTCGGATATTTCATGCCGGACCAGATGGCGAAAATGCCCATCGAATCGCCCGGGCCGTACAGGCCATAGGTGCGGCTCACGCCTGCCCGGTTGCGGCGGGCCGTCTTGGCCAGCCCTTGCTCGATGAAAAGCGATTTGCGATTGACTTCCCCCTGGTGCCAGAGGTATTCGCCGGCGCGAAACGCCTGCACGCTGGCGGCGGCGGCAAGCTCGGAGAGCACACGCGCCGGCAGCTTGGCGAACAGCGGGAAGCGCTGCATGCGCTTCACCAGCTCTTCCTTGCCGGGCTGGCCCGACGGCAGCGGCGCATGCCGTCTGATGCGACGGAAGGCGCGGCGCGGCAGATCCACGGAAAATTCCGCAGCGCTGCCTGTCACATGGTTTTTACGCTGAATCATCGACAGATTTCCTCCTGGCCGGATCCAGCCCGGTTCCGGCGTATTTTTTTATTTATTGACAAACGTCAATAAGGCGAATCCTATCATTTTCTGCGCGCCAGGAAGACGCCCGATCAGGATTCTTCGGCTAAGATAGCCAGCGACGATGACCCCCCCCGCCGATTTCCAGCAGCACACCCCGATGATGCAGCAGTACCTGCGCCTCAAGGCGCAGTACCCGGAGCTGCTGCTGTTCTACCGCATGGGGGACTTCTACGAGCTGTTCTTCGAGGATGCCGAGAAGGCGGCGCGCCTGCTCGACATCACGCTCACCTCCCGCGGCCAGTCGGCCGGCCGGCCGATCCGCATGGCCGGCGTGCCCTACCACGCCGTCGAGCAGTACCTGTCGCGGCTGGTGAAGCTGGGCGAATCGGTGGTGATTTGCGAGCAGGTCGGCGATCCGGCCACCTCGAAAGGGCCGGTCGAGCGCGCCGTGACGCGCATCGTCACGCCGGGGACGCTGACCGACTCGGCCCTGCTCGACGACAAGTCCGACAGCCTGCTGCTGGCGCTGGCGCCGGAGAAGAACCTCGTCGGCCTGGCCTGGCTGAACCTCGCCAACGGCGATTTCCGACTGCTGGAGGTCGGGCCCGGCGCGCTGGCCGCCCAGCTCGAACGCCTGCGTCCGGCGGAAATTCTCGTGCCGGACGGCACGCCACCGGACTTTTCCGGGAACGCCGCCGCCTCCATCAGGCGCCTGCCCGACTGGCATTTCGACCGCGACGCCGCCTCGCGCGGACTGACTTTGCATTTCGGCACGCGCGACCTCGCCGCCTTCCTGCCGGAGTCCGGCCCGGAAGCGCCGACCGCCGCGCTGGCCGCCGCCGGCGCCCTGCATCAATACGCCAAGACAACGCAGAACCAGGCCCTGGCGCACATCACCACCCTCACGCTCGAGCGCGAGAGCGAATGGCTGCGCCTGGATGCCGCCACCCGGCGCAACCTGGAACTCACCGAAACCCTGCGCGGCGAGCCGGCACCGACCCTGCTCTCCCTGCTCGATGATTGCCGCACTTCGATGGGCTCGCGCTGGCTGCGCCACTGCCTGCACCATCCGCTCGCCGACCGCGCCGCCGCGGCGGCGCGCCACGCGGCCGTGGCCGAGCTCGCCGGCGAGGCCGGCAACGGCCCGTTCGCCGCGCTGCAGTCGGCGCTGCGCGGCTTTGCCGACGTCGAGCGCATCACCGCCCGCATTGCCTTGCGCAGCGCGCGTCCACGTGACCTGTCGGCGCTGCGCGACAGCCTCGCCCGGCTGGATGTCCTGCGCCTGCCGCTGGCACAGGCGGAATCGGCGGGCGTGCACGCCATCCGCGCCGACCTCGCCACGCCGGCCGAATGCCTCGACCTCCTCACCCGCGCCATCGCGCCGGAACCGGCTGCCGTGCTGCGCGACGGCGGCGTCATCCATGAGGGCTACGATGGCGAACTGGACGAGCTGCGCGCCATCCAGCAGAACTGCGGCGCCTTCCTGCTCGAACTCGAGGCGCGCGAGCGCAGCCGCAGCGGCATCGCCAGCCTGCGCGTCGAGTACAACCGCGTGCACGGCTTCTACATCGAGGTCAGCCACGCCAACACCGCCAGGGTGCCGGACGACTACCGCCGCCGCCAGACGCTGAAGAACGCCGAGCGCTACATCACGCCGGAACTGAAGGCCTTCGAGGACAAGGCGCTCTCGGCGCAGGAGCGGGCGCTGGCGCGCGAGAAGCTGCTCTACGAGGAACTGCTGGCGAGGCTCGCCCAGGACATCCCCGTGCTGCAGCGCATCGCCCGCGCCGTAGCGCTGGCGGACGGCCTTGCCGCCTTCGCCGCCATTTCGGTGCGCGCCAACTGGTGCCGGCCGCAATTCACCGACGCGTTCTCGTTGGAGATCGAGGCCGGCCGCCACCCGGTGGTGGAGGGCCAGGTCGACAGCTTCATCGCCAACGACTGCCGCTTCGAGCCGGCGCGGCGCATGCTGCTCGTCACCGGGCCCAACATGGGCGGCAAGTCGACCTACATGCGCCAGGTGGCGCTGATCGTGCTGCTCGCCCACTGCGGCGCCTTCGTGCCTGCCCGTGCGGCGCGCATCGGCCCGGTCGACGCCATCTACACGCGCATCGGCGCCTCCGACGACCTCGCCTCGGGCCGCTCCACCTTCATGGTCGAGATGACCGAGGCCGCCGCCATCCTGCACGGGGCGACGGAGCACAGCCTGGTGCTGATGGACGAGGTCGGCCGCGGCACATCGACCTTCGACGGCATGGCGCTGGCCTTCGCCATCGCCCGCCACCTGCTGGAGAAGAACCGCGGCTACGTCCTGTTCTCGACGCACTACTTCGAGCTGACGCGGCTGGCCGAGGACTACGCCGAGTGCGCCAACGTCCATCTCGATGCCGTCGAGCACGGCCACGCGATCGTTTTCCTGCACGCCGTCGAGGAAGGCCCCGCCAGCCAGAGCTACGGCATCCAGGTGGCGGCGCTGGCCGGCATTCCCGGCAGCGTCATCCGCGATGCCAAGCGGCGCCTGCGCCAGCTGGAAAACAGGGAAATCGATGACGGCCCGCAGGGGGATCTGTTCGCCGCCGCGCCGGAACCGGTCGAGGCGGAGCCGCATCCGGCGCTCGACGCCCTGCGCACGCTCGACCCGGACAGCCTGAGCCCGCGCGAGGCGCTGGATAAACTCTACGAGTTGAAGCGGCTCACCGAATAGCCGCCCGCCGCAGCCTCAGTGGTGGTGATGCCCCTCCGGGCCGTGCACGTGGCCGTGCGTGAGTTCCTCGGCGGTGGCGGCGCGCACGTCGGCAATGGTGCAGTTGAAGATTAGTGCCGTGCCGGCCAGCGGATGATTGCCGTCGACCACCACCTTGTCCCCCTCGATGTCGGTGATGGTGTAGACCATTTCGTCATCGCCATCCTCCGTCGCCCGCTCGAACTGCATGCCGACCTGGATGCCTTCAGGAAACATCGAGAGCGCCTCGACGCGCACCAGGTCGGCATCGTAGTCGCCGAAGGCATCGTCCGGCTGCAGCTTGACTTCCAGCTGCTCGCCGACCGACATGCCGTGCAGCGCCTCCTCGATGCGCGAAAAGATGCCGTCATAGCCGCCATGGAGATAGACCAGCGGGCGCTGTCCGTCGTCGATGAGGTTGCCGTCGGGGTCGGTGACGCGGTAATTCAGCGTGACGACGGTGTCCTTGGCAATTTGCATGTCCTTCCTTTCGATTCAGTCCAGTTGCTTGACCAGCGCCAAAACCTCGAGTGCATGGCCCTTCGGGGTGACGCCATACAAGGCATGGCGCAGCACGCCCGCCTTGTCGATGATGAAGGTCGAGCGCACGATGCCCGGTTTCTTCACGCCGTCCTTTTCCTTCATCTGCCAGACGCCGTAGCGCTTGCATACCTCGCCTTCCGTGTCTGCCAGCAGGCGCACGGACAGGCCGTGCTTGTCGCGGAATTCGGCATGGCTGAGGCAGTCGTCGCGGGACACGCCCAGGATGACGCAGCCATGTCGCGCGAACTCGTCCTCGTGGTCGGTGAAATCGATGGCCTCGATGGTGCAACCCGGGGTATCGTCCTTGGGATAGAAATACAGGACGGCGTGATTCTTGCCGCGCAACTCCGACAGGTCGAAGGACTCCATGTCGGCGTCGGGCAATGCAAAAGCTGGCGCTGGTTGACCGGCTTGCAGCATGCGCACTCCTGGCCACAAATGAACGGCACCAAGTTTAACACCGGAAACCTGGCTGCAAGCAACGGCCTTTTTCCCCGCATGGAAACTTCCTGTAAAGTAGAGGCGCCCTGCTTCCAGAGCCCGACAAGGAAACCATGATGCTGTGCCGAATTCTCGCCCTGCTCTGCCTGTTTGCGGCCCCCGCGCTTGCGCAGACGCCGGAGCGCTGGGACTTTCCCCTGGACCCGCGCGACTGGAAACTCGTCGCTGAAAACCGTGAAGGCCGCCTCACCGAGCGCATCTATGTCGCACCCGGGGAAAGCGAGTATTTCTGGAACGAGAAGCTCGTCATGGGCCATCAGCGCCTCGCCTTTTCGCCGGACGACTACCTGACGAGTTTCATCGAGTATCTGAACGATAATTGCCGCCCGTACAAGATGAAGCCCCTCGAGCAAACGCAAACTGCCGTGCTGGTGCAGTGGGAAGGCGATTGCCGCATCACCGGCGAGCAATTTGAATATCGCCGCATCCTCGTGGCCAAGGACGGCGTGCATTTCATCGCCTTCGCCACGAAGCTCAACCGCCTGACGGAGCCGAAGCGGCAAGGCTGGCTGGCGATCCTGCGCGACGCAAAGCTGAAATAAAGGCCATGGCCGATCGCCTGCAGGTCCTCAGCGGGGACATTACCCGCCTCGCCGTTGATGCCATCGTGAATGCCGCCAACGAGTCGCTGCTCGGCGGCGGCGGCGTGGATGGCGCCATCCACCGCGCGGCGGGTCTGGAACTGCTGGCGTACTGCCGGACCCTGGGGGGCTGCCCGACCGGGGAGGCAAAAATCACCCCCGGCTTCCGCCTGCCGTCGAAGCATGTCATCCACACCGTCGGCCCGGTCTGGCGCGATGGCAGTCAGGGCGAGGCGCAGCAACTCGGCCTCTGCTACAGAAATTGCTTCCGTCTGGCGCGAAAACACGGCCTGCGCAGCATCGCCTTCCCCGCCATCAGCTGCGGAGTCTACGGCTATCCGCGGGATGCCGCCGCACGCATCGCGGTTGCCGAATGCCGGATGGCGATGAGGGATAATCCTGATCTCGAGCAGGTCCTGCTGGTGGCATTCGACGAGTCCATGGCGAAAGTGCTGCAACAGGCGCTTTCCGCCGCATAATCGCTATACTTTTTCATTCCAACGAAAGCGCGCAAAAATGAAAATCGAAACCCTCGCCGTCCACGGCGGCTACAGCCCCGAGCCCACCACCAAAGCCGCGGCCGTGCCCATCTACCAGACCACCTCCTACGCCTTCGACAACACCCAGCACGGCGCCGACCTGTTCGACCTGAAGGTGGCGGGCAACATCTACACCCGCATCATGAACCCGACGCAGGATGTGCTGGAGAAGCGCGTGGCCGCCATGGAAGGCGGCATCGCCGGCCTGGCGCTCGCCTCCGGACAGGCGGCGATCACGTATGCGATCCAGACCATCTCGGAGGCCGGCGACAACATCGTCTCGGCCAGCACGCTCTACGGCGGCACCTACAACCTGTTCGCCCATACCCTGCCGCAGTTCGGCATCCAGGTGCGCTTCGCCGACTACCGTGATCCGCAGGCCTTCGAGAGGCAGATCGACGGCCGCACCAAGGCCATCTACTGCGAATCGGTCGGCAACCCGCTCGGCAACATCACCGACTTCAAGCACCTCGCCGACATCGCGCATCGACATGGCATTCCGCTCATCGTCGACAACACCGTGCCGACGCCCTATCTGTGCCGGCCCATCGAGCACGGCGCCGATATCGTCGTGCATTCGCTCACCAAGTATCTCGGCGGCCACGGCAACTCGATCGGCGGCATCATTGTCGATTCCGGCAAATTTCCCTGGGCCGAGCACAAGCAGAAGTTCAAGCGGCTCAACGAACCCGATGTCTCCTACCACGGCGTGGTCTACACCGAGGCCCTCGGCCCGGCGGCCTTCATCGGCCGCGCCCGTGTCGTGCCGCTGCGCAACATGGGCGCGGCGATCAGCCCCTTCAACGCCTTCCTCATCCTGCAGGGCATCGAGACGGTGACGCTGCGCATGGACCGCATCTGCGAGAACACGCTGAAAGTCGCGCAGTTCCTGAAGGGGCACGCGAAGGTGTCATGGGTGAATTACGCCGGCCTGCCCGACCACCGGGACCATGCCCTCGTGCAGAAATACATGGGCGGGCGCGCCTCGGGCATCCTCAACTTCGGCGTCAAGGGCGGCGCAGGGGACGCCAAGGCGGCCGGCGCGCGCTTCCAGGATGCCCTGCAGCTGGTGGTGCGGCTGGTGAACATCGGCGACTGCAAGTCGCTCGCCTGCCACCCGGCCTCGACCACCCATCGCCAGCTGGCGCCGGAGGAAATGGCCAAGGCCGGCGTGTCGGAAGACATGGTGCGCCTGTCGATCGGCATCGAGCACATCGACGACATCCTCGCCGATCTCGACCAGGCCCTGCAGGCTGCCTAGACCCGTTCGCACCGACAGAATGACTATGAACAGACCCTAGAGCCTCTTCCCGACCAGCGCCGGAAAATCGGCGGCGGCGACCGGCGGGGAAAAGTAGAAGCCCTGCACTTCCTGGCAACCCATGCGGCGCAGGGCGTCGAGCTGCTCGCCGGTCTCGACGCCCTCGGCGATCACCGCCAGGCCAAGCATGTGTCCGAGCTTGACGATGGTATCGGCAATGGTCGCCCCCGAACTGCCGGCCGTCAGGTCCTTCACGAAGACCCGATCGATCTTGAGCCGGTTCAGCGGCAGCCGCTGCAGGTGCCCCAGCGAGGAATAGCCGCTGCCGAAGTCGTCAACTGCAATGCTGACGCCGAAACTCTTCATCTTGTTCATGGTGTCGACGACGGTCTCGGCCTCCGACAACGCCATGCTCTCGGTGATTTCCAGCTCGATCCGCCCCGGATCGATGCCGCAATCGAGAATGCAGCGGCGCGCCATGCCGACGAAGTCCGGGTCGCGGAACTGCACCAGCGAGACGTTGACGGACATGCGCAGTCCCGACACGCCGGCACGATCCCATTCGCCCAGCTGCTCGCAGGCGGAACGCAGCACCCACTCTCCCAGTTCGATGATCAGGTGCGAGTATTCGGCCACGGGAATGAAGCGATCGGGCGGAATGTTCTGTCCACGAACGTTCTGCCAGCGCAGGAGCGCCTCGGCGCCGCAGATCTTGCCCGAGGCAATCTCCACCTGGGGCTGGTAAACCAGCGACAGGCCGCGCTTGGCCTCCGTGGCATGGCGCAGGTCGTGCAGCAGCGCCAGGCGTTCCTGGGCGGTGGTCTGCATCTCGCGGGTGAAATACTGCCAGTGCTGGCGCCGCTCGCCCCTGGCGCGCGAGAGCGCAATGGTGGCGTTCTTCAGCACATCGGCCCCGCCGCCGTCGGCCTCGGTCAGCCGCTCCAGGCCGATATAGGGCTGGATCATCAGCGACTGGCCATCCACCACGCACGGCCTTTCGAACAGCGCCAGCACCCGCTCGGGATCCACCGTGGCGTTCTCTCCGAGCAGTCCGTACTTGCCGCCGGAAACCCGCGCCAGCGCCACCTCGGCGGGAAAGCCGGCGCGCAGCCGCTTTGCCACCGCCTTCAGCAGCTCGTCGCCCGTCTCGTGTCCGAGCGCCGCATTGATATCGGAAAAATGATCGACTTCGATCAACGCCACCGTCCGGTTCGCCTCTCCGCGCCGCAGGCAATCGTCGATCATCGAGACGAAGCGCGCCCGGTTGGGCAAGCCGCTGAGCGGGTCGATGTAAGCGAAAAAATCCAGCTGCTGGAACAACGTCACATTCTCCAGGCCGGTCGCGATGCTGACCGAAAGGACGTCCGCCAGCCGCCGCACCACCTCGTTCAACGGCTGGCTGGCCCGCAGATACAGCAGCGCCCTGCCGTCGCCGGCCCCCACGCACAAGGCAATGCCGTTGTTTTCGTGCAGGCGGCCTCCGCTCAGGGCGCAACGCTCCAGCGCATCGAGAAGCCCGGCGTCGGCGACCGCGGCCACATCCTGTCCCCTGAATGGCGCAAAGGCGCCGAGCGCAGCGGCAACGTACAGGGGCGCCTCGCCATTCGCATCGCCAGGCGGCAGGCGTCGCGTGCAAAACACGCCATCGACTGCGTCACCGCCGAGCAGCTCTGCCATCAGTCGCAGCGCCTGACCGGCAAACTCGCCGATGCTTCTTTGCGTCAGCAGCGAAGGAGCCGAGCGCACCAGCCTGTCCATGGCCTGCGCGCTTTCCAATGCCATGCGGATCTGCTCATAGGAGCGGATGGCCGTCGTCAGGGAGGTCACCAGCCTCGTGCGCGTCAGCTCGGACTTGGTCTTGTAGTCGTTGATATCGTAGTCGCGGATGACTTCGAGCTCGGGGGCGTAGCCCGGCTGTCCGGTGCGCAGGATGATGCGGGTGTCGGCGCAGCCAAGCTCGTCGCGGATGGCACGCACCAGCTGCAGGCCGGCGTCGCCCTTCTCCATCACCACATCCAGCAGCACCACGGCAATGCCCGGGGTCGTTTCCATGAGGCGGCGCGCCTCGGCTGCCGAGTACGCATGCAGGAATTCCAGCTTGCGCCCGGCGATGATCAGGTCCTTCAGCGCAAAGGTCGTGGCGGAATGGACATCGGGCTCGTCGTCGACAATCAGCAGGCGCCAGGTCGGCGCGCCCGGGTCGGGCGCGCCCCCTCTCTCGGCGCGGTCGTCGATGATGTCGAGGAAATCGCTGTCCGCTGCCGGCGCGGCCCGTTTCTTCATGCCTCGTCCTCCCCGGCAGCGGGCGCCTTCAGGGGCAGGGTAATCTCGAAGCGGGTGCCGCCGCCCAACTCGCTCGAAGCCTTGATCCGGCCGCCGAGCACGCGGGTCACCAGGTTATAGACGATGTGCAGCCCCAGCCCGCTGCCGCCGCGCCCCAGCTTGGTGGTGAAAAAGGGATCGAAAATCCGCTGCATGTCTGAACCGGATATGCCCACACCATCATCAGCATAGACGATTTCCACCTGCCGCTGGCCGCGCTTGCGCGCCGCCAGGGTCATGTTGCCCGTCTCGCGCCCTTCGAAGGCGTGGGTCAGGGAATTCATGACGAGGTTCGTTACGACCTGGCCGACCGGGCCCGGATAACTGTCCATGGCGACCTTGCCGGTCAATTCCAGGTGAAGCCGGAAGGGGGTTTTCTTGATGATGGGCGTCAGCGTCGCCGTCACCTCCTCGATCACCAGCTTCAGGTCGAAGCGCCGCCTCTGCGAGCTGGCCTGATCGACGGCAACCTGCTTGAAGCTGCTGACGAGTTCATTCGCCTGCGACAGGCTGCTCAAGAGCAAGTCGGCCGCCGTGCGCGCGTTATCCACATAACCGTCGAGGACGGACCGCCTCAGCTTGCCGGCCTCGAGCACGCGGGAGAAGTCTGCCGTCATGTCGTGAAGCGTGCTGGCGACGGTCACGCTGTTGCCGATTGGCGTGTTGAGCTCGTGGGCCACTCCTGCGACGAGGGACCCGAGCGCCGCCAGCTTCTCGGTGCGCACCAGCTCCTGTTGGGCCTGCCTGAGGGACTCGAGGGCCCCCTCGAGCTCGGCGTTGGCTTTCTCCAGCCTGGCGGTCCTTTCAAGGACGCGGGCTTCCAGCTGCTGGTTGAGTTCCTCGATCTGGCGCTGGACATGGCGATGTTCGGTGACGTCATGCGCCCCCCACAGCAGCACCTTTCTGCCGTCGAGCTCGAAAACCTGTCCCGACAATTCACACAGGATTTCCGCCCCGTCGCCGCGGCGGAAGTGCACTTCGCGGCCGCGCACCTGGGAATGGGCACCGAGATCGTCAAACAGCCGCTGTCGTTCTGCGGCATCCAGCCAGAGGCCGATGTCCAGGCTGGTCTTGCCCAGCATCCGTTCGCGCGAATAGCGAAACTGCCTTTCCCACGCCTCATTGACGTCGAGATACTGCCCCTCCGGAATCGACGTCACGCCAAGCGCCACCGGCGAATGATGGAAAATGGCGGAAAACTTCTCCTCGCTGGCGCGCAATTCGCGCTCGATCCGACGTTGCTCGCTGACATCGCGCGCGACGGCGATGATGCATTGCTCCCCCCTCATCTCGATGGTGGACGCCGTCAGCAGGCATGCCATTTCGCGCCCGCCGCGGCCATGCAGCGTGCACTCGAAATCCCGCAGCCAGCCCTGCTCGCGCAGGAGGGCGGTGAACCGGGCGCGCTCCTCCGGATACGGCCAAATCCCCAGATCGAGCGCGGAGCGGTTGATCGCCTCGTTGCGGGCATAGCCGGTGAATCGCTCGAAGGCGTCGTTGCAGTCGAGCAGCGTGCCGTCCGACAGCCGGCTGATCGTCATGTAGTCGGGATTGCTGTGGAAGGCCTTGGAGAATTTTTCCTCGGAAACCCGCAGCTGGATTTCCGCGTTTCGCTGCTCGGTGATGTCGTGCACATTCCACAGCACAAAGCGCGCGCCGGACAGCTCGAAGACCTTCGCCAGGTTCTCGGCCAGGATGCGCCTGCCGTCCTTGGCCTTGAACCAGGTTTCCTGGCCATCGATTTCGCCGGTTCTGCCAAGGACCTCGATCGCCTTGCGGCGCTCTTCGGTATCCAGCCAGAAATCCAGTTCCTGCGGCGTGTGCCCGATGACCTCCTCGCGGCTGAAGCCGAACTTGTCCAGCCAGGCCTGATTGACGTCGATGCAGACTGCGTCTTCGTATCGCGCCACGACCATCGGCTCCGGCCCGAGTTCGAAGAACCGCGAGAATTTCTCCTCGCTCTCCCGCAGTTTCGCCTCGGCTGCCCTCCGTCCTTCCTCCAGCGCCTTCTGCTCTGTCACGTCGCGCGTCACCAGCAGAAGCAGCCGCTGGCCCTGCCAGTCGAAGGTGCTGCCGGAACTCTCGCACACCAGCTGTGTGCCATCCTTGCGGCGGACGCTGATCTCCCGGTTGCGCACGATGCCCTCGCGCATGACATCTTCGACCAGGCGCTGGCGCTGCTCCGGATGGACCCAGATGCCGAGCTCCGCAGTGGGCTTTCCCAGCGCCTCATCCCGCGTGTAGCCCATCATGCTTTCCCACTGGTGATTCATGTCCACGAAGCGGCCCTCGTCCAGGCTGCTGATCGTCACCAGGTCCGGCAGCAGATAGAACACCCTCGCCAGGCGTTCCTCGCTCGCCCGCAGCGCCTCCTGCATGCGCCGGCGCTCGGTGACATCGTGCGTCCCCCAGAGGATGAATTTGCTTTGCCCGAGGGTCACGACCCGCGCCGAGATCTGCACGACGATGAAATCGCCGTTCTTGCGCCGCAACCGGATCTCGCCGCTGCGCGCCTCGTTCCGCCGGACAATGTCCCCGTACAGCTTTTCCCGGTCCTCCGGTTTTTCCCACAAGCCGATTTCCAGGCCGGTGCGGCCGATGACCTCTGCCTCGCGGAAACCGAACGTGCGCTCCCAGGCTTCATTGACCTGCATGTACTCCCCGCCGGGATAGCGGGCCACGGCAAACGGCTCGGGCGACAGCGCAAAGAAGCTGGAGAATCGCTCCTCGCTTTCCCTCAGAGCCTGTTCCGTTTGCTTGCGGACGGTGATGTCCTCGAGGGTGCCGACGAAGCCCATCAGCTCCTGACCTTCCATGATCGGGGCGACGTGAAGCCGGGCCCAGGAAATGCTGCCGTCCCGGCGGTAATGGCGTCGCTCGCCGGCAAACGGCTTGCGCTCGGCGATGGCGGCGCGCCATTGCTCCTTGTGCTGGCCAAGGTCTTGCGGATGCAGCCGCTCCGCGATGCGCCTGCCGGCCAACTCGGCCTCGGAAACGCCGGTGATCTCGAAAGCGCGCCGCGAATAGTAGATCGTCTTGCCGGCGGGATCGGTTACGAATACGCCCAGCATCGAGCCTTCGCTGATGGCGCGGAAGCGCTGCTCGGCGGCATGCAGGTTGTGTTCGGTGCGCTTCAGCGCAGTGATGTCATGGCCCTCCGGCACCAGATAGATCACCTGGCCGGCGTCATCGCGGATCGGCGTAAGGAAGAAGTTGAAGTAGTCGAGGCTGCCGTGTCGGCCGGGGTGGTTGGATTCGAAGCGGTCATGGCCGCCCGCGGCAACCCGGCGGACCGCCTCCTTCAGCCGCTGCTGCTGCTCCGGATCATGCGCCCACCATGGCGTCTCCCAGTAGGGCTTGCCGATCACGTCCTGGAGCTGGACGCCGGCGCGCTCGAGCGCCGTGCGATTGACATCGACCACCGTCCCGTCGGGCTTCAGCAAGCCGATCATGCTGCGCGTGGTATCGACAATGGCGCGATAGCGCTGTTCGTTGCGGGCGCCAGCAGCCTCGGCGACGCGGCGCCCCTCCGCCTCGCGCAGCAGCGCCGCATTCAGCCGCTGCGCCTCGAAGTGCAGCTTGCGCTGCGTTACCACCAGCAGCACCATGCCGATCGCCAGGTTGATGACCGGTCCGTAGAGGTAGGAGCTCGGATCCTGCGGGTCGGACGCCAGGTCGGAGAAGACGAAGACATAGCCGCCATACAGCGCGAACAGAAAGCCGACGATGCTGTAGCCGACACCGGGATGCTCGCGTCCGCGCCGCAGCATGGCCAGCCCGGCCAGAAAGAACACCGCTCCGGCAATCAGGTACGGCAGGACTCCCGGCAGGATGCCGAAGGCCGCCAGGCCGGACACCGACCCCATCGCGGCAAAGGCCAGCAGGCCGCTCCGCCAGGGCATTGCGAACGCCCTGCCGACGAAGACCCGCGCACCCATGGCGAGCAGCACGACCACCGCGGCGCCGAGCAACCCCTCGCCGTAGGCCGCTTGCGCGTACCCGGCCAGGCTGAGCATCCTGAAGCCGACGCTGCCGGCGCTGGCAGCATAGGCGGAGGTCCAGTAGCCCAGTGCATGCTCGTTCCTGTCCACCCGCCACAGGTACAGGAAGATTCCAGCCAGCACGGCATTGCCGACGAGGGAACTGACGATAGCGGTCTGGACCGGAATGCTGAACATGGGCGATGCTGAGGCGAACTGCAAGCCTGGTTCCGGCGGGATTGCCTGGCAGTTATCTTAAACGCGTGCCGGAACCCGGAATGTGCGAAATCTCACGGCCGGTGACGATCCCCGGCGACTCGCATACAATCCGCGGACGTCGTCGATATCCGGAACCACCCCATGAGCGACATCCAGATCCGCCGCAGCCATACCATGAGCGCCAAGGCCGCCCGCAAGGCCGCCGAGAAAATCGCCAGCCAGCTCGACGAGGAGTTCGACCTGGCCTATGAATGGGACGACAACGTCCTGCTCTTCAAGCGCAGCGGCGTCAGCGGGGAGCTGGTCGTGGAGAAGAAGGAAGTGCACATCCGCGTCCGGCTGGGCTTCCTGCTGATGGCGATCAGGCCGCGCATCGAGGCGGAAATCCACCGCTTCTTCGACGAGAACTTCGGGCCGGACAGCGGTCCGCAGGTCTGATCAATCCTTGAGGGACCCGATCAGGGCGATATAGCGCTGCATGGCGTCGTCCTTGCCGGTGCCCTTGATCGCCGCCCAGGCATCGTACTTGGCGCGGCCGACCATGTCGCCGAATCCGGGGCGCTTGCCTTCGACGTCGCCGGCCGTCGCCTGCTTGTACAGGGCATAGATCTGCAGCAGCGTGCTGTTGTCCGGCCGCTCGCTCAGGGTCTTGGAGGCCGCCACCGCCGCCTCGAAGCTCGCTTGAATGTCCGCCATGTCACCTCCTCCGATTGACGGCAGTGCCCAACTGCCCGCCGCCCCGGTATTATAGGCGAATCCGAATTCCTCCCCC
>Ga0073905_10000686_pt1 | contig 16358 bp, 10 predicted proteins | sample KloWWTupernatant_FD_65482 | JGI IMG/M metagenome (GOLD analysis project Ga0073905, IMG submission 65482) | Active sludge microbial communities from Klosterneuburg, Austria, studying microevolution and ecology of nitrifiers - Klosterneuburg... | ecosystem: Engineered > WWTP > Aerobic digester >... | reverse complement strand
CAAAGAAAATGTTCCGCATCACTTCCGAATTCCCGGGATCCAGAGCCATCAGATCCATATCCATCTGGACCTGCCTCTTGCCGCTTCCCACATGTTCGGAGTGGATCAGGTATCCATCGGCGGAGACGTGCACAGCGTATTCTTTTCCAGCAGGAACCTCGGCGGTATACTCCCCTGTCCTCGGGTCGGTTGTGAACGTTGCTCTGAAGACCGGGTCCTCCAAGGTCATGAGTTCCACGATGGCATTGATCGGTTCCATCATCTTCAACCCCTTGATGAAACCGATGAGGCGCAATTTCTTTTCATCTACGCTCAACGGCACCCCTGTACCGGCACTGACGAGCAGGGCGGTCCCATCCACCTGCCTACCAACCAGGAATTCCACACGGTAGATGTCGTCCCCTCCCATTCCGCCAGAGCGAACGCTGTTGAAATAGCCAGTGGCCCCATCGGCACTGAGCACGAGGAACTGGTCGTCGCCCGGCGAGTTGATGGGCCAGCCCAGATTTTCAGGCTTGGACCATTTCCCGTTCCTCAACTCGCTCTTGAAGAGGTCATATCCGCCCATCGAGGTATGGCCCTGGCTTGCGAAATAGAGCGTATTGCCGTCCGTCGGCAGGAACACTCCTTCCTCGTCATACATCGTGTTGATGTCGGGCCCAAGGTTCTCTGCCGTGCCCCAATCACCGGCGGCCTCATCCCAAGAACTGCGATAGACATCACTGCCTCCCAAGCCACCCTCGCGGCTGCTGACAAAATAGAGCCATTTCCCGTCGGCGGTACGCCAGGCGCTGCTTTCTTGGGCCGAGCTGTTCACGGAAGCGGGAAGGGGTACCGGTGAAGTCCAACCGTTCCCGGTCCGTTCGCTGACATAGAGATCGCCTCCGTCCTTCTCATCGCGGTACAGGATCATCTGTTTTCCATCTGGGCTCAGGGATACGGTCGCATCGTTACGAGGGCCGTTCAGTGGTTCCGGCACGGGTTCCGGGACGGACCAACCATTGGCCTCCCATCGGGAACCGTATATATCCTCGAACCAGTTGTTGTTGACCTTGTTGATCTTTCCTCCGGTGGTCCCTTCCCGTCTGGCGGTGAAAAAGAGTTCTCCATCGGGGTCCAATAGTGCGCCGTACTCACTACTGATCGTGTTGACCGCATTCCCTACGTTCATCACGGTGGCACGCACCGGCGAGGCCATGTAGACCTTGCCGTTCCTGCACTCCGCGATGTGCTTGTCCACCATATTATACGTGCGGTCGGGGTCCGGGGAAAGCCGGATCATCTGCCCGTGACGAGTGTATTCCGCGATGGCCTCGTCCCACTTGGCGTTCAACTGGAGGGCATAACCCAACAAAAAATGCACCCGCGCCATGGCCGGGTCCAATTCAGCCGCTCGTTGGATCTTGGCCAAGGCCGATGTAGGCTGCGGTCCGTTGAGCATACAGACGCCCAACTTCAGGTTCAATTCGGCATTATCCGGGTTCACCTCAAGGGCTTCCTCGTAGCTGGCCACTGCCTGTGGCAGGTCCAACCCGCCTTTGTCCGCCAAGGCATCCCCCTTCTTGATGGCGGCCAGCGCCTTTTTCAATAGGGTACCATCGGCAATATGGGCCCTGTCAAAAGGCACATCGCCACCTGTCGATTGGGCAACGACGCACCCCGCCAAAGCGAAAAAGGAAACCAAGGAAAATGCACGACAAAGCATGGATGATCAGGTCATGTTTGATCCACGACGGGTGTTCATACGTGATCGGCGCGTGCAGGTTCGTGCGTCGGGGTACCGGGTACATTTGGCCCCGCCGGTCCGTTCCGGCACAAATACCCACCCATGGCAAAGAAGACCAACGCGAAGAAGCCGGCCAAGAAAGGCGCCACACCGGCAAAGTCCGCATCGGGAAAGAACAAGAGCATCTTGGACAAGAGGTCATTGGACTTCATGGAGCGCTATCTGAACAATGCAAGCCCCACGGGGTTCGAGAGCGGGGGCCAGCAGCTTTGGCTGGACTATCTAAAACCTTGGGTGGATACCCATTTCACGGACAATTATGGCACGGCCGTAGGCGTGATCAATCCGGACGCGAAATACAAAGTGGTGATCGAGGCCCATGCGGACGAGATCAGCTGGTTCGTCCACTACATCACCAACGAAGGCTTCATCTATGTCCGCCGCAACGGTGGCAGCGACCACATGATCGCACCGAGCAAGCGTGTGAACATCCATACGGACAAGGGCATCGTGAAGGCGGTGTTCGGTTGGCCGGCGATCCATGTGCGCACCGCCAAGAACGACCCGCCCCCCGCCTTGGACAACATTTTTCTGGACTGCGGCTGCGCGAACAAGGAGGAAGTGGAGAAGCTGGGCGTGCATGTGGGCTGCGTGATCACTTATGAGGACGAGTTCATGGTGCTCAACGGCAACACCTTCGTTGGCCGGGCACTGGACAACCGCATGGGCGGCTTCATGATCGCGGAGGTGGCGCGCCTGCTCAAGGAACAGAAAGTGAAGCTGCCCTTCGGGCTGTACATCACCAACAGTGTACAGGAGGAAGTGGGGCTTCGCGGGGCGGAAATGATCGTGGAACGCATCAAGCCGAATCTGGCCTTGGTGACCGATGTGACACACGACACGCAAACACCCATGATGAGCAAAGTGCAAAGCGGGGACGTGGCTTGCGGCAATGGCCCTGTGCTGGCATATGGCCCGGCCGTGCACAACAACGTGCTGAAGAAGGTGTTGGCAGCGGCCACCGTGGCCAAGATTCCCTTTCAGCGCGCGGCGGTAAGCAGGGCCACGGGCACGGACACGGACGCCTTTGCATACGGTGCGGCCGGCGTGCCAAGTGCGCTCATCAGCCTGCCCCTCCGTTACATGCATACCACTGTGGAGAGCGTGCATAAGCAGGACGTGGAGAACGTGATCAAGTTGATCCTGGCCACCTTGCGGTCCTTAAAGGGCAACGAGGACTGGCGCTATATCAAGTGATGCCCGGCACATGCGGCTGAACCTCGACGACAATGAGCGCGGCGCGTTCCACTACCTCATCGCCGGGGTGGTGGTGGTGATCCTGCTCAAAGGCGTGGCATTCATCACCGACAGGTTGGGTCCTGCACTCTCACCCGACCAATTGGCACTTCGCCCGTTCCAACAAGGCTATCCGCAGCTCCGGGGCGAGCTGGTCGCGGTGAGCACCACCACGGGACTTACCGAGCGCCTGATCTTGGCCGTTGTGCTGTCCGTGGGCATCACGTTCCTGTGCGCATTCGTACTGGCCGCGACCACCCGTGCGTTGGGTAAGGGAACGGGCCGCACAGGCATGTTCGCCACACGGGCCGTACTTGTGATCACGCTGGGCTGGTCGATCTGGGCGGCGTTCCTATTGCCCATCAAAGAGGCCCGGATAGCGGACGGCAAGCTGGTCTTGAGCGAGCGGCATTCTGCGATCGGGGACATCCCATGGCCGTTCACCTTGCACAAGGTGGTTGTCCCCGGCCGTGATGTGCTGCGGTTGGAAGCCGGTAGTGAGCCACCGGAACGAGGATGTGACGGCATCGCTTGGATCAATGCGGTGACCAAGGAAGGGGCCCAACGCATCGGTATGGTCGGCCAGGTCTGTGCTGCGGATGAAATGAAGCTGCTGCGAACGGCCAGCGATGCGGCGGCCCTCATGGAGCGAGAGTTGCGCTGAGGCACTCGACAAGCGTTAACTTGCACTTTCACCATGCGGATCCGTTTCATCAAGCCCGCTGAGACCCACGCCCTGCGGCACACCGTGCTACGGCCTGGCCAGCAACTGGAGGAAATGGCATGGTCGCAGGATCAGGCGGAAGACAGCTTCCATCTCGGCCTGAGCATCGGAGGCCACCTCATTTCAGTGGTGACGTTCATCCGTGAGCGGAATGAACTGCTCCGCGGGTGGAAGCAGTACCGCCTCCGGGGCATGGCCACACATCCGGAATTTCAGGGCCAAGGTGCGGGTACGGAATTGCTCCATTTCGGCATCGACCATCTGCGCACGCTGAAAGCTGACCTCGTGTGGTGCAACGCCCGCGAAAGTGCCAAGGCCTTCTATGGCAAGGAGGGCTTCTTGCCCGAAGGAGCGCAGTTTGACATCGAGGGTATCGGCGTCCATCAACTTATGCTCTTACGACTTTGAATCCACGGAGCAGCCATACGCATCGCTGGATGATCGCAGCGCTGTTGGTCTTGAACCTGGCGCTCAAGCTCTGTTGGACGGGCGTGAACGAGCTGGCCGGCGACGAACCCTTCACCGTGTACTGGGCGCAGCGTCCATTGTCGGAGCTGTTCGGCATGTTGCTCACGGAGAACAACCCACCCCTTTACTTCCTGCTGATGCACGGCTGGAGCCAGATGGTCCCTCTTGATCCCGGTTGGTTGCGAATCCCCTCCGCGGTCTTCAGTGCATTGACGGTGTGGCCCTTGTTCCTCTTGGGAAAACGGCTCGGGGGAAGGACGGCGGGATTAACGGCGGCCTTGTTATACAGCTTCAGCCAACACAGTTATGGCTTTGCGCATGAGGTGCGGGCCTATTCGTTGTTCGTGTTGGCATGTACTTGGGCCATTTGGCAATTGTTGCGCTTGGCGAACGATGCGCACCGCCATCCGTCACAGCGATCCGCATCGATCATTTGGTTGGTGCTGGCGAACGTGGTGGCCACATGGGCGCACTACTTCGGTTGGCTCATGGTCGGCTTGGAGCTGGTCTTGGTCTTCGCCGTGCCCATGCTTCGTACGATGCGTGTGAAAATGCTCGTTACCACAGTGCTCACCGCCGTGTGCAGCATCCCGATGTTGGGCATTTTATTTTCCCGCGCCGGCAGCAGTTTGGGCCATGGCACCTGGGTGGATGTGCCGGGGTGGGAAGAACCCTACAACATGGTGATGCGCTGGAGCAACGCACCGGTGGTTGCGGTGATCTTCCTGGCCTTGATCAGCTTGGCCCTTGCCCGTGGCAGGATGCGGCACATGGCCATCCCGCTGCTCTGGTGCGGTCTACCGCTCATCGGAATGTTCATTGTCTCCTTCCTCTTCCCCATATATCTGGACCGATATCTGTTCTTCGCCTCCATCGGCTTTTATCTGTTGGTGGCATTAGCGGCGGCGGTGCTGATCCCCAACAAGAAACTGGGCTGGATGGTGCCGCTTGGATGCGTATTGGGCATGGCGATCACCTTTTTCCCATGGAAAAGCAATAGGCTTCATCCCTCACAGGTGGTGGCCCAAGTGGAGGAATGGAAGGTCGGCCCCACGGCGGTCATTCTCCAGCCTGCCTGGTACGACCTGACCTACGCATGGGCGTCCGATCCTGCGCTCTTCCAAGGTGCCGCCCCGGTGGAGATGGCTATGCGGGCACATGAGATCTTCCCGATCACCGGATCGAAGATGCCGCTATTGGACACCGCCACCACCACCGTGATCCACATTGACGCCTGGGCGGCGCTCACCGACCCCGGACACAACATACTGAACAGGCTACGGTCGCGGTTCCTTCAGGTGGATTCCGCGGAAGCCGACAGAAAGGTGATCGTGCGGCGCTTCCGCCATCGCTGAACCGGACCTGCAATGCCGCCGTTCAACTCACAGTATCGACCATTGGTGGAAAACCTGAGCAACGGAGCTGTTCGGTTCTACTTTCGTACTATGAAAACCACCATCCTTGCCCTTCCCGCTGTCGCAGCGATCGCATTGGCCTGTGCCTGCTCCACTCCCGAAAAGCAGTCCGAAAAATCGGTCCTTCAGCCACCGCCCACCATCACGGTGAAGGACTTCTTCAGGAACCCGGAAAAGGCCGGTTTCCGCATCAGCCCTGACGGCAACTACTTCAGCTATCGCGCACCGTGGCACGGACGCATGAACATCTTTGTCCAACCCGTAGCGGGAGGCGACGCCGTGCAAGTGACGCACGACACCATCCGTGACGTGGGCGGCTACTTCTGGAAAGGTGACCGGCTGCTCTATGCCCGCGACATCAATGGCGACGAGAACATGATCGTCTTCAGCGCCAGCATGGACGGCAAGGACGTGAAGGCCATTTCGCCTGAAAAAGGCGTGCGGGCCGGCGTGATGGACGACCTGCACAACATACCGGGGATGGAAAAGAGCGTGATCCTGCAGATGAACAAGCGCAATCCGCAGGTGTTCGACCCCTATCTGGTGAACATCGAGACCGGCGCGACCAAGGCGCTTTACGACAACAAGGAGAATTTTGAGAACTGGGTAACGGACCACACCGGCACCATCCGCATTGCAACGAAAACGGATGGCACGGACCAAGTGATGTTTTACCGCGCCACGGAGAAAGATCCGTTCAAGGAGATCATGCGCACTGGCTTCAAGGACAGCTTCAACCCCCTGTTCTTCACCTTCGACAATAAGAACATCTACGCCAGCAGCAACCTGAACGGGCGCGACAAAAGTGCCATCGTGGAATGGGACATCGACGGTAAAAAAGAAGTGCAGGAGATCTATGCCAACCCGGATTTTGACGTTGACGGTCTGGACTATAGCCGCAAGCGGAACGTGCTCACCATGGTCACCTGGACCGGGGAAAAGAGCGAGCGCAAGATCCTGGACCCGGAGACCCAAGCGATGTATGACAAGCTGGGCACTCAGATGAAGGGCTACGAATACTGGATCTATGGCGAGAACGACAACGAGGACAAGTTCATGGTATGGCAAGGAAACGACCGCATGCCCGGTAAATACTTCTACTATGACGCGGCAACGGGCCAAGCCAAGGAGATGGCCACCATATATCCGTGGTTGAAGGAAGATGACCTGGCGGAAATGAAGCCGATCAGTTACCAAAGCCGCGATGGGCTGACCATACACGGCTACCTCACCCTGCCCAAAGGCCGTGAGGCAAAGGACCTGCCCGTGGTGATCAACCCGCACGGCGGCCCATGGGCACGTGACGATTGGGGGTACAACTCCGAGGCACAGATGTTGGCCAACCGCGGCTATGCGGTATTGCAGATGAATTTCCGCGGCAGCACGGGCTATGGGCGCAAATTCTGGGAAGCCAGCTTCAAGGAATGGGGCAAGACCATGCAGAACGACATTTCGGACGGCGTGGAATGGTTAGTGAAGCAGGGCATCGCCGACCCCGAGCGCGTGGCGATCTATGGCGGCAGTTACGGCGGCTACGCCACGTTGGCGGGCATCACCTTCACCCCGGAGCTGTATGCCTGCGCAGTAGACTATGTGGGCGTGAGCAACCTGTTCACCTTCATGCAGACCGTGCCGCCGTATTGGGAGCCGTTCAAGAAGATGATGTACGAAATGGTGGGCGACCCCAAGGCGGACAGCCTGATGATGCGGGATGCCTCGCCGGTATTCCATGCGGACCGGATCGTTTGCCCGCTCTTTATCGCCCAAGGCGCGCACGACCCGCGTGTGAACAAGGACGAAAGCGACCAGATGGTGGCCGCATTGAAAGCACGCGGCGTGGAAGTGGAATACATGGTGAAGGACAATGAAGGCCACGGCTTCCACAACGAGGAGAACCGCTTGGACTTCTACAACGCCATGGACAAATTTCTGGACGCGCATATCGGCAACGGCTACAAGCCGAAGGAAGCGGAACTGAAAAAGTAGCCCCCGTTCCCCTGAAGCAGAAGCAGGTGCCCGGAATGTCCGGGTGCCTGCTTCACTTCGGGTCAGTCGGTCCGCCTGTCCCGCCCTCTGAGCCTCCACCCAATTCCTCAGGCACCAAAAACGACTTCAGGTGCGTCATCCAAGCACACCCGTCCAAGTAAGGGCGGATCGCGTACATTTCCGCACCCCATTGCCGCCCATGCTCAAATTCCCAGTCTTTCTCGCCACATTGGCCGTGTTGCCCGTATCCGCCCAAGTGGTGATCAACGAGGTGAGCGCCTCTAACTTGAACGGCACGACCGACAGCTTCGGGGGCCGCGAGGACTGGGTGGAACTGTACAACACCACCGCGGCGGCAGTGGACCTGAGCGGCTGGTACGTCAGCAACAAAGTGAACGACCCCACCAAATGGGCCTTCCCCGCCGGGTCATCCATCCCTGCGAACGGCAGGCTGATGATATTCTGCACCAAGCGGAACACGGTGGTCGGCGCGGAATACCATACGAGCTTCAAACTGAACCAGACGGACGACGACCACGTGGTTCTTTCCGATCCTTCCGCCACCATCATCGACGATGTGGCCTTGGACCCGCCGACCAAAAGCGACAACAGCAGAGGACGCACAACGGATGGTGCCGCCACGTGGTCGCTCTTCCTCACCCCGACGCCGAATGCCCCCAATGCCGGGGATTCACCTGAATATGCGCCCCGACCGCAACTATCCCCAGCAGCGGGATTTTATGGAGGTGCCACGAACGTATCAATCTCCACTACGGACCCCAACAGCACGATCCGCTACACCTTGGACGGCAGTGAACCCACAGCCGCCTCCCCGGCCTATGCCGCCCCCGTTCCGATAGCGGCCACCACGGTCGTCCGTGCAGCCAGCTTCAGCTCCACGCCCGGGGTCCCCCCTAGCTTCATGGAAACCAACACCTATTTCATCAATAGCGCGCACACCACCGCCGTGCTCAGCGTGGCAGGAGACCAAGTGGACGAACTGTTGAACGGGAACGGAGGTCTTCAACCCTATGGATCCTTCGAATATTTCGGGCCGGACGGGCAGCTCCGCGATGAAGCCACGGGCGAGTTCAATGAGCACGGTAACGATTCCTGGGCATACGGTCAGCGAGGGTTCGACTACATCACCAGGGACCAGACCGGTTACAACGACGCGATCCACTATCCGATCTTCAATGCTTCCAACAGGGGCAAGTACCAGCGGCTCATCATCAAAGCCTCCGCGAACGACAACTACCCCTTTGAGACCGGCGGTGCCTATATCCGTGATGCCTATGTGCATAGCCTGGCCCAAGCAGGCGGCCTGAAATTGGACGTACGCACCTACGAACCCTGTGTGCTTTATGTGAACGGCCAATACTGGGGCTTATATGAGATCCGGGAGAAGTGTGACGACCATGACTATACCAAGAAATACTACGATCAGGACGAATACGACCTGCAATACTTAAAGACCTGGGGTGGCACCTGGAGCGAGTACGGGGGGGGGCAGGCGCAATCGGACTGGAACGCATTGCGGACGTACATCATGTCCAACGACATGGGCGACCCAACGGCCTTTGACTATGTCAACAGTCAGTTCAACTGGAAAAGCTTGGTAGACTATGTGGTGCTGAACAGCTACACCGTATGCACCGACTGGCTGAACTGGAACACCGCATGGTGGCGCGGTTTCAATCCGGACGGTGAGCATAAGAAGTGGGGCTATACCCTATGGGACAACGATGCCACTTTCGGCCATTACATCAACTACACCAACGTTCCCGACCAGTCGCCCGCAGCGGACCCGTGCAATGCGGAGGCACTCCCGGACCCCGGCGGACAGGGGCATGTGCCCATCTTACTGAAGTTGATGGACGAGAACCCGATGGTGCACGACTATTACGTGAACCGCTATATCGATCTGGGCAACACCACTTTCAGTTGCCAATTCATGCTGCCCTACTTGGACAGCCTGATCGCCTTGATCACCCCGGAAATGCCGGGGCAGGTCGCGCGCTGGGGAGGCACCGTAGCGGAATGGGAGGGCAATGTGCAGAACATGCGGGCCTTCATAACCGCACGCTGTACCGACATCCAGCAAGGTCTGGTGGATTGCTACGAACTGGAAGGTCCGGACAGCGTTGTATTTCTGGTGGAGCCGCCCCTCAGTGGCAACATCAGGATCAACTCGGTCTCGCCAAGCACCTATCCGTACAGCGGACTGTACTATGGCGGGATCGCCACCACCCTAGAGGCAACGTCGGAACCCGACTGGGTATTCGACCATTGGGAGACCATCCACGTGAATCCCGCTCCGTCCTTGACCGATTCGCTGGTGACCATCAATTTCTCGGGCACCGATACGGTGATCGCCCACTTTGCCCCGCCGATCAAATATCCGGTGGTGTTGATGTCGGACCCGCCCAACACGGCCTCCATCCTGTACAATGACGACCTCTACTCCTCTCTGCCCGCCACTGTGCAACGGATCCCCGAATCGATAGATACCCTCACGGTGATCCCGGCGATGTATTATACCTTCCTCTACTGGGAATTCAAATACAACACGCCGAACCAGAACGACACCACGATGAAGACGATCCCGGTGACGATCTTTTATCCGGATACCATCATCGCCCATATGGAGGCACAGGATTATGTGTACTACGGGGCGAACGCGTTCACGCCCAATGGTGACGGCATCAACGACACATGGCGCCCGTGGAACAATGTGGTGGACCTGGACAGCTATGAACTGCAGATATTCGATCGTTGGGGCCGTGAGCTTTTCATCACGGACGATCCCTACAAGGAATGGGACGGTACGGCCGGTGGGAAGCCGGTCCCTCTCGGGGTCTATGCATACCGCGCGAAGATGTTGGACGCCATCACCAAGGATGAGCATAAGGTGAGCGGGCATGTGACAGTGGTGCCTTGAATCCCGCGTCTCGGTCCGGGATCCCGTGACCTTCATGGATGGTGACATCCATAGTACCTTCCGCTCCATTCCCATGTCCAAGCGGCCGGTGCTCAACTTTTTATTGCTTGCCTTCAGCATAAGCTGGGGCATCTTTGCGGTAGCCAAGTGGGGGATCGGTGTTTCAAGTACCATTGGCTGGACCCTGACCTCTTCCTTGTTCATGTTCGGCCCGGCTTTGGCAGCATTGGCCTTCCGGCGGGACCATGGGGTAAGTTGGAAAGATCTGGGCGTGAAGCGCACCGGCATCCGCTGGAAATGGATAGGCTTCGCCGTGCTGATCGCCATGGCCTTGCCACCATTGACCTTAGCCTTCAACTGGCTTCTGGGCGATGTCTTTCAGATCAACGGGTTCGGGCATAGCTCGCTGACCAAGGACATGGTGCTGAACACCGTCCGCGAAAAATTGGTGGCGGCCGGGGTCGGCCCCACTGAAATGGGTAGCACAATGGAACGCCTCGGATCCATGCCCCTTAACGGCGTAGCGATCCTGATGATCGCACTGATCGCCGGTGCGATCGCAGGGTGTACGGTGAATTTCCTCTTCGCCATGGGCGAGGAACTCGGATGGCGGGGCCTGCTCTTCCACCACACGCGACGTTGGGGTCTCTGGAAGCATGTCGGCTTCACAGGCGTCTTTTGGGGCCTGTGGCATGCACCGCTCATACTCGAAGGTCACAACTATCCCGACCATCCAGTTGCCGGTGTCTTCTTCATGTGTGTACTGACCACTGCGTTGGCGTTGCCCCTGGCCTGGGTCCGTTTTCGGAGCGGCTGTGTCTGGTCGGCCGGGGTGCTGCATGGAACGGTGAACGGCGTTGCCGGCGCGGGCATGCTTTTCACCCGGGACGGATCGAGCCTGTTGGGAGGCGCGGTAGGTGTTTCAGCCGTTCTTGGTCTGGCCATCATCGGTGGCTTGCTGTTCATCTTCGACCCTTCCTTGCGCAGGGAATTCAACCCAGGATGAAGGTGTTGCTCTGGACCATACCGCTCTTCATGGCATGCGGAGGCACCACCTCGCAGCAAGTGGTCAAAGACCATGGCGGGCATGTCCGCGCCTTGGTGACCCGCGTGAACGGCAAGAAGGACGGGGCCGTGCGCTTTTTTGCGGCCGACGGCATTGTACAGACCACCGGGATTTATGCAGGTGACAGCAGGCACGGCACGTGGACCTCGTTCGATCCCCACGGGGACACGCTGGCGATCGTCAATTACGACCGGGGAAGAAAAGATGGACTTCAGGCCTATTGGGCCCCGAACGGCCAATTGCTTCGTTTGGAACGGTTTACACGGGGGGAACCCAATGGCCCGCTCTATCGCTTCTTCTCCGATGGAACGCCCCGCCAGATCACATGGTACGAGCATAGCATCCCCACGGGCACATACATGGAATGGTACAAGAGCGATAGTACGGAAACCGGGATCACCATGGGCCGGTTCATGGACGGAAAGCGCTCGGGCACCTGGACCTGGCTCTATGGAAATCGCCGGGTGAAAACACAAGGGGCATACAGCAATGGGAAGAAGATCGGTCTTTGGCGGAATTGGGACCCTCAGGGCCATGCCACCGGAAGCGAGGACTTCGGTCCGCCTTGATCGCGGGCCTATCCTTGCCCACGCTGAAAATAGCTGGACTCAATTTGGTTTACGGAAGAACCTTCCCGGGGTTCATGATACCCTTGGGATCAAAAAGTTGTTTGATGCCACGCATCAGGTCGAGTTGGACGGCATTGAACGCGATGTCCATGTAGGGCCGCTGCACCAGCCCGATACCGTGCTCGCCACTGAGTGTACCGCCCAAGGAAACGGTGAACTCAAAGATCTCGCGGACGGCCTTGGGAAGTTCATCCCTCCAAGCTGCATCGGACATATCGCCTTTGATGATATTGACGTGCAGATTGCCATCGCCCGCGTGGCCGTAGCATACGCTTTTAAAGCCGTACTTTCCTCCCACTTGTTTCACCTTCGCCAATAGATCCGGCAGTTCGTAGCGCGGCACCACGGTGTCCTCCTCCTTGTACACGCTGTTGCTCTTCACAGCCTCACCCACACGGCGCCGCAACATCCAGAGTGCATCCTTTTCAGCGTTCGTTTCCGCAAAGAGCACCTCCTGGCACTCAAACTGCTCCATCACGCCTAGGATGGTCTCGCATTCACGCATCAGCACGTCGCCGTGGTTTCCGTCCACCTCGATCAACAAGTGGGCAGCGGTGTCATCGGCAATGGTGAGGTGTACCCCCTCCACGAAACGTAACGTCCAGTCGATCGCGTCACGCTCCATGAACTCCAGCGCACTGGGGGTGATGCCCGCGCGGAACACGGCGCTCACCGCCTCACAGGCTTTATGCGCATCGCGGAACGGCACGAGCATGAGCCGGGTCTCCTTCGGCATCGGCACCAAGCGCAGCACTGCTTTGGTGATGACCCCAAGGGTGCCTTCACTGCCCACGAACAGCCGCGTGAGGTCATAACCGGTGCTGTTTTTCAAGGTGTTCGCACCGGTCCAGATCACTTCGCCATTGGGCAGCACCACCTCCAGGTTCAGCACGAAATCGCGCGTTACCCCGTACTTCACGGCCCTTGGCCCGCCCGCGTTCTCAGCCAGATTTCCACCGATGCTACAGCTCCCACGACTGCTCGGATCGGGTGCGTAATACAAGCCCTTGGCGGCCACCGCTTCCTGGAGCACTTGTGTGATCACACCGGGTTCCACCGTCACTTGCAGGTTGCGCTCATCGATGTCCACTATCCCGTTCATCCGGTCCAGCGCCAGACCGACGCCTCCGTGTACGCACAAGGCTCCGCCGCTGAGGCCGGTGCGCGCGCCGATGGGTGTGATGGGCACGCCATATTGGGCACAAAGGCGCACCACCTCGGCAACCTCTCCGGTGTTGCGCGGCCGCACGACCACCTGAGGTGGGAAGCTCAGGTCCTCGGTCTCGTCATGCCCGTAATGAAGCAATTCCTCTTCGGCAACAAGTACCGCATCCGGCGGAAAGGCCTCGCGCAGTGCGTTGATGAACGGGGACGGCAGCTCCGGTCTGGATCGTTGTGATGGCATTCCCATGCGCGCAAAGTTCGGTGCGAACGGAAAAAGTCGTGCATCCCTTCCCCGGCCCAGGCGGTGATCATTGGAAGAGGACCGCTTTTCCTGTGCATCCGAATAGGCAGCATCCGATGTGCTGATAAATATTTTTTATTCTGAGGTCTTGGAAAGAGGGGCACGTGGAAAGATCCTTTACCTTTCACATGGGTTTTCATCCACCTTTCAACCTTGTTCCCATGCGTCGTCAACTTCACTGGTTCCCATTGTGCGTCCTAATCGCCCACGCGACCTTCGTCGATGCACAGAACATCGGCATCAATGTGAGCGGGGCCAACCCTGACGGATCCGCCCTGTTGGACATTGATGCCACAGGCTTGCCGGCAAATGCGATGCGCGGCCTGCTGATCCCGCGCATCGCGTTGACCTCCCGCACCGTGGCCCTGCCGGTGGTGGCACCGGCCGCATCGCTGGTGATCTACAATACGGCCACCACAGGGGCGGTACCGAACAACGTGGCCCCGGGCTACTATTACTGGAACGGTGCCACCGAGTGGCTGCGGATGTTCAGCGGGAACGACGCGTGGAGCACCACGGGCAACAATGGCACCACGGCCGGCACCAATTTCATCGGGACGATCGATGCCAAGGACTTTGTGGTGAAGACCGGAGGGAGCGCGGCAGGGAATGAGCGGATGCGGGTGCTTTCAGGTGGCCAGATAGTGGTGAACAAAGCGACCGCCGCTGTGGGTGATGTGTTCAGTGTGTATGCGAACAACACTGGGGGTCTTAATAATGGTGTCGGTTCTTTCGCCATTAACGGATACACTTTTGACGGATATGGGGTTTATGGTGAAGCCTCTAATACCGCCGGCATAGGTGTAGTAGGCCTCAACGGAAGTACCACTGGTGGTTCCTTCGCGATGTGGGGAGAAGCGGCTTCCAGCAACGGCCGTGGCGTTATGGGAATGTCAAACTCCGGGGCATATGCAGTACCGAACGGGACAAATGCGATCGGCGTCCAAGGGCAGGTCAACGGCACCTTGGCTAGCACTGGCCAAGCGATCGGGGTTTGGGGCATAACCGCTGGCACCATGACAACGGGTGATGCCAACGGTGTATGGGGCCAAACCGCTTCGAACGACGGGACCGGTGTGGTCGGGATCGCCAACAGCATTGCGGCCGGCGGCCAACCTGAAGGTGTTTACGCCGCCGCCAACAACGCCACCGGTTTCGGCTTGGACGCCAGGAATGGCAACAGCACCGGAACGGGGCTGATCGCCACGGGCAACAATGTTGCCGGGACCTACCTCACGGGTGGGTCCGGCGCGGCTTTCAATGGCTCCACGATAGGGGCCTTCGGCTATGGCCTGACCGTCGCCTCGGGAACAGGCTTGGTCGGTGCCGGCAATAACGGCGGAATCCTCACCCCTGCCAAGGGATGTGGGGTAGCAGGCACCGGAAAGCAATACGGCGTAGTGGGTTTTGCAACGACAACGGTGAACACCAATCCGAACAGTAATAGTGCCGCAAATGGCAACAATGCCTCCTGCGGCGGTTATTTTGAGGTTCAGAACGGAGGTACGGCACAGACATGGGCATATGTCGGTGTCCGGGACAACACTGCCGTGCTGCGAAAGATCATCGGGCCTGGAACGGTCAACACCATTGTGCATGACTTAAATGGTGATCGCGTTGCGCTTTCCTGTCCCGAAGCACCGGAGAACTTGTTCCAGGATTACGGGTCGGGCCGTTTGGTAAATGGAAAAGCACATATCGAGCTGGATCCCGTCCTTGCGAAGAACATTGTAGTGGACGATCGACATCCACTTCGCGTATTCATTCAACCGGAAGGAGATTGCAAAGGTGTATACGTCAGCAACAAAACGGGTACGGGCTTCGAGGTGGTCGAACTGTCCAACGGGCATTCCAATGTTTCCTTCAGCTATACCGTGGTGGCGAACCGGGCGGACGAGGTTTTGCCGGATGGATCGATATCGCGCTATTCCGCGGAACGCTTTCCGCCTGCCCCGGGTCCCATTGAGTCCGTAGCTCTGGGAACCCGTAAAGCTAAAAGCCGCCCTTTGGTCGGCGTTCAGGGGGCTTCCGGCAGAACTTCGCGGGAGATCCCTATGAAACCATAGGTTCGATATCGAGTGTACCGGGCAGCTTGTTGCCGAGGAAAAGCGGGCACGGCGAACCCATTTACGGACGGCGATTCACCGCTGCGAACGCGTGAACACCACCGCCCCGTCGCACCGGTCCATTTCGGTCCAGAACCGTGATCGGCGCAAGGTGTCCAGTGCGACAGTGAATTCGTCCACGGACAGGGGGTATGGCTCTTCCTTGGTGGCCAATGCGATCACGTCGGCATCGCCAAGTATCGGGAATTGATACAGGTTCCGGTGTACAACAAGGTGCGGCACGAATGCTGCGGATGCGGAAACGGAGGCGTTGGCGGGAATGCGCTGAAGCAATTGACGCACGGCCGCAGCATCATAGCCCCGCACATAATGCTCCGCATGGTAGATCCGCTGCTTGGCCCGGTTCTCTTTGTAGACGCTCGCATCCAGGATCCGAACAGTGACCCCCAAGGAAAGCACCGTGGCGATCACCGCGATGACCTTTCCCCTTCGGGAATTCCGGAGCGACAGCGCCCAAGAGAATACGGCCAGGGTGCAAAGCGGGGCGAATTCCACGGAATAATGGCCCAGCACGCC
>Ga0073905_10000670_pt1 | contig 16537 bp, 14 predicted proteins | sample KloWWTupernatant_FD_65482 | JGI IMG/M metagenome (GOLD analysis project Ga0073905, IMG submission 65482) | Active sludge microbial communities from Klosterneuburg, Austria, studying microevolution and ecology of nitrifiers - Klosterneuburg... | ecosystem: Engineered > WWTP > Aerobic digester >... | reverse complement strand
GGCTGTCGGAACTGCTCGGTTTCGAGGTGCCGCTGGTGCGCGACTACCTGGACGGCGTGGACGTGCAGCCGGGCCAGTTGGTGCTGCTGGAGAACTGCCGCATGAACGTCGGCGAGAAGGCCGACGACGAGGCGCTTTCGCGCAGGTACGCCGCGCTGTGCGACGTGTTCGTGATGGATGCGTTCGGCACCGCGCACCGCGCGCAGGCGTCCACCCATGGCGCCATCCGTTTCGCGAAGCAGGCCGCGGGCGGCCCGCTGCTGATGGCGGAACTGGATGCGCTGGCGAAGGCGCTGCAGGATCCCGCGCGGCCGCTGCTGGCGATCGTCGCCGGCAGCAAGGTCAGCACCAAGCTTGAACTGCTGTCGTCGCTGGTCGGCAAGGTCGACCAGCTGATCGTCGGCGGCGGCATCGCCAACACCTTCATCGCCGCGCTGGGCCACGGCGTTGGCAAGTCGCTGGTGGAGATGGACCTCATCGACACCGCGAAGCAGATCATGGCCGATGCGAAAGCGCGCGGCGCCGACATCCCGCTGCCGGTGGACGTGGTGGTGGCCCCGGCCTTCGCCGCCGATGCGCCGGCCACGATCAAGGGCATCGGCGACGTCGGCGCCGACGACATGATCCTCGACATCGGCCCGGACACCGCGCAGGCCTACGCGGACCTCATCGCGAAGGCCGGCACCGTGGTCTGGAACGGCCCGGTCGGCGTGTTCGAGTTCGATGCATTCGGCCACGGCACCGAAGTGGTGGCCCGCGCGATCGCGGCATCGCCGGCGTTCTCCATCGCCGGTGGTGGCGACACCCTGGCCGCGGTGGACAAGTACGGCATCGAGGCCGACATCTCCTACATCTCCACCGGCGGCGGCGCGTTCCTGGAGTTCCTGGAAGGCAAGGAATTGCCGGCGGTGGCGGCGCTGCAGGCGCGCTCCGGATGAAGTCGATTGCAATGTCCGGCGAGACATCGCCGGTCGTTGCGCTGTGCTAGCGTGCGGGCAACAGGAGCCCGCACACATGACCGCACCACACGACATCGCCGCCCACCGGCGACGTACCCGCATCGTCGCCACCCTTGGCCCGGCGACCGATCCACCCGAGGTGCTGGAGGCGGTGTTGCGCGCGGGGGTGGACGTGGTGCGGCTGAACTTCTCGCATGGCGATCCGTCGGCGCAGGTCGCGCGCGCGGAGGCGGTTCGCGCGATGGCGGCGCAGATCGGACGCGAGGTCGGCATCCTCGCCGACCTGCCGGGCCCGAAGATCCGGGTCGAGACCTTCGCCGCCGGCAAGGTGCAGCTGAAGGCCGGCAACCGCTTCGACCTGGTCGCCAGCCTGTCGGCGCCGCCCGGCGATGACACCCAGGTCGGCGTGAGCTACCTGGAGCTGACCGGCGACGTGGTCCCCGGCGACCTGTTGCTGCTGGACGACGGCATCGTCCAGTTGCAGGTGGTGGCGGTGGAGGGCGAGCGCATCGTCACCACCGTGCTCAACGACTGCGTGCTGTCCAACCGCAAGGGCCTGAACAAGCAGGGCGGCGGGCTGTCGCTGGGTGCGATCACCGAGAAGGACCGCGAGCTGATCGCGGTCGCGGCCGGGATGCAGGTGGACTTCATCGCGGTCTCGTTCTGCCGCAACGCCGAGGACATGCACGAGGCGCGCCGGGTGGCCAGGGCGCACGGCAGCAACGCGGCGCTGGTGGCGAAGGTCGAACGCGCCGAGGCGATCGAGAACCTCACCGAGATCGTCGATGCCAGCGACGTGGTGATGGTCGCGCGCGGCGACCTCGGCGTGGAGATCGGCGACGCCGAATTGCCGGGCCTGCAGAAGAAGATCATCCGCGAGGCGGTGGCGCGCGAGAAGGTGGTGATCACCGCGACGCAGATGCTGCAGTCGATGGTGGACAGCCCGATCCCGACCCGCGCCGAGGTGCTGGACGTGGCCAACGCGGTGATCGACGGCACCGATGCGGTGATGCTGTCGCAGGAATCGGCTGCCGGCAGCTGGCCGGTGAAGGCGGTCGAGGCGATGGCGCGGATCTGCGTCGGCGCCGAGAAGCAGTTCGTCGCCGATACCGATTTCGAGGCGGCGCGGCGCGGCCTGGAGCGCGCCGACCAGGCCATCGCGATGGCCACCATGTTCCTGTCCGAGCACATCGGCGTGCGCGCGGTGGTGGCGATGACCGAATCCGGCGGCACCGCGCGCTTCCTCTCGCGCTTCCGCTCCTCGGTGCCGATCTACGCGTTCTCCCGGCATGCGCCGGCGCGCCGCAAGATGGCGCTGATGCGCGACGTGTTCCCGATGGGCTACGACAGCCGCGGCCAGACCCCGCGCGAAGCCGCGCGCGGCAGCGTCCGCTTGTTGGTGGACGCCGGTTTATTGCAGGCGGGCGACCGGGTGGTGTTCACCAGCGGCGAGCACATGGAAACCCGCGGTGCCACCAACACCCTGCGCCTGCTCGAGATCGGCGAGGACGGCCGTGCGGAGGGGTTGGGCGAGCTCTGACCCCGCCGGCTTGACAGCGTCCGTGCCTGGGGATTAGCTGGCGTGCAGGCATCGAATGGGGCCATCCGATGGACGCTCGGGGCGGGTTCGTGGGTCGTGCTCTCTTGCTGCTCGCCACCCTCCTCGCGGCAAGCGCGAATGCCGGCGACAGGATCCGGGTCGCCAACGAGGGCGGCATCCGCGACGCCTGGACGCTGCCGGCGGGGGCGAAACTGGCGGTGCCGGCCTATCCCGCCGCGTTCGCGGCCAGCCCGGCCGAGGCCTGCGTGGCGATCGGATACCTGATCCACGCGGATGGCCATACCTCCGATTTCGCGCTGCTGAAGGCCTGGGGCGCGCAGGAACCGGGCCAGCGGCGCGAGGCCTACTGGGGCGAATTCGCGGGTGCCGCGGCATCCGCGCTGGCGCAATGGCGTTTCGTGCCGAAGCCGGAGATCGGGTCGCCGCGCCCGGTCTACACGGTGGCGACCTTCGTGTTCGCCTCCGCGGATGCACGGGAAACGCGCAAGCGTTGCATCATCCCGAACCTTGCCATGCACCTCATCGAATTGCGCCAGGGCGGCAGGGCGCGGCGCAGGATGACCGACAACAGCCTGTTCGAACGGCTCGACATCGATCCCGCCCTCGAAGCCCGTGACCGGGGCGGGGAGCAGCGGCGCACGCAAGATGCGCAACCAGAGCCGCTGCCGCCTCCACCGCCATCCCCGCCTTCGCCACCCCCGCCCGGCGAGGAATGAGTCAGCCCGGGCCGGGGTCTATAATTCGGGTTTCGCCGCCAGCCAGCAGGAACCCCATGAGCATCGAACAACTCGCAGAAACCGCCCGTGCCATGGTCGCCCCGGGCAAGGGCATCATCGCCATCGATGAGTCCAGCGCGACCTGCAAGAAGCGCTTCGACGGCGTCGGCATCGAGTGCACCGAGGAAACCCGCCGCGCCTACCGCGAGTTGCTGCTGACCGCGCCGAACGCGAACCGGTACCTGTCGGGCGCGATCCTGTTCGACGAAACCATCCGCCAGTCCACCCGCGACGGCGTGCCGTTCGCGAAGTACATGCTGGACAACGGCATGATCCCGGGGATCAAGGTCGACAAGGGCACCCACGCACTGGCCGGCTTCCCGGGCGAGGTGATCACCGAAGGCCTGGACGGCCTGCGCGAGCGGCTGGCCGAGTACTACCGGCTCGGCGCGCGCTTCGCCAAGTGGCGCGCGGTGATCAACATCGGCGAGGACATCCCGTCCGGCACCTGCATCGAAGCCAACAGCCACGCGCTGGCGCGCTACGCCGCGCTGTGCCAGGAGCAGGGCCTGGTGCCGATGGTGGAGCCGGAGGTGCTGATGGACGGCGACCACGACATCGAGACCTGCTACGAGGTCACCGAGGTGGTGCTGCGTTCGCTGTTCGATGCGCTGTACAACCAGAACGTGATGCTGGAAGGCACCATCCTGAAGGCCTCGATGGTCGTCCCCGGCAAGGGCTGCGAGGAGCAGGCCAGCGTCGAGGAAGTGGCCGAGTCCACCCTGATGTGCCTGAAGTCGGCGGTGCCGGCGATCCTGCCGGGCATCGTGTTCCTGTCCGGCGGGCAGAGCGACGAGGACGCCACCGCGCACCTCGACGCGATGAACCGGATGGGCCCGAATCCGTGGCCGCTGAGCTTCAGCTACGGCCGCGCGATGCAGCAGGCCGCGCTCAAGCTGTGGGCGCAGGACATGGCCGGCAACTACGCCCGCGCGCAGCAGACCGTGTTCGAGCGCGCCAAGGCCAATGGCCTGGCGGCGCTGGGGCAGTGGGGTGACTGACCGCGCTTAGCCGTTGCCATCCGGCAACGGCTGCGGTCACGAACGCCCGAGCGCCACGCGCGAGGGCCGGGCCAAGTCCGGGGCGCCATTGATCGAACGAAACGCCGGCCCGGTGCCGGCGTTTCGCATTTGTGCGGCAGGCGGGATCCGGGCGTAAGCTGCGGTCATGATCATCCCGCCCGCGCCGCCCGGACAACGCCGCAAACCGGACCCACGGCAGTTGCAGGACGCCGCGGCGAACGCCGGGCTGGTGCTGCCCGACGCCGCGATGCTGGCGTTCCAGCAGGGACGCATGATCGAGGCAATCAAGCTGATCCGCGCCGCCAATCCCGGCCTGGACCTGGCGCGGGCCAAGGCGGCGATGGAGCGGATGCAGGCGCAGGCGCATTCCGCCGCCGGGGAAGCGGGGAAAGGTCCGGCCGGCACCGGCAAGCATGCGATGCCGTCGCCATCGCGGCGGACGCCGACGGTGGAGATGGGCGACAGGCCCGGCCAGTTGCGCTGGCTGCTGCTGGTGGTCGCGCTGGCCGCGGCGGCAACCTGGATCTTCTACGCCGGCGGATCCTGAGCCGGCGCGCAACGCGCGGGCGCGGCATCGGTTGACGCCAGCGGCGCGCAGCTCCGGCCCAGCCGATGGCACACGGGCCGGCGGCCCGCGGCAGCTAGAATCACGGGTCCCCGCCTTGGGTTTGCCGATGATGCCGCACTTGCCGCGTGCCCTCCTGATGTGCCTGCTGCTTGGCGCGTTGCTCACCGCCTGCGGCAAGGACGAAGCGGCGAAGCCGGGCGGCCCGGGCGGACGCGGCGGCGGGCCGGTGCCGGTGGTGGTCGAGACCGTGGCTGCGCAGGAATGGACCGATGCACTGCGAGCGCTCGGCACCGTGCATGCGCGCGAGGCGGTGACGATCACCGCCAAGGTCAGCGAAACCGTCCAGCAGGTGCATTTCGAAAGTGGCCAACAGGTCGCGCGCGGGGCGCCGCTGGTCACCCTCAGCGGCCAGCAGCAACAGGCCGCGTTGGCATCCGCCGAGGCCGCGCTGGGGGAAGCGGAGCAGCTGTTCCTTCGCCAGCAGCAGCTGGTGGAGCAGCAGCTGATCGCACGTGCCGCGCTGGACGCGCAACGCGCCACCCGCGACGCCGCGCGCGCGCAGGTGGCGCAGGTGCGCGCCAACCTGTCGGACCGGGTGATCCGCGCGCCGTTCGCCGGCGTGCTCGGGATCCGCCAGGTCAGCCCGGGCGCGCTGGTTACCCCGGGCACGCCGATCGCCACCCTCGATGACGTATCGCGCGTGTTCGTCGATTTCCCGGTGCCGGAAACCGAACTGGCCGATGTCGGGCCGGGACAGGCGCTGGTCGGCCGGGTCGCGACCTACGGCGAGCGCAGCTTCGACGGCACCGTCGCCACCGTGTCCACCCGGCTCGACAGCGCGTCGCGGGCGGCCACCGTGCGCGGTGACTTCCCGAATGCCGACGGCGCGCTCAAGCCCGGCATGCTGGTCGAAGTCAGCCTGTCGCGAGGCACCCGGCAGGCGCTGGTGGTGCCGGAGATCGCGGTGCAGCAGATCGGCAGCGAGACCTTCGTGTGGCGGGTCAAGTCCGACGACACGGTGGAGAAGGCGAACGTCGAGGTCGGTGGCCGCGTCCCCGGGAAGGTCATGCTGAAGGCGGGCGTCGAAGCCGGCCAGCGCATCGTCACCGCGGGCATGGGCAAGCTGCAGGCCGGGGCCACGGTTGCCGCGGCAGGCGCCCCGCCGGCGGCGGCGAAGTAGGCCATGAAGCTCTCCGATCTCTCGATCAAGCGGCCGGTGCTGGCAGTGGTGATGAGCCTGCTGCTGATCGTGCTGGGGGTGATGTCGTTCCTGCGCCTGACCCTGCGCGAATTGCCGGCGATCGATCCGCCCGTCGTGTCCGTGCAGGTGGACTACCCGGGCGCATCGGCAAGCGTGGTCGAAACCCGCATCACCCAGACCCTGGAGGATGCGCTGGCCGGCATCGAGGGCATCAACACGATCGATTCCAGCAGCCAGAACGGCGCCTCGCGGATCAGCATCGAGTTCTACGCCACCCGCGACATCGAGGCCGCGGCCAATGACGTGCGCAACGCGGTCAGCCGCGTCGCCGACCGCATGCCGGACGAGGCCGACCCGCCCGAGATCAGCAAGGTCGAAAGCGATTCAGACCCGATCATCTGGCTGAACCTGCGCTCCGAAAAGATGGACCTGTTGCAGCTGGCCGACTACGCGCAGCGCTACCTGGTGGATCGCTTCTCCAGCCTGGAAGGGGTGGCGCAGGTGCGCCTCGGCGGCAGCCAGCGCTATGCGATGCGGATCTGGCTGGACGGCGACAAGCTGGCGGCGCGCGGGCTCACCGCAGGCGACGTGGAAAGCGCGCTGCGCACGGAGAACGTGGAGCTCGGCGCCGGCCGGATCGAATCCACCGACCGCGACTTCATCCTGCGGGTGGCCCGCGACTACACCTCCGCCGAGGCCTTCGCGCGGATGCCGGTCGGCAAGGGCGCGGATGGCTACGTGGTGCGGCTGGGCGACGTGGCCCGGGTTGCGCTGGAGTCGGCCGAACGCCGCGCGTACTACCGCAGCAACGGCGAGCCGGCGATGGGCATCGGCATCGTCAAGACCTCCACCGCCAACAGCCTGGACGTGGCGCAGGAGGCGAAGGCGGAAGCCGAGCGGATCAAGGCCTCGCTGCCCGCCGGCACCGATATCTACACCGCGTTCGACAGCACCACCTTCATCTCGGCCGCGGTCGACCGCGTGTACGAAACCCTGGTCGAGGCGGTGGTGCTGGTGCTGGTGGTGATCTGGCTGTTCCTGGGCAGCGCGCGCGCCGCGCTGATCCCTGCGGTGACGGTGCCGGTGTGCGTGATCGCGTCCTTCATCGCGCTGCATGCGTTCGGATTCTCGATCAACCTGCTGACCCTGCTCGCGCTGGTGCTGTGCATCGGGCTGGTGGTGGACGATGCGATCGTGGTGGTGGAGAACATCCAGCGCCGGGTCGACCTGGGCGAGCCGCCGCTGGTCGCGGCCAGGCGCGGCACCGCGCAGGTGGCGTTCGCGGTGATCGCCACCACCGCGGTGCTGGTGGCGGTATTCCTGCCGGTCGGTTTCCTGCAGGGCAATACCGGGCGCCTGTTCCGCGAGCTGTCGGTGGCGCTGGCGGCGGCGGTGGCGATCTCCGCCTTCGTCGCGCTGACACTGACGCCGATGATGGCCTCCAAGCTGCTGCGCCCGCACACCGGTCCGCATGCGGTGAAGGAGAACCGGGTCAGCGCCTGGCTCAACGCGCGCTTCTCGCGCATGGCCGCCGGATACCAGCGCGTGCTGGACCGCCACGTGCACCGGACCTGGCTGTTCGGCGGGCTGATGGCGGCCGCGCTGGTGGCGCTGGTGCTGCTGTTCAAGCTGCTGCCCAGCGAACTGGCGCCGGCGGAGGACCGTGGTTCGTTCCAGATGGTGATGGAAGGGCCGGAGGGCGCGGGCTATGACTACACCGTCAGGCAGATGCAGCAGCTGGAGGCGATCCTGGCCGGCGAGGTGGGCGAGGGCAAGCCGATCCTGCGCGCCAACCCGCGCGTGCCCGGCAGCTTCGGCGCCAGCGAGGACATGCACACCGGCCGCGCGATGATCTTCCTGCAGCCGTGGGACCAGCGCGAGCAGAGCACCGCCGAAGTCGCCGCGGCGCTGGAGAAGAAATTCGCCGGGATGACCGGGGTGCGCGTGCGAACCCAGGTCGGCGGCGGCCTGGTGCGGACCCGTGGGCAGCCGTTCCAGATGGTGCTGGGCGGGCCGGACTATGCGGAAATCGCGCAGTGGCGGGACACCATGCTGGCGAAGATGGCGCAGAACCCCGGCTTCATCGGCGCGGATTCCGATTACAAGGAAACCCGCCCGCAGATGCGGGTGATCGTGGACAAGGCGCGCGCGGCCGACCTTGGCGTTTCCTCGGTGGCGATCGGCACCGCGCTGGAAACCATGATGGGCGGGCGCCGCGCCACCACCTTCGTCGACAACGGCGAGGAATACGACGTGGTGCTGCAAGCCGAGCGCAGCGGACGCGCGTCCACCGCCGACCTCGGTGCGCTGCAGGTGCGCGCGAAGGACGGCTCGCTGGTGCCGCTGTCGAACCTGGTGACGCTGAGGGAAATCGCCGAACCGGCCAACTTCAACCGCTTCAACCGCCTGCGTTCGATCACCCTCAGCGCGCGCCTCGCCGAGGGTTACCCGCTGGGCGAGGCGGTGGCGTGGGCGCGGCAGGCCGCCGACGAGAGCCTGCCGGACCACGCGCAGGTCAGCTGGAAGGGCGAGTCGCGCGAGCTGCAGGAGTCCGGCGGCGCGGTGCTCATCACCTTCGCGCTGGCGCTGCTGATCGTGTACCTGGCGCTGGCCGCGCAGTTCGAAAGCTTCCTGCATCCGCTGGTGATCATGCTCACCGTGCCGCTGGGCGTGCTCGGCGCGCTGCTGGGCCTGTGGATCACCGGCGGCACCGTCAACCTGTTCTCGCAGATCGGGATCGTCATGCTGGTGGGGCTGGCGGCGAAGAACGGGATCCTGATCGTGGAGTTCGCCAACCAGCTGCGCGACGCCGGGCGCAACGTGCACGAGGCGATCGTCGAAGCCGCCGGCGTGCGCCTGCGCCCGATCCTGATGACCTCGATCGCCACCATCATGGGCGCGGTGCCGCTGGTGGTGTTCGGCGGCCCCGGTTCGGCCAGCCGCGCGACCATCGGCATCGTGGTGATCTCCGGGGTCGCGTTCTCGACCCTGCTGTCGCTGTTCGTGGTGCCGGCGTTCTATTCGCTGCTGGCCCGTTACACGCGCTCGCCGGAGGACCTGGCGCACCAGCTGGCTACACTGGAGGCCACGACGCCGGAGGCAGGCGGCCATGCATGATCCGGGTTCCCCATGGAAGGCGCGCCAGCGCGGCCACGCCGCGCCCCCCTCCGCGCGCAGCGATCGGCGCGAACCGCAGGCACAGGCGGACGTCCAGCCCGGCCTGCAACGCGAGCGCCGCGATGCCGAGCTGCGCCTGCATGGCCTGAACGCGGTGCGTGCGGTGTTCGCACGGCGCCCGCAGGCGATCCGCAAGCTGTACCTGGCCGAGGCGCGGATCCCGCAGTTGCAGCCGCTGCTGAAGTGGTGCGTGGCCAACCGGGTCGGCTACCGGGTGGTGGACGAGGCCGACCTGCAGAAGCTCGCCGCCAGCGCGCACCACGAAGGCGTGGTGGCCGAGGTCCTGCGCGAGGCACCGCAGTCGTTGAACGCGTGGTTGCGCGACCTGCCCGCCGGCGCGCACTGCGCGCTGTGGCTGGACGGTGTGGGCAATCCGCACAACCTCGGCGCGATCCTGCGCAGCGCCGCGCATTTCGGGGTGGCCGCGATCCTGCTGCCCAAGCATTCCACCCTCGCCCTGTCCGGCGCCGCCGCGCGGGTGGCCGAAGGCGGCGCCGAGGCGGTGCCGTTCGTGCGACTTGGCCGCGATGACAACAGCATCGCGCAGCTGCATGGCGCGGGCTTCGCGCTGGCCGCCACCGTGGTGCGCGGCGGCAGCGACCTGTTCAAGGCCGATCTGCCGCAGCGGATGGTCTACGTGCTCGGTGCCGAAGGCGAGGGCATGTCGCCCGAACTTGCCGCAGCCTGCGACATGCGCGTGTCGATCTCCGGCAGCGGCGCGGTGGAGAGCCTCAACGTGGCCAGTGCCTGCGCCGTGTTGCTGGCGGCTTGGCGCAGCAAGCGCTAGGAACTGCGCCTCGCTTCAACCAAACGTGACTATTTCCGTGGCTCGGACACCTTCGGCGCGCTGCCGAAATCGCCGTCGGCATCCGCGGCGAGGTAGGCAAACACGCCATAGGCGGCCACGTTCTGCGCCAGCGCGGCCGGGTCGATCTTGTCCAGGGTGTCGTCCGGCGTGTGGTGCAGGTCGAAGTAGTCGGTGCCGTCCTGCGCAAGCCCGGCGCAGGCCATGCCGGCGTCATTGAACGGCGACAGGTCCGGCCCGCAGCCTTCGCCATCGACCCGATGTTCGATGCCCAGCGGCGCCAGCGCCTGCGCGATGCGCGCGATCGCGTCCTTCGCGTAGTCCGGCACCTTCGCCGTGAACGCATGGATGCGGCCGGCGCCGAAATCGCTTTCCGCGCCCAGCTGGTGCTTGCGCAGGTCGCCCATGTACTTCTGCGCATAGGCGTTGCCGCCGTACAGGCCCTGCTCCTCGTTGGCGAACGCAACCACCCGGATCGTGCGCGCCGGGCGCTGCGCCTTCGGCAGCCTGCCGATCAGGTGGCCGGCCGCCATCGTGATCGCAACGCCGGCGCCATCGTCGATCGCACCCGTGCCCAGGTCCCACGAATCCAGGTGGCCGCCGATCACCACCACCTCGTCGGGCTTCGCACGCCCGCTGATCTCGCCGATCACGTTCTGCGAGGTGTATTCGCCGTTCCAGCCACAGTCCAGGTCGAGCGCGATCCGGACCGGACCCAGTGCCAGCAGCCGCGCCAGCTGGTCGGCATCGGGCAGCGACAGCGCCGCCGAGGGGACCGGCTGCAGGCCTTCATCGAAGCGGGTGATGCCGGTGTGCGGGTTGCGGTGCGAGTCGGTGCCGGCCGAGCGCATCACGTAGGCAATGGCGCCGGCGCGGATTGCCGCCGAGGGACCGGCGCTGCGCACGCGCGAGCCGGGGCCGTAGCCACTGCCGTCCTTTGCGCGGGTCATCCGGTAGTCGACGAACGCGATCTTGCCCGCCAGCGACCCCGGCGCGGCCTTCTGCAGCGCGTCCAGGGTCTCGAACCGCACCACCTCTGCCTCGACCTTGCCGCCCGGGCTGCCACCCAGCGCCGTGGCATGCAGCCGCTGCGCATGCGCACCGACGATGCGTGCGGATTCGGCGCGGCGTTCCCACTTCGGGAAGGTCACCGGCTCGGTCCAGACCTTGTCGTAGCCCAGCGCCCTGAACTTGGCCTTCGCCCATTCCACCGCGTGCGCGTCGGCCTCGCTGCCGGCCAGGCGCGGGCCGACTTCGGTGGTCAGCGACTCCACCACCTTCCAGCCGGTGTCATCCTGCAGGGCGACCTCGCGCAGCTGCCCGGCGCGCGCCATCGCGGCATCGTCGATGCGGGTCGGTTGTTGCGCCCGCAGCGGCAGCGCCACCAGCAGGGTCAGTGCGAGGGCGAGTGCGGTATGGCGCATCGAGCGAACTCCGGGTGCCGGAAACGGCGAAGCCGCGAGCCTAGCAGCCCGCGGCTTCGTCGATCACGTGCCGGAAGTCGCCGGCGGGCGCGTCAGCGCTTGAGCGAATCGCGGATCTCGCGCAGCAGCAGCACGTCCTCGCTCGGGCCGGCCGGTGCGGCTTCCACCGGCTTGCGCATGCGGTTGACCGCCTTGACCACCAGGAAGATGGCGAATGCGACGATCACGAACTGGATGAGCGCGTTGAAGAATTCGCCGTAGGCGATCGCCACCGCCGGCACCTCCTTGCCGGCCGCATCGACGCTGGCTTCCTTCAGGGTCAGGGCGAGCTTCGAGAAATCGACGCCACCGACCAGCATGCCGATCGGCGGCATGATCACCTTGTCCACCAGGGTCGTCACGATCTTGCCGAAGGCGGCACCGATCACCACGCCGACCGCGAGGTCGACCACGTTGCCCCTGGCGATGAAATCCTTGAACTCGCCGATCATTCCCATGCGTCAGCTCCCGTTGGTCCGTAAATTCCCCGAGGCGACAGCCTACACCGCCGCCACGATCCTGCCCTGCAGTTGCAGCACCTCGCCGAGCGCGGCCCGGTACTGGTCCCCCGGCAGCAATGGGCCAACGCCGGCCGGCGTGCCCATGAACACCAGGTCGCCCGCACGCAGGGCGTACAGCTTCGACAGCTCGTGCAGGATGTCGGCCACCGGCCAGATCAGGTCGCGCAGGCTCGCGGATTGGCGCGCGGTTCCGTTGACGTCCAGCGACAGCTGCAGGTCATCGATGCCGTCCAGCCCGGCCGCCGGCAGCAGGGCACTCACCGGCGCCGAGTGATCGAACGCCTTGCCGGTATCCCATGGCAGGCCCTTGGCCTTGGCCGCCGCCTGCAGGTCGCGCCGGGTCAGGTCCAGGCCGATGCCGTAAGCGAACACCAGCGGCATCGCCGCTTCCGGCGCCAGGATCCCGGCCGGCGCATCGCGGCCAAGCGCGACCACCAGTTCCACTTCGTGGTGCAACTCGGCGGTGCCGGGCGGATACGGCACCACGCCATCGATGACGATCGCATCGGCAGGCTTCAGGAAGAACACCGGGGTGCCGCGCCCGGCCTTCGACGCGGGCGCGCTGGCGCCCATTTCGCGCGCGTGCTCGGCGAAGTTGCGGCCCACGCAGTAGATGCGGCGGACCGGGAACCCGCCGAGCCGGTGACCGTCGCGGTCATGCACCGGGACGCGGGGTGCGGCGGCGGCCGGCACCAGGTCGTCGTTGCCGCCGCCCACTCAGCGCGCCATCGGCAGCTGCGCCTTGCCGACCACCCGGAAGTCGCCGTCGATGCTGTTGGCGCGGGTGGCGCCGGTGGTGCGCGCGAGCGGCCGGCCGCGCCGCGCCCACAGGCGCCAGAGCATGCCGGCGGCAAGCATCGCGATGCCGACGAACACGCTGACGAACAGCAGCGCCAGCAGCAGGCCGACGCCGGCCAGGCCCAGCACCACGCGCAGGATCCGGTGGCGCGGACGGCGCGGGGCCGCGAACGGATCGAAGCGGCCGTTGCGCGAGAAAGCGAAGCGATGGGATGCGGACATCGGTTGCGGATTCCTGCGGCGCGCATGCGCCATGACACAATTGCGGCAAGTATCCGGGTAGCGCGAATCCGAGTTGTGAGCAGTTCGTTAAATCGCGATGGCGTGGATCCCGTGGCCGGCGCGCTGCTGCCGCTGGCGTCGATCGAGCGCGGCGGCCTGCATGAGGTCGAGGCGGTGGTGGACGGCGAGGCGGAGTCGCTGATCCTGCATTGCGATGCGCACGGCGGCGTTCGCGCATGGTTGAACGTGTGCCCGCATGCCGGGCGCCGGCTGGACTGGGCGCCGGGCAGGTTCCTGCGCAGCAAGGATGGCCTGCTGGTGTGCGCGGTCCACGGCGCCAGCTTCGAACTGCAGCATGGCGCCTGCGTGGCCGGGCCGTGCCGCGGCGAATCGCTGCGTGCGGTCGCGGTCGAGGTGCGTGGCGGCGAGGTGTTCCTCGCATCGCCGTAGGAGCGCGGCTTGCGCCGCGGGCGCGCGGTGGCGGTTGCGCGGGGCAACCCCCCGCACCTGCATTGCCCGGTGCAATCCGCTCAGTACAGCAGGTTGATCACCACCACGATCACCCCGAGGTAGACCAGCGACAGCGGTCCGCCGACCCGCCACAGGTCGCGGCTGGAATAATTGGCCGGGCCGGTGACCATCGACATCACCGGGTTCGATGCGGTCATCAGGTTGTTGGAGGCCGACAGCGCAACGATCAGGGCGAATGCAGTGGGATCGCCGCCGGCGGCCAGCGCGATGTTGATCGCGATCGGGACCATCAGGATGGTCGCGCCGACATGGCTGATCGCCAGCGAGAACGCGGTGGTCAGCAGGCCGATCAGTATTTGCAGCAGCCACAGCGGGAAGCCGTCCGGCAGCTGTTCCAGGCTGTGCCCGGCAAGCCATGCCGCGGCGCCGCTGGAGTCCATCGCCCAGCCCAGCGGGATCAGGCAGGCCATCAGGAACACGGTCTTCCAGCTGATCGCGGCGTACGCCTCGTCGATGTGGATCACGCCGGTCACCAGCATGCCGGCGACGCCGGTCATCAGCGCGATCGGCACCGGGATCTTCGAGCTCAGCGCCAGCAGCATCGACACCGCGAAGATCGCCATCGCCAGCTTGAACTTGTGCGGGCGCTGCTCGTCCTTCGGGTAGTCGGTGACCACCACCAGGTCCTTGCCGCGCGCCGCCTGCGCAAGGTCGGCCCAGATGCTGTGCAGCACCAGCATGTCGCCGGCGCGGATCGGGGTGCTGCGCACGTCCTCGCGCAGCACGTTCTTGTCGCGGTTGATCGCCAGCAGGCTGATCCCCAGCTGCTTGCGCAGGCGCAGCTGCGCCGAGGTCTTGCCGATGAAGGCGGAGGTCGGCGGCACCACCGCCTCGGAAATGCCGGCGCGGCTGGGGTTGAACAGGTCGCCGAAGGTGCGCAGCCGCGCCGACAGCCGCAGGAAGTTGTTCTGCGCGAAATCGGTCACCTGCTGCTTCGCGCCCATCATGCCGAGCACGCTGCCGACCCAGATCCGCGCATCCGCCGGCGGCGACAGCCGCGATTCCTCGCCGCTGCGCAGCGCCAGCAGCAACGGCGCGCCGTGCAGGGCCTCGGTATCGCCCACGCTCATGCCGACCAGCGGGCTGTCGGCGGTGACCGTGAGTTCGTAGACGTCGCCGTCGATGCCGTAGGCGCGGGCGAAGTAGCTTTGCGTGCGCGCCGGGGTGACCGCTTCGTCGCCGTCCTCGCGCAGCAGCTTGCTGCCGAAGAAGTGGAAGTACGCCAGCGAGGCGGCGAGCAGGGCCAGGCCGACCGGCATCGGCGCGAACATGTTCAGCGGTTCCAGGGTGGCCGCGCCGGACGGCATGTTGGCGTTGGCCGCGACCAGCAGGTCGTTGAGCAGGATCAGCGGCGAATTGCCGACCATGGTCAGGCCGCCGCCCATCACGATCGCCGCCGCCAGCGGCAGCAGCATGCGCGACAGGGTCAGCCCGGTGCGCGAGGACAGCCGCGAGGCCACCGGCAGGAACAGCGACATCACCGACGGGTTCTGCATGATCGAGCTGGTCAGGCCGGCGGCGCCGGTGGTCAGCAGCAGCAGGCGCGATTCAACCCCGTGCGCGCGCCGCAACAGCCAGCCGGCGAGGCGGTTCAGGGCGCCGGTGCGGTCCAGTCCCGCGCCCAGGATCATGGTGGCGATGATGCTCATCACCGCGTTGCCGGCGAAGCCGCCGAACAGGTCCTCGCGCGGCACCAGCCCGGTCAGGCCCAGCACCACCAGCACCACCAGCGCGACCACGTCGGCGCGGATGCGCTCGAACAGGAACATCACCATCGTGAAGAACACCAGGCCGAGCACCAGCTCCATGTCGGTGGTGAGCGTCAGCGTGGTGTCCATTTCGCGCCGTGCGTTCCTTCGGTGTCAGCAGCGGTCGTACAGCAGGTCCCACACGCCGTGGCCGAGCTTCTGGCCGCGGGTTTCGAAATGCGTCTGCGGGCGCCAGTCCGGCCGCGCCACCGCGCCGCGCGGGCCTGCACGATTGGCGATGCCGGCGGTCGCATCCAGCACGTCCCACATCTGCCCTGCATAGTCCTGCCAATCGGTGGCGAGGTGCAAGCGGCCATCCGGCGCCAGCTTGCGCACCAGCAGCGTGGCGAACTCCGGATTCAGCAGCCGCCGCTTGTGGTGGCGCTTCTTGTGCCACGGGTCCGGGAAGTAGACGCGGATCTCGTCCAGCGAACCGTCGGCGACTTCGTGCTGCAGCACTTCCACCGCATCGTGGTGGTAGAGCCGCACGTTGCGCGCGCCGTCCTCGGCCAGCGCGTTCAGCAGGCGGCCGACGCCGGGCGCGTGCACCTCGATGCCGATGTGGTCGCGGCCGGGATCGCGTTGCGCGGAGAAGCGCAGGGCCTCGCCATTGCCGAAGCCGATCTCGAGGATGCGCGGCGCCTTGCGCCCGAACGCGGCGTCGAAATCCCGTGGCTGGCCCGTGTAGTCGAGGCCGAAGCGCGGCCACGATTCGTCGAACGCGCGCTGCTGGGCGTCGGTGAAGCGGCCCTGGCGCAGCACGAAGCTGCGCACCTTGCGCTGGCCTTCGGTGATCGTGAACGGCTTCGGCGGGGCCTTGCGTCCGTCGCTCGAAAAGGGGTCGGTCATCTCAGCCGATCAGCCCGTCGACCGGCGAGGACGCGGACGCGAAGCGCTTGCGCGGGATGCGCCCGGCCTTGAACGCGGCGCGTCCGGCTTCCACCGCCAGTTTCATCGCATGCGCCATCAGCACCGGGTCGCGGGCACCGGCGATCGCGGTGTTCATCAGCACCCCGTCGCAGCCGAGTTCCATCGCGATCGCCGCGTCGGAGGCGGTACCGACGCCGGCATCGACGATGATCGGCACCTTCGCGTTCTCGACGATCTCCAGCAGGTTGTAGCGGTTCTGGATGCCCAGCCCGGAGCCGATCGGCGCCGCCAGCGGCATCACCGCCACGCAGCCGA
>Ga0073905_10000666_pt1 | contig 16613 bp, 12 predicted proteins | sample KloWWTupernatant_FD_65482 | JGI IMG/M metagenome (GOLD analysis project Ga0073905, IMG submission 65482) | Active sludge microbial communities from Klosterneuburg, Austria, studying microevolution and ecology of nitrifiers - Klosterneuburg... | ecosystem: Engineered > WWTP > Aerobic digester >... | reverse complement strand
CAAAGGCGCTCCAGACCGGGGGCTCGCTGTAGGGAGGGTAGCACATGAATCGGACCGATCGTTTCCTCATCGGCCTCCTGGCCGGGGTGCTGATCCTGGCCGCCGTGGCTTTTGCTTTGGCCCGTGGGCGGACGCAGGTGGACTACCGCGCGGATGAAACCGACCCTGAGGCCGTGGCCTTCAACTACCTGCTCGCTCTGCAGCGCCAGGAGGACGCCAAGGCCTACAGTTACCTGGACCCGGCCCTGCCCGGCTACCCGCCGCGTCTGGACGTCTTCATCGACGACCTCAGCGAGCGGGCCTACCTCCGGGATCTGGGCAACCGCTCCTTCCGCGTGCTCTCCCACAAGGCCGAGGGCGACATCGCCCGCGTCACCATCCAGGAGACCAGCTTCGTGGGCGGCGGCCTCTTCCAGGGCGACCAGAGCGTCGACCAGTTCGAGTTGCGCCTGCAGCAGAAGGGCGACCGCTGGCTGCTGATCGATGGCCAGCGCTCTTGGTGGGATTGTTGGGACGAATACAGCGAGTACTGCCGACGCGACGGCGAGTCGATCAAGCCGGTCCAAGTGCCCTGAGGAGGGAGACCCAATGCCAGCGCTGCGCCGCGCCTACCTGTACCTGACCGCCGCCATCTCCCTGCAGGTGGCGGTCTGGGCCGCCATCTCCCTCCTGCGCGCCTACCTGACCCCCAACGCGGATCCGCTGGCCGCCAACCTGGCTCTGCAGATCGCCGTGCTGCTGGTGGCCACCCCCGTCTTCGTCCTGCACTGGCGCCAGGCCGACAAGCTGGCCAGCGCTGATCCCGCCGAGCGCGCCAGCACCGGCCGCCAGCTCTATGCCTACGGCATGACTGTCCTGTTTCTGGCTCCCGCCCTGGTCGCGGTCATCGATCTGTTGACCCTGCTCCTGAGTCTGGGCCTCACGCCGCCGCCGAGCGAGGCCGGCCCGCGGGCCGCGCGCAGCCTTGTGAGTCTGGCTGTCCTGGCGGGGATGCTCTTCTGGCAGCAGCGGCTGCTGAGCGCCGATCTGGCCGAGCCGGGCGTCGCGCGGGCCGCGGCGCCCTTCCGCCGCCTCTATACCGTGATCTTCACGCTTGCGGGCCTGTCCATATGGACGGGCGCCACGGTGGGCCTGATCAGCTGGATCCTCACCGGCATCGACACCGCACCCGGAGCCCTGCCCGCGCCCAGCGGCACGGCCACGGCCGAGATGGTGGCCGCGGCGGTCGTAGGTGTGCTGCTCTGGGTCTTCTTCTGGCGCCGGCTGGGCACGGAGGCCGCCGCCGGCCCTGCCGCCGGGCGCGGCGCCCTGCTTCCGGCCGCCTTCGTGCACCTGGCGCTGCTGAGCGCTGCCGCCGCCACCCTGGGCGGCGGCGCCCTGCTGCTCATCGGCTTCCTCCGTGCCGCCCTGAGCCTGCCGCCGCGCGGCGACTACCGCGGACCCTTGTCCGTGCTCATCGTCGGCGCCCTGGTCTGGGCCTACCACCATCGGGTGCGCGCCGCGGCTCTCGCCGCGGTCGATGGCGCGACCGGTGCCGCGACCACCGCGAGCCTCCGCGCCTGGTATCCCTACGCCATGGCCATCCTGGGCATGGGCGCCGCCCTGGCCGGCCTGAGCGCCGTGGTCAACATCCTCATCCGCGCCCTTTCCAGCGTGGGGCTGGTCGACAGCGGGCGGGAGCAGCTGGCCTGGGGCGCGGCCGTGCTCCTGATGGGTCTGCCCCTGTGGGCCTTGGTCTGGCGCAGGGTCCAACCCTGGGCCCTGCAGGCCGGACCGGAGGGCGACCGGGCGCGATCGGCTTTGGCGCGCAAGGTCTACCTCTACTTCTATCTGCTGGTATCCGCCCTGAGCTTCCTGATCGCCGCCGTCTACCTTGTCTACCGCCTGGTGGGCCAGGCCCTGGGCGGGGTCACCGGTACCGATCCCTTCGGCCTGGACCTGGCGGAGGCGGGGGCGATGGCCCTCATCGCCGCCGGCGCCTGGCTGCTGCACTTCGCCGCCCTGCGCGGTGACGGAGATCTGGCCGCGCGCGGCCAGGCCGGCCGCCTGGCCGACTGGCCCGCGCTGCTGCTGGCCGCCGACGGCGAGGCCTCGGCCGACCTCGAGGCCGCCCTGCGGCGGGAGTTGCCGGACCTGCCGCTCAGCAGGCTGGTGCTTGCCGGCGGAGCGGCAAGCCTTGACGGCGCCGACGCCATGGCGCTGGCTTCCGCGACCCTGATCATCGTGCCGGCCGCGGCGGCTATGGGTGCCTCGCCCCTGGCCGCGGCCATCGCTGCCGCCCCGGCCCGCAAGCTCTATCTGCCGGCCGGATCCGCCGACTGGGTGGGCGTGGAGCCCTGGAGCGCCGAGGACCTGGCCGAGCATCTGGCGCGGGCGGTGAACCAGGTGGCTGCCGGCCACGAGGTGACCCTGCGCCGCCCCATGGGCCTGGGAGCGATGATCGCCACCGGCGTGGCCGTGGCCATCCTGCTGGGGATCATCGGGGTGCCGCTGTGGCTGTTCTTCGATCACCTGGTGTGACGCGCCGAAGCCGCCACACCGTCACCCCTGCCCCAGCTCTGACCACCGGTAGCGCAGCGCCCCGTCCCGGGCCCAGGCCAAGGCGGCCTCAGGCCCCAGGGGACTGCATTCCGAAAGCCGCTTGACCAGGGCTGCTGCGCTCAGATCCGGCGCGCGGGCCATCACCAGGATGGCGCCGCGCGCCAGCCCTTCCTGGGCCTGCGCCAGGCCTTCGGCGGGCAGGCCCAACTGCGCCAGCAGCCGGAGCGCGCCGGCAAGGTCCGCGGCCTCTGCCAGCAGCAGGGCCGCGGGGGGCGGGACGGGGATCGCGGGCAAGGGGGGCCAGACGCCGAGGTCGGCCGGCGCAGCGCCCTCCTGGGCCAGGGCGGTCAGGGCCATGCCGGCGGGAACCGGGGCATCGAAGAGGGCGGAGATCAGTTGCATGCGGGTCCTCCGGCGGGGGCGGTCGGTGGGGAGCGATCAGCGGTGGAGAAGGGCGCCACGTGGTCGGTCAAGGATGCGGGCAGGCCCGCCAGTCGGTTCCCACCTGGATCCAGAGCGCTGCATCAGGTGGGGCGGAGGTCCAGTCCCCGGCCGCGCGCAGGGCCTGTGGACCCAGGCCCAGGTCATGCGCCAACCGTGCGGCGGCCACCGCCGCTTCCGGGCGGTGGAACACCAGGCTCTCGGCCGCTTCGGCGCGCCGCGTCAACTTCCCCGCCGCCCAGCCGTTCTCCCCCAGGCGCAGGGCCACCAGCTGCTCCCAGCCGCTGCGGCCGGTGGCATCGTAGACCGGGACGGCGGCGGCCCGCGGCGTCGCGGGGTTCGCGGCGGGTCCGAGGAGATCTGCCAGGACGCCTTCCAGGGATTCCGGATGCAGCAGCAACACCGCGGACCCATCCGGCGCCGTCCAATCCTCCAGGTCCGGGAACTGCAGCACGCGGCTGCGCAGCTGCAGGTGGTCGCGCACCTTGGCCACCTGCAGGGCCAGACGGGCCACGTCGCTCGCCGCCAGATCCGCGCGCAGGTAGGGGGTCAGGGCGCGCCAGACGTCGGGCACCCGCCGGAGGGTGCCCAGCGAGCGCGCCTCGCGCAGGAGGGAGCGCGCCACGCGCTGCTGCCGCCGGGCGCGTTCGAAATCCGAGCTGCCCCAGCGGGAGCGGGCGTAGCGCAGGGCCAGCTGCCCGTCCATGTGCCGGATGCCCGGCTCGAGGGTCAAGGCCACCTCACCGCCCAGGTTGCCGGGATCGAAGAAGAAGTCCTCGAGCAGGCAGTCCACCGGCACGTCGATGCCGCCCAGGGCGTCGATCAGGCGGACGAAGCCCTCCAGGTCCAGGCGCAGCACATGATCGGGCGCGAAGCCCAGGTTCTGGGCCAGGACGCGCCGTGGCAGCTCGCCCGGCGGCAGGCCCGCCGCCTCGCCCAGGTAATCCGCGGTGTTGATGCGTCCCGCTCCGTAGCCGGGGATGCTCACCCAGAGGTCGCGCGGGACGGAGAGCAGGCCCACCTGCCCGGTCTCGGGCTGGAAGAAGACCATCAGCAGGGTGTCGGTGCGCCAGATCCGCTCCTGGGCGCGGCGGTCCGTGCCCATCAGGAGGAAGGTCACCAGACCCTCCGGCAGCCGGCCGGGGCTGGCGGTGGCCAGGGCCCGGGGCGCGGCGCCCGCGGCGCGCAGGCCCTCGCCGGGCAGGGGCGGGGGCAGGCCGGCGGCGGCGTAGATCCGGCTGGTCATCATCCAGCGACGCAACTCGTAGCTCCAGCCGGGCCGGCGCAGGGGATCCCGCGCCGCCGCGGCGACCGCTCCGGTGCCGGCCGCCATGGTCCCGGGCGCCGTCGTCGATGTGCCGCGGTCCGCGGTCGGGCGCGGCGGCATGGCGGTGATGACGGCGATGGTGGGTGCGGCGGCCGGAGCGTCCTCAGCCCCGGCCCGGCTGGCGGATGAAGCCATGCCGACCGCCAGCAGGCCGGCCAGGAACGCGGAGCGAAGGTTCATGGATGCGGATTGTAGGCCGCGGGACCCATGAGTACAGTAGGGGCGGGGCTGACCCAATGGTTCACATTGGCCCCCGAACACCTGAGCGATATAATGCCCCCATGACCCGGCGCCCCGCTGCCCGTGCCGCCCCGCGCCGCAAGAGCGCCCAGGGTCCGGCCGCCCAGCAGCTGATCCCTGCCATCCTGACTCCCGCACGCAAGCGGGAGATCGCCGGCGCGACGCTCCTGGCGGTTGGGGTCCTCACCTTGGTTTCCTTCGTCAGCAATCGCGGCCAGGTGACGGCGGCCTGGGTGGCCTTCCTGGGTCGCCTCATGGGCGACGGACGCTGGCTCCTGCCCCTCCTGCTGGGGGGTACCGGGGCCTGGCTGCTCGTCGACAGCATGGACGACCAGGTGGAATTGCGTCTGGCGCGGCCGGCGGGCGCGGTGGCGCTCTTCCTCAGCCTCCTGGGGCTCTGGCAGCTCTTGATCCAGGGTCTGACGGCGCCCGACGGCTCGGCCCTGGCGGCTGCGAGCGGCTATCGCGGCGGCTTCCTGGGCTACCAGCTGGCGCGGATCCTCACCGGCGCCTTGGGCCTGGCGCCGGCGGCGGTGGTCCTCATCCTGGTGGCGGGCTATGGCGCGGGCACGGTGGCGGGGCTGAGCTTGCGGGAGATGCTGGACCGCCTGGGCCAGTTGCTCTTCGACGGCGCCGGTCGGCTCTGGAACCAGCGCGGCAGCCTGGGCGGCGCCCTGCGCGCCGGCGGCCGATCCTTGTGGGGCGCGCGCCCGGCGGCGCTTTCGAAGGATGCGCGCCCGGAGGACGATGCCTTCGCCGCGCCGCTCGTCACCCCGACCGACACCCGACCCGTCCAGACGGCCCTGGCTCTGGACGGCCGCGGCGAGGCGACTGCCCCGCCGCCGGTCGCCGCGCCCGCCGCGGCCGACGACGCCGCCCCGGCGGCACCCTTGCCGGCATCAGGGGCCCAATGGACGCTGCCGGACATGGCGGGGCTGCTGGACGCGCCGCTGGATGTGGTGCGCTCGCCGGAGGAGGCCGAGCTCCTGGCCCGCACCATCGAGCAGACCCTGGCCGAGTTCGGGATCCCGGTGGAGGTGGTGCAGATCAACGTGGGGCCTACCATCACCCAGTTCGGCCTGCGCCCCGGCTACACCGAGAAGGCGGGCATCCGCTCCAAGGTGCCGGTGCGCCGCATCCTGGCCCTGCAGAACGATCTGGCTCTGGCTCTGGCGGCCAGCCCGGTGCGCATCCTGGCGCCGGTGCCCGGCCGGCCCTATGTGGGCGTAGAGCTGCCCAACGCGTCCAAGACGGTGGTCAGCCTGCGCGGGGTGATGCAGTCGGAGGCCTTCCAGCTGCTTTTGAAGCGCGGCGGCCTGCCCATCGCCCTGGGGCGCGACACCGGCGGCAACGACGTGGCGGTGGACCTGACCCGCATGCCGCACCTGCTCATCGCCGGCGCCACGGGCTCGGGCAAGAGCGTCTGCGTCAACACCCTTATCGCCTCGCTGCTCCTCAGCCACACGCCCGATTCGCTCAAGATGGTCCTGGTGGACCCCAAGCGGGTGGAGATGACGCAGTACCGCGGCCTGCCGCATCTGGCCACGCCGGTGGTCGTCGACGCCGAGCGGGTGGTGGGTGTGTTGCAATGGGCGGTGCGCGAGATGGACCGCCGCTACCGGGCCTTCGCCGAGGCGGGGGCGCGGCATCTGGCGGCCTACAACCGCCTGATGGATGAGCGGAGCCAGACGCGACTGCCCTTCCTGGTCATCGTCATCGACGAGCTGGCGGACCTGATGATGCTGGCTCCCGAGGAGACAGAGCGCCTGATCACCCGCCTGGCGCAGCTGGCGCGGGCCACGGGCATCCACCTGGTGCTGGCTACCCAGCGCCCCTCGGTGGATGTGGTCACGGGCCTGATCAAGGCCAACTTCCCCAGCCGCATCGCCTTCGCCGTGTCCAGCAGCGTCGACTCGCGGGTCATCCTGGACCAACAGGGGGCGGAGAAGCTGCTGGGCCAGGGCGACATGCTGTACCAGAGCAGCGACGATTCCAAGCTGCGCCGCCTGCAGGGCTGCTACGTCTCCGATGAGGAGGTGGAGCGCCTGGTGCATTTCTGGAAGTTCAACGCGCGCAAGGATGTGCCCGGCGCCGTCCCCAACCCGGCCGCGGAGCGCCTGGGCATTCCCGAGCCCATGATCCAGCCGGAGCTCTGGGAGCAGATGGCGGATCCGCAGGGCGGCGCTCTGGCCGACGAACATGACGCGCTCTGGGACGAGGCGGTGACCCTGATCCGCTCCCACAGCGCGGCCTCCACCAGCTTCCTGCAGCGCAAGCTGAAGATCGGCTACTCCCGCGCGGCGCGGCTGATCGATTCGCTGGAGGCGGCCGGTCTGGTGGGTCCGGCCTCGGGCAACGCCCCGCGCGAGGTGACCATCGCCTCGGATGCCGACGTGGCGGACGCGCGGGGTTACAAGGAGCGACTGGATGCGGTCTTCGGCCCTGAGGCGGGGCCGGCTGACGCCGCGGCGCCCGAACTGCCGGAGGACTTTTTGCCGCGGGACATCGATCCCCGCCGCCTGGCCCCGGTGCCCCTCCCCTGGCGCGGCGCGGACGCCGGTGTCCTGCCCGCCGTCAGACTGGATGTGGGCGCCGGCCTGGCCGTGGACGCCGATCTGGAGGGCGACCTCGACATGGAAGACGAGGACGAGGGCGACGGCGCGGACGGTGCCTCCACGTACTGGTCGGATGCCGACGACGACGGCTGGGACCTGGGCGAGGATGAAGGCGGCGCGGCGCCAGGCGCCGAGGACGACGACGTGGACGGCGCGGGGGATGGGATCCGGCCCTGGTTGCGGGGCTGAGGACGCGACCGGCGATGGCGCTTCGCGGCCCGGCTGGATCCGCGACGCCCTGACAGCCATCGACCCATGAACGACCACGACCCCGCAGCCATCCTGCGCAACATCCTGCCGGGTTATGTTCTGCCGCTGCGGGGGGATCACGGCGTGGCCCATTGGGCGCGGGTGACGGAGATCGGCCTGCGGCTGGCGGAGCTGACCGGCGCGGACGCCGAGGTGGTCGCGCTCTTCGCCCTTTTCCACGACGCGCGGCGGGTGAACGAGTATGACGATCCAGAGCATGGCCTGCGGGGAGCGGAGCTGGCCCGCAGCCTGCGCGGTAGCCTGGTGCATCTGAACGACGAGCGCTTCGACCTGCTCCATGAGGCCTGCCGCCGGCACACCGATGGCAAGACCAGCAAGCAGCCTACGATCCAGGCCTGTTGGGATGCCGACCGCCTGGACCTGGGCCGGGTGGGCATCACCCCGCGCCCGGAGCGCCTGGGCTCGGACGCCGCCCGTTCGCTGCTGCGCTGGGCCCACAGCCGGGCGACCCACGGCTACGAGCCGCCGATGGTGCTGGGGCTGTGGGGCTGCTGAGCCGCTGAAGGCGGGATCCGGACAGGGCGGTTGACGCTGCGATCTTGACCCCGCGCTGTCCCGTGCGTCTTTACGATTTCCTTATGGCTCCGCCCCCATGCCTTGCCCCGGCCTGATGCTGCTCGGCCTTACACTGAGACCCTGTTCCAGGGAGCCGCTCGGCCTCATACTGAGTGCCCGTTCCAAGGAGCTGCAAGGGAGAACATGGCATGAAAGATGACAGCAGTCCGCTGATCTACCTGGCGATGGGGTCGTTGGCGGCGATCGGTTTGGGTATCGCGCTCATCCCGTTTCGGGAAGCCACGAGCGCTTCCAACTTCACGCTACCCTTCCTCGTCCTGACAATCGTGGTGGCCGAGTTCGGGGGGCGCTGGGCAGCGGTGGCGACCGCCATGGTCTCGGCGTTGAGCCTGGACTTCTTCCTCACCCAGCCCTATCTGCACCTCGCGATCCAGGACAAGCACGACATCATCGCGTTCGGCAGCTTGATTGTCTGCGGCCTCGTCGTCGCGAATCTGGGGTCCACACGCACCGAGCGGAATGCCGACCTCCGGGCGGCTCGACGGCAACAAGACGCCTTGCACACCGGATTGGTGGAACTGGAACGGGGGGCGGAGATCGACTTCAGCGCCGGGAGGCTTCTGGATGCCTGCCGGGACGCACTACCCCTGGCGGCCATCGCCCTGCGGGACAACAGCAATGCCTTGATTGTCGCTCGACCGGCCCCGCGACCCGTGCCCCAGATCATGCTCGAGCCGGACAGCCTGCTTCCTTCCAGCGTAGCCGATCGCGACCTCCTGCCGTCCGCTGATCTCTTGCCGCAGGAGGGTGGCCGGCTTGCCCTCTCGATCGGTCGCCGCCAGGTCGGCTGGCTGGACCTGTGGGGCCGCGATGCCGCGATGAGTCCGGAGTCGCGCCGCACGCTTTCCGACCTGGCCCGGGTACTGGCCGCGATGCTGGCCCTCAGTGGGAAGGACAGCCCGAGTTCGGGTCCATCCTAGATGGATGGCTATCAACCCTTGGAGGAGGCCGAAATGTATGACCTGATGTACATCGGTATCACGGTCGGCGGTTATGCTGTGCTATGGCTGCTGATCGATCGTTACGGACCGCAATAGGAGGCGATCTGTGAAAGCACTCAATGCGGGCGTCGGCGTCTTGGCCGCGGCCCTGCTGATCTATCTCTTTGTGGCCCTGCTCAAACCGGAGTTGTTCTGATGGGCGGCTTTCTCTTGCCGGGGCTTTCCACGGGCTGGACATCATGGCTCCAGATCGCCTTGTACCTGTTGGTCCTGCTTGCGGCGGCAGTGCCGTTGGGGAACTACATGGCTCGCGTCCTGGAGGGGCAGCCGCATCTTCTGAGCCGCGCCTTCGGGAGGCTGGAGCGGTCCATCTACCGCGTGGCCGGTTTGCGCGAGGACGACCAGATGGGCTGGAAGGCCTATGCCCTGGCGCTCCTCGCCTTCAGCCTCGTTGGGACCTCGGCCGTCTACGGTCTCCAGCGCCTGCAGGGCGCCTTGCCGCTGAACCCGGCCGCCATGGGCGCCGTGCCCCCCGGCCTGGCCTTCAACACGGCCATCAGCTTCGTCTCCAACACCAACTGGCAGGCCTACAGCGGCGAAGCGACCATGAGTTACCTGACCCAGATGCTGGGACTCACCGTCCAGAACTTCGTTTCCGCCGCCTCCGGCCTTGCCGTGCTGGTGGCGCTCATCCGCGGCTTCCGCGCCCGCCAGGCGGCCGCCCTGGGCAGCTTCTGGGTCGACGTGGTCCGCAGCACGCTCTACATCCTGCTGCCTTTTTCGGCGATCTTGGCCCTGGTCCTGGTGGCTTCCGGCGTGGTGCAGACCTTCAAGCCCTACAGGGTGGTCGACCTGGTCGAGCCGACCGCGATCGACCAGCCGGTGCTGGATGCGGCCGGGGCGCCCGTCCTGGACGCCGCCGGCGAGCCGGTCACCGAATCCGTTCCCCTCACCACGCAGACCCTGGCCCTGGGACCGGCCGCCTCGCAGATCGCGATCAAGCAGCTGGGGACCAACGGCGGCGGCTTCTTCAACGCCAACGCCGCCCATCCTCTTGAGAACCCCTCGCCCTGGTCCAACTTCCTGGAGATGCTGGCCCTTCTCCTGTTGCCGGCCGCGCTCTGCGTGACCTTCGGCCGGATGGTCGGCGACCTGCGCCAGGCCTGGGCCTTGCTGGCGACCATGACCCTGCTCTTCGTGGCCCTCCTGCTGCCGGCTGTCGCGGCCGAGCAGGCCGGCAACCCGCGCCTGGCCGCCACAGGCGTGGACGATGTCGCCGGCAGCATGCAGGCCGGCGGAAACATGGAGGGCAAGGAGACGCGTTTCGGCGTGGCCAACTCCGCCTTGTGGGCGACGGCGACCACGGCGGCCTCCAACGGCTCGGTCAACGCGATGCACGATTCGTTCACCCCCATCGGCGGCGCCGTGCCGCTCTTCCTGATGCTCCTCGGCGAGGTCGTCTTCGGGGGCGTGGGTTCGGGCCTCTACGGCCTCCTCATCTTCGCGATCCTGGCCGTCTTCGTCGCCGGCCTCATGGTCGGCCGCACACCGGAATACCTGGGCAAGAAGATCGAAGCCTACGAGATGAAGATGGCCTCGCTGGTGATCCTGGTCCCACCGATCGTGGTCCTGGGCTCCACGGCCCTGGCCTTGTCGACCTCGGCCGGTCGGGCCGCCGTCTTCAACCCCGGGGCCCATGGCTTCAGCGAGGTGTTGTACGCCTTCGCCTCCATGGCCAACAACAACGGCAGCGCCTTCGGAGGGCTCGGCGCCAACGCGCCCTTCTACAACACGCTCGGCGGCATCGGCATGTTCATCGGGCGTTTCGCGATCATGGTTCCGGTGCTGGCCATTGCCGGCTCCCTGGCCGCCAAGAAGTCCATCCCGGTCGGCGCCGGTACCCTGCCGACCCATACCCCCCTCTTTGTCACCCTGCTCATCGCCACGGTGCTCATCGTCGGGGCGCTGACCTTCATCCCGGCCCTGGCGCTGGGCCCGATCGTCGAACATCTGCTCCTTTGGGGCATCGGTCAGTAGCCGGAACTGCAAGAGGAGCAACCTGCCATGGCAACCCTTCCTGAGAAGCGCCCGCTGTTCGATCCACCGCTCGTGAGGCAGGCCGTCCTGGCCTCCTTCGCCAAGCTGGACCCGCGCCACCAGGTGCGCAATCCGGTCATGTTCATCGTGGAGGTCGGCAGCCTGTTGACCACCCTCCTCTACGTCCTGGCCCTCGGCGGCCGAGCCGACGCGCCGCCCGACTTCATTCTGGCCATCACGCTTTGGCTGTGGTTCACCGTGCTCTTCGCCAACTTCGCCGAGGCCATGGCCGAGGGACGGGGCAAGGCGCAGGCCGAGTCCCTGCGCCTTGCGCGCCGGGATGTGTCGGCCAAGAAGCTGGCCGGCGCCGGCCGCGACTCGGCTGTGCTGGAGGTTGCCGCCAGCGCCCTGCGCAAGGGCGACCTGGTGCTGGTGGAGGCCGGCGACACCGTGCCCGGCGACGGCGAGGTGGTCGACGGCATCGCCTCCGTCGACGAGAGCGCCATCACCGGCGAGAGCGCGCCGGTGATCCGCGAAAGCGGCGGCGACTTCAGCTCGGTGACCGGCGGCACCCGCGTCCTCTCCGACTGGCTGGTGGTACGTATCGGTGCCAACCCGGGCGAGGCCTTCCTGGACCGGATGATCGCCATGGTGGAGGGCGCCAAACGCCAGAAGACGCCCAACGAGATCGCCCTGCAGATCCTTCTGGCGGCCCTGACCATCGTCTTTCTGCTGGCCACGGCCACCCTCTTCCCCTTCGCCCGCTACAGCGTGGATGCGGCCGGACAGGGTTCCCCCATCAGCATCACCGTCCTGGTGGCCCTCCTGGTCTGCCTCATCCCGACGACCATCGGCGGCCTGCTCTCGGCCATCGGCATCGCCGGCATGGACCGCCTGATCCAGGCCAACGTGATCGCCACCTCCGGCCGGGCCGTAGAGGCCGCGGGCGACGTGGACGTGCTGCTGCTGGACAAGACCGGCACCATCACCCTGGGCAACCGCCAGGCGACGGAATTCATCCCCGTGGCCGGTGTGGATGTGGCCACCCTGGCGGACGCCGCGCAGCTGGCCTCCCTGGCGGATGAGACGCCGGAGGGCCGCAGCATCGTGGTGCTTGCCAAGGAGCAGCACGGCCTGCGCGAGCGGGAGATCGAGGCCCTGGGTGCGAGCTTCGTCGGCTACACGGCCCAGACCCGGATGAGCGGCGTGGACCTGCCGGGTCGCATGATCCGCAAGGGTGCCGACGACACCATGAAGCTGTTCGTCGAGGCGCAGGGCGGCCACTTCCCCGACGACGCCCGGGTTCTGGTGGACCGGGTGGCGCGCCTGGGCGGCACGCCGCTGGTGGTGGCCGAGGGCAACCGCGTCCTGGGGATCGTGTACCTGAAGGACATCGTCAAGGGCGGCATGCGCGAGCGCTTCGCCGAGCTCAGGCGGATGGGCATCCGCACGGTGATGATCACCGGCGACAACCCGCTGACCGCCGCGGCCATCGCGGCGGAGGCGGGGGTGGATGACTTCCTGGCCCAGGCGACGCCGGAAGCCAAGTTGAAGCTGATCCGCGAGCATCAGGCCGGCGGGCGGCTGGTGGCCATGACCGGCGACGGCACGAACGACGCGCCCGCTCTGGCCCAGGCCGATGTGGCCGTGGCCATGAACACGGGCACCCAGGCGGCCAAAGAAGCCGGGAACATGGTCGACCTGGACTCCAACCCCACCAAGCTGATCGAGATCGTGGGCATCGGCAAGCAGCTGCTCATGACCCGCGGCGCCTTGACCACCTTCAGCATCGCCAACGATGTGGCCAAGTACTTCGCCATCATCCCGGCAGCCTTCGCGGTCACCTACCCGCAACTGGGGGCCTTGAACATCATGGGTCTGGCCACGCCCCAGAGCGCCATCCTCTCGGCGGTGATCTTCAACGCCCTGGTCATCATCGCCCTGGTGCCCCTGGCCCTGCGCGGCGTGCGCTACCGGCCCGTGGGGGCCGATGTCATGCTGCGCAACAACCTGTTGGTCTATGGGCTGGGCGGCGTGGTCGTTCCCTTCCTGGGCATCAAGCTGATTGACCTGGCGCTGACCGCGCTGGGCCTCGTGTAAAGGAGTTCCCACCATGTGGCGCCACATCAAGACAGCGACGATCCTCTACCTGGTGCTCACCGTCCTCACCGGTGTGCTGTACCCCCTGGTGGTCACCGCCATCGCCCAGATCGCCATGCCGGCGCAGGCCAACGGCAGCCTCATCGAACGGGGCGGCCGACCGGTGGGATCAACGCTCATCGGGCAGGCATTCACCGGCCCCGGCTATTTCTGGAGCCGGCCATCGGCCACCGGACCCATGCCTTACAACGCCGCCGCCTCTTCGGGCTCCAATCTGGGGCCGACCAACCCGGCCCTGGAGGAAGCGGTCCGCGAGCGCATCGCCGCCTTGCGCGCCGCCGATCCCGGCAACCTCTCGCCCGTGCCGGTGGACCTGGTGACCAGCTCGGGCAGCGGGCTGGATCCGCATATCAGCCCCGCCGCCGCCGAGTTCCAGGCAGACCGCGTGGCCCTCGCGAGGGGGATGGATCCGGCGCGCGTTCGAGCCCTGGTAGGCGAATACACGGATGGGCGCACGTTCGGGCTGCTCGGTGAGCCGCGGGTGCGGGTACTGGAGCTCAACCTGGCCCTCGACGCGGCGGCCGGCGCCCCCTGAACGCTATCGTTGGCGACCGTATGCTGAGCGGATAGGCCAAGCCCATGACCCTGGCGCGACCATGACCGACGCAACCCGCCCCGATCCCGATCTGCTGCTCGCCCGCGTCCAGGCCTCCGAGGCCCGGGCGAAGCGCGGGCGCCTGAAAGTCTTCTTCGGTGCCGCGCCCGGCGTGGGCAAGACCTATGCCATGCTGGAGGAGGCCCGCGAGCGGCGGGCGGAAGGGGTGGATGTGGTCGTCGGCTGGGTGCAGCCGCATGGCCGGACGGAGACCGAATCCCTGCTGCAGGGCCTGGAGGCGCTGCCGCCGCGTCTGGTCGAGCACCGCGGCGCGGCCTTGCCCGAGCTGGACCTGGACGCCGCCCTGGCCCGCCGGCCGGCCCTGCTGCTGGTGGACGAGCTGGCCCACAGCAACGCCCCGGGCTCGCGCCACGCCAAGCGCTGGCAGGACGTGGACGAGTTGCTGGACGCGGGCATCGATGTCTACACCACGGTCAACGTCCAGCACCTGGAGAGCCTGAACGACGTGGTGGCGCAGATCACCGGTGTGCGCGTGCGCGAGACGGTGCCCGACGCCGTGCTGGAGATGGCCGACGATCTGGCGCTCATCGACCTGCCGCCGGACGACCTCTTGCAGCGGCTGCGCGAGGGCAAGGTCTACGTGCCCGATCGGGCCACCGCGGCGATGGGCCGTTTCTTCCGCAAGGGCAACCTGATCGCCCTGCGCGAGCTGGCCCTCCGGCGCACGGCGCAGCAGGTGGATGCCCAGATGCGCGCCTACCGCGACGACCACGCCATCGCCCAGACCTGGCCGGCGGCCGAGCGCATCCTGGTGGGCATCGGGCCTGGGCCCTTGAACCGGCGCCTGATCCGCGCCGCCCGACAATTGGCCGACCGCTTGCATGCCGAATGGATCGTGGCCTATGTCGAGACGGACGCGCATGCCCGGCTCTCGGATGGCCAGCGCGCGCGGGTCCACGAGGCGTTGCGCTTCGCCGAAAGCCTGGGCGCCGCTGCGGTGACGCTCGTCGACCGCCGCGCGGCTGACGCGTTGCTGGCCCATGCTCGCAGCCGCAATGCGAGCAAGATCGTCATCGGCAAGCCCTTGCACCCGCGCTGGCGGGATCTCGTCTTCGGCTCAGTGGGCGATGAGGTGGTCCGCGGCAGCGGGGCGATCGATGTCTACATCATCACCGGCGAGGCCGACGAGCCGTCGCCCGCGCCGTTCGCCACGCTCCGTCCCAGCAGCCGCTGGCCGGCGTACCTCCGCAGCGTCGGGGTGATGGTGCTCTGCACGCTCGTGGCCCGATCGCTCTTTCCCTGGTTCGAGCAGTCCAACCTGATCATGGCCTACCTGCTGGGTGTCGTCTTCGTCGCCTTGCGCCATGGTCGCGGGCCGTCGGTCTTGGCCTCCATCCTGTCGGTGGCTGCGTTCGACTTCTTCTTTGTCCATCCCTACTTCTCCTTCGCCGTTTCCGACACGCAGTACCTGCTCACCTTCGCGGTGATGCTGGTGGTGGCCCTGGTCATCAGCTCGCTCACCGCCCGTCTGCAGCGGCAGGCCCTGGCGGCCCGGATGCGCGAGCGGCATACGGCGGCGCTGTTGAGCCTGAGCCGGGACCTGGCCAACCTGCGGGGCCTGCCGAACCTGCTGGAGGCGGCCGTCCGCCACATCGCCGAGCTGCTGGAGGGGCGGGCGACGGTTCTGTTGCCGGCGGCTTCGGGATCGCTGGCCGTGGCCGCCTCCTCGGCTGGCGACGGACAGGCGGCCAGCGCCGATCTGGGGGTGGCCGAGTGGTGTTTTGCGCACAGCCAGATGGCCGGTCGTGGAACCGCCACCCTGCCGGGCGCGGAGGCGCTCTACCTGCCGCTGCGCGGCGCCCAGGGGCCGGTGGGGGTGCTGGGGCTCAGGACCGATGCCGCGGACGGGGTGACCGCACCGGAACAGCTGCACCTGCTGGAGGCCTTTGCCGACCAGACGGCCTCGGCGGTGGAGCGGGCGCAGCTGGCCGAAGAGGCGGCCCGCCGCCGGGTACAGGCGGAGACGGAGCAGATGCGAAGTGCCCTGCTCAGCGCGGTGTCGCATGACCTGCGCACGCCGCTGGCCACCATCACCGGCGCGGCCAGCCTGCTGCTGGAGGGGGCGGATGCCGCGGGCGGCGGACCGGGCGCCTTGGACGAGGCTGCGCGCCGCGAGCTGCTGTCGGCCATCTATGACGAAGCCGAGCGGCTGAATCGGCTGGTGGGCAACCTGCTGGAGATGACCCGGCTGGAATCGGGCCAGGTGCAGGTCAAGCGCGATTGGCAGCCGCTGGAGGAGGTGATCGGCAGCGCCTTGGGGCGGATGGAGCGGGCACTTGCGGAGCATCCGATCAGCACCGCCATCCCAGGTGACCTCCCCCTGGCACCTATCGACGGGGTCTTGATCGAGCAGGTGCTGATCAACCTGCTGGACAACGCCGCCAAGCACACGCCGCCGTCGACGCCCATCGCGCTGGGGGTGACGGCGGCGCCGGATGCGCTGACGGTCACGGTGGCGGACGGCGGACCCGGTGTGGCTCCGGGTGAGGAGGCGCTGATCTTCGAGCGTTTCCACCGCGCGGTGGGCGCGGTTGGCAGCGGCTCGGGGCTGGGGCTGGCGGTGTGCCAGGGGATCGTCCAGGCGCATGGGGGGCGGATTCACGCCGCCAATCGGCCAGGAGGCGGCCTGGAGATCGCCTTCACCCTGCCGATCGAGGGCGAGGCGCCGACGATGGGTCTGCTGGCGGAGCCGGAAGCGCAGAGGGCGGCAACGTGATGGCCGCCGACGCGCCGCCGCCCGCGGCCGGCCAGGTGCTGGTGATCGAGGATGAGTCGCAGATCCTGCGCTTCCTGCGGGTCTCCCTGGCCAGCCACGGCTTCGGGTACCTGGAGGCCCGCACGGGCCGCGC
>Ga0073905_10000665_pt1 | contig 16628 bp, 17 predicted proteins | sample KloWWTupernatant_FD_65482 | JGI IMG/M metagenome (GOLD analysis project Ga0073905, IMG submission 65482) | Active sludge microbial communities from Klosterneuburg, Austria, studying microevolution and ecology of nitrifiers - Klosterneuburg... | ecosystem: Engineered > WWTP > Aerobic digester >... | reverse complement strand
CCCGGTGATGATCTCCTCGGGGATGTCGTCGTTGTGGCGGTGGATGTGCTCGGCGATCGGGGCGATCTTGTCCTCGGCGAACCGACGGAAGCTGTCCTGCACCATCTCGAAGTCGTCGGCCAGGCCGCGCGGGCCGTCGGTGCCGGCGAGCGACGCCTGGAAGGCGGGGGACCGGTACGCGGCGGTGGCCTGGCGGGCGCCGTCCAGCGCCCCCGGGGCCACACCCCAGTCCGCTTCGCGTCCGAAGACCTTCCCGGCCAGGTCGGCCAGCGCCTCGGCGGCGAACACGCACGCGATCCGCGCCTGGACGTCTCCCTGGGCCCCGTAGGCCAGGAGGCTCCGCGACGCTCCGATGCCGGCGGCGGCATGGGCGACGTCGTAGGCCAGGACTTGGTTCTGGTCGATCCCGCCGTCGACCAGTCGGGCGATGCCGCCGTCGATGACCGCCTGGGCCACGTCCAGGGCCGCGGCCACGGCGTCGAGGTCGGGGGAGGGGAGGTCAGCGCTCGTCATGGCGGTCAGGTTACCGGCCGGTAACGGGCGCCCTCCAAGCCCTCGGCGCGTTCGCGGGCCAGGTGGGTCCGCAGCTCGTCGAGCGGCATCGGCCGCGCCAGGGCGAACCCCTGGACGGTGTCGCAGCCGATCGAGCGGAGCGTCTCGATCAGCCGCGGGTCCGCGACCCCTTCGGCGGTCACGCTCAGGCCCAGGTGGTGCGCGACGTCGACGATCGAACGGGTGATCCGGTCATCGCCGTCGAGGAGCTCGTCGACGAAGCGGCGGTCGATCTTCACCTCGTCGACGGGCAGGTCGCGGATCATCGCCAGCGACGACGCACCGCTGCCGAAGTCGTCGATGCTGAAGCGGATGCCGATCCGGTGGAGCCGTTCGATCACCTCGGTGCTCTGGCGGGGATCGTCCATCAGCTGGCCCTCGGTCAGCTCCATCCAGAGCCGGCCCTCGCCGATGCCGCGGGTCTCGGCCATCTCGCACATCCACTCCACCCATGCCGGGTCGAACAGGTTGCGGGTCGACAGGTTCACGCTGGCCGAGCGGATGCCGTGGCGCTCCAACTCGGTGAGGGCGTCCCAGGTCCGGGACGTGACCGCCTGGGTGATGCCGCGGATCGCGCCCGACACCTCGGCCAGCTCGATGAACTCCGCCGGTGCGAGCAGCCCGTGGCGGGGGTGGCGCCAGCGGACCAGGGCTTCGATCCCCACCGTCGTGCCCGAGCTGAGCTGGACGCGGGGCTGGAAGTGGACCTCCATCTGGTCGCCGAAGCCGTCACCGCGCAGGTCGGCCAGCAGCTCGAGTCGCTTGACCGCAGCGAGCTCCTGGGCGGCGCAGTAGACCACGTGACCCCCGCCGGCCTGCTTGGCGTCGTACATCGCCCCGTCGGCGCGCCGCATCAGAGTCTCGGCGTCGTTGCCGTGTTCGGGAGCCAGGGCGATGCCCACGCTCGCGCTGACCTGCAACCGGTACTGGCCGACCTGGACCGGTTCGGTCGCCAGCTCGTTGAGGCGCCGTGCAACCTCCTCCGCGCCGGACACCGACGCGTCGGTGCTCAACAGGACGGCGAACTCGTCGCCGCCCAGGCGGGCGATCGTGTCGCAGTTGCGCAGTCGGTCCGACATCCGGCGGGCGATCTCGCGCAGCAGCGCATCGCCGTACTCGTGGCCGAGGGCGTCGTTGACGTCCTTGAACTGGTCGAGGTCGACCATCAGGAGCCCGACCGGGGCCCCCGTTCGATCGGCCTCGATGAGGGCGCGGGTCAGGCGCTCGTGCAGCAGGGCCCGGTTCGGGAGCCCGGTCAGGGCGTCGTGGGTCGCCTGGTGGCGGAACGCCTCGGCGGTGCGGGCCCGCTTGGTGATGTCCTCGAGCGAGATCCCGACGCACCGGTCCGGAAGCGGCACGGCCCGCATCGAGAAGATCTCGTCGACTCCGGCGAGCCGGACGAACGGCTCGTCGTGCGGTTCGCCGCTCGCGACCACGTCGCTCATGTCGTCGAGGAAGGCGTCGGTGACGGAGATGAGGTCGGCGACCCGGTGACCGATGGCCCGGTCGTCGAGGTCGGCGAGGGCGTTGGCGGCGGGGTTGGCGGCCCTGAGCACGAAGCTCGAGCGATCCGTCGGGTCGGTCATCTGGATGACGACGAGGGCGATCGGTATGCCCTCGACGAAGTCCGAGTACTGCCGGACGGTGGCCTCGGCTTCCCATCGGGCGGTCTCGTCGACGACGATGCCACGGCGTCGGACGACCCGGCCGGTGCCGTCGAGGGTGACGCGCACCCGGTTCTGCAGCCGGCGGACACGCCCCCACGCGTCGGTGACCCGGAAGTGGACCTCGACGTCCTGTCCGCCGGCGACCAGCTGCTGTCCCTCGACGAACACCGAACGGTCCTCGGGGTGGACCCGGGACAGGAAGAACTCGGGGTCGAGCACCCGGTCGCGCTCGAAGCCGAGCAGGTCGACCACGTGCTTGCTCAGGAAGTCGGCGGGTCCGGCGGGCCCCGGCGCCTCCCACACCGCGGCATCGATGCCGTTGACCAGCTCGTCGAACCGATCGCGCTGAGCGGCGAGCGTCCGGGCGACGTGACCGAAGATGATCGTCGAGAACGTGGTGGTGACGCACCAGGCGACGAAGAACGGCACCCAGTCGTCCGAACCGCTGCGGATGCCGATCGCAGCCAGGGCCGCGGCGGTGAACGGCATGAGCCGCCACACGGTGCGGGGACCGAACCAGAAGACGTAGAGCCCGGCGCTCGACACCAGGATGACGACCACCACCCCGTAGGAGGCGGGAACGATCGTGGCGACGGCACACGCGAGCGCGAGATCGGCGACCGCTACGGCCGAAGGCACGCTCCCGCCGCGGCGTGCCCGTCGGAAGAGGGCCATGTTGGAGGCGGTCGCGGCCGACAGGATGACGGCCCCGATCTGCAACCGGTGGGCGCCGAACATCGGCAGGACCATGATCGCGGCGCCGATGACCAAGCCGGCGACGGTCCGCCACCGGAGGATCTCCATCTGGGCGTCCAGTCGGTCGCGGGTCGGGTCGAGCGGACCGGTGGGCTCCAGCACGTTGCGGGTCGCGGTGGGTCCGGCCGTGGTCGGCCCCGGGTCGTGTCGATCTTCGTGCTGCGACGGGTCCACACCCACTGTCGCTCCTTCCCCCGCTGCGGTCATCCCCAGGTCTCGGCTCGGATCGAACCTCGATCCCCGGGGATCACGATCCCTCACCGTGAGCGCACGGTACAGCACGGAGAGTGACCTAATCGGAGGGTAGATCCCCCACGCGCAGTAAGGGGTCCTGGCGGGCGAGAGGGGCCCAACGGCCCACCGATCACCGCCGTTCGGCCCACCATGGACCCCCGCGCGAGGCTGGATGACGTGCCCGTCGACCCCGTCGCCGCCGGCGGCTTCTCGGCCGCGGCGTCCACCTACGCCCGCATCCGCCCGACCTACGCCCGCCCCGCGATCGGAGCGATCAAGGAGCTGGCGCCCCGGGGTGGACGCGTCCTCGACGTCGCGGCCGGCACCGGGATCCTCACCGGCCAACTGCTCCGAGCGGGACTCGAGTTGTGGGCCGTCGAACCCCTGCCCGCGATGGCCGCCCAGCTCCGACTGTCGCTACCGGCGGTCCCGGTGGCCCTCGGCCTCGCCGAGGCCCTGCCCGTGGTCGACGCGTCCGTCGACGTGATGACCGTCGGCCAGGGGTTCCACTGGTTCGATGCCGGGGCCGCCCTCGCCGAGGCGGCCCGTGTGCTGCGCCCCGACGGCGTCCTGGCCCTGGTGTGGAACGCCCGTGACGAGTCGACCGATTGGGTGGACGAGCTGACTCGGCTGGTCGAGGACCGCACCGGCGGTCGGCCCTACGTCGACCACCGGGAACGACCGTGGGCCGAGGTGGTGGAGTCCAGTGGCCGGTTCGAGCCGCTGGTCGAGCGCCGCTACCCGAACCCGGTGCCCACGACCGTCGAAGGGGTGATGGACCGGCTGCGCTCCACCAGCTTCGTCGCCGCGCTCGACGAAGGGCCCCGGGAGGACCTGCTGGATGAGGCAGCGGATCTGCTCGACAGCCATCCTGAGCTGACCGGGACCTTCGCCTACCCCCACGAGACCGTCCTGCACACGTGCCGGGTCCGGCCGGCTCGAACGTGGCGCTGACCCGGGTCCTGACCGCGGAGCAGGAGGCCGTCCTCGATGTCGGCATGCCTCGACTGCGGGATCTGCCGTGGCGTCGGACCCGCGATCCATGGGCGGTGCTCGTCAGCGAGGTGATGCTCCAGCAGACCCCGGTCGCCCGGGTCGTACCCCGATGGGAGCGGTTCCTCGACCGATGGCCCACGGTCACCGACGCGGCCGACGCCCCGCTCCGCGACCTGCTCGTCGACTGGAAGGGGCTCGGCTACCCGCGACGGGCCCGGTACCTCTGGCTGTCGGCCCGCGCCTGTGTGGATCGACACGGTGGCTCGGTCCCCTCCACCCTCCCGGATCTGCTGGCGCTGCCCGGGGTCGGTCCCTACACCGCACGAGCGGTCATGGCCTTCGCCGGCGGGTCTGCTGTCGGGGTGGTCGACACCAACATCGCCCGCGTGCTCGCCCGTCGGGCGGGCCGGGGGTTGACCGCCGGAGCCGCCCAGGAGCTCGCCGACGCCTGGGTGCCCCGTGATCGCGCCTGGGAGTGGAACCAGGTGCTGATGGACCTCGGAGCGACGAGGTGCCGACCGATACCCGACTGCGACGGCTGTCCGGTCGACTGCGCCTGGCGGGACGCCGGGTTCCCCGATCCGGATCCGGCGCAGGGCTCGGCCGGGGTGTCGCGGCGCCAGGCTCCGTTCGCCGGCTCCGATCGGGAGCTGCGCGGTCGAGTGCTGGATCACCTGTCGGATGGGCCCCGATCCCGGGCCTCGCTCGAGCGTTTGCTCGTCGGGAACACCGTCGATCCGCAGCGACTCGTCGCGGCGCTCGACGGGCTGGTGCGCGACGGTCTCGTCGTGGCGAACCGGGACGACACGTTCGACCTGCCCCGGGGAGAGACCGGACCGTCCGAGATTTCGGTCACAGCACACGGCACGTGACCCTCGGGGTCCCGTACTCTTGCTGTCCGGACGGTTGGCAGGGACCGTCCCGACAACCAGGGGGACCGTCCTGAACGTCACCTTCTACGGTGTGCGCGGATCGACGCCATGCTCCGGGGGAGAGTTCGCGCGCTACGGGGGGAACACCTCGTGCGTGGTGCTCGACGGTCCCGGTCGGTCTCCGATCATCCTCGACCTGGGGACGGGACTGCGTGTCTACGGAGCCGAGCTCACCCGACGAGACATGGACGGAGCCGTCGGAGAACCGTTCCGAGGCACCGCGCTGCTCACCCACCTGCACTGGGACCACGTGCAGGGGATCCCCTTCTTCGCACCTCTGCTGAGCGCGGGAGCGGAACTGGATCTCCACGCGCCGATCCAGGCCGGTGAGCCACTCGCGGACGTGGTCCGCGGGTTCCTCTCACCGCCCTACTTCCCGGTCGAGATCGAGGCGTTGCCGGGCCAGATCCGGTTCCACGACACCGAACCCGGCCGGTTCCAGGTCGACGACGCCACGGTCACCGCGGCGTGGGTGCCCCACGTGGGGCCCACCTTCGGGTACCGCGTCGAGCGGGATGGCCGGTCGGTGGCCTACGTGAGCGACCACCAGCAGCCGACCGCGGGGCCGGCAGCGGTGGATCCGGCGGTGCTCGAGATCTGTCGCGACGTCGACCTGCTGATCCACGACGCCCAGTACGACGACGCCGAGTTCGCCCAGCGGCCGGATTGGGGTCACTGCACCGTCGACTACGCGGTCGAGGTGGCGGCTGCGAGCGGGGCGCACACGCTCGCCCTGTTCCATCACGACCCGGGCCACGACGACCGCCGCGTCGACGAGTTGCTGGTCTCGGCCCGCGAGCTCGCGGACCTCCGCGGCGTCCCCGAGGTCATCGCAGCCCACGAGGGGCTCACCGTGACCCTGACGCCCCGGGTCGAGTTGGCCAGATCCGTTCCCGACGGTCGTTCGGGTGCCCGGGAGGCGTCGGGCACGACCGGGCAGGAGTCGGTCGGTGTCGGCGCTGACGCCGCGTTCCCGCAGGTCGCGGTGGGCCGGTAGGTTCGGTCCGTGACCAGCGACAGCGCCGTGACCGAACCCGCAGAGAGCCCCATCGAGATCGATCCGATGCTCTACCGTCAGGTCCTCGGTCACTTCCCGACCGGGGTGACGGTCATCTCCTCCCAGGTTGAGGGCCGGCCGGTCGGCCTCGCCATCGGCAGCTTCTTCTCGGTGTCGCTGGACCCGCCCCTGGTCGGCTTCTGCGTCTCCCGGACCTCTTCGACGTGGCCGTTGATCCGTTCGACCGGCGTGTTCGGGGTCAGCGTGCTGGCCGAGGACCAGACCGAGACCTCCGGTCGCTTCGCGTCGAAGGCCGACGACAAGTTCCAGGGCATCTCGTGGGATCCGTCGCCGATCACCCGATCGCCGCTCATCCACGGTGCGGTGGCTCACATCGACTGCGAGATCCACGAGATCCACCCCGGGGGGGACCACCTGATCGTCGAGGGTCTGGTCCGCTCGCTAGACGTGCACCGGCCCGACGTCGGTCCGCTGCTGTTCTTCAAGGGCGGCTACGGCCGCCACGCCAAGATCTGAGCCACGTCCGACTCGAGCACGGGAGCCCCATGCCCATCTACGCCCTCGGGGACCAGGAACCCGAGATCCACCCCAGCGCCTACATCCATCCCGACGCCGTCGTCATCGGTTCGGTGGTGATCGGTGCCGAATCCTCGGTGTGGCCGTGCGCAGTGCTCCGCGGCGACGACGGCTTCATCTTCATCGGGGAGCGGACATCGGTGCAGGACGGAGCGGTCCTGCACACCACTCCCTTCTGGCCGACCACGGTCGGCAACGAGGTCACGATCGGCCACCTCGCACACCTCGAGGGCTGCACGGTCGAGGACAAGGCCCTGATCGGCATCGGCTCGAAGGTCCTGCACAACGCCACCGTCGGCCGCGAGGCGATCGTCGGCGGGGGCGCGTTCGTCGGCAACAACAAGGTGGTGCCGCCGTTGGCGATGGCGCTCGGGATCCCCGCCGTCATCCGCGAGGACGCCGTCACCCCGGGGCACTTCGATCTGGGCGTCCAGTCGTACGTCGATCGACGGGAGCGGTTCCGAACGCATCTGCGCCGGCTGGACTGAAGCGGACCGGCTGTCGGCGTCTTCTCCGACTCGGCGTCTTCCTCAACTCGGCGTCTTCCTCAACTCGGAGATCGCCTCCGACTGCGCGTCGGCTCAGGAATGCGCCACCGGAAGGAGCATCTGCCCTCTACCCTTTCCGGAGAGGGAGTCCCACACTCGAGCCGTGGCGCTCCGCCCGCGGCTCCGCATCGGGATCCCGGTCGCCATTGCGAACCCACCCCACCCATGAGACGACACCTGAGCACCCTCGCCATCGCCCTGACCGCCGTCACCCTCGCCGTCGGCGTGTTGCCCGCGACCTCGGCCGGGGCCCAGGGCTGTGCGGGGGACCGCGTGACGGCCTCGATGTCGTCGGCGTCCGTCAGCGGCCCGGCGTGGTCCGTCACCTCGGCGTGCGTCGACGCCCGGGACTTCTTCGTCGGTGAGGCGCAGGGCCACGCGTTCGCCATCGGGATCTCGACGGTCACCTACGACGACGGTCACGTCGGACGACTGGCATTCCTGTCGGTCCGCGTCGACGCGGCCCAGGCCGTGAGCGTGCTGGCCATGGAGGATCCCCGCACGGGCCAGCTCCACTTCGCGGGGACCGTGCGCCAGGCGGCGATCGGGGCGACCGGTGCGACGGTGTCGGGGGCCGGGATCGGCTTCCCGCCCCTCGAGTCGGCCACGGTGAGCCTGGACTTCGCCGACGCCGCGGCGCCGTGGCCGGACTGGGCGACCGGCTCCACCACCGTGCCGGCCGAGTCCCCCACGAGCCTCCCGGGTACCGAGACGACCACGTCGCTTCCGGCCGAAGCGCCGCTCGGGGCCACCACCGTGGCGCCGGGCGTCTCGACGCCGACGACCACGGTGCCATCGGTGACCTCGACGCTGCCGTCGGTCACCTCGGTACCCGCGGTCCCCGGCGTCGACCCCCAACCCGTTCCGTAGCGCCAGCTCGTTCTGTAGTGCGAGATCCACACGAACGTGTGGATCTCGCACTACAGAACGGGGGTTTGGGCGGAAACGGGGCTCTTGTCCGCTCAGGCGGTGTCGGACGCCAGCCAGTGGATCCAGGTGACGTCCACGTCCAGGTTCCGGACCACCGCGAACGCCAGCAGGAACACCCCGATCCCGATGACCGCGGCGCGGGGGATCCGGGGCATGTCGAGCGGCCGGTCCTGGATCGATCGGATGAGCCACACGGCCCACAGGACCGCGAGGATGGGCAGCCCGACGGCGACCAGCACGTTGTGATCCGCCGCCGCGAGCCAGTCGCCCCGCATCAGGGAGTTGGTGGCGCGGAGGCCGCCGCACAGCGGGCAGTCGATGCCGAACAGCGCCTTCGACCAGCACACGGCCACGCCTCCGTCTCCCGGATCCCACAGCGCGATCGCGGCGCACCCGGCGACGAGGGCCGCTCCCGTGGCGGCCGGCGCCACCCATCGCGGCCGACTCGTCCGGGGTAGCGGTGCGGGCGGCTCCCACCCCGGAGGGGGAGGCTCGGGGGCGGTCGGAGCCGTCGGTTCGCCCTCGGTGACGGTCACGGCGACCACCCTATGCCCGGGCCCTCGGCGACCGGTGCCGCGTCGGGATGTCCGGCGACAGCGACCGTTGTTACTATCGCCATAGGAGAAACCTCCCCCGTCCGTTCTCCCGAGACGCCCACCCGCGTGAGGAGCCCACATGTCGGTCGACCTCGACCTCTCCAAGTACTCCCTGGGATGGAGCGACGAGGAGGACTACGTCTTCAAGCCCAAGCGGGGCCTCGACGAGGCGATCGTGCGGGAGATGTCGTGGATGAAGGGCGAGCCGCAGTGGATGCTCGACTTCCGCCTCAAGTCCCTGCGGGCGTTCGAACGCCGACCCATGCCCAACTGGGGTGGCGACATGTCGGAGATCTACTTCGACGACATCTACTACTACATCAAGCCCACCGACTCGCAGGTCGACGAGTGGGACGACCTGCCCGAGGCGATCAAGTCCACCTACGAGAAGCTGGGCATCCCCGAGGCGGAGCGCAAGTACCTGGCCGGCGTGACTGCACAGTACGAGTCCGAGGTCGTGTTCCACCGCAACCGCGAGGACCTCGAGCGCCAGGGCGTCATCTTCTGCGACATGGACACGGCGCTGCGCGAGCACCCCGAGATGGTCAAGCAGTACTTCGGCACGGTCATCCCACGCAACGACAACAAGTTCTCGGCGCTCAACTCCTCGGTGTGGTCCGGAGGGTCGTTCATCTACGTCCCACCCGGTGTCGAGGTCGACATGCCGCTGCAGGCCTACTTCCGCATCAACGCCGAGAACATGGGCCAGTTCGAACGGACGCTGATCATCGCCGACAAGGGGTCGAAGGTGCACTACATCGAGGGCTGCTCGGCCCCGGTGTACTCGTCTGACTCCCTGCACTCCGCCGTGGTCGAGATCGTGGTCAAAGAGGCCGCCCGGGTCACCTACACCACCATCCAGAACTGGTCCTCCAACGTCTTCAACCTGGTCACCAAGCGGGCCCGGGTCGAGGCCGAGGGGCACATGGAGTGGATCGACGGCAACATCGGATCCCGCCTGACCATGAAGTACCCGTCGGTGGTCATGGTCGGCCCCAAGGCATCCGGTGAGGTCCTCTCGGTCGCGTACGCGGGTGCCGGTCAGCACCAGGACACCGGGTCGAAGATGATCCACGCCGCGCCCGAGACCACGTCCAAGATCGTCTCCAAGTCGATCTCCAAGGACGGCGGCAAGACCTCGTACCGCGGCCTGGTCAAGGTCGACGACGGCCTGACCGGCTGTCGGTCCCACGTCCAGTGCGACGCCCTGATCCTCGACGACCACTCGATCAGCGACACGTATCCCTACATGGAGGTCGGGTCCCGCGACGCTGTGATCGGACACGAGGCGACGGTGTCGCGGGTGGCCGACGAGCAGCTCTTCTACCTCATGAGTCGGGGGCTGACCGAGGAGCAGGCCATGTCGATGGTGGTCAACGGCTTCATCGAGCCGGTCACCCGCACCCTGCCCATGGAGTACGCCATAGAGTGGTCCCGCCTCATCGAGCTTCAGATGGAAGGCAGCGTGGGCTGAGCCCGCGAAGCCCACACCGTGAGGGGTGGGCCGGCCGGGGGAGAGGAGAGCTCAGACCTCGTCGTCGCCGAACTCGATCCGGCGGAACTGCTCGTCGGTGAGGTCGTCGCGTGGGTTTCCGGTGCTCTCGTAGTCGCGGCGCTTGCCGCTCATGGCGATCCAGGCGCCGACGAGCACGACTCCGAGTACGGCGAAGATGATTATTCCCAGGAACACGCCACCATCAGATCACACGGTCGGGTTCAAGGTGGCGGAGTGGGGTTCAGGTGGGATGCGGCCTCAGGTGGGGGAGGCGGTCCGGGTGTCGATCATGCGGAAGCCTCCGATGCCGTCGGCGCGGGCATCCTCGACGGCTCGGGTCGCGTCGTCGGTGAGTCGATCGGGATCGCCGTCGCCGTCGCCGACCGAGATGCCGATGACCATGTCGAACCCGACGGCACGGCCGTCGACCACCACGTCCTCCACCACCGAGGCCAGGAGTCGGTAGGCGACGCCTGCGGCATCCTGTGCGTCACCGAGGTCCTCGGCGATCACGGTGAACGCATCGGGGTGGGAGCGGGTGACGGTGTCGGCGCTACGGAGCCGCTGGGTGAGTCGTTCCGACAGGGCGGACATCGCGTTGCGGGTGACGACCGGACCGTGGGTCCGGTCGATCTCGGCCAGGTTGGTGACGTGGCAGCGCAGCAGGGCGAACGGTGCGTCGTGCGCCGCCGAGCGACGAAGGGCGGAGCCGATCAGCACGGGCAACGCACGCTGGTTGGGAAGGCCGGTCTGCTGGTCGGCGACAGCATCGGTGGCTCGGGCGACGACCTGACGGCGCCGGCGCCGAGCTGCCCGCCTCTCCTCGGTGAGGTCCGACGCGATGGCGACGACCCGCTCGACCCTGCTGTCGGGTCCGGCCAGCCCACCGAGGGTGACCGACAGCGTGCGGACTTTTCCGTCGGCTCCCGTGACCCGCAGCTCCTCCCGCTCGGTCTCGGACAACCCACCGACGACCCGCACGAGCCGGGAGAGCACTTCTGCCTGGTCGCGTCCGGGGCAGAGGGCGAGCAGGTGCAGCCCGACGATCTCGCTCGGTGCCCGGCCGCACAACCGGGCGAACTCGGGGTTGAGCCCGACGATCTGACCCTCGCCGTCGAGGGTGGCGGAAGGAACCGACGCCGCGTCGAGGATCCGTCGCATCGGTCCGATGACGTCGACGACACCACCGCGAGGGTCGGCGAGCGGCTCGAAACCGAGGGGATCCGGGGCGTGATCGCTCATGGTCCAGTTGTCGGCCCCGGTCGCGGCAGCCCTGAGGATTCGGGAGGTTCTACCCAGCGTCGCGACCCGTCGGTGCCGCATCCACCTCCGACGCTGACACACTGGGCGCCATGCCGATGCAGGAGAGCTGCAAGTTCTTCGAGAGCCGCACCTATCCGAACGGGGAGACGGTGCGGAAGTGCGACCTGGACCTGGCGCCGGAGGCGCCGTGGCGTTGTCCGGACGGTTGCACGGCCTTCACCCCGAGGCTCGCGGACGTCAACTGGGCCCACGGGACCTTGGTGGTGCCTCCCACTCCGCCCGAGCCGAGCAGCCTGGGGACGGACCCCTCGATCGCCGCACTCCTCGACGAGGCGGAGGACATCGTCAACGCGGCCGGGCCGAAGATGCGTGCCGAGGTGGAGGCGGACCGCACCGCTCGACCGTCGGGCGCGGAACGAGGCTGGAAGCGGATCTTCCGTCGTCGTCGCTGAGCACCTGGACCGGCGACGACTGGATACGTCGGCTGGAGATTCCCCTACCGGCGTAGTGTAAATTCACCCGGTGCCGCCTCGACCTGACGCCGTGCCTCCCGTTGGTTCCGCCGAGCTCGTGACCGGCCCGGGACCTGTTCCACCGCCGTTCGCGGTCGACGATCCATCGGGGCCCGCCTGGTTGGTCCGACGTCGGTCCCAGGCGCGGACCCGGGCCGCTCATCTCCCGTTGCCGACCGTCGAGGCCGAGGAGTGGCGCTACAGCCGCATCGCCGAGCTCGACGTGGTCCGATACGGCGCCGCGTCGTCGGAGGCTGCCGGCGGCGAGGTTCCTGCCGCTGCGTCGTCGATGGTGGCGGCGCTGGGGGACCTGGCGGGCGTCGTGGTCCTCGTCGACGGAGCGGTGGTGCACGTCGAGCTCGGGTCCGACGCCTCGGCGTCCGGTGTCGGATTCGGTTCGAGCCACGACGACGGGATCGACGCCGCGGACGTGCTGGGCGACGCCCCGAGTCCCCCCGTCGACCTCTTCGATGCTTGGAACGACGCCCAGGGTCCGGAGCCCGTCGTCCTCGACGTGCCCGCCGCCGTCACGGTCGAGAAGCCCTTCGTCGTCGTGTCGTACGCCTCGGCGACGGAGACGGCGACCTTCCCGCGCATCGCGGTCCGGGTGGGAGACGGTGCCCAGGCCGCACTCGTCGAGGTGCACCTCTCCGACGACGTCGACGCACTCGTCGTGCCCGTCACCACGATCCGGGTGGGTGCGGCGGCCCGCTTCCGCCACGGAGTGCTGCAGGATCTGGGGCGGAGGGTGTGGCAGGTCGGCTCCCTGAGCGGGTCTGTGGAACGCGACGGTCACCTGCAGGTGGGTGTGGCCGCGCTCGGTGGTGACTACGCGCGTCTCCGCCTCGACTGCCGTCTCGAGGGCCGCGGAGCGACCGGCGACCTGTCCAGCATCTACCTGGGCGACGGCGACCAGATGCTGGACCTGCGCACCTTCCAGACCCACGCCGCGCCCGACACCACCTCGCACCTCCTGTTCAAGGGCGGGGTGGCCGGCCGCTCCCACTCGGTCTACACGGGCCTGATCCGCATCGCTGCGGGAGCCCGGGGCGCCCACGCCGAGCAGACCAACCGGAACCTCAAGCTCTCCGAGGAGGCGTGGGCGGAATCGGTGCCGAACCTCGAGATCGAGAACAACGACGTGCGCTGCTCCCACGCATCCACCGTCGGTCCGGTCGACCCGGATCAACGCTTCTACCTGGAGTCCCGGGGAGTGCCGACCGACGTGGCGGACCGCCTGATCGTGAGGGGCTTCTTCGACGAGGTGCTCGACGACTTCGCCACCCCGGCGCTGTCCGCGGAGATCGCGGGCAGGCTCGACGCCACCCTCGTGGGATCGGCCGACGGTGGCGTCGACCGGAGTTCGGAGGGCGGGTCGTGACCGGCAGCGTCGATGTGGCCGCCCTCGACGATCTCGTCGACGGCGAGGGGACGGCGTTCGAGCTCGACGGACGTCGGGTGTCGGTCGTGCGGCTCGGTGACCACGTGTATGTCGTCGGCGACACCTGCAGCCACGAGAAGGTCTCGTTGTCGGGCGGCATCGTCGACGAGGACGCCTGCACCATCGAGTGCCCCAAGCACGGCAGCGAGTTCGACCTGCGCACCGGTGAGGCCCTGACGCTTCCGGCCATCCGGCCGATCCCGACCTACGTGGCCCGGGTGCTCGATGGTCGGGTCCTCGTCGACGTCGGTGCCGAGAACGACCGCACGTCGGCACCGGAGGTGTCCCCATGAGCGAGCTGGTGATCTCCGACCTCCACGCCGAGGTGGGCGACCGGCCGATCCTCCACGGGGTGACGGTCACCGTCCGCTCGGGCGAGGTGCACGCCGTCATGGGTCCGAACGGGTCGGGCAAGTCCACCCTCAGCCACGTCCTCATGGGTCGACCCGGCTACCGCGTGACCGGCGGATCGGTGCACCTCGACGGCGTCGACCTGCTGGCGCTGCCGACCTGGGAGCGCGCCCGGGCCGGACTGTTCCTGGCGCTGCAGTATCCGACCGAGGTGCCGGGCGTGCGGCTGGCCGACGTGCTCGAGGAGGCGTTCGTGGCCGCAGGCCGCGATCCCTCGACGGTGCCCGGACGACTGCGGGCCGAAGCGGACCGGTTGGGGTTCGACGTCGGCCTGCTCGAGCGTCCGCTGAACGTCGACCTGTCCGGCGGCGAGAAGAAGCGCAACGACACCTTGCAGCTCAGCGTGCTGCGGCCTCGCATCGCCGTCCTCGACGAGATCGATTCGGGTCTCGACGTCGACGCGCTGAGAGCGGTGGCCCGTCGGATCGAGGACGCCAGCTCGCACGGCGTCGACGCCGACGGTGACGAGCCGCTCGGCGTGCTGGCGATCACCCACTACTCGCGGCTGCTCGAGGAGCTGCACCCCGACGTGGTGCACATCTTCGTCGGGGGTCGGATCGTCGAGACCGGTGGTCCGGACCTGGTCGCCCGCCTCGAGACCGACGGCTACGCCGCCTGGATATAGGGGTGCTCAGCGACACACCTTGTCGCAATCCGCGCCCTAGATCTTGCGAATCACCGCGGGCACGGCCGGCTCCGACGGCGGTCTGTCCGTAGCCTGAGGTCATGGCGCGACCGCAACCCCTGACCGGCGGAGACCTGGACGCGGCGCTGGTCGGACTACCCGGCTGGATCGTCGTCGACGGACGGCTGCACCGGGAGCTGTGCTTCGCCGACTTCCCCCGCGCCTTCGGATTCATGGCCGCGGTGGCGACCGTCGCGCAGGCGATGGACCACCACCCCGACTGGTCGAACTCCTACGCGACAGTCACCGTCGACCTGGTCACCCACGACGTCGGAGGGATCACGTCGCTCGACATCCAGCTGGCGCAGCGCATCTCGGAGCTTGCCGGCGACCAGCCCTCCTGATCGGCCGCGTCCCGGTCGCACTCCGACTGGTCGGGAGTGGTTTCAGGATTCGTCGATCGCCTGCAACAGCGTGTTCCAGCTGAGCGTCGCGCACTTGATGCGGACCGGGAACTTCACGACGCCGCGCAGCGCCTCGAGGTCGCCGAGGCGTGACTCGCCCGGGTCCGCGTCGGTAGCCGAGGCGGGTTCGCCGCCGTCGAGCTCACCCTCGTGGATCGACATCATCGCCTTGAACGACCGGGTGAGCTCCTTGACCTCGGCGACGGTGCGTCCGGTGATCGCGGCGGACATCATCGACGCCGACGACTGGGAGATCGAGCAGCCCTGGCCGCCGATGCGCACCTCGGACACGATGGCGTCGTCGCCCTTCGAGGGGTCGTCGAGCTGCAGGAAGACGACGATCTCGTCGCCGCAGAGGGGGTTGAACCCCTCGACGCGCGCCGCGGGCGGGCTGGGCAGCTCACCACGGTTCCGCGGGTTGCGGTAGTGGTCGAGGATGATCTCCCGGTAGAGGTCTTCGAGACCTGACATGCGTCAACCGTTCCCTTCACCCCGATGCGCGGGGAAGCTCAGAAGTCGAAGAACCGACCGGCATCCTCGAGCGCGTCGCCCAACGCGTCGATGTCGGCCTCGTCGTTGTACACGTACCACGATGCTCGCGCGGTGGCGCCGACCCCGAGAACCCGCATGAGCGGCTTGGCGCAGTGGTGTCCGGGCCGGACGCACACGCCGTGCTGGTCGAGGACCTGCGACAGGTCGTGGGGGTGGATGCCCCGGAAGGCGAAACTCATGACCCCGCCACGTCCGTCGGGTTCGGCCGGGCCGTAGACGGTGAGGTCGTCGCCGAAGCGATCGGTGAGCGAGCGGAGGGCGTAGGCGGTGAGCGACACCTCATGGGCACGCACACGGTCCATCCCGAGGGCGTCGAGGTAGTCGACCGCGGCGCCGAGGCCCACGATCTCAGCGATCGGAGGTGTCCCGGCCTCGAACTTGTGGGGGACCGCAGCGGGCGTGAAGCCGTCTTTGGTGACGTCGAGGATCATGCCGCCTCCCCCGAGGAACGGCGGCATCGCCTCGAGCAGCTCGGGGCGGCCCCACAGCACGCCGATTCCGGTCGGCCCGAGCATCTTGTGTCCGGAGAACGCCAGGAAGTCGGCTCCGAGGGCGTGGACGTCGGTGGCGACGTGCGGGACGTACTGGCACGCGTCGATGCACGCCAGGGCCCCGGCCGCGTGGGCGGCATCGGTGAGCATCCGCACCGGCGTGATGGTGCCGACCACGTTCGACATGGCCGACAGCGCCAGGAGCTTCGCCCCGTCGAGCAGGCGGTCCAGATCGGTGAGGTCCAAGCGGCCGTCGTCGGTGAGGGGGATCCACCGCAGCTCTGTGCCGCGCTCGGCGGCCAGCTGCTGCCAGGGGACGATGTTGGCGTGGTGCTCGAGCTCGGTGAGCACCACGGCGTCGCCGGGGCCGAGGTTGGCATCACCCCAGGAACGGGCCACCAGGTTGAGCGACTCGGTGGCGTTCTTGGTGAACACCACCGAGTCGGGTGAGGTGGCGCCGATGAATCGGGCCACTCTGGCCCGGGCGCCCTCCATGGCGTTCGTCGCCGCCTCGGCGAGGGAGTAGGCGGCCCGGTGGACGTTGGCGTGGGTCGTCTCGTAGTAGCGAT
>Ga0073905_10000664_pt1 | contig 16649 bp, 10 predicted proteins | sample KloWWTupernatant_FD_65482 | JGI IMG/M metagenome (GOLD analysis project Ga0073905, IMG submission 65482) | Active sludge microbial communities from Klosterneuburg, Austria, studying microevolution and ecology of nitrifiers - Klosterneuburg... | ecosystem: Engineered > WWTP > Aerobic digester >... | reverse complement strand
GTCGAGCAGGAGGTCGGCCTGGTCCTCGTCGAGGGCGGGCCAGGTGGACAGGGCCGTGCCGGACCGCGCGGCCAGGGCCTGCTCGGCGGCCGCGGTGCGCATCCGGTCGCGTGCGGCACGCGCCTTGGCCGCGGCCCGCTGCTTGGCCGTGTCGGGGATGAGCGGGGAGCGGCCGGTCAGGGCTCGCGCACCAGCAGTGCGCAGCCGACGCTCCACCGGTGCCGGGTCAGCGGTCCAGAAGGAGGTGTCGGCCGGGTTGGCGACCTCCTCAGTCTGCAGGCCCAGGTGGCGGGCGCTGAAGAGGCCGGTGGCCGAGCACCAGAGGGCCCAGGCGTCCTCGTCGGTCTGGGCAGCGTCGAGGCGGGAGATGAGGTCGATCAACTCGGCGCGGCGCGAGATCGTGCCGCCGATGGCGAGCAGCGTGCGGTGGCTCCGGACGAGCGGGACGACCGCGTCGCGCATCTGCCGTCGCAGCCGCCGCGCTTGGGAGTGCGGGCCGGAGAACCACGTCTCGAGCACCCGGACGGCATCGTGGATCTCGGTCGCGACAGCCAGCACGGACTGCTCGGTGGCGTCTTCGGGGAGCCGGTGGACCGCCAACTGTCGCCAGGTCTCGGGGTCACCGGCCAGCAGGCTCTGTGCCGCATCGCTGATCGTGCTCGAGTGCACGTCGACCCCGGCGCCCCACATGTCGACATAGTCGGTGACGGTCTGGCGCAGGCGCCGGATCTTGTCCTCGTCGGGAACTCCCCCGATCGTCGCGGCGAGGCGCGACTGCCAGACGCTCGCGGTCTGGGCCATGTCGGCCAGGGTCGTCTGGACGAGGGCGATGCTGGCGGCGGCGTCGGCGAAGCGTCGCTCACGGATGGCCTCGAGCGTCAGGGCTGCCTGGGTGGCGAGGATCGGTGGGGCGAGGACGGCAGTGCTGGACGTGGTCTGGTCGTCAGCCTCGACGGCTCGGGCGAGCCGATTGACCGCCGCGCCGCGCTCAGTGAGTTGGAAGCGCTCGCGATTGCGCAGGAAGTCCTCGTCCGTGCGCGCTTCGTCCTGCCAGGACTCGAAGGTTCGCCACGTCACGAGTTGGCGCAGGCGTGCATCGAGCACCGGTTCCAAGTCGGCGAACAGGCTCGCCGGGATCCGGTCGGCCAAGAGTGACGGCAACTCGGAGCGGGAAACACCGGTCAGGCTGTGACCCTGCTCGTCGGCGACGACATCGACGATGAGACGGAAGTGCGCCGCATTGCCCACGACGAGATAGGTGGCCTCGGTCAGCCGGCCCCGGACGTGCGCAAGACTCCACCGCAGGTCGTCGGCATCGACGTCCTGCAACCCCTGATCTGGGTCAGTGGAAGTCACGCGCTCAGCCTAGGGCGAAGGGGCGACAGCGGAATCTGACCTCTCTCGAACGGGACCAAAGTCAGGAAGCTGTTTGGTTCCGACGTAATAGGTTCGCGGCGGCATCGGAGATCTGACCTTTGCTGAGCATCAGGTCGATGAGCGCCAGCTCGGACTGCGGCGGGTGTCGACGCCGACGTGACATCTCGCGCAGGGCGACTGCTGCCAGATCGGGTTTCGTCGTCACCGCCCACGAGAGGAACTCGTCTGGCCGTTGGACGCGGATGCCCGCAGGCATCCGCTCCAGCGGATAGTCCTTCACGTTGTCGGTCACGATGACGTCAGCCGTGCCCACGATGGCCGCCGCCACCACATGTTCGTCACCCTCGTCCGGAAGCCCAACGGGTCGGACTGCGTTGACAAGCGCCGGCTCTTCGATGACGAAGTTGGCAGCCAGGGTGATCGCGAGCCTTGCCGCTCTGCGATCCGCCTCAGCCTCGGTGACGCCCCGGTCGGACAGCTTGCGCCGTTCGACGTATTGGATCTCGAAGAGCAGGTCCTCGCTGATCACCACTCGGAAGACACCAACAGCAGCCATGGACAGTAGGAAGTCTCGGCGCACGCCTGAGTACAGAACGCACGTGTCGAGGACCGCTGCCAGCATGCCGCCATCCTGATCGCTGCCTCTGACACCGCCCACCTACGCCAACGGTTTGCGCTTCCGCTCCGCGTTGGCGCGGCGAGCTGACTTCAGGAGCTGTTCGAGATCGGTCGGCTCGATGCTGACCTCGTCAAGGTCTGCCGACGTCGCCGCGATCGCCTCCAGTTGGCGGTCCCGTCGACGACGCCGATAGGCCACGACATCCGCCAGGAGGAGGGTGCGTCGCGTACTGGTGCGCTCGCACGGGATCTCGCCCGCATCGATGATCTTGACCAAGGTTGGGCGGCTGACCCCCAAGAGGTCAGCTGCCTGTTGGGTCGTCAAACGCTGCGCATGGGGGGTGACGGTCACGGCATGCCCAGCACGCATGGCTTCGATGGCCTGGACCAGAAGCGCGTGGACCTGCTCGGGAAGCACCACACGATCACGAGGGCCCGCCAATGCGGAATTGGCACCTGCCCTGGTCAGCAATGCGTCGAGAGCCGCCAGAGCCTGCGGATCGGCAGGGACGTAGGTGTGGACCTCGAGTGCATTCACGGCCTCGCCTCCTCTCTGTATTCGCAAGAATCGTAATTGAATTTCGTTACGTTCTCAATGAGTAAGCCTGCCGTCAGGTCACGTGGTCGAGGGGCGGCGGCGGGAGCGCAGAGTGTGGGGCAGCACCGCGAGGGCGCCGAGGAGGGCGATGACTCCGCCAGCCTCCATGAGCCAGAGCGGCAACGAGCGCGGGATGCCGAGGTGGGTGACCAGGCCGAGGATCTTCGAGAGGCCCAGGGGCAGGACGGCCATCTGGTTGTTGATCGTCGTCAGTGCGTTCTCCAGGCCGACCCCGGCCATGAGCCCGCCGAGGGCGAGCAGCGGCAACCCGACCCCCAGCAAAGGGACGCCGAGGGCGGCGAGGCGGGACACGGCATACGCATGCCTGAAGGTCAGCCCGACGACGACGAGACTCCACAGCAGGAGGCCGATGCCGACCGTGACATAGACGGTGCGCCACGACTCGTCGGTCCAGAAGCGGAGCCAATAGCCGCCCGGCCCCGACACCGACAGCGCGCCGGCGAGCCAGAGGGTGCGCAGGGTGAGGACGCCGCCGAGCCCGGCCCACAGGGCGGTCGCGTCGGCGCCGGGGCGGAGGAGGGCGAGGGCGAGTCGCGCGGTGATCGCCAGGATCGCGAGACTTCCCAAGGTGACGAGCAGGTATGCCGTGGACGCACCCGAGCTGAAGGCAAGGCGGCTGCCGAGGATGGCGAGGACGGGGACGATGAGCGTGGCGAGGCGCTGCCATCGGGGGGTGGCTGTCTCTGTTGGTGCCATGTCGGCCCGGAGGCGCCACGGCAGGAAAGCCCCACGCCGCAACGGTTTCACGACGATCAGGACGAGTGCGCAGAGGGCGAGAAGGAGGCGTCCGGCGGTCATCGTCCAGACGGCGCGCTCGACGTGGACGAGGCCGGCGTCGGCGACGAAGAAGTTGTAGGGCGGGAGGTCGAGGTTGCCGCCCCAGCGCTTGGTGTGGGCTGCGGACGCTGCGCGGTAGGCGGCGACGTCGGACTGCCACTGGTCGCTGCTCGCACCCTCCACGCCGTCGAGCCACTCGTAGTAGTGGAGGAAGGCGGTGCGATAGGTCTGCAGGGTGGTGAAGAGGTCGACCTCGTAGTCGAGGGAGGCGGCGAGCTCGTCGTAGAGCTTGGGGTCGGTGAAGGTCGCGCGATCCACCGAGGCAAGGGTGGCCCGCATCTGGGTGGCACTGGTGACAGCACGACGGCCTTCGTCGATGGCTTCGTCGACGCGGCCCTTGGTCGCGAGGTAGACGGCCGAGAGGCCGGCCGCGTCACCAGAAACGATGTCCCACTTGAAGATCCACATCATGGGTGGGGGTTCGAGGCCGAGGGCGAAGACGGCCTTCTCGGCGTAGGGGCGGATGTAGAGGCCGTCGAGGACGGCCTGGCGTGACTGGCTCAGGATCTCCGCGACCGCGTCAATGCTGGCCGGGTCGCTGGTGAGGGTTTGCCGGATCCAGTCGCAGTTGACCTGCGCGAGGTCGACGTCCGGGTCCCACGCAAGCCGGCCCGCGGCATACACATTCAAGTCATAGAGCTGCCAGAAGCCGGACTTGAGGTAGAGCGACATCGGTCCGGCACGCCAGGGGCCGCCGTCCTGGGTCCACATCCAGAGGCCGGAGATGTTGGGGTTCGCGGCGCGGAAGTGTTGCAGCGCAGCCTGATGCGTCGGCCCCATGTCGTCGGGGATGGAGCTGAAGGCCTCGAACTCGCGGCGGCCCTGCATCTCGACGATGCGCTGTTGCGTGCCCTGGGTGAGGGTCGGGTTGAGCGGGAGGAAGGAGTCGAAGTCGCCGCTGGTGAACTTGGTCGAGACGACGAGGTTGGGCAGGTCGAGGTCGCCGAGGACGTGCTCGTAGGTCTTCGGGTTGGTGTGCATGTCGCCGACATCGCCGATGCCGACCGACCAGGTGCGGAAGTAGATCGTCTTGTCGTGCTTGGCCGCTGCGGCGGAGGCTGTGCGCAGCATGGTCTGCACGCCTTGGGTGTCGGTGACCTTGAGCGCGGAGTAGTAGTCCCAGTTCTTCGCGTTGTAGATCGCGCCGGCCTCGCCGATGCGGATCATCATGCCGCTGGCCCAGGGGAAGCTCGTGAAGAGTTCGTCGATGGCGTGCTCGTAGACCTCCCAGAGGCGCGGGTCGTTGGCGTCGATGCTGCCGAATTTCGTTGTGAGGTAACGCTCGAGCCGAGTGGAGAGGGCGAGCATGTCTGTCTTGAAGACGACGTCGAGGCCCTGGTCGTGGGCGTATCGCCAGAGCGGGCCGATGCGTTCGCGCATGGCGGTCTGTCTGGCGCGCTCGGGCGAGTCCGCGGGGTAGACCTCGGTGCCGGTGCCGAGGGTGTCGAAGGAGACGTATTCGAGAAAGCCGGGGACGAAGATCCCGTTGTAGCCGTAGGCGACTCCGCGATCGACGAACTCATGCCAGTCCTTGGTGGTCTGTGCGAGGGCGGCTTCGTCGAGCCAGGGGGCGTGGTCGAGGACGACGCTCGCGAGCGCACCTGAGGTGTGGGCATAGTCGTCCTGCTTTGCGTATGCCGTGGGGTCGGGGACGACGCCCACCGCACCGGTGTCGAGGAAGCGGTGCGCCAGTGCTGGTTGACGGGGCTGGCCGTCGGCGAGGGCGGTCCAGTCGTTGCCGGAGCGAAGGGAGTCGGCGAGGTGGTGCAGGCCGTTGACGATGCCGCGAGTGCTGCCCTTGAGGAGGACGGTGGTCGGGTTGGTCTGGGTGAGCGTGAAGCCCTCGTCGGTGTCCTTGGTGGTGGTGCTCGGGCTGGCGCTGGCGCCCGGGGCCTGGGCTGGGGCTGGAGCTGGGGTCTCGACCGGCTCCAGGAGGAGGGAGCGGGTGACGGCGGTGCGTTCGCGGCCGCGGTTGGCCTCCCGGACGGCCTCGAGCGCTCGGGTCAGGACGGACGGTCCCGTGGTGTCGAGGACGATGCCTTCGACGGAGAGCGAGTCCACGGGTGCTGGCTTGGTCGCCGGGGTGACCGTGGTCGTCGGCTCGGGCGGGAGGGCCTTGTCCTCGAAGCGAATTGCGAGCTGTCCGTTGAGGATGCCAGCGAAGATATGCCCCGCGAGCAGGCAGCCGACGGCCAGGACGACGGCGATGAGCGGGGCGACGATGCCTCTACGGCGCATACCCATCGACCCTAGCGACCCGTGAGCACCACGTCAGCGATCGCGATCCGAGCACCCGGATCAGTATCCGCATGCATCAGGTCTACTCAGGCTTGGTCATCCACGAGTTCCCTTGAGGAAACGTCAGTGAGAGTCCACAGGAGAAGATGAACGAGCAGAGATCCTCGCTAGGTTCAGAAGGCAGCAGCAGCGAGCCCTTCACGTCGTCGAAGAAGCGGAGATAGTCGAGCAACTGTCCGACCCCGAGCCGGACCGTCGCACGATCGATGTTGCTCTTCGCCTCGTACAGGACACCGTTCGTTTCGTCGTAGGTGTCTGTCACCAGCGGGTTTTTTTCGTTGTCCGGATAGAGCAGAACGCGACGAACCTCGTGCCCTTGATGGGTGAGCCAGCTCTCAAAACCCTGACGAAGCACAGACTCTGATCTGCGCGCGTTCGCTCCCACAGTCGGTGCCGTCTCGAATTCGACGACCCTGCAGGCTTCGGGAGAAACCAACACCACCCGGTGCCCGACCGGAGCATCCAGTGCTGAAGGCTGGAACTTTAGAGCCGCCCCGTCGTCCCGATCGGCAGCGGGCGGCTGCCCCGCCTCCCTCACTGCCCGGGTTGACTGACGGCTGGCACGCTCGCCCTCGTCGACTGCCACAGTGCGGGAGGAGTCAAGGTCATCAGACTCCGGAAGGTCACCCGGCGTGGAGGCAACCCCGCTGTAGCAGGACCACAATTCCGCAAGGTCGGTCTCTGGCGCACCCGCAGCCTTCAACCGGACGAAGCACGAGACAATCAGCGATCCAGTGGGCTTCCCGACGGCGAAGCAGTCGCTAGGTAGCACATCGTTACGCACGAACCTGACGACGTTCCTGCACGTCGGACTGTTCGTTTCGCGACACGGAAAGAGGCCTCCCCTCATCCAGCCATGGTGAGTGAGGGCAAGGACCAGGGCCAACATCGGCTCGTCATTTCCTGCCCATGCCTTGAGTTCCTTAAGTGGTGCCCTTGTAAGCATCAGGTGTGGGGCCGCGATATCGAAGCTCGGCACCATCGGCGCTAAGAGCCTGTTCTGCGTCAGATCGCTGCACTACTTCCTCCCAAGGGTGCTGATTGCCACAGGCGGCGGACGTCGGTAACGCCCATCATGGTCGGCAGCGCCGACGAAGTCGTTGACGATGAGGGTGCGGCTTGCAAGGCGTTCCAGTGCCGCAAGAGTCTCGTCCGTGATTGAGGGGTCTCTGTTGCAGACGGTGACGAACTCGAACTGGCCCGGTGTGAAGGTCCGCTCCTCGATGACCTGCTCGATCGTCATCGGATAGACCGCGCCGGCGCCTGGGTACTTGCGCACCAACATGTTGAGCATCGTTTGGCTGGGGTCTACTCCGGCATAGCGGTCGGGTGTGGTCACGCCGAGATCGAGGATTCGCCCTGTGCCGCAGCCGACATCGAGGACTGAGGGCGGGTAGTGGCCGCGCAACGGCTTCACGAGCTCTGCCCACTGGTGTCGCTCCTCAGGGGTCACCGGGTGTGCCATGTCGTAGCCGGAAGCCACCGCGTCGTATGCCGTGGCGATCCCTGAGCGGGTCGAGGGTGCGTTCTGGACGCCGTAGAGCCGGTCCGTGGTCGCCTGGTTGATGAGGGCGGTGGCATCCAGATCGTCGTCCATGATCCACCACTTGAAGCGGCCGTCCGGGCTGATGAGGTAGATGCTCGTCATCGAGTAGAACTTGGCCGGCTCACCGAATGTGTGGATGACATGGGCCGCTCGGACGTAGTCCTCTGGGGTCAGACCCTTGGTTCGTGGGTGGACCACGTAGCTGTGCGGCGCGCTCTCGGCATACGTCTTGGCGAAGGTCCACTCGAGGCGCGCCGCGAGGTCCACCCACCAATGGAGGTCGTCAATCGTCGTGTGCCGTGCCATCCCGTCAGTCTTCCTGGCACCACCGACAACGGCTGGTCAGCGATTGGTGACGGCGCCCCAGAGCGATGGACGACAGATCAGCCGAGGCCGTGATCGTGGTGTGGGTTTATGAGGTGACGGTCGGTCCTTGCGCAACCCTCAAGGAGGCTGCCGTGCAGCCAGGCCCACATGATGTCGGCTGCCGCCACCGGCGACCAGAGCTCGTGGGTGAACGGAGGCCTCACCCCGGCCGGCTCGGGGTAGAACTGCTCGGTCCGGTAGACCCGCTGAGCCCAGTCCTCGGGTGTCCCGTCATGGACTTCCACGACCCAACCCCCGGCATACCGCATGGTCTGGCACCAGCCCTTTCCAGGGTGACCGCGCCATTCGATGACTGCCCACTCGCCCGGACCCGGGATGAGTGAGACGAGAACGGCGAGATGCTCTGCATTGCGAACCGCCGGACCGGGCCTACCCCTCGGACGCCAGACGATCGGGAGGCCCGGTTCTGGCGCCGTCTGCTCGGCCAACCAAGCGTCCACGGCGATCAACAGATCCGCCGTCGGCATGTTGGACGTCATCGCCGAAAGATCCAGCAGTTCCTGTGCAGCAGCCACGCGTTCTCGCTCTCCCTGTCGTTCTGACCAGCAAGAACATTCTCCCAGCCACCACCGACAACCGCCGTACCGCAATGGACGTCGCAGAGGTGCTTCGTGACAGCGCATGAACGCAAGAAATCACCCGACGTGGTCAGACCATGGAGGGTCATGCCCGCTGGTCACGTGCTAGTCGTCGGCTTCAAGCAGTTTGACCCTGAACTCGTCCTGCGCACCGAACGTCTCGATACGACTCTTGACCACTTCTTTCAAGGGCGATCCATCAATAGCCGGTGTCAATCAAGCGACGCATGAGGTCGGCCCCAAGTTGTACGCGGTCCCGCGTGTCAAACAAGACGCCGTCCACTAACTCTTGCCCGACATCGAGCAGAAGAGCATCGTCCGCTTCGCGAGTGACTTCCCCCAAGGAGGACCATGCGAGCTCGATTGCCCCCAACTGCTCCTCGGTTCTTGGCAAGACGATGAGACCGCGTTCGACACTCCGCAGCCCGATTTGACTTCTCTTGAATCGCATCCACCGAGCTTGTGTTGAATAGCCCGAGAACCACGGGTCCTCCACCTCGGCGGGCGAACCCGCCTCGCGCCAGATCGCGTATAGGTACGGATCTCGGTAATGGCTGCGTTGGACCGTCTTGTGGAGCATCGTCATTTCGAAGCCCAGTCGATGATGCGCCCCGTAATAGATGCCCGATCGACCCTCCCTCATGCGCTCATACTTGGCCAAGTAGTAGCGCCAGTCCCGACGCCCATCGCTTTCGCGGCCGGCCAAGAAGTCCTCGCGGATACGGTCCAGACGCTCGCGGGGTTCACCCTCAAGACTCGAGAACAAGTCCAGGACCTCTGAGAGCACCCTTGCCGTCTGCTCGAGCACCTCGCGGTCGCCGCGATCAACAAGGAGACGGCGCCACACACTGGCGGTCGTCGGCGATCCAAACAAGTGATAGTCAGACTTTGCCCAGTCTCGCTGGTACTCACCCGAGGCAATCAGGGCTCCAGTCAGGGTGGACCACATGTTCGGTTCAAGGATTCCCTCGAACGCCGTGGCTCGAGCCGTAAGGCTGTCGAGGGTCAGGGCCGCCAAGGTGCCTCGAAGGATGTCATGATCCTCCAACGCGTGGACCGTCTCCACGTGGCTAGGACTTTCGCTCAAGAATGCGGCCTTGCGCCGCTCATCCAGGACCTGGTTCTGGTTGTAACTCTTGAGCGCGGTCAGATCGCCGGTGCGCATGAAGGCCGCGACTTCCGCGACGAATTTCGGCATCTCCCGAACTCGCATTTCGAATTGGGATGCCTCATTCACATTCCTGACAACCCGAAGTCGCTCGGCGACCTCCGCCGTGTTCACTCGACTGATCGGTGCGGCAGAACCGGACCTTGGCTCAGTCTCCATGAGGTGGATCATGACCGCATAGAGCAGCAGGGTGTCCGTCAAGGAGAACTGGCGCACGGTTCCGCTGGTGCTGCCATAACGCTGGCAAGCAGCGAGAAACAGGTGCGGCGTGATCATCCGAGAGCCGTCAGCTCGCCCGTCACCGGCTCCGAAGAGACGGATCCCGGTTCCAGCTGAATCAGTCCTGAAGAGTGATTCGAAGAGGTTTCGCAGCTGGGGTTCGTGGGGCCAGCAGTTGAAGGCCCTGATCACGAAGTCGAGGTTCTCGCCAGCAAGCGGGTTGCCTTCACCCAAGAGACGCTCCGCGCGCCTCTCCAAGCGCTCTCCCTCAGCCTTGAGGGCCCCGGCACGCCAGTCGCAAAGCTCGAGAAGAAGGTCGAAGAACCTGATGAACTCGTCGTCAACGATGTTGTTGTCCCCACGGTGCGGCCAAAGCAGATCTGTCCATGGACCATCGATGTGTTGTCCAAGTTCATCCGCTCGGCGCGTGTGTCCGACGACATACAGAAGGTGTGCCTTGAAACCCTCAAAGGGTGTGAGCGGCTTGCCGCGGGAGTTCATCTTGACATAGAGCTCGTCGGTGTCACCCATACCCTCAACGGGTAGAAGTTGGAACCAGACCGCCGGCTCATCCGCACGAGTGAGGGCGAGCCAGGCCGACTCAAGCTCCACATCATGGAAGGTCCTGGCAATCGCGTCGATCATCGTCAGCATCGCCTCAACGGTGGGATCGAACCGCCACAAGTGCAGATACCACGGCTGATCCTTCACCCAGGTGGAGGGCTTTCCCACAAAGTTTGGCGGGAGGGGATGTGACACCAACTGTTCGCAGAAACGTCTGGCACTCGGTCGGGTCTTGTACGTCATGCGGGTCCACGGCTCTTGAGGATCGAGTCTGCTCGTTCGCGATGCGAGATACCAGTGGAGGAGAAAGAGCGTGGTGAGACGCTGCTGCCCATCCAACGGTGCCAAGGCACCGTCCACAACATCTCCATAGATGAAGTCGAGGCCGACGCGTTCCCCTCCGGTGAGGGCTCCATGGAGCGCCTGGAGGAAGCCCTCACGAACCTCGACCGCATGCACGTCTGAGCGGCCCTGGGCATAGTCCCGCTGGATGATGGGGATTTCGATTGATGAAACCTGGGGCGTGTCCTCATCGCCAGCACGAAACATGCCTACAAAGGAGGTCGCATACCCCTTCATTCGTTGTCCTCCTCTTCGCTCGCGGACTCCGCCGGATCAGAGTCGGGCAGCAGATAGGGCGCCAACACCTGCCGCATCGCGGCGATGTAGCCATCGCGATCGCGGGGACCCCAATAGTGGACCTGTGCTGCGGAGGGTGTGTAGTACTTGAGGAAAACATTGCGCGTGCACACCGGGATGTAGGTACCGGCCCGGTCCAGCTCGATGATCGCCCTGCGTTTCACCTCGAACACTGAGTTGCTCAATTGGCTGTTGTCTGACTTCGCCAGGAGTGCGAGATTGGCGATCGAGTCGACCTCGCTGTGTTCGACGGAGCCAGGGTCATCGGGATCGACGCTCTCCCCCACGACCGAGAACAGTTGCGTGATCTCATGGTGTAGCGACTGAAAGGTCTCAGCCGTCACAACAGGAATCAATTCGCCTATCCGAACTCTGAGGTCGCTGAGCTCACCATCCGGGAGGGCAAGTGAATCCAGTGCTTGCCGGTGTTCCTCCAGCCAGTCGGTCCACTGTGCAACAGTGTTCAGACCTTCGGAGTTCTGCGCATGGATGTGTTCAAGGGACCAGAGGCGTCGCGCATGAGCGTCGAACGAATAGCGGTCCACTGAGTTGATATTGCGACGCACAGTCTCCGAGTTCATGAGCAGCAGAATCTTGCTGACCTTGGTCGCGCTGCCGTACGTCAGTGCACCCAGCTGGGAAGCGGAAACGTTGATGCTCGCCCTGATCTCCGCGTCGAGCCAAGCGTGAAGATCACTCCGGGTTCGACCTCCCGCCGCTGTCACCAAACGCCCAAACGTTGCGCGGCCCGATGAGATCAGATAGCCGATCTTGTGGAAGAGGTCTCGGTCATCAAACCATCCAAGGATCAGCGAGTGAAGGTCGACCACTCTCTCCCAGAGGCGCTCGGGGTCTTCCTCGATGAGGGGTCGCAGAGTCTCGAATGTCTGGAACAACGGCCTGACTGACGATTGCGGGGGTCCGGCAACCTCATCGGCCAACGTGTCGAGAAGCAACTCGATCCGTGTAGGTGACCCATCCGGTTCTCCGGTGGCAAATGCCCAGACCTCCGGAGACCGCAGATCCCGTTCGATGGAATCCCACTCGGCGGCAGTCTCAAGTTGTCGGTCTACTCGTGACAGCAAGCGCGCCTTGACCAGCTCAGCGTCCGTGAGGCGGATCTGACCCATGTTGAGCCGTCTGAAGAGGGTTCGAGAGTCAAAGGCATCTGTGTCCGGTGCCTCGTACCAGATGATGTGGACGGACTGGTTGAGCGCGACATTCAGTTCGGAGGCAGCAGTGGTCGCATCGGGCTTCGCCTCTAGCCACTCCTCAATGGATCGCGCGGCCGCGGCAATGTGGAAGAAGTCGATGTTCTCGTGCTCGCCTCCCGCGGAGGGGTCGTCGAGGAAGGTCTCGCTGTCCTCTCGTGTCTCGTACCGCAGTCGGTACTTTGGCGCCACCTTCGGTAGGTACGGTTGCAGCGCGCGCAAAATGAGGTACAGGGTCGTCAGGCGTTGCTGGCCGTCAACCAACTCCCACCTATCGGCGCCGATGGCCTTCACGACAACGGGCTGGAGGTAGTAGTCCTCACCACTGGCTCCGAGGATGTCATCGAGCAACTGACGAACCTCGTGCGCGCCCCAGCGATACCCGCGTTGGTATGCCGGGATCCAGAACTCGCCACGTATTGAACCCACTGTGCGCGGCTCGAGTGTCGCCACGGATCCATTCATGCTCTGAACCTATTCGCCATCAGCCCGCTCCTCCATCCCTTCAATGGCCAACATGCGGGACCCTCTCGTAAACCCCGGCCTCGAGAGCGGCCATTTGTCGCTCGACTGACTGAGTGATCAGCGGGTCCTTGATCACCAGCCCCAACTCGACGTTTCGGTGCTCGGCGCTCTTCGAGAAGTTGGCGCTCATCACGACGAGGAACTGATGATCCACCGCGATGAACTTCGCATGATTGGTCACCAACTTCCCGCTCCAGGCGATCGTGCGGAACACCTTGGCACCGCGCATCGCACCCGCGACCTCAGCCGTCGAGGGCTTCCACGGAGCTGGCTTGTCGTCGGCAGCAGCTGTGTCCACATAGATCCTGACGGCCAACTCACGTCGGCCTGCAGCCACCTTCAGCGCGTCCCAAAGCGCGGATGTCCTCTGGAAGTTGAAGGTCGAGCAGATCACCGACTCCCGCGCCGCCGAGACGTAGTGATGGATCGACGATGTCAACTGTCCGGCACCGGCCATGTGTCCCGGAGTTGTCCAGACGGGCGTCACCGAGGTCGTCCCAGCATGCGCACCCGCGATGGAGCTCAGCACGGCAACGAGCCGCGCCCGGTCATCAGCCAGACCAGCCCGCTCGATGAGCGCCCGCACTTTGCCCACCCGGGAGGGCGCCACGACCGACATCGCCATGGACTTGGGCTGGCCGGTCAGCAGCCGGTCGGCGAGTTGGTTGGCTTCCGAACCCGTCAGGTATGCCGCGAGCTCCCGACACGCGTCCGCCTCACCACGATCTGGGGTCACCGAAGAATCCCAGGTCGCCGCCGGGCAGGTTGATAAGGAAGCGCCGATCGAGGAATCGGTTGGCCCGCTCGCAGGATGTCTCTGACGCCATCACGCAGCAGTGGCAGGCCGCTCCGTGGAGGAAGTCCTCAGGATCCTTCGGCGTCCGGATCGCACAGACCGGATCCGATGAGCAGCGAGTCGCCTGTCGCAGGGCGGAGCGCACGGCGCTGGCGAGCAACTCGGTCTCCGAGAGCCGGACGAGTCCGCCGAGCGTGCCATCGCTGTCCGACGCGGTGGTGCAGATCATCACACCCGCAGCCGCGGGGCGATCACCGCCACCGCACCAGGCGTAGACGCGCTCGCTCAGGCTGGCTGCGCCGTAGCCGCTCGACATGGCGAGTTGCCGAATGAGGGTGTGGCCCAAGGTGTGCAGCAGCCAGTAGCGCGGCGGCTTGAGCCGGGAGTCCGGATCAACCGCCTTCGAGGTCTCGGAGAACCGCCGCTCCACGTTTCGCGAGTTCGCGGCGCGGTGTGCTGCCCACAAAGGCGAGTCCTCGACTCGCTGCTCCCAGGCCGCGACCGCCGCCTCGTCCAGCTGCAGGAAGATCCCCTCGCCCTGGTCTTGAGTCCCCACGACCCACTCTGGGCGGGCGTTCCGTGTGAGCGGCACCAGACGGGAGGTCAGGTCATTGACCCGGTCCATCTCGTCGATGCGGGTGAAACCGACCAAGGCGTTGACCTTGCGGAGGCGGTCGACCGCCAGCACCCGCGACACGCCACGAGGCATACTGTCCGACACCACACGCGGCGAGAGAGTCAATCCGCTCGCCACGTCCTCGTGGAACTGGGAGGCCGGCTCACGCTGGAGATACCTCCACTCCGGGACGAGCAGGTCCACCGGATCCCAGTTCTCTCGGCGCGCGTGCCGATCCTCTTCCGCCTCGGCGGGCGCCAAGGCCAGCGCCGCTAATCCCTCCAGGTCGGCATCGGACAACTCCAACACATCGACCTTGTCCTCGAGCAAGTCGCGAAGCATCTCGCCATTCCCGGCGTACTTCTCCAGCCTCGTGACCCCGAGTTCGACCTTGATCCGATCCGCCAGGTCGGCCTTCTGTTGGGCCGGATCGAGCCGAGGCATCACGATGGCCGACGTCAACGCTGGGAACCAGAGGTTGGAGGCTCCCACGAGCATGAGCCGGGCATCCTTGTCACAACCTCCCGCCGCGAACCCGTCGAGATGGGGCATTCGACCACGACATCGGGGCAAATTGGCTCGGCCCACCTCGCCCTGCGCTTGGTTCATCGGCCGTTTGGCCTCGCAGGAGTCACAGATGATCGTGGCCGAGGCACCCCGTCCGCCGGCGTGGTCGACCATCTTCAGCACGGGCACATCAGCGACCGGGCACTTCCCGCCCTCGTGGACCCACCACGAGTAGGGGAACTCATCGAGGTGCCCATCAGCGCAGGCCAGGAGGTAGCGCGCCGTCACCACCGGCTGCCAGCGGGCCCCCTTGCCCTTGGCCCGCGAGCCCCGGCGCCCATGGCATGGGTGATGCTGGAAGATCGCCTCATCGGTCCGGAACGGATGCGTGTTCTTGTATTCGAAGCTGCCGATTGGCGCGAGGCGATCGCATCCGGTGCAACGCATCCACTGCGGGAAGACGCGGGCCGGGACTCCGAGGTCGGCCCCTTCGCGGCTGTATGCCGTTGTGCTGGGTTGTCGTGGGAAGGGTCGAAGCTCACGCACTTGGTGCCCCAGGAGCATCCGGACTACTTCGAGCAGAGCGGGGGCATGGATCGTCGGGATCCCGTCGCACCGGGTCCAGATCCGGTCCCAGTCGTCCAGACCAGAGGGCATCACCGTGAAGTGGGGCAGATCCATGATCGAGCCCGGCCCGTAGGTGTAGAGCAGCGACGATGGCCGACCAGATCCGACCTTCGCATAGTTCTTCTTGATGCCTTGTGCCGCAAGCCGTTCCGCGTCTCCCAGAGGATCGAGCACAGTGCTCGGGTCATGGAGAAGGTGCTCGTCGCTCATCAGTCACCACCCTTCCCGGAAGCCGTCCACGCTGGGGCGTTGGCCGGCTGAACCCAGTGCAGATTCTTCGGATCTGGGCTCACGAGGAGATTGATCTCGGGCTGCACTTCACGCATCGAATTGGCCACGATGAGGGGCGCCTCATCCTGGCTCGCGCCCCGCTGTACGTTCTCCGCGCTACGCATGAGAGGGCCGAAGGTGCTCTGGTCCTTGATCCGCTCGTAGGCCAGCGATTTGCCCATGTCCGCCAGGACCGTCCGACGCTTCTCCCACTGATCCAGCCGATTGATCAGGCGTGACCGGGCAAACGATGCCGATGTCTCGTCCGAGGCAGCGAGCGCCCGTGCCACGAGCGCGTCGATCAGCCGCTCCACCACACCGCGCTGCTCAGCGATACGCCCGGCCGACTTCTCGGGCGAGAGGCCCTTGGGGTTCACCGCGTCGAGCACCCGAGCGGCACTGACGAGAACTCCGTCCAGGCCACGCTCCATCGAGGTCACCGAGAACGGCGTCACCGAAAGCGGCTCCACCTGTGCATAAAAGGTCTCGTGGTAGTGGCGGAACTGTTCGTAGTGCGCCAGATCTCGAGGCCGTGCCCAGTTGCCCAGCGTGATGACCAGGCCTGGGCGGGCGCCATCACGCCCGACGCGGGAGGACGCCTGGATGTACTCGGCAGTGTTCTTGGGTTGGCCGACCAGCAGCATCAGACCCAACCGGGTGACGTCGACGCCGACCTGGAGCATCGACGTGGCGAGGATCGCGTCGTAGGGATTAACAGTGCGACTCGGGACGGTCTCTCCGCGGGCCAGAGCCTCCCTGCGCTCGCGGCGGCCCTGGGAGGAATCGAAGGCCGGATCGAAGACCGTCGCCATCTTGTCGAGCGTCTCGGTGATGCCTGCACCGGACACGCGCGAGGTGAGCTCATCGATGTTGAGTGAGCCGAAGTCGGTGCCCGTCCGGCGCGGCAGACCGATCGACGGTCGTCCCTTGGAGAGAGCGGTCTGGACATCGTCCTGCATGTAGCGCGTCATGCCGGCGAGCTCTCGAGTCGCATTGAAGTATCCGACCAAGGTCATGTACGGGTCAGCCACTGCTCCGCATCGGTCGAGCACCAGTTGAGCACCTGACATCAGCACTTCGGCGATCCGGATCTCGGCCGTGGTAAGGCGCACTCCTGTCGTGCTCACACCGAGATAGCGCCGGCCCGGGTTCTCGCGACTGATCGGGACATCGGTGGAGAAGTAGGTGTCGCCGGCATCGAGCACCCGTGGTGGGAAGAGCAGGACACCCCGGCCGTAGAGCCCCCG
>Ga0073905_10000659_pt1 | contig 16701 bp, 17 predicted proteins | sample KloWWTupernatant_FD_65482 | JGI IMG/M metagenome (GOLD analysis project Ga0073905, IMG submission 65482) | Active sludge microbial communities from Klosterneuburg, Austria, studying microevolution and ecology of nitrifiers - Klosterneuburg... | ecosystem: Engineered > WWTP > Aerobic digester >... | reverse complement strand
GGCTTCTTCGCCTTCTATTGCTTCAACTACTTTTGGTGGATTAATCTCTTCATCGTATTTAATCAAAGCACGGCTAATCCCATGACGAATCGCGCCCGCTTGTCCCATAATACCACCGCCTTTAACGGTAACCACCACATCAAATTTATCGGTGACTTCGATCAACTCTAAAGGTTGTCGAACAACCATACGAGCCGTTTTGCGACCAAAATACACATCTAAACCTTGTGTATTAACCGTTATGTTACCTGTGCCAGGTCTTAAGAAAACCCGTGCGGTAGAAGTCTTACGACGACCGGTTGCATAACATTGGCGTTTTTTCCCAGAGGCTAAAGTCTTTTTTGCTGTTACAATCATATTTCTACCTAGTTAGATATCTAAAATTTCAGGTTGTTGAGCAGAATGTGGATGCGCAGCGCCGGCATAAATTTTCAGTTTACGCAACATCGCACGCCCTAATGGATTTTTGGGAAGCATACCCTTTACCGCGAGCTCTATTACACGCTCTGGACGACGCGCAACCAAGGATTCGAAAGATTCTTCCTTCAGACCGCCTGGATAGCCACTGTGGTGATGATAAAGCTTATCTTTGGCTTTTCTGCCAGTTACTCGAATATCACCTGCATTTATCACCACGATACAGTCTCCCGTATCGACATGCGTTGTATATTCTGGCTTATGTTTACCCTTTAAACGTCGAGCAATTTCGCTCGCCAAGCGTCCTAAAACCTTGCCCTTAGCATCGACTAAAAACCAAGCATGCTGGATTTCTTCGGACTTTGCACTGAATGTTTTCATTAACCTAGGTCCCCAGTTAGAGAATCAAATTACACAAACAAATATGTAGAAGCGGATCTCTGTGTCCGCCCAACAAGAAGGGGCATCATACAAAACTATGAATAAAAATACAAGGCGCAAAAAGACAAAACTCGAAAATCGGTACAGAAAGCGCCTTAACAGAGATGTGTCTTGCTGCAAAAACGCTCAAAAGCGACCAAAAACAACAAAGAATGCATCTACAATTGACTTCTAAAACAGCTCTAGGGTAGCATGAACGCGATCTTAGGAAATTTACCCGCTTAATCGCGGTTAGGTTATCAAGACGAAAAAGTTGTAGTACTCTAAAAAGCGTGTAAAAAACCTTGCTGAATGCAAGCGTTATGCCTACACTAGTTTATGTTTGATTTTTTTAAGGAGCATGACATGGCCGCGAAAAAACGCAAGCCCACTCGTCCAGTCGCTAAAAAGGCAGTGAAAAAAACCACCGCCCGAGTTCAAAAGAAACCAATAGCAAAAAGCAAACCCTCTAAAGCAGTCTCTGTCAAGAAAGCGCCTGTTAAGAAGCTTTCGCTCTCGAGCGTTGATAAAGCCTTTACAAAAGGACAATTATTTACCACTTTGGCCGGTTGCACAGGTTTACAGCGAAAAGAAATATCCACTTTATTTGATGATTTGGGTACGGTTATTGCTGCGCATCTAAAGAAACAAGGTCCTGGTCAATTCACCATTCCTGGACTGGTTAAAATCAGTGTTAAACATAAACCAGCAACAAAAGCACGCAAAGGGGTTAATCCTTTTACGGGCGAAGAAATGATGTTTAAAGCCAAACCTGCACGAAATGTTGTCAAACTAAGACCTTTGCAACGTCTAAAAGCTATGGTGTAATACCCAATAGCGTAAGACAAAAAATTTCGTTATAAAACCAAAAAGGGCGGACATAAAAATCTGCCCTTTTTGCTTATTCGCTAATCATAATGTGTGTTGGAAAGGGCTTAGGGATCCTATTCATTTTATAGCGCATACGTTTTCGAACCCCATAAAATGTAACGACTAATACCCCGCACATCCCAGTAATCCAGGCCGTAGCAACCCTAGGGTTTTCTAGAAAAGTAGCGCATTGATAAAACAAAACGGCCGTTATATAGGCAATCCCCGTTGTCCAAACCACAGAAAACAGCGCCCAAGAACGATTCAACTCTCGCGCCACGGTTGCAACCACCGACACGCAGGGAAAATACAATAAGACAAATAAAAGATAAGCAAAAGCCGCAGCAGAACTACCAAACCGATTGACCATCACACCCACTGCTCCGACGCCATCTTCCTCGTTTCTCGCTAGACTTTCTGAATGTGCTTCCTCTGCATATAAGGTATTTAATGTACCCACCACCACTTCTTTTGCTAAGACTCCAGTCATTAATCCCACCGTTGCCGGCCAGTTATCGTCCTTAATACCCATCGGAGCAAATATGGGTGTCAGCGCCCGCCCTGCGGTTGCTAAAAAATTATTTGCCCCCACTTTATTATCAACCACGCCTAAAAGCGCAATCACCGCACACAATGGCACAATCAATGATCCTGCTTTTAAAACAAAATGCTTTAGGCGACGTCCGGTAGCGACACATAACAACCCTATTCGAGGGTACCGATAAGGCGGTAATTCAATAACGAGACTCGAACCTTCATCCTTTAACACACTGGAACGCAGTGCAAAACCGGTTATTAACGCAACTGCGATCCCAATTAAATAGAGCCCAAAAATAATATTTTGCCCATTTTCTGGGAAAAAAGCCGAAACAAAAAGCGCATAAATAGTGAGCCTTGCCCCGCAAGACATAAAAGGGCTCATTAAAATCGTTAAAACGCGCTCACGATAATTCTCAAGCGATCTTGCCGCCATCACAGCAGGTACATTACACCCAAATCCGATAATCATTGGCACAAACGATTTTCCGGGCAACCCAACCCATCGCATCACGCGCTCCATCACAAAAGCAGCCCGTGCCATGTATCCCGATGCTTCTAAAAAGGAAATAGCGAACAACATGACCGCAATCACGGGAATAAAGCTTATCGTTGTTTTAAGTCCTTGCCCTACCCCAAAGGCGATCAAACGGATCACCCAATCGGGTGCCTGCAAATAGATAAGTCCTGCATTAACCTGAACAATGAAGAATGTGTCTGTCGCAAGCTCTAAATAACCCTTGAATACGTCACTTATCTGTATCGCGGCACTAAAAACAACATACATGCAACTAAAAAATAACGGAATCCCAAAAAATCGGTTCAATACAACGGTATCGATTCTGTGTGTCCAAATTGTGCGGGTCTTATCGTGCATGTTAGTATAGTTCAAATTCTAAATGAGAATTATTTACATTGTCGAAGAAAAGGACTAAGCCGTCAAGCACAATTAGCTCATAAGCGAACAAAGCATGTGTATGCAAGTTTTTTTACACTTTATAGTGCAAATACTTAAAAGACCTATAATTAAACCAAGCAAAGCGACCCGTTTTTGAACTAAACTTAAACATGTAACCAAGTTGTAGGGCTCATAAAATAAGCGGCAATGAAAAAAGATAAACAGGACTCAAATGCTAAAATTGTGATAGAAGGTGTGACCCAAGATGGCGAATCCTTTAGGCCCAGTGATTGGGCTGAACGAATGAGTGGAACGCTTTCTACTTTTAGAAATCACCGTATTTTTTATTCTCCGTTACTACGACCTTCTATACAAAATGAACACAAATGCCTCGTTTTAGATAAGTCTTTAAAAAACACCAACCCCGCTTTGTATGAACATATCCTTGAATTTGCACATAAAAATAAACTTAAAATTTGTGGTGAGGAAGACTAATCTAAAATCCTCTCGCCTGAAGAAGGGGCTTTTAGTACAATGAAAAGTGTAATAGGTATATACTGAAAAAAATGACGAGTAAAACAGAATACAATGTAATCGTGATTGGTGCGGGTATGGCGGGGCTCTCAGCCGCACAACATCTCGCAGATCTGGGTCATACCGTTCTCGTGCTAGAGGCCAAAAATCGCGTCGGTGGACGTATTCATACGCAAGAAATGCAGGATGGTCTCCCCATAGAAATGGGAGCCAATCTGCTGTTAAATCCAGGTACAACAGAACAACCAAACCCTTTGCTACCGTTAATTCGTCACCTCAATCTAACAACCATGCCCATCGATTCCATCCCTTCAACAACATTTAAGGCAGAAGGCTATTTTGAGAATGCGACGAAATTGATAAATGAAGCCAAACGATTCCCTTGGAAAACATGGCCTTCTTTAGGAGAAGTTCTAAAAATACAAGACTTAAATTTTCACAGCCACCTTAAACTAAACAGCACTGAATTTATCGGCAAACAAGCGCTTATCCATATGATCGAACAACAAACTGGCACTTTGCCACATAACGTCTCGCTTTTGGAATTGATGCACTTTGGTACAGATGCAACATTCTATGATTCTGATGGTTTTAGAGGATCTGCAGAAGCGACATTTATCAACGGTGGCTATCAACAATTACCCGAAGCTATGGCAAAAAAAGCAATCGCGACAGGCAAAGTTAAAATCTTGTTGAGCACACCTGTAGAAGCTGTGCATTATCATAATAGTGATACTACACAGGTTATCGCGACAAATGGCGAAAAATATACCGCAAAACGTATATTGTGTGCTGTTCCTATCGGTGTTTTACAAAATCAAAGTATTCATTTTTTTCCTAAACTCTCTCCTGAAAAACAACAATTAATAAAACATCTAAAAGTCGGGTTTCATAATAAAGTTGTTTTGGAATTCAAAAAAGTTTTTTGGCCAATCGACACCCACTTTCTTTTTCCAGGTAGCAAGCATTATCATCACTTTCCTGAATACCTTAATTTATTTCATTTTTCAAATCAGAAAACACCTGCCTTAGTCTGCAACTTTTATGCATCCGAAGCCTGTTTTAAAGAAAACACAGACGATCATATCGTTGAAAAAGCATTGTTACCGCTGCAAGAGGCTTATGGCAAAACGGCTATCGCTTTAAAAAATGCTTTTGTAACCCATTGGGAATCTGATCCTTATGCTTTAGGCAGTACTTCTTGTTATGGTCTTCAGTGTGAAAGTAGAGAACTGAGGAATTTTGAAAAACCAGAACAGGGCGGATTATTTTTTGCAGGAGCACACACGATTGCCAATAAAAATCGAGAGACTGTTCAAGGTGCTTATATTTCAGGCATACGCGCAGCACTTGATGTCAACCACCATTTGAAAAATGCGGAACTACGAGGGCGGACACAGCGATCCGCCCCTACCTAAAACTATCCATTATTCGGATCGTACAGGCTCTATCCCACTCGGCACGAGGACTGTGCGCTCTGTTACAAAAAAAGGTCGAATCGGTGTTAAAGTCATTATCCGTTTCTGTGCTAATAACACATATCCTCCACCAAAAAATGGCCAACACCAGCGTCCCAGTTTCTCTAGCCATTCTAAACGCTGTAATATAACAGGGTGTGAAATGGGTGGTCTAAAAAAATAGCGTCTGACTTCTAAAACATCAAATCCCAATAGCGCCAACCAATCTTTTAAGCGTGTAACCGAAATAAAATGACCATCCCAAGGTACACGTTTAATATAATGCAGACACCATCGCCAAAGTCCCCAAACACTCCATGGGTTAAAATTAGAAATAATCACATGACCTTCAGGGATCAAAACACGAAACGCTTCACGCACAACTTCATGGGGATTTTTTATAAATGCCAAACACTGCGCCAAATAAATCAAATCAACGCCATCCGAAATAACCGGTAATTTATCGTGTCTTGATCTTAAGGTACTACAGGTTTCGGAGAAGCTTGCAGAGGGATGGATCGCAACACGATGTGTTATGGCGCTGTCTTGTACGCATTGTAAAAAAACCGGCTCCCCCAATACCAACAGATGATATCCAAACAATTGAGGCAGCATTTTTTTGACTTGCTCTTCTTCCGACTTTAAAAAAGCCAATCCCAAAGGAGAGTCCCACCAGACGCGTAGACGTTTCCAATGCTTAGACATATTCAGCATACTTGCTTTTTCCCCTGACCTCACCCGGCGCTACGCGCCACCCTCGTGGCCGGTTTGTATCCTAATTGTAACTAAAGCCAATTTATATAGCACGCGCAGCGTACATTGCTGGCTGATCATTTACCCGGTTGACGAAATCTGCTTAAGCCCGTAATTTAACTCTGATGATAGATTTTCAAAACAAGAGAATTAAGTTTCTTAACTATATATTTATATTGTCTACCTTGATCATCAGCTCAAACCTCTGTGGATGTGATCGCACAAACAATACGCAAAATATTTCCAAAAAACAAAAGACGCCTGCTGAAAATCATAAACAACTTTGGAATCGGATCCGGGACAATTATGACATAGCTCCTAAAGAGATAGAAACGCACAAACAACCTCAAATCCAAAAATATGTTAAACACTATACAGAAAAAGAAAAAGCATTAACAAAAATGAGTACCCAAGCAACGCCTTATTTATTCCATATCGTAGAAGAACTTGAACAACGCGAGATGCCGGGCGAATTGGCTTTATTGCCCATGATAGAGAGCGCTTTTCGACCAGAGGCAACTTCGAACCGAGGCGCTGCGGGTCTTTGGCAATTTATCCCGAGTACAGGAAGGTACTTTGGATTAAAACAAAATGCTTGGTATGATGAACGTCGAGACATTAGAACTTCAACCAGTGCTGCTTTGGATTATCTCGCGTTTTTACACGAAACATTTGATCATAACTGGATGTTAGCATTAGCTGCTTACAATGCAGGCGAAGGCACTGTCCGTCGTGCCATTAAGAAAAACTTGAAACTCGGAAAACCGACCTCTTTTTGGGATCTCCAGTTACCCAAAGAAACACGAGAATATGTCCCTAAATTTTTAGCCTTGGCTGAAATCATTGGACAACCTGAAAAACACGATATCCTACTACCCGACATCGAAAACAAGCCCTATTTTTCACCTGTTTTTTTCAATAAATCCTTAAATTTTCAACAAGCGGCAAACTTAGCAAAAATTCACATCACAGAATTAAAGCGCTTAAACCCCGGTTATAAACGTTCGCACATTCACACCAAAGCCTCTCCAGAGTTCTTATTACCCATTGCGAATAAAGCAATATTTGAGTACAATTTTGCAAACAAAGACAAAAAGGTCAAATCTGAACATGAGCATTGAAGTTTCGGACATCATTGAAAAGCCCCTTCAAGTATTTCGTTCTAAAGTCGAAAAAAAATTGCTACATTATACAGGCAAGGCAATTGCAGACTATAAGCTAATTGAAACAGGCGATCGAGTGATGGTCTGTCTGTCGGGTGGAAAAGATTCTTTTACGCTATTGTCTCTGCTGAAGCTGCTCCGAATGCGGTCTGGCAATAAATTTGAATTATTTTCTTTTACACTAGATCAAGCACAACCTGGATGGATCGATACCGCACTTCGCGCTTTTTTAGATAAACAAGGTGTCCCTTATGAAATTTTAAATCGAGACACCTACTCAATCGTTAAAGAAAAAATTCCAGAAGGTAAAACCTATTGCGGGCTTTGTTCGCGGCTCCGACGCGGTATTATTTATCGATACGCAGAAGAAAATGGGTTTAATAAAATCGCGCTTGGGCATCATCGCGATGATCTGATCCGTTCGTTATTAATGTCGATGATGTACAATGGTGAAATTCGCTCTATGCCACCGAAACTATTAAGCGATAGCAAAAAAAATATTGTGATCCGTCCCATGGTTTACTGCCAAGAAAAAGATATTATTACCTATGCAAAAGAGCGAAAATATCCGATTATTCCGTGTAATCTTTGCGGTGCACAAGAAAATCTCGTGCGCGTAAAAATTAAAAAGTTGATCGATGAATTGGCACTAGATAATCCAAAGGTGCCCAGCAATTTGCTAAGCGCACTGCAAAATATTAGGCCTAGCCAATTGATGGATCATAATCTGTGGGACTTTAAGGGTCTGAAAATGGGGTCAAATCTAGACGCCGTAATTTGACCCCTTCCTGCGACTGCCAACAACGCCTTCGTATACGAATAGCGACTGATATTGATCCCATTCCAATATTCAGAAAACAAACTCCATATTCTCAAGTCCTTGTTAATCCAAAATCTATCCACTCTGTTTATTCTGCGACAAACTGTCACAAACTGACAGTTTATTTCATAAAAATAAATACAGGCTATATTTATAAACAGTCTTAAATAGGGAAGTGAGATTTGACACCCAGACTTGTCAATAAGATACAATATCTATTGGTGTTCAACAGTGAACGGCAGTTTTTCGAATACCAGCGGAGATTAACGTGGCATTAATTCTTGACCCTATAAAGAAAGCATTTCTCAGCTTAACGAAAGCGATGGATCGCTCTAAACAGAATCCGGAAGACCTTGAAGTTCGCGATGCTTGTATACAGCGTTTTGAATATACCTATGAACTCAGCATTAAGTTTATTAAACGTTATATCGAAACAGAAAATCCCTCTCCTGAAAATATTGATCAGATGAATTATCGTGACTTTCTAAGATTGGCAGCTGAAATTGGCCTCATCGAAATAGTCGAACTTTGGTTTCAATTTCGAGAAGCGCGCAATATAACGAGCCACGCTTACGATGAAACAAAGGCTATTGAAGTTTTTAACGTTATACCTAGCTTTATCCAACAAGTAAATTATTTATTGGAAAAATTAGAACAACGAATCAATCCATCATGATCATTCTAAACGAACAACAATTAAAAATTGTCCACGATATTTTACAAAAACACGTACCCGAAGAAAAAATAATGGTTTTTGGGTCTCGCATCACAGGAACAATAAAGCCCTACTCGGATTTAGATTTGTGTATTATGGGTACACAACCCTTATCCCTACAACAACTCGGTGACTTACGGGAAGATTTTTCTGAATCTGATTTGCCATTCCGGGTTGATATTGTTGAATGGACCACCATTACACCCGAATTTAAAAAAATAATTGAAGCGCATTGTGAAGAACTTCCGCCACCAAAAATATTGATACGAAATTAAGACTATAAGGCCTTATTTCTTCTTTTTTGCGAATCGCATTAATCGCTGGCGTTTATAAAGCTGCCGCGGCGTTAGCGTATTTCTACGCCCCGCAAACGGGTTTGCGCTGGTTTTAAATTCAACGCGTATGGGCGTACCCACTATTTTAAGGTGCTTTCTAAAGGTATTGATCAAATAGCGCTTGTAGCTTTCGGGCACATGTTCTGTTTGATTACCGTGAATAATAATTAAGGGCGGACGATGCCCACCGGTATGTGCATAGCGTAATTTTATGCGTCTACCCTGAAACATCGGGGGTGGATGTTGCGTAACTGCAATTTCCAATACCCGATTCACCTCTGCTGTTGATAGCTCTTTAATCGAAGATTGAAAGGCTTCTTGTACAGAATCAAATAAATTACCAACACCACTGCCATGCAATGCAGAAATGTAATGTACTTTTGCAAAATCTGCAAATTTTAATCTGTAATTTAAGGTCTTTTTAACATTTTCTCGATGTTCAACATCTAAACCATCCCACTTGTTAATGGCTAATACTAAAGAACGACCGGTTTCTAACACAAACCCTAAAAGCCCCAGATCTTGATCTGTCACACTCTCGACAGCATCCACAACCAAAATCACCACATGACAATCTTCAATCGCCTGCAAAGTCTTAACCACTGAAAACTTTTCAACCAGTTCTGAGACACGTGATCGTCGTCGCACACCCGCCGTATCAATAATGGTATATTTTTTGCCTGCACGCTCTAAGGGAATATAAATGCTATCTCGAGTAGTACCGGGTTGATCAAATACAATCACGCGATCTTCGCCTAATAAGCGATTTACTAAGGTTGATTTTCCCACATTCGGACGACCTGCAATGGCAATTTTTATGCCACTTTCTTCAGGATTGGCTATCTCAATTTCACTTAACGGTGGAAATGGCAAAAAGATGTGATCAATCAGTGCAACAAGCCCTCGCGCTTGGCTAGCCGCTATGGGGATAGGATCTCCCAATCCTAATGCATAAAAATCAGCTAAAGCAATGTCCGGATTTAAACCATCCGTTTTATTTACAACACAATAAACAGCCTTTTCTTTAACACGTAGTTGTTGCGCAATGGTTTTATCCGCTGCCATTAACCCAGTGCGCCCGTCAACTATAAATAAAACAATGTCTGCTTCGACGACCGCTTGCCAAGACTGCTCTTCCGTCAGGGTATCTAATTCCGCTTCTTGTGACCCTAAGCCCCCAGTGTCTATAGCAATAAAGGGTCTTTCCCCTATTTTGCCTTCGCCATATTGACGATCTCGGGTAACCCCCGGTAGATCAACCACTAAAGCCTCTCGACTTTTTGTTAATTGATTAAATAATGTGGACTTGCCTACATTAGGACGTCCAACAATCGCTATAACAGGAAGCATGTTTAATTCCCCCGAGAGACACCCGAGTGAATCGGCATTAAAGCTGTCACTTTTCCACTTCGGCCTAACACATAAACGAGATTATCTTTTACAACTGGAGGCGCTTTAATGCCTTTACTGTCAATAAGATTTTGCCCTACAAAAGCACCGTCATTTCGCGACATCCAATGGAGATAACCATCATTATCGCCAACAACCACAAAGCCCTCTACGATGGCCGGTCTAGACAACTCTCTGCCCATTAATGCCGTTTGTTTCCAAATAACATCGCCTGTTTTTCGATTCAGTGCCCAAAGAACACCATTGGGATCCGACACAAAGACAGCATTTTCCGAAACCGCAATACCTGAAGAAGAAGATAAAGCACGTTCCCAAAGGGTTAAGCCTGTTTCAACGATCATAGCGGCAATTTGTCCCTGATAGCTGACAGCGTACAGTCGATCATCTTTAATAACGGGATCAGCACTGATATCCACCATTCTTTGGATATCCGAACGACCCTTGGGAATCGCCAATTCTCGCTCCCATTCGGGAAACCCATCCACGCGATGCAATGAGGCTAATTTACCATTCGAGAAACCCACAATAACGTGATTATTTAAAACGACAGGACTACTATTCTGTCTTAGCATCAAGGGAGGGTTTTGAACCGAGTAACGCCATAGCTGTTGTCCATTTTGCGCATTCAGAGAAACGACACTGCCATCCAAACCATGAACAAATACCATGCGAGAAGCACCGACAGGTGCAGCCATCACAGAACCTGTTACCTTTGCTTGCCATAAAAAAGTTCCGTTCGACAACTCATACGCCAAAACTTTTCTATCATCTGTTCCAACTAAAACGCGTCCTTCAGAAACCGAAGGTCCCGCGGTAATTTCGGCTTTAGTAGACACAACCCATTTTTGAATACCTGTTTGACGATTCAACGCCAAAATTTTTCCTTTACTATCCGCAATAACAATTTCAGATCCCGTAACGGCTAAACTTAAGTTTGCGTCGGACTTGCCACTACCAGAACTCTGTGTATTTTTCCAAAGTACTTTAGGGATCATTTCATTTGCTGATAATTTGGGTAATGGACCCTTCTTAATCAGTTCGGGTTGTTTATCAATCGTCGTACAGCCCGAAAGCCATAAAATCCCCAATGCCAATACCGTATAACGCACTATGCGCATATTAAATTCCTCTTATTTGCCCAAATCCGCTTGTTTTAATTGCAAGCGTGTGATGGGAACGCCTGGTTCTGCCGCTTCAATAGCCGTTTGATAAGCTACTCGTGCTTTTGCTTTATCATTTTGCATCAGATAAATATCGCCTTTGGTTTCTTCAAACATCAGCTCAAATCCCTTGGACGCCGGCTTTTCTGTGAGAAGCGCTAAGGCTTCTTCTGGTTTCTTTTGATCAATTAAAACACGGGCCAATCGCACTCTCGCAATCGGTTGCACTGGCCCTTCTGCTTGGATTGCAAAGTTCAAATGTGTTGCTGTTGCTTCCAGGTTATGGGCTTCAAAAGAAAACTTTGCTAACAACAAAGCTGCTAATGGCGCATAAGGTGTTTTTGGATATTGCGCTACCAGCGTTGTTGCCGCCTGTATCGCCTCGGCTTTATCTGATTTTTGGCTTAAAGACAACAGTTTATCGTAAACAATAGAGGCTTTTAAGGCGCGTTTAGATTGATAATGGCCATAAAACTGCATCCCAGCATAGGTGCACAAAAAGAAAACAAAAAAGGTTAATACCCATTTTCCGTACTGTTGCCATAACGATTTTTCTTGACTATATTGCATCTCAATCATAATGTCCTTCCTAAATAGCCTGTTAAAAACTGCGTCAATTCCCTTTGTGGAATTGACTGTTGATCGCGTGCTTCACGTAAAAATTTAATGCTAATCGTATTGGTTTCGTGCTCGCTATCTCCTAAAATTAAAGCGATTTTAGCACCGCTTTTATCTGCTTTTTTAAATTGTTGTTTTAAGCTTCCTGCCCCACAATGCACTAACAATCGCAAACTCGGCATTTCGTCTCGCAATTTTTCTGCCAACTGTATTGCCGCTCTTTGCTGAGCACCACCCATATGGAGTAAATAGACATCATTCGATTCTAATACCCCCAACGCTGTCTCACTTTCTGAAAGTGCTTGTTGCAATAATAAAACACGTTCTATGCCAATGGCAAAGCCGACCGCCGGTGTCGCATCCCCACCCAACTCTTCAACTAAACCATCATAACGACCACCCGCACAAATGGTGCCTTGTGCGCCTAATTTATCCGTTACCCACTCATACACCGTGCGGTTATAATAATCTAACCCTCGCACCAAATTTGGATTCACCTCATACAATACACCGAGCTCGGTTAAATATGCTAAAAATTCTTCAAAATGCTGTTTAGATTCCGCATCCAAATAATCATTGCATTTAGGCGCTCCGGCAATAATAGATGCCAGGCTCGGATTTTTACTGTCTAAAATTCTCAGTGGATTAACTTGCAAACGCCTTTGACTGTCCTCGTCTAAATCCTGCTGGTATTTCGATAAATAATCGATTAATTGCACACGATACTGATTTCGAGATGCAAGCGTACCCAAACTATTCAGCTGCAAAACAACTCCGCTGCTCACCCCCAACTCACGCCAAAGTCTAGACATCATCAATATATGTTCGACTTCAATATCCGGCCCTTGCATCCCAAAGGCTTCCACACCCACATGATGAAATTGTCTATATCGACCTTTTTGAGGTCTCTCATACCTAAACATCGGGCCCATGTACCACAAGCGCTGAATTTGATGATATAAAAGACCGTGCTCTATACCAGCGCGTACGCACCCTGCCGTTCCTTCAGGTCGCAAAGTAAGACTGTCTTTATCCGACAAACTTCGGAATGTATACATTTCCTTCTCGACAATATCCGTCAATTCACCAATCGATCGTGTAAAAAGGCCGGTGGGCTCTAAAATAGGCAAACGAATTTCTTCATAGCCATAAGCAGCAACAACCCGTTGTAAGCACCTTTCAAATTGGCGCCAACGCGGTGTATCCCCAGGGAGAACATCGGGCATGCCACGAACACCTTCAAATTTTTTTGCCATATTCAGCTTTTCCCAGACTTTAGGTACAATTGATATTCAGGTGAATTTTCAAACAGATTTTTTAACGTTGCCGCTTGACTTTCTGCACTGTTTTCGTCTTTTAAGCCTTTAGATACCCCTATACCTAACCATAACGATCGCGCTGTTTGGTCGGCAATGGCTCTATAACGATTCAACCATTCCTTTGCTTCTTCAAATTTTTCTTGCTTAAGACTCAGTGCCGCTAATTCCAGAAAAGCAGATGAACGGCTGGGATCTCGACGAACCGCTATTGTTAAATATTCGGTTGCTTTGCGGTCGTCTGGCCATTTTAAAGCACAAAGCCCTGCATTTTCATACACTTCCGCAGTTCTCGGATATTCTTTATCTTCTATTGCAGCGTGAAATGCCTGATCAGCTTCTTTTAAACGACCGCGCCTACACAAAAAAGCGCCATAATTATTATACACAGCTCCCTGCCCCGAAAAACCCACCGCCTTTTTATGCTCGCGCTCTGCGTCTTTAAATTCGCCTATCATTTCTAAAAAATAAGCCATCGCAGAGTGCGTTTCAGGAATTTTGGGCGCTAATTGTACTGCGTGGGTTAGTTTTGTTTTTGCACGCGCAACCTGGCCTTGGCTTAAATACCCTAAACCCAATTCTACATTAATTAATGCAGCACGATGATAATCTGGCGTACCCATTGCAGCATCGTCGGGCAATAATTTCGCAATACGCCTCTGCTCGGATTCTCTCGTCTTTTCTGATTTCTGTGTTGTGGATTGCGCACAAGAGAAAAGTCCTAACAAACTCATGATTACAAACAAACAGTGACATCTTTTTATAACCATAACTAAACTCTCCTTGAGATGACTACGCTGCTTCCTCTTCAACCCGAATTTCGACAGTCTTTGCGACAAAACGCGCATTTCGACGTGTTCGATCGGTAATTTTTCCAACAAGCTGCCCACATGCCGCATCAATATCGTCTCCACGGGTTTTACGCAAAGTTGCTATATATCCCGCTTTTTTTAAAATCGCTAAAAATACATCCATATCTTCAACCAAAGATCGCTCATAATCCGCACCTGAGAAAGGGTTAAATGGAATTAAATTTACCTTACAAGGAAGCCCCTGTAACAGTTTAACCAATTGTTTGGCGTGTTCAGGTTTATCATTTATCCCTTTCAGCATCACATATTCGATAGTAACATGCCGACCCGGCTTATCTGATACAAATCGCCTACAAGCGTCCATTAAAATAGCAATGGGGTATTTCTTGTTCAAGGGTATCAGTTGGCTTCGCAGTTCATCATTAGGCGCATGCAGCGAAACGGCAAGCGACACATCCGCTGAAAAACTTAAACGGTCAATCATCGGAACAACACCAGAAGTACTTAAAGTAACGCGTCTGCGAGGTAATGCATACGCTAAATCATCACGCATCATTGATAACGCAGCCACAACTGCATCAAAATTTAATAAAGGTTCACCCATACCCATCATAACGACATTGGTAATCACATTTTTGTGTACTTCACTTACGGGTAATGTTCGTAAACGCCGACTGGCTTGCCACACTTGTCCAATAATTTCGGCTATGGTGAGATTTCGATTAAACCCCTGTGTTGCTGTAGAACAAAATGTGCAATTCAATGCGCAACCCACTTGAGAAGAAACGCAGAGAGTCCCTCTGTTTTTTTCTGGAATGAAAACGGTTTCAATATTGTTCCCGCTATCCAGTCTCATCAACCATTTACGCGTACCATCCAACGAACATTGTTCTTTAACAATTTCTGGCGCCCTTAAGTCACATTCTGCAGACAAGCGCTCTCGCAATATTTTGCTCAAATCGGTCATCTCAGCAAAGTTATCAACGCCGCGTTGATGTATCCACTGAAAAACTTGTTTTGCTCTAAACGATTTTTCACCCTGCGCAATAAAATATTTCGACAAGGATTCCAAATCGAGTTCCAAAAGATTTGTTTTTGGATTATTTTTGAGCTCGCAAGATGGCATCATCTGGAATGTAGTTCTTGTTCTGTAAAGAAAAAAGCGATTTCCACTTTAGCGGTATCACTACTGTCTGAACCATGCACCGCATTCGCATCAATGCTATCGGCAAAATCCGCCCGGATAGTGCCTTTAGCCGCATCACTGGGGTTTGTTGCACCCATAATCTCACGATTTTTAAGAATCGCATTGTCGCCTTCTAACACTTGAACAAAAACAGATCCCGAAATCATAAATTTAACCAAGTCATTAAAAAATGGCCTATCTTTATGCACAGCATAAAAAGCTTCTGCACGCTCTTGCGTTAAATGCAGCATTTTTGCCGCAATAACCTTTAGGTTAGCGCGCTCAAAACGGCCAATAATTGCGCCTATCACATTTTTAGCAACGGCATCGGGTTTAATAATCGAAAGTGTACGTTCAACGGTCATAATAGAGTTACTCCACCAACTTATAAATACTGTCTGAAAGCCTATTATACCTTAACCTATAGGGAACTTGAAGGAGATAGTCTAAACTTTATATTTGAATATCGCGGTATGGAGCAACACAATGTCTTTAAATAGTTTTAATTCTAGGTCAACATTCGAACACGCGGAAAAAACAGTTACTTTTTATGATTTAAACAAACTCCCCAAATCCTGTGATATTGGTCGTCTCCCCTATTGTTTAAAAATTCTTCTTGAAAATTTATTGCGATGCGAAGATGGGATCTCCGTCACTCAAAAAGACATTGAAGCGCTATTAAACTGGGCACCCCATACGCCTTCTGATCATGAAATCGCCTTTACACCCGCACGCGTTATTCTACAAGACTTTACGGGTGTTCCTGCCGTTGTCGATTTGGCTGCTATGCGCGATGCCATGTGCCAGCTTGGAGGCAAAGCGTCATTGATCAATCCGCTTTCTCCAGTCGAGTTAGTCATTGATCATTCCGTCATGGTCGATTTTTACGGCAAATTAGATTCTTTCGAAAAAAATGTCGATATGGAATTTAATCGAAATGAAGAACGCTATGCTTTTTTACGTTGGGGACAAACCGCTTTTCAAAATTTTAGAGTCGTACCTCCCGGTACAGGTATCGTTCACCAAGTTAATCTGGAGTATCTCGCACGCGTTGTCTTTGAACAACAACAAGACGGTACTTCGATTGCTTATCCAGACACCTTGGTGGGTACCGATTCGCATACCACCATGATTAATGGATTAGGCATATTAGGATGGGGTGTTGGAGGTATTGAAGCAGAAGCCGCCATGCTCGGTCAGCCCGTTACCATGCTGATCCCAGAAGTTATTGGTTTTAAAATAACCGGAAAATTACCAGAAGGCACAACCGCAACCGATCT
>Ga0073905_10000655_pt1 | contig 16729 bp, 12 predicted proteins | sample KloWWTupernatant_FD_65482 | JGI IMG/M metagenome (GOLD analysis project Ga0073905, IMG submission 65482) | Active sludge microbial communities from Klosterneuburg, Austria, studying microevolution and ecology of nitrifiers - Klosterneuburg... | ecosystem: Engineered > WWTP > Aerobic digester >... | reverse complement strand
GCTGCGGGCCGACGCGCTCTCGGCCTTCATGCTCGCCATGATCGGTGCGGTCGGTCTCACCGCGACCTGGGGCGGTCTCGCCCCGGCGCCCGGCGCGGCCATGGCCGCCCCCGGCAGGGCGCAGCGCCGCTACGCCGGGCTGGTGTGCGTCTTCCTCGGGGCGATGTCGCTCGCCGTGCTCACCGACAACCTCGGGGTGCTCTGGGTCGCGGTCGAGGCCACGACGATCGCCACGGCGTTCCTCGTCGGTCACCAGGGCACCCGGCGCTCGCTGGAGGCCGCGTGGAAGTACGTCGTCCTCGGCTCGGTCGGCGTGGCCATCGCCCTGCTCGGCGTGGTGCTGCTCTACGCCGCCGGCCGCAGCGCCGGCGAGGCGACGCTGTCGTGGACCGTCCTGTCGAGCGGCGCCCTGCCGCTCGAGCCGGGGCTGGTGCGGGTCGCCGTCGGCCTGGCGGTGCTCGGCTTCGCGACGAAGGCCGGCCTGGCCCCGATGCACTCGTGGCTGCCCGACGCGCACTCCCAGGCGCCCGCGCCGGTCTCCGGGCTGATGTCCGGGGTCCTCCTGGCGGTGGCCTTCTACGCGATCCTGCGGGTCCAGGCGATCGCCGACGTGGTGCTCGGCCCCGGCCTGGTCCGGGGGATGCTGCTCGTCGGCGGGCTGGGGTCGCTCGCGGTCGCCGCCGCGCTCATCCTGCGCCAGCGCGACTACAAGCGGATGCTCGCCTACTCGAGCATCGAGCACATGGGGCTGCTGGCGCTCGGTGCCGCGATCGGCGGACGGCTTGCGCTCGCCGCGGTGCTGCTGCACGTGCTGGGCCACGGGCTGGCCAAGGCGGGCCTGTTCGTCGTCGCCGGTCGGATCCTCGCCGCCGAGGGCAGCACGCGGATCGAGGACGTGCGCGGGCTGCTCGGCCGGCGCCCCGACCTGGCGGTCCCGTACCTGGCGGGGATGGCCGCCCTGCTGGGCTTCCCGCCGTTCGCGCTCTTCTTCTCGGAGGTGGCCATCGTGGTGGCGGGGTGGCAGGCCGGGCTGGGCTGGGCGATGGGGGCAGCGCTGGCGCTGCTGCTCGTGCTCTTCGCCGGGCTCGCCCGGGCGAGCGCTGCGATGCTGCTGGGCGCGCCGCGGGAGGTCGCGGCCGGTGACGCCGCGCACGGGGTCGACGGCGCCGACGCCACCCTCGACCATGCGGTGGACCTCGCGGCGAGCCGGGGGCCGACGACGCCGCTCGTCCTCGCCCTCGCCGTGACGGCCGTCGCGGGCTTCCTGGCCGTCCCGATCGGCGCCGTGCTGCTGCGCGCCGCCGCCGCGGTGGGTGCCTGATGCCCACGGGACCCCTGAGCCGCGCGGACGGCACGCTCGAGCTGCCGGTCGCCCCCGGCGGGCTGCGCGCCGCAGCGGGGGAGCTGCTCGCCACCGGCCACCGGCTCGCCCTCGTCGCGGCGCACGACGACGCCCCGGGGGGCTTCCACGTCGTCTACGCGTTCGCCCACCCGGCCACCGACCTGCGCACGGAGCTCGTGGTGCAGGTGCAGCGCGAGGACCCCGGCGTGCCGTCCCTCGCCGCGCTGTCGTTCCCGGCCGGGCGGTTCGAGCGGGCGGTGCACGACCAGTTCGGGATCGTGCCGCAGGGGCACCCGCGGCCGCGCCGGCTCGTGCTGCACGACCACTGGCCGACGGACCGGTACCCCATGCGCCGGGACGCCGACCAGCAGGCGCCCTTCGGCTCCGACCGCGGCTCGTTCTCCTTCGTGCCCGTCGGCGGGCAGGGTGTCTACGAGATCCCGGTGGGGCCCGTGCACGCCGGGCTCATCGAGCCGGGTCACTTCCGGTTCTCGGTGGTGGGGGAGACCATCCTGCGGATGAAGGCGCGGCTGTGGTTCCTGCACCGCGGCATCGAGAAGCTCTTCGAGGGGCGCACCCCGGCCGAGGGGATCGAGCTCGCGGAGCGGGTGAGCGGGGACACCGCCGTCGGGCACGGGCTCGCGTACGCGATGGCGGTCGAGGGCGCGCTCGACCTGGAGGTCAGCGAGGAGGACCGCCTCGTGCGCGCCCTGCTGCTCGAGCTCGAGCGGCTGCACAACCACGTGGCCGACCTCGGTGCGATGGCCAACGACGTCGCCTTCGCCATCGCGAACGTGCACGCGCAGCGCCTGCGCGAGACCCTGCTGCGGCTCAACAGGTCCGTCACGGGGCACCGGCTGCTGCGCGGCGGCGTGAGCATCGGCGGGGCGGGGATGCTCGCCACGCCCGACGTCGGTGCCGTGGCGGCGGTCGCCGCGGAGGTCGCCGAGCTGGTCGCGATCACGCTGGGCAGCTCGGTGGTCGCGGACCGCTTCACGGGCACGGCCGTGCTCGCGCGGCAGGAGGCGGTGACGATGGGTGCCCTGGGCTACGTCGCCCGGGCCTCGGGGCTCGACGTCGACACTCGTCGGGACCACCCGTTCGTCGATCTCGGCCCACGGATGAGGGTGTGCACGCGCTCCGACGGCGACGTGCTCGCCCGGTTCGGGGTGCGGGCCGACGAGGTCGCGGTCTCGGCCGCGCTCGTCGAGGACATCGTGCGCCGGCTCGGGGGGCGGACGGGATCCGTGGTTCCGGACGGCCCGCCGACCCCGGGCTCCGGGCGGCCGGACGCGGCGGAGGGTGAGGTGCGGGAGGTCGACGAGCCAGGTCCTGCCGTCGCGGCGCGGGGGCTCTCGCTCGTCGAGGCGTGGCGGGGGACCGCGTGCCACCGGGTCGAGCTCGACGGGACCGGGCGGCTCGCGCGGGTGGCCGTCGTGGACCCGTCGTTCTTCACGTGGCCGGCGCTGCCGGTGTCGCTGGCGGACACGATCGTCCCCGACTTCCCGCTGGCCAACAAGAGCTTCAACCAGTCCTACGCGGGCAACGACCTGTGACCCGCAGCTCCCGCAGGGGGTAGGTGGACCGGGCCGCGCCCGGTGCCCACCGCCCGGCGCAGGACCGGGTTGACGGGGCTCACCCTGTCGGCGTCTACTGAGATACTTCGAACAGGTGTTCGATGATCCGGTGGGCGAGGTGGGTGTGATGACGGTGCTGGCAGCGGCGGCTCCCGTGCGGGCGGACGCGACCGGAACCGATCGTGCGGCGCTCGCCCGGTCGATCCTGGCCCGTGCGGAGGAGCGCACGGGGACCAGCCGGTGGGTGCGGCCGGTGCTGCTCCCGCAGGCCGGTGACGACGCGGGGACGGCAGATGGCGCCGCCGCACCCCACCCGGACGCGACCGCGCTGACCCTGCCGGTGAGCGGCCGGCTGGCCGGCCTGCTGCCCTCGCGGGGGCTCGACCGTGGCACGACGGTGGTGGTGGCCGGGTCGACCTCGCTGGTGCTCGGCCTGCTCGCCGAGGTGTCCCGGGCGGGTGGCTGGGTGGCCGTCGTGGGGATGCCGGGGCTGGGGGTGCTCGCGGCGGCCCAGCTGGGCCTCGACCTCGACCGCGTGGTGCTCGTGCCCGATGCGGGGCCGGACGGCCCGCTCGTCCTCGCCGCCCTGCTCGACGGGGTGGACGCCGTCGTCGTCGGTCCGCGCGTCGCCCTGACCGATGCGGACCGGCGCCGCCTGAGCGCCCGTGCACGGGAGCGGTCCGCCGTGCTGCTGCCCACCACACCCTGGCCGGGGGCGGCCGTGGTGCTCACCGCCGGGGCCTCCCGGTGGGAGGGCGTCGGCCGCGGGGACGGCCGGCTGCGGAGCCGGCGGCTCGACGTCCGGCGCGGTGGGCGCGGCACGGCGGCACAGGGCTGGCTGGGCGAGGTCCAGCTGCCCGCCGAGCCCCGGCTGCCGGGCGGGGACCTCGACGCCGAGGTGCTGCGCGACGCCGAGGTGCTGCTCACCGTCGAGCGGCGGCACGCCGGATGAGCGCCCCGCCCCGGATCCTCGCCCTGTGGGCACCGGACTGGCCGGTCCTGGCGGCGATGACGGCCGAGCAGGTCCCCGGCCACCGGCCGGCCGCGGTGCACGACGGCCGGCAGGTCACCTCGGTCAGCGCCACGGCGCGGCGCCAGGGGGTGCGGCGGGGCATGCGCAGACGGCAGGCCCAGGAGTGCTGCCCGGAGCTCGCGCTGCTGCCGGCGGACCAGGGCAGGGACACCCGGTTGTTCGAGCCCGTGGCCGCCGCAGCGGAGTCCGTCGTGGCCGGGGTCGAGGTGGCCCGGCCGGGTCTCCTCCTGCTGCCCGCCGCGGGTGCCGGCCGCTACCACGGGTCCGAGCACGCGCTCGCGGAGCTGCTGGTCGCCCAGGTGATCGAGCAGGCCGGCTACGAGGTCCAGGTCGGGGTGGCCGACGGCGCCGGTGCCGCCGTCCTGGCCGCCCGTGCCGCCCGCATCGTCCCGCCGGGCGGCACGGCGGCCTTCCTGGCGCCCCTGGGCATCGGGGAGCTGGTCCACGTCGCCACCGGGGACGCCGTCGCCCGGGTGCCGGAGCTGGTCGACCTGCTGGGGCGGCTCGGCCTGCGCACCCTGGGGGACCTGGCCGGGCTGCCCGGCGCGGACGTGCTGACCCGGTTCGGCCCGCTCGGCGGCTGGGCGCACCGGGTCGCCGCCGGGCAGGACGACCAGCCCACGGCGCTGCGTCGTCCGGAGCCCGACGTCGCCGTCGCCGTGGAGCTCGACCCGCCGGTCGAGCGGCTCGAGGCGACGGCCTTCGTCGCCCGGCGCCTCGCAGAGGAGCTGCACGCCCAGATGGTCGCCCGGGGGGTCGGCTGCGGCCGGCTGCAGATCACCGCGCGCACCGCCGACGGCGTCGACCTGGTGCGCACCTGGCGGACCGACACCGCCCTGGGCGGCCTGTCCGCCGCCCGGATGGCCGATCGCGTCCGCTGGCAGCTCGAGGGCTGGCTCACCGCCCAGGGGGCGCATCGCCCGGCCGTGGGCACGCTGGACGACCCCGCGCCGGCGCCGCTGGTCAGCCTCGCGCTGCGCGCCGAGCAGGTGCTGGCCGTGGGGGCGGAGCAGGGGCGGCTGTGGGGCGAGGCCAGCGGTGCCGACCTGCGCGCCCAGCGCGCGGTGCACCGGGTCCAGGGGCTCATCGGGGCGGACGCCGTGCTGAGCGTGGCCGTCCAGGGTGGTCGGGAGGTCCGCGACCAGGTGCACCTGGTGCCATGGGGCCAGGCCGCCCCGCCGGCCCGCCCGCTCGACGCCCCCTGGCCGGGCCGGCTGCCACCCCCCGCCCCGGCGACGGTGCTCGTCACCCCCGAGGTGGTCCAGCTGTGCGGCCAGGACGGCCGCCGGGTGCAGGTCGACGCGCGGCTGCAGGTCAGCGCCGAGCCCGCCGTGGTGTGGTGGCCGTCGCGCGACGGCGACGCCGTGCGCGAGACGCCGGTCACCGGCTGGGCCGGGCCGTGGCCGGTGGTGCAGCGCTGGTGGGGTCCGAACCCCCACCGGCGGGTGTACCTGCAGGCCACGCTCGCGGACGGCAGGGCGGTGCTGCTGGCGCTGGCCGACGGGGTCTGGACGCTCGAGGCGCACTATGACTGACCGCGCTCTGACTGACCGCGCTCTGACTGACCGCGCCGCCCCGGGCGAGCCCCGCTACGCCGAGCTGCACGCCCACTCGGCGTTCAGCTTCCTCGACGGGGCCAGCCAGCCGGAGGAGCTGGTCCGCGAGGCCGTCCGGCTCGGGCTCACCGGCCTGGCCCTGACCGACCACGACGGCCTGTACGGCGTCGTGCGCTTCGCCCAGGCAGCCCGGACGGCCGGGCTGCCGACGGTCTTCGGCGCGGAGCTGCACCTGCCCGGCCCGGACGGTGTGCTCGACGACCCGACGGGCTCACCCGACCCGCGGGCCACCCACCTGCTCGTGCTGGCCCGCGGTCCGCAGGGCTACCGGGCGCTGTCGCGGGCGATCGCGGAGGCGCATCTGGCGACGGGGTCCAAGGGGCGGGCGGACTACCGTCTGGACCGGCTCGCCGCGGAGGCGGACGGGCACTGGCTCGTGCTCACCGGGGGGCGCAAGGGGGCGGTCCGTCGCGCGCTGGCGGACGGGCCGGCCACGGCCATGGCGGAGCTGGACCGGTTGACCGCCCTGTTCGGTCGCGACAACGTCGCCGTCGAGGTCACCGACACCGCCGACCCGTGGGACTCCGAGCGCAACGACGCCCTGGCGGGGCTGGCCCGGCGCGCGCGGCTGCCCCTCGTGGCCACCGGGAACGTGCACTACGCCCGCCCGGCCGATGCCGACCTGGCCGCGGCGCTGCACGCCGTGCGTGCGCGATCGAGCCTGGACGACCTCGACGGCTGGCTGCCAGCCGGTCCCGGGGCGCACCTGCGCTCTGCCGCCGAGATGACGGCGCGGCACCGGCGCCACCCCCAGGCCGTGCGCACGGCCGTCGCGCTCGCCGCCGAGTGCGCCTTCGACCTCGCCCTCGTGGCCCCCGACCTGCCGCCCTACCCGGTGCCGCCGGGCCACGACGAGGCGAGCTGGCTGCGCGAGCTCACCCGACGCGGTGCCCTGCACCGCTACGGCCCGCCGGAGACGGAGCGGGTGCCGGGGGCCTGGGCCCAGATCGCCCACGAGCTCGACGTCATCGAGTCCCTGCACTTCCCGGGCTACTTCCTCATCGTCCACGACCTCGTCGCGTTCTGCCGTGACCGGCAGATCCTGTGCCAGGGGCGCGGCTCGGCCGCCAACTCGGCGGTCTGCTACGCGCTCGGGGTGACCGCCGTCGACGCGGTGGCGCACGGGCTGCTCTTCGAGCGGTTCCTCGCCCCGGAGCGCGACGGCCCGCCGGACATCGACGTCGACATCGAGTCGGCCCGGCGCGAGGAGGTCATCCAGTACGTCTACGAGCGGTTCGGCCGGCGCCACGCCGCTCAGGTCGCCAACGTCATCAGCTATCGCCCGCGCTCGGCCGTCCGGGACGCCGCCCGGGCGCTGGGGTACGACGTCGGCCAGCAGGACGCCTGGAGCAAGAGCATCGAGCGGTGGGGGTCGTTGCGTGGGCCGGAGCGGCCCAGCAGCTGGCACCACCTCGAGCGGGCACCGACGGTGGGGCCGGGCGGGCCGGGTGGGCCGGGTGAGATGGTCCCGACGGCCGACCGGCACGACGTCGTCCCGGCGCACCCGCCCGCATCGGCATCGGACCTGGCCGAGATCCCCGAGGCGGTGATCGACCTCGCGGACCGGTTCCTGCGCCTCCCGCGCCACCTGGGCATCCACTCGGGCGGCATGGTGCTGTGCGACCGGCCGGTCATCGAGGTCTGCCCGGTCGAGTGGGCGCGGATGCCAGGGCGCACCGTGCTGCAGTGGGACAAGGACGACTGCGCCGACGCCGGGCTGGTGAAGTTCGACCTGCTCGGGCTGGGCATGCTCACGGCGCTGCGGATCGCCTTCCAGCTCGTCGCGCGGCACGAGGACGTCGAGCTCGGCCTGCACGAGCTGCCCCAGGAGGACCCGGCGGTCTACGACCTGCTGTGCGCCGCGGACACGGTCGGGGTGTTCCAGGTCGAGTCGCGCGCGCAGATGGCCACCCTGCCGCGCCTGCAGCCGCGGTGCTTCTACGACATCGTCGTGGAGGTCGCGCTCATCCGGCCCGGCCCTATCCAGGGCGGCTCGGTGCACCCCTACATCAACCGGGTGCGCGGCCGGGAGCCCGTGACCTACCTGCACCCGCTGCTGGAGCCCTCGTTGGCCAAGACCAAGGGTGTGCCGCTGTTCCAGGAGCAGCTCATGCAGATGGCGATCGACGTGGCCGGGTTCACCGGCGCCGAGGCCGACCAGCTGCGCCGCGCGATGGGGTCCAAGCGCTCGACGGAGCGGATGGAGGCGCTGCGGTCCCGGCTCATGGACGGCATGGCCGAGCGGGGGATCACCGCGGACGTCGGGGTGCAGATCTTCGACAAGCTCCGGGCGTTCGCCGACTTCGGCTTCCCCGAGTCGCACGCGTACTCCTTCGCCTACCTCGTGTACGCCAGCTCGTGGCTCAAGGTGCACCACCCGGCGGCGTTCTACGCGGGACTGCTCGCCGCCCAGCCGATGGGCTTCTACACGCCGCAGTCGCTCGTGGCCGACGCCCGGCGCCGTGGCGGGGTGGTGCTGCGACCGTGCGTGCAGCGCTCGGCGGTCCAGGCCGACCTGGAGCCGGTGCCCGACGATGCGGACCCGGCGGCGGGCCGGCCGGCGTGGCCCGTGCCCTCGACGGAGCCGGCCCCCGACGTCACCCTCGCGGTCCGGATGGGCCTGGCCGCGGTGCGCGGCGTCGGGATGCCGGTCGCCGAGGCCCTCGTCGCCGAGCGGGCGGCGCACGGCGCGTTCACCGACCTGCGGGACCTGGTCCGCCGGGTGCGGCTCAGCACCGCACAGCTCGAGGCCCTGGCGACGGCCGGGGCCCTGGGCGGGCTGGGCGTCGACCGGCGGGCGGGGCTGTGGGCGGCCGGTGCCCTGGCCCAGGAGGGACCGGACACCCTGCCGGGCGTCGCCGTCGGCGTCGAGGCGCCCACCCTGCCGGGGATGAGCACCGTCGAGCTCGCGATGGCCGACGTGTGGGCCACCGGGGTGTCGGTGGACTCCTACCCGACCCAGTACGTGCGCGGCGGGTTGGACGCCGCGGGGGTCCTCACCGTCGCGGCGGCGGTCGCCCACGAGGCCGAGCGGCGGGTCGCGGTGGCGGGCGTGGTCACCCACCGCCAGCGGCCGGGCACCGCCCAGGGCGTCACCTTCCTGTCCCTGGAGGACGAGACGGGCATCCTCAACGTGGTGTGCACCGCGGGGCTGTGGCGGCGCTTCCGCACGGTCGCGCGCTCCTCGGCCGCCCTCGTGGTGCGCGGTCGGCTGGAGCGGGCGGACGGCGCCACCAACCTGCTCGCCGAGCACCTGGCACCGTTGTCGCTGCGGGTCCCGACGTCCTCGCGGGACTTCCGCTGAGTCACGCCTCGACAGCCAGCCCGTCGTCGTCCGGGTCCGGGTCCGGCTCCGCCGACCCGTCGTCCGTGAAGTCGCTCGGCGGGTCCACGTGGCGCAGCCGGGCGAACACGGCCCAGGCCACCGCGACGAGCGGCACCGAGATCACGGCGCCGAGGATGCCCGCGATGAGGGTGCCCGCCGTCACCGACAGCGCCACCGCGACGGGGTGCAGCGAGACCTGCTTGCCCATCACCAGCGGGGTGAGGACGTGCCCCTCGAACTGCCCGATGAGGGCGATGCCGACGCCGACGAGCAGCGCGTTGAGGAAGCCGTTGGCCGCCAGCGCGACGACCATCGCGATGACCATGGCCAGCGGGGCGCCGATGAGCGGGATGAACGCGCCCACGAAGACGAGCACGGCCAGGGGGGCTGCGAGCGGCACCCCCAGCGCGATGAGGATGATCGCGGCCAGCACGCCGTCGGCCGCCGCGACGATGAACGTGCCACGGGTGTACCCCGAGAACGTGTACCAGGCGACCCCGCCGCCGACGTGCCACGACCGGCGCATCCGCAGCGGCAGCTGGTTGAGGAACCAGGTCCACATCTCGGTGCCGCGGGTGAGGAAGAAGACCGTGCAGAAGGTCGCCAGCGCCAGGGCCGTGAACACCTGCGCGACCGACCCGACGCTCGACAGGGCCTGGCTGGCCACGGCGCTGCTGTTGGCCACGATCCACTCCTGGCCCTGGACCAGCCACGCCTGGACGTCCTCGCTGGTCACCGTCAGGTGCAGCGGGCTGTTCTTCAGTGCGTCGAGGAGGGTCGAGATGCCGTCGTTGAACTGCACCCCCAGGTTGGCCCACTGCCCGGCGACCGAGAGCCCGATGTAGGTGAACAGCCCCGCGACGACGAGGAACGACAGCAGGATCGACAGCGCGGTGGCCAGCCCGCGGGGCATCACCCGCCCCATCGCGTTGACCAGCGGGCGCAGCACGGCGGTGAAGACGAGCGCCAGGAAGACCGCGATCGACAGCAGCAGCACCTTGGCCGTGGCCCAGAACACCAGGGCGACGGCGGCGACCACGACGAGGATCCGCCAGGACCACCCGGCGACGGTCCGCAGCCAGTGCGGCGCGGACTCGTCGAAGCCGACCACCGCGGGGTTGCGCCGGGCGCCGGCGACCTTGCGGGCCGCCGGGCTCGCACCGGACAGGTGGCGCAGCGAGGCCGGGGTGCGTTCGGGTTCGGTGAGGCCGGACGGGTCGTGCTCGGTCACCGTTGCCTCCTCCGGGCGCCATCGGCCCGTGCCCTGCCTGCCAGTGTGCCCCAGGCGCCGCGTCCTGGCCCGGTGCCGCTCCGTGCTATCTTTGGCGCCGCACTTGAGGGCTGGATCAGCACCTCAGGTCACCTGTCCGGGTGGCGAAATGGCAGACGCGCTAGCTTGAGGTGCTAGTGCCCTTAACGGGCGTGGGGGTTCAAGTCCCCCTCCGGACACTCGTTGAGACAGCGACGCGCAAGGCCCCCGACCCGCCGGTCGGGGGCCTTGCGCGTTCTCGGCCCGCACCCGGGACCTCGTGCTCTGACCGGACGTGGTGCGACGGGTGGACGCTGGCGGTATGAGCACCTCTGGCGCGGGGATCCTCACCTTTCTCGGAGCGGCCGGCACGGTGACCGGCAGCAAGTTCCTCGTCGAGCGCGACGGCCGCCGCCTGCTGGTGGACTGCGGGCTGTACCAGGGGGAGCGGGAGTGGCGCCGCCGGAACTGGGAGCCGTTCCCGGTCGACCCGGCCTCGATCGACGACGTCGTGCTCTCCCACTGCCACCTCGACCACTGCGGGTACCTGCCGGCGCTGGTGCGCGACGGGTTCAGCGGCCCGATCTGGATGACCGAGGGCACGGCGGCCCTGACCGAGATCGTGCTGCGCGACAGCGCCCACCTCAACGAGCGCGACGCCGAGCAGGCCCGGGCCGGCGGCTGGTCCCGGCACGACCCGCCGCTGCCGCTCTACGGCGTCGCGGACGCCGAGGCGGCCATCGTGCTGTTCCGGCAGGTCGGGTTCGGCGTGCGGACGCCGGTGTCCGACGCGATGGCGATCACCCTGTCGCGGGCGGGGCACGTGCTCGGGGCCGCGAGCGTGCTCGTGACGGCCGGCGACGAGACGGTGCTGTTCTCTGGCGACCTCGGCAGGCGCACGCACCCGGTGCTGCGACCGCGCGAGGCGCCGCCGGCTGCGCGGACGGTGGTCCTGGAGTCCACCTACGGCGACCGCGACCACCCCGACCCCGACGGCGACGCGCACGCGGAGTTCGCGGCGGCGATCCGCCGCACGGTGGCCCGCGGCGGCTCCGTCCTGGTGCCGGCCTTCGCGGTGGACCGTACCGAGCTGGTGCTGCATGCCCTGTCGCAGATGCTGCGCGCCGGGCAGATCCCGTCCGTCCCGGTCTACGTCGACAGCCCGATGGCGCTCGCGGCCCTCGACGTCTACCGGCGCGGCTCGCTCCGGGCCGAGCTGCTGCCCGACGCCCCGGCCGACCTCGTCGACCTGCCGATGCTGCACGCGGCTCGCACGCCAGAGGAGTCGATGGCGCTCAACAGCCCGCACACTCCGTCGATCATCGTCTCTGCCTCGGGGATGGCGTCGGGCGGCCGCGTCGTGCACCACCTGCGCCACATGCTCCCCGACCGGCACAACACGGTGGTGCTGACGGGCTACCAGGCGATCGGCACGCGCGGCCGGGCGCTGCTCGACGGTGCCAAGGAGCTGAAGATCCACGGCCGGTACGTCCCGGTGCGCGCCGAGGTGGTCAGCGACGAGGAGTTCAGCGTGCACGCGGACGCCGACGAGCTGGTGGCCTGGCTGCGCGATCTGCCGACGCCGCCCGAGACGGTGTACCTGGTGCACGGTGAGGCCGACGCCGCGCGGCTCCTGGGGGACCGGATCCGGGCGGAGCTGGACTGGCTGACCGTCGTCCCGAGGCTCGGGGAGCGGGTGCGGCTCTGAGACCTCGTGCGGCGCAGACCGTCGGCGTGCGGCGCCTCGTCGGTGACCCGTGCCGCCCGGATCGGTGGCCGCGTTCCTGGTGTCGGCAGACGAGAGGAGGGGATCGGGGTGCTCGTCGGGAGAAGACCGGATCTGACTGCGGGGGCTCGACGGGGTCTGCCGGGGAGCTTCGTGGAGCTCTCGGCAGGAGTCACGCACTACGAGCTGCGTGGTGAAGCCGGCGGCGAGAACGTCGTCCTCATCCACGGCAACGCCGCACCCAGCGTGACGTGGGACAGGACGATCGGAGACCTGAGCGCGGCGGGCTTCCGGGTGCTCCGCTACGACCTGTTCGGGCACGGATCGTCCGACCGGCCGAAGCTGCCCACCTACGACCGCCATCTCTACAACGCCCAGCTCACCGAGCTTCTGCGTGCGCTGGACATCTCGGACCCGGTCCTGGTGGTGGGAACCTCCCAGGGCGGAAGCATTGGCGCCTGCTTCGCGTCGGAGCACCCGGGACGGGTCAAGAAGTTCGCCCTGCTGGCACCCTTCGTCGACGACCTCCCGAGTCCACGAGGCCTGGCGCTCCGGCTCGTCAGGACGCCGGTCGTGGGAGAGGCCCTCATGGGGCTGATGAGCGACGGCAAGCTCGCCGACCTCTCCGACGCCGTCGTCGGCACCGAGACGACTTCCCTGCTCGCGAGCCAGGTTCTCGAGCAGTTCCGCTTCCGGGGCAAGCGCCGAGCCATGCTGGCCAACCTGAGAGGTGACGCCCTGCGGGACGCGACGGCCTGCTACCGGGGCGTCAAGGAGCAGGGCATCCCCGTCCTGCTGACCTGGGGTGACTCGGACCAGAAGGTCTCGAAGGAGTCGATGGCCAGGCTGCGTGACCTGATGCCCGGGATCGAGTACCACGAGCTCGGGGCTGCCGGCCACCTGGCGCACTACGAGTTCCCGGAGCGCGTCAACCCGCTGCTGGTCCGCTTCCTTGCCCGCTGACGACGGCCCACCGTGACCCTCGGCCGCGCGAGCGAGCGGCGCGGCTCAGGGCGGAGACGGGCCATCCGACCGTCGTCCCGAGGCGGGCGTAGCGGGTGCGGCTCTGAGGGTCGTCGTGCTTCGTGCTCGGTACCAGCCCGGGCGCTTGGTGGCTGCCTCGGAGATGTTCCTGTGGTGCGGGCGCGATCTTGACGGGGGGGGACCCCCGCAATAGCCTCGGCGACGATGTCACAGTCGGCATCACTCAGTTGACAGGGGGCAGTATCCGTACTCACTTGTGGGCGGGTCGAGTCGTGGCGACGGGGCTCCTCAGCACTGTCGCGCTCGTCGCCGCCACGACCGGCGTCGCTGCAGCCGATCGGCCAGGCCTCGACTCCACCGACCAGATCATCGAGGCCGTGACCGGAGTCGTTCCCGAGGTCGTAACCAGCGAGATCCACATCGGTGACGTGCTCACGGTCGACACCGCTGCCGAGGTCGATACGACCTACCTGGTCGACACCGGCGAGGTGACAAGCGTCGTCGCTTCCATCGAAGGTCCTGGTGTCACGACCGTCTCCTTTGACCTGAACCTTGGGGACGGCTACGCGATCTACCTCACGGGGGACGGCGGCGGGATGGTCATCGACGAGGCGACCCTCGCAGTGCTCGAGTCCGCAGGTGAGAGCACCCCGTCGGGAACGCCGATCGACGTGTCGGTGGCAGTCGCAGCGACGCTCGAGGCTCCGTGGGCCGTCGACGCAACGGGTCAGGTGCTCCCGACTCGATACGAGATCCAGGGGGACACGCTCGTGCAGCACGTCGACACGGAGGGTGCGGTGTTCCCGGTCGCTGCCGACCCCAGCTTCGGACTCGGCTGGTAGTACATCACCCCGGTGTACTACGTCCACGACAACCGCTCGGACACTCACTCGATCAGCACCTATCGAGTGAGCTACCTCTCCGCGGTCGGCTGGTTGTGCGACTTCCTACCAGGGTGGGCAGTGAGTCTGTGCCGAACCCTGGTCAACAGTCGTGCGAGTGACCTCGTGAACACGGCGAAGACCGCGTGGAACGCCGGCAAGTGCCTCTCCTTCTGGCAGGGGTACGGGACAGGCGTGAGTCCCCTCTTCTACGACGCATACACCCGAAGCTGCTGAGAGAGCATCATGGATGACAAGACCGTGGGAGCACGAGTGAACGAGCGATGGTGGCGCCACCTGACACCGTGGCAGGACGCGGCGCTTGTGTCGCTCTCGACGTTCCTCCTGTCCTGGGCGGGCATGATCATCGGGTGGATCCCACGGCTGGAGAGCACGTGGGCAGGTGACCTGGGGCAACTCGCCATCTACGCTGGGACCGGCTTCTTCACTCGTCTGCTGTGGCTGGTCTACCGTCGGCGCCAGAAGCGGAGGACATCCGCCAGCGGGCCTGTCACGGCCCTCCCACGGACCGCGCGCAGGGGGTAGCGACCGCACGATCCCGGGTCTTCGTGCGCAGGCGCCACGGGCCCTGGCTGATCGCATCCAGGCGGAGCTAGACCGGCCGATCGCCCCGAGGCTCGCCGAGCGGTTGCGGCTCCAGTCGCTCGTGGGTGCCGGCGGTCGACGCGGCGGCGTCTCGCCAGTGTCCGGCGCCGTCCCTCGACGACTCGTGGACGGCGTCACGAGTCGTCAGGTTCTGGCAAGCCTCGACGGCACGGACGACCGGACCCCGCCCGCGCCCACCTGACGGCACTGGACGAGATCGTCCGGGGGCTGACGGACGCGGCCTGTCACCTCCGCTGGGGCGATGGCACGCTCGCGGTGGCCGGCAGGTGCTCGAAGATGAGGCTGGTCTCGGTGTAGGCGACCTCGGGGCGTGCGGAGAGCTGGTCGACGACGAAGGCCCGCAGGGTCTCGGTGTCGCGCGCCGCGACGTGGATGAGGAAGTCGTCGGCGCCGGCGACGAAGTACAGGTCCATCACCTCCGGCCGCCGCGCGATCCGCCGCGCGAAGGCGAGCATCTCCCCGCGCGCCGTGCCCTGCACCCGCACGGCGATCATCGCCTGCAGGTGCAGGCCCAGCGCGGCCGGGTCGATGTCGGCGTGGAAGCCGCGGATGACGCCGGACTCGCGCAGCGCGCGCACGCGACCCAGGCACGTCGACGGGGCGATCCCCACGGCCTCGGCCAGGGCGTTGTTGGGCATCCGGGCGTCGTCCCGCAGCAGCCGCAGGATCGCGCGGTCGGTCTCGTCGAGCCGAATCTTCTTCATGCGGAGGCCTCGCACCTCGGGCTGGATCGAGCAATCAACGAAGTATCACCCCAATGAGCGAAGATTCGGCGGAAGCAATGCGCTCGAAACGCAGGCATCTTCACACTTGTGAGGTAGCACACACCTGTCGGGCGGCCGTGCGGCCCCCCGCGACCCACGGAGGCCAGCATGCGGATCGGGATCCCCGCCGAGCGCAAGGTCCACGAGTACCGCGTCGCGCTGACCCCCGCCGGGGCGCACCGGCTCGCGGCGTCCGGCCACGAGGTGCTGGTCCAGTCCGGCGCCGGGACCGGCTCGGCGATCAGCGACGACGACTACCGCGCCGCCGGCGCCCGCATCGTCGCGACGGCCGAGGAGGTCTGGGCCGCCGACCTCGTCTGCAAGGTCAAGGAACCCGTCGCCGCCGAGTACCCGCTGCTGCGGCGCGGCCTGGTGCTCTTCACCTACCTGCACCTCGCAGCAGACCAGGCGTGCACGGACGCGCTGCTCGCGGCCGGGACCACCGCGATCGCCTACGAGACCGTCCAGCAGCCCGACGGGTCGCTGCCCCTGCTCGCCCCGATGAGTGAGGTCGCGGGGCGGCTGGCCACCCAGGTGGGCGCCTACCACCTGCTGCGCAGCGAGGGGGGGCGCGGCCTGCTGCTCGGGGGCGTCCCGGGGGTCGAGCCGGCCCGCGTCGTCATCCTCGGTGGGGGAGTCGCGGGCCGGCACGCCGCGGAGATCGCCGTGGGCATGCGCGCGGACGTGACGATCCTCGACCTGTCTCTGCCCCGCCTGCGCGAGCTCGACGCGGCGTTCGGCGGGAGGGTGCGCACGGTGGCCTCGTCGCCGTACGCGATCGAGCAGGCCGTCCTGGGCGCGGATCTCGTCATCGGTGCCGCGCTGGTCCCCGGCGCCAAGGCGCCGACGCTGGTGAGCAACGACCTGGTGTCCCGGATGCGGCCCGGCTCGGTGCTCGTCGACATCGCCGTCGACCAGGGTGGCTGCTTCGCCGACACCCACGCCACGACGCACGCCGAGCCGACCTACCCCGTGCACGGCTCGGTCTTCTACTGCGTGGCGAACATGCCGGGTGCGGTCCCCGTCACCTCGACCGGTGCGCTCACCAACGCGACGCTGCCCTACCTCGTGCGGCTCGCCGACCGGGGCTGGCGCGCGGCCCTCATGGCGGACCCGGCGCTCGCTGCCGGGTTGACCACGCACGAGGGGGCGCTGCTGTCCGGGGCCGTCGCCGAGGCGCACGGGTACGTCGTGGCCGACCCGAGCGGCCTGCTCGTCGGCTGAGGGCGGTCAGGTGACCGCGACGGCCAGTGCCGCGGTGCGGTCGGCGTCCGCCCGGAGCAGGCGGGCCTTGCGCAGGTTCTCGCGCAGCACCCAGCGCACGTCCCGGTCGGGCGAGGCCGCCCACCGCTCCAGCGCGTCGAACCCGGGGCCCGGCGCCGCGGCGACGGCAACGCTCCAGCAGTAGCCGAGGCCCTGGCGCAGGACCCGGACGTCCGGGTCCCGCCGACGGTCCGCGACGAGGGCAGCGAGCGAGGCCGTGACGCGGTCGAGGACAGCCAGGGCGTGGTCGGCCGTTCCGGGCGCCCGGAGCAGGCGCGGCTCGCACAAGCCGGCGACGGCGGCGCGCTGCACGAGGGGTGGTCCTGCCGCCCAGTCGCTCGT
>Ga0073905_10000654_pt1 | contig 16733 bp, 8 predicted proteins | sample KloWWTupernatant_FD_65482 | JGI IMG/M metagenome (GOLD analysis project Ga0073905, IMG submission 65482) | Active sludge microbial communities from Klosterneuburg, Austria, studying microevolution and ecology of nitrifiers - Klosterneuburg... | ecosystem: Engineered > WWTP > Aerobic digester >... | reverse complement strand
CGGGGTTGCCAGCGCCCACAGTGCCAGCAGCGCAAGCCAGCGCGCCCAGGCGGCGGTCAGACGCGCGATCACCAGCATCAGTGCCAGGCCATGCAATACGCCGAAATAGATGTAGCTGTTCGGGAACATCCACCAGGACCCGGCGCTGACCAGCAAGGCGCATCCGGCGATCTGCAGCCAGCGCCGCCAGAAGCGCGGCCAGCTCAGTTGCTGCTGCACTGCCACCGCCTGGCCCAGGCCGGCGCAAAAAAGGAACAGGCTCAGGATCACCGTGCGCTGCAGCGTCCAGACCGGGTCGCGGTAGAAGTCCAGCCGCGCCCAGCCGAGGTTGTTCAGGTCGAAGCAGAAATGGTAGGCGGTCATCCACACCAGCGCCAGGCCACGCAAGGTGTCGATCGCGTCGATGCGGCTCGGATGTGTGGCTTGCACAGGCATGGCGCGCAGTGTACGGCGCCCTGCTCCGCAGCCCGGGTCAGGCCACTGGCAGAGACTTGCGCCGTGCCGTGAACCAGGCGCTGCCCGCGCCGCAGGCAACGATCAGCCCGATGCCGGACAAGGTCCAGCCGTCGGGCAGATGGGAAAACGCCACCCACCCCGCCAGTACGGCGAAACCGACCTGGCAATACAGGTACGGCATCAGCGTCGACGCCGGTGCATGCTGGTAGGCCTGCGCCAGCAGGAAGTGCCCGGTGGCGGCGAGCACTCCCATGGTCAGCATCAGCAGCCATAACCAGGGCGACGCCACCGTGGTCCAGATCAGCGGCAAGGCCAGCGTCAGCAGCAACGCCCCTACCCAGCCGCTGAAGAAATGCGTGGTCGACGCGTTGTCGACCCGCGCCAGCCGCCCGGTCAGCAGCTGGAACGCCGAGTTGCAGGCCATGCAGGCGAGCGGGAACAACACCGCCCAGCCAAAGTCATGGCCACCCGGTCGCACGATCACCAGCGTGCCGACAAACCCGCCGACGACAAGCAGCCATTGCAGCGGCACCACACGCTCCTTGAGCAGCACCACCGACAACACGGTCACGGTCAAGGGCGTCACCATGACGATGGCGGTGAATTCACCGACCGGGATGTAGCGCAGGCTCAAGTAGGCCAGCAGCGTGGTCACCACCAGCAACGCGCCGCGCAGCAATTGCAGGCCCAGGCTTCGACTGCGCCACAGCGACGCACCCTGCCGCGGCGCCAGTGCCAGGGTCGTGAACACGGCCTGTATCAGGTAACGGACCCACAAGGCCATCAGGATAGGCACCACCTGCACCACGCCCTTGGTGATCGTGTCCAGTATCGCGAAACAGATACCGGCCGCCACCACGCAGACGATGCCGGTCAGCGCAGTGGTTTTGCCTGCGCTCACGGACACGTCAGCACGCCCATCAGGCGGCAGACCAGACGCGCGGAAACAAGGGATCGTCCATCACCGCGCCATCGGCCAGGCGGTCGGTCAGACCTGGGAATGGCGGCGAGGTACGCCAGGGCCGCGGCGCGTGGCGCATGTCATCACCCAGGTAACGCGCTGAAAACACGCGCCGACGGGCACCCGGACCCACGCCCGAACTGGCGTGCAGAGTCAGCATGTGAAGGGCCAGCGCGTCACCGGGCTCCAGCGCCCAGCAAAGCTGGCGAAACTGCGCCGGATTCGCGTCGATCGCCGGCAATTCGGCCAGGCTCCCGTCCGGAAACCAGCGCGCCTGCTGGTCACGGAAGGTACGCGGCATGTACCAGGTGCCGGCATGCGAGCCGGCGACAAAACGCAGGCTGCTGGTCAGCGGCACCGGGTCCACCGGAATCCAGAAGCTGACGTTCTGGCGGCCGCTGACGTTGTAATACGGCTGGTCCTGGTGCCACGGCGTCGGCTGGCGCGTGCCAGCCTCCTTGACCAGCAGGTGGTCGTGGTACAGGCGGATCTCGCGGCTGCCGGTAAGCCGGGCGCTGACCGCCGGCAAGGCCGATTCGCAGAGAATCTCGCGGTAGGCCGGGTTCTGCTGCCAGGTGCAGAAATCCTCGACGAAACGGCCCGGGTCGTCCGGGGCACTGGCGACCATGGCCAGTGTGCTGGGGTGCGCCAGATTGTGTTCGATGCCCTCGGCCAGCCGCCGTACTTCGTGCGGCGTCAGAACGCCGCGCAGCAGCACAGCGCCATCGCGCCGATAGTCGGCGCAGACCTGCGCCGTGGGCTCGCAAGACGACGTCATGGCAAGTGCCTCAGCCGACCCAACGACGGGCGTTGTGCCAGAGCTGCATCCACGGGCTGTGCCGGTCGCGGTCCAGGTCGGTCCAGCTCAGCTGGATATTGCGGAACACCCGCTCGGGGTGCGGCATCATCGCAGTGAAGCGGCCGTCTGGCGTGGTCACGGCGGTCAGGCCGCCATGGCTGCCGTTGGGATTGAATGGATACGCCTCGGTGGCGGCGCCGTGGTTGTCGGTGTACCGCATGACGGCCGCCACGCGGCCGGCATCGCCACGACGCGCAAAGTTGGCAAAACCTTCTCCGTGCGCCACGGCAATCGGCAAGCGGCTGCCGGCCATGCCACGGAAAAACAGCGACGGCGACTCCAGCACCTCGACCATCGCCAGCCGGGCCTCATAACGCGCGCTCTGGTTGGTCGTGAAACGTGGCCAGTGCTCGGCGCCCGGAATGATGTCGGCCAGTTCGGCAAACATCTGGCAACCGTTGCATACGCCCAGCGCAAAGGTGTCACCGCGGGCGAAGAAGCCGCGAAACTGGTCGGCCAGCGCCGGATTGAAGGTGATCGAACGGGCCCAGCCGATGCCGGCGCCCAGGGTATCGCCGTAACTGAAGCCGCCGCAGGCCACGAGGCCCTGGAAGTCGGACAACGCTGCGCGCCCGGCCAGCAGGTCGCTCATGTGCACGTCGACCGGGTCGAAACCGGCCGCACCAAACGCATAGGCCATCTCGACATGCGAATTGACGCCCTGCTCGCGCAACACCGCCACCCGTGGCCGCGACTGCAGCAGTGCCGGTGCTTCGGGCACATAGGTCAGCGCCACATGCAGGCCCGGGTCGGACGCCAGACCTTTGGTGGCATGTTCCGCATCGGCGCCCGCCGGGTTGTCGCGCAGGCGGCAGATCTTCCAGCTGACCGAATCCCAGACCTGGTGAAGATCGGCCACGGGCGCGTTGAACACCGCCTTGGCATCGCGCCAGACCTGGATCTCGCCAATACCCGACGTGATGGTCGACCCCACCGGCCGGGTCTTGCCGATGCAGTGGCTGTGCCGGCTCAGGCCGTGCTCGCGCAGCACCTGCATCACCGCATTGCGGTCTTCGCTGCGCACCTGCAGCACCACGCCAAGCTCCTCGTTGAACAGCGCCTTGAGCGTGAGTTCCTCGCGCCGGGCGCTGACCTGGGCCGCCCAGTTCTTGCTGTCGCCGTATTCGGCGCGGCTGTCGCTGATGCCGTCGCCTTCGGTGACCAGCATGTCGATGTTGAGCGACACGCCGACCTTGCCGGCAAACGCCATCTCGCAGACCGTCGCGAACAGGCCGCCGTCGCTGCGGTCATGGTAGGCCAGCACTTTGCCACTGGCGCGCAAGATGTTGATCGCCTGCACCAGATGCACCAGATCCTGCGGATCGTCCAGATCGGGTGCCTCGTCACCGATCTGCTCCAGCGTCTGCGCCAGGATGCTGCCACCCATGCGGTTGCGGCCGCGTCCAAGATCGACCAATACCAACGTGGTATCGGCCAGCTGCCCGTCGAGTTGCGGCGTCAACGTGCCACGCACATCGTCCAGCGTCGCAAAGGCGCTGACGATCAGGGACACCGGCGAAGTGACCTTGCGTGTCTCGTTGGCGACCGGGTCGACCCACTGTGTACGCATCGACAGGGAATCCTTGCCCACCGGAATCGAAATACCCAGGGCTGGGCACAACTCGAGGCCTACGGCGCGAACCGTCGCATACAGGTCGGCATCTTCACCGGCCTCGCCACAAGCCGCCATCCAGTTGGCCGACAACTTGACGCGCGAGAGCGTGATCGGTGCCGCCAGCAAATTGGTAATGGCCTCGGCCACCGCCATCCGGCCCGATGCGGGTGCATCTATGACGGCCAGCGGCGTGCGTTCGCCCATGGCCATGGCCTCGCCGCGAAAGCCCTGGTAGTCGGCCAGCGTGACGGCGCAATCGGCCACCGGCACCTGCCAGGGGCCGACCATCTGGTCGCGGTGCGTGAGGCCACCGACGGTGCGGTCACCGATGGTGATCAGGAACCGTTTGGAGGCCACCGTCGGGTGCGACAACACGGCGATGGCCGCACGCTGCAGGTCGGTGCCAGAGAGGTCAAGCGGCGGGAACTGGCGTGACACGGTGCTGACATCGCGGTGCATCTTGGGCGGCTTGCCGAGCAACACGTCCATCGGCATGGCTACCGGCGTCGGACCGTTGGCGTCGACCAGCGAGAGCTGGCGCTCCTCGGTGGCCACGCCGACCACCGCATACGGGCAACGTTCACGGGCACAGAAGGCGGCAAACTGCGCCAGCGCGTCCGGTGCGATCGCCAGCACATACCGTTCCTGGCTTTCGTTGCACCAGATCTCGCGCGGGCTCATGCCGCTTTCGTCCAGCGGCACGGCACGAAGATCGAAACGGGCGCCCCTGCCGGCATCGTGGGTGAGTTCGGGAAACGCATTGCTCAGGCCGCCGGCGCCGACATCGTGGATCGCCAGCACCGGATTGGCCTCGCCCAGCGCCTGGCAATGGTTGATGACCTCCTGGGCCCGGCGCTGCATCTCGGGGTTGTCGCGCTGCACCGAGTCGAAATCGAGTGATGTGGCATTGGTGCCGGTGGCCATCGAACTGGCCGCGCTGCCGCCCAGGCCGATGCGCATACCGGGGCCGCCGAGCTGGATCAGCAGGCTGCCGGCCGGAAATTGCTTCTTGTGGGTCAGTTTGGCGTCGATGCTGCCCAGTCCGCCAGCCACCATGATCGGCTTGTGATAACCACGGCGCACCGTATCGACACTGGATGCGGCAGTCTGCTCGTATTCGCGGAAATAACCCAGCAGATTGGGGCGACCGAATTCGTTGTTGAATGCGGCCCCGCCCAGCGGGCCTTCGACCATGATCTGCAAGGCGCTGGCAATATGTTCGGGCTTTCCGTAGGCCGAAGCAACGCCGTCCAGATCCATCTTGGACACGCTGAAACCGGTGAGGCCGGCCTTGGGGCGAGAGCCGCGGCCGGTGGCGCCTTCGTCGCGGATCTCGCCGCCGGCACCGGTCGCGGCACCGGGGAAAGGCGAGATCGCGGTCGGATGGTTGTGGGTTTCGACCTTCATCAGCACGTGCTGCAGGGACTCCGACGCCTGGTAGCTGCGCGGTGCCTCGCCCCCGCCCGTGGCATCACCACCGGCGACAAAACGCTGCACTGTGTTGCCTTCCATCACCGAGGCGTTGTCCGAATACGCCACCACCATGTGCTGGGGATGGGTCGTGTGGGTATGGCGGATCATGCCGAACAAGGTGTCGGGCTGGACCACGCCGTCGACGGTGAAACGCGCGTTGAAGATCTTGTGCCTGCAGTGTTCGCTGTTGGCCTGGGCAAACATCATCAGCTCGACGTCGGTCGGATTGCGCTGGAGCTGCGTGAACGCCTGTACCAGGTAATCCATCTCGTCGTCGGCCAGCGCCAGCCCATGGGCCTTGTTGGCATGTTCGGGTGCGGCCTTGCCGCCGGCCAGCACATCGATCTGCTCCAGCCCTGGCGCCGCAAGTTCGACGAACAGCTGCGAAGCCTCGGCGCGGGCGAACACGACACTCTCGGTCATCCGGTCATGCAATGCAGCCGCCAGCGCCTGCAATTGCGGCGCGCTCAGCTGGCTGCGCCCGAGCAAGCCGGACTTCAGGCCGATCCGGTATTCCACCACGCGCTCGATCCGGTGCACGTCGAGCGCGCAATTGTGCGCAATATCCGTGGCCTTGGAGGCCCAGGGCGAGACGGTACCCAGCCGGGGGGTGACCACCACCAGCGCGCCCTCGGTGGTACCCGTATAGGGCTCTCCGTAATCGAGCAGTGCTGCCAGTTGCTGCTGCAGCTGCGCCGACGGTGGCTGGTCGGACCAGACCAGGTGGACGTAGCGTGCATCGAGTCGTGCGACACGGTCATTGAGGGACTGCAGGCGCTCCAGCAACTGCCGGGCGCGGAAAGGTCCGAGCGCATGGGCGCCTTCGAAGGAGGTGATGGTCTGGGTCACGGAATGGATAGAAAAGGTCACGCCGGATCGGGAGCGCCGGACGCGGCATGGGCGCAGCCCGGCCGGTGGCGCGATTTTAGCGGCCCTGCAGTGGGATAATTGACAGATGACAATTACCTACAAAGACGAGGCCGGCATCGCGGGCATGCGGGTGGCGGGACGTCTGGCGGCCGAGGTGCTGGACTATCTGACACCGCATGTGTTGCCCGGTGTTTCGACCAACCAGCTCGACAAGCTGGCGCATGACTACATCACCCAGGTACAGCAAGCCATTCCGGCGCCGCTGAACTACCGCGGTGGCGGCAACATCCCGTATCCGAAATCGATCTGCACCTCGGTCAATCACCAGGTCTGCCACGGCATACCGAACGACAAGCTGCTCAAGAAGGGCGACGTGCTCAATATCGACGTCACCGTCATCAAGGACAGCTGGCACGGCGATACCAGCCGGATGTTCGTCGTCGGTGAAACATCGATTGCAGCCCGGCGCCTGAGCACCATCACCTACGAGGCCATGTGGCGCGGCATCGTGATGGTCAAGCCCGGCATCCACCTGGGCGACATCGGTTGGGCGATCCAGAAGTTCGCCGAGTCCAACGGTTTCAGCGTGGTGCGCGAATTCTGCGGCCATGGCATTGGCCAGGTCTTCCATGAAGAGCCGCAGGTGCTGCACTACGGCAAGCCCGGCACGCTGGAGGAGCTCAAGTCCGGCATGACCTTCACGATCGAGCCGATGATCAACGCCGGGCGCAAGGAGATCAAGGACGGCCCCGAAAAAGATGGCTGGACCATCGTGACCAAGGACCATTCCTTGTCCGCCCAGTGGGAGCACACGGTGCTGGTCACCCCCACCGGATACGAAGTCCTGACCCTCTCGGCCGGCAGCCCGCCACCACCAGCCTTTGTCAATGGCCAATGAGCAGCCCCCTGCCACGCCGGACGCATCGCCGATGCGTGCGGTGCGGGAGCTGCGCGCCGATTTTCGTTCCAAGAAGCGGGTATTGCTCGAGGACATCCGCGCCAGCGTGGCCTCGACACGGGCGGTCGGCAAGACGCTGACACTGCTGTCCAACCTGGCAGACCAGACGCTGCGCGCGTTGTGGGAGCAGGCCGGTCTGCGCGGGCCGTGTGCATTGCTGGCGGTCGGAGGGTATGGGCGGGCCAAGCTGTTTCCGCATTCCGATGTCGATGTATTGCTGCTGCTGGACGACGATTGCCAGCTCGACCAGGACAGCGCCTTGAAGTCGCGCATCGAGACCTTCATCGGCAGCTGCTGGGACACCGGACTGGAAATCGGCTCGGCCGTACGGACCGTGACGCAATGCCTGGCGGAAGCCGCCAAGGACGTGACAGTGCAGACATCGGTGCTCGAGTCGCGCCTGGTGATCGGCAACCGCAGCCTCTATGACGAGATGTGCGCTCGGCTGGGCCAGGAGATGGATCCGCGGGCATTTTTTGTCGCCAAGACGCTGGAAATGCGCCAGCGCCACAGCAAGTACGAAGACACGCCCTACGCACTCGAACCCAACTGCAAGGAGTCTCCCGGCGGACTGCGTGACCTGCAGATGCTGCTGTGGGTGTCCAAGGCGGCCGGCATGGGCCGCAACTGGGACGAACTGGCCCGTACCGGCTTGGCCACGCCGTTCGAGGTGCGCCAGATCAAGCGCAACGAGGCCTTGATGCGCCTGATCCGGATGCGGCTGCACCTGATTGCCGGGCGCCGCGAGGACCGGCTGGTGTTCGACATGCAGACGGCGGTGGCCGAATCATTCGGTTACCGCACGCCGGAGAACGGCACCGTTCCGTTCTCGGTCGGGGTGACCGAAACCTCAGCCAAATCGACCCGCAAGGTCACCGTGGTACGCGCCAGCGAAGCCCTGATGCGGCGTTACTACTGGGCAGCCAAGGCGATCACGCAGCTCAACCAGATCGTGCTGCTCAACATGGAGGAGCGCCTGTACGGCTCCACCGAGCAGCCCCGCCCATTGAACGCCTGGTTCAATGTGAAGGCCGGCATGATCGACGTGGTCAGTGATGATCTCTATCTGCGCGAGCCCCATGCGATCCTGCAGACCTTTCTGGTCTACCAGACCAGCAGCGGCACCAAGGGGCTTTCAAGCCGCACCCTGCGCGCGCTGTACAACGCGCGCTCGATCATGGATGCGAAGTTCCGCAACGATCCGGTGAACCGCGCCACCTTTCTCGAGATCATCATGCAGCATGATGGTCTGACCCATGCCATGCGGCTGATGAACCAGACCTCGGTGCTGGGGCGTTATCTGTGGGTGTTCCGACGCATCGTCGGGCAGATGCAGCATGACCTGTTCCACGTGTACACGGTGGACCAGCACATCCTGATGGTGCTGCGCAACGTACGGCGCTTCTTCATCGTCGAACACGCGCATGAATATCCGTTCTGTTCACAACTGGCCGCAGGCTGGGACAAGCCCTGGATTCTGTACCTGGCCGCCCTGTTCCACGACATCGCCAAGGGGCGTGGCGGCGACCATTCCAAATTGGGCGCCACCAGCGTGCGACAGTTCTGTCGCCAGCACGGCGTCGCGCGCGAAGACGCACGCATGATCGAGTTTCTGGTGCGCGAACACCTGACGATGAGCCATATCGCGCAGAAGGCGGATCTGAGCGACCCGGACGTGATCATGAAGTTCGCCGCCAGGGTTGGCGACCAGCGGCACCTGACGGCGCTGTACCTGCTGACCGTCGCCGATATCCGCGGCACTTCGCCCAAGGTGTGGAACGCGTGGAAAGGCAAGCTGCTCGAAGACCTGTACCGGTTGACGGCACGTGCGCTGGGAGGCGATGTACCCGATCCGCAGGCCGAGGTCGAGGCGCGCAAACGCGAGGCGCTGGTCAAGATCGCGTTGTATGCGTTGCCGTACGGCGCCCACAAACGCCTGTGGGACACCCTGGACGTCGGTTATTTCATGCGCCATGACGCGACCGACATCGCCTGGCATACGCGCCACCTGTCGCGCCATGTCGACACCGACCGACCGATCGTGCGTGCGCGCCAGTCGCTGGTTGGCGAAGGCCTGCAGATCATGGTCTACACGCGCGACCAGAGCGATCTGTTCGCACGCATCTGCGGCTATTTCGACCATGGCCATTTCAGCATCCTGGACTCACGCATCCATACCGCGCGCAATGGTTATGCACTCGACACCTTCCAGGTCGTGACATCGTCGATGCCCGATCACTACCGCGAACTGATCAGCATGGTCGAGTCCGGCTTGGCCTCGGCCATTGCCGACACCGCCCCGCTGCGTGAGCCCAGCCGTGGGCGGGTCTCGCGCCGCGTTCGCAACTTCCCGATCACCCCACGCGTGACGCTGCGTCCGGACGAAAAAGGCCAGCGCTGGCTGCTCAACATCACCGCCAGCGACCGCGTCGGCCTGCTGTATGCCGTCGCGCGCGTGCTGGCCTTGCACAAGGTGAACCTGCATCTGGCCAAGATTGCCACGCTCGGAGAAATGATCGACGACACCTTTCTGATCGACGGGCCGCAGTTGCAGCACAACCGCGATCAGATCGCGATCGAGACTGAATTGCTGCAGGCGCTGACCTGACTGCGTGCGTGGCGAATGCGCTCGACAAGGGCTGTCGACGCCGCCAGGATGGCTCAGTCGTCCTGACGGGCGTCCAGTCCGGGAAACAGCACCTCGGTAAAACCGAAGCGGCTGAAATCACGCACCCGCATCGGGTACAACACACCGATCAGATGGTCGCATTCATGTTGCACGACACGCGCATGAAATCCCTCGACCACCCGCTCAAACGGATCACCATACGGGTCGAAGCCGGCGTAATGCAGCCGGGCATGGCGTGGCACCACCGCGCGCAGTCCGGGCACCGACAGGCAACCTTCCCAGTCTTCTTCCAGCGCGGGGGCACCTGCGGCCGCCGGCAATGGCGTGATCACCGGATTGAGCAACACGGTACGTGGAATCGGCGGTGCATCCGGATAACGCGGGTTCGGTGCATCGGTACCGAAGATCACCAGTTGCAGGTCGACCCCGATCTGCGGGGCGGCCAGCCCGGCGCCGTTGGCCGCATGCATGGTGTCGAGCATGTCGCTGACCAGCAGATGCAGCGCATCACTGTCGAAATCCGTGACCGGTTGCGCCACGCGCAACAGCCGCGGATCGCCCATCTTGAGAATCTCACGTACCGCCATCGCGCAACTCCTTGAGCCGTGTTTCGTCGATCACCGGCACGCCCAGTGCCAGCGCCTTGTCGAGTTTGCTGCCAGCTTCGGCGCCGGCAACAACATAGTCTGTCTTCTTGCTGACCGAGCCGGCCACCTTGCCGCCAGCAGCTTCGACAAGGTCTTTCGCCTCGTCGCGGCCCATCGAGGGCAGCGTGCCGGTGATGACGAAGGTCTTGCCACTGAACGGACGTGGCGCTGCCGGTGCCGGCGCGCCCTCTTCCCATGCCAGGCCGCAGGCACGCAGCTGCTCGACCACCTCCCGGTTATGCGGCTGCGCGAAGAACGTGCGAAGGCTTTGCGCCACGATCGGGCCGACATCGGCCACCTCCAGCAATTGCGCCTCGCTGGCATCCATGACCGCATCCAGACTGCCGAAATGGCGCGCCAGTTCCTTGGCCGTGGCCTCGCCGACATGGCGTATGCCCAGGCCGAACAGGAAACGCTGCAGCGTGGTTTGCTTGGATTTCTCCAGCGCCTCCAGAATGTTGCGCGCCGACTTGTCGGCCATGCGATCGAGCCCGGCCAGTGCGGCAAGACCCAGCCGGTAAAGGTCGGGCAAGGTGCGCACCACCTGGGCGTCGACCAGCTGATCGACCAGCTTCTCGCCCAGGCCCTCGACCTCGACCGCCCTGCGCTGTGCGAAATGCAGGATCGCCTGCTTGCGTTGTGCCGCGCAGAACAGCCCTCCGGTGCAGCGGTAATCGGCTTCGCCCTCCTCGCGCACGGCCGCCGATCCACAGACCGGGCAGATCCGCGGCATCGTGAACGGTGGCGGATCGCCGCTGCGCTTGTCAAGCAATACCGACACGACTTCGGGAATCACGTCGCCGGCGCGGCGCACCACCACGGTGTCACCGACGCGTACGTCCTTGCGACGGGCTTCGTCCTCGTTGTGCAAAGTGGCATTGGTGACGGTCACACCGCCCACGAATACCGGCGCCAGCTTGGCCACCGGCGTCAGCTTGCCGGTGCGGCCGACCTGGACCTCGATACCCAGCACGCTTGTCAGCTGCTCCTGCGCCGGGTACTTGTGCGCCACTGCCCAGCGCGGTTCGCGGGTGACGAATCCAAGCCGCTGCTGCAGCGCCAGCGAATTGACCTTGTAGACCACACCGTCGATATCGAACCCCAGTGTGTCACGCTGCGCGCCGACGCGTTGGTGGTAGTCCACCAGCGCCTGTGCACCATCGGCCAGCGCCACCAGCGTACTCACCGGAAACCCCCACTGGCGCAACTGCTGCAGCATCGCATAGTGCTCGCCAAAGGCAGGCCCGCCCTGCTCGGGTGGCGTCACCTGGCCCAGTCCGTAGGCGAAGAAACTCAAGGGGCGCTGTGCGGCAATGGCCGGGTCGAGCTGGCGCACCGCGCCGGCCGCCGCGTTGCGTGGATTGACAAAGGTCTTCTCGCCACGCATCCCTGCAGCGATCTTGTCGCGCTGCGCGGCGTTCAGGCGTTCAAAATCGTCGCGCCGCATGTAGACCTCGCCCCGCACCTCGAGCAGATCCGGTGCATCGGGTGGCAATCGCAACGGCACCTGGCCGATGGTGCGCACGTTCTGCGTCACGTCCTCGCCGGTCTCGCCGTCACCGCGCGTGGCGGCCTGGACCAGCATGCGGTTCAGATAACGCAGACTCATGGCCAATCCGTCGAACTTGGGCTCTGCCACGTATTGCACTGGCGCATCGTCAGCCGACAGCCCCAGTTCGCGCCGCACCCGGGTATCGAAAGCCGCCGCGCCACTGGCCTGCGTATCGGTCTCGGTGCGGATGCTGAGCATCGGGATCACATGCCGCACCTGTGCAAACCCGTCCAGCACCTTGCCGCCCACGCGCTGGGTCGGTGAATCTGCTGCGAGCAGGTCCGGCCGGCGGGACTCGATGGCCTGCAGTTCCTGGAACAGCAGGTCGTAGGCCGCATCGGGAATACTGGGCGCGTCAAGCACGTAATACTGGTGCCCGTGCCGGTGCAACTCGGCACGCAGCAACTCGGCGCGACGCGCGTCGGCCTCGGGCTCCGGGCCGGGCGGCTGGGCTGCCGAACTCATCGTGCAAGCTCCGGGCAAGGGGCTGCGGCGCCGTGGGCCCTGGGTGCGGCCCTGTTGCTGCAGCAGTCGGCAGGCGGAAAAATCACGAGAACAGGCGGCGTGCCAATGCCGAGCCGGCAGCCAGGTCGCGTTGTTCCAGTGTGTCGTACAGGCCTTCGAGTTCGCCACCGATGGCGTCCATCGCATCGCGCGGCAACACCTGGCCGTTGTCGTCGGTGATGACGCCGTCCATGGCCTGTGCCATGCCCTGGGCGACCTCGCGCAGCCGCACGAAAGGTTGCTCGGCGCGATCGACCTGGGCCACATCGAGTGCCAGCGATACCTGGCGCACCGCAGCCTGGGCGGGATCCTCGGCCAAGGCCGCCTGGGTGTCGAATATCAGGCTCAGTACCGGTGGCAAACCAGCAGCAGCGGACGCCGGCAGGACCATGCGCCCGGGCACCGCGCCGGCTACAAAACCCAGCCGCGCAGCCTGTTGCTGCACATAGCCGGGGCTCCAGGCCGCGCTGCGCGCACGCAGTGTGAAGCCGAGCTGCGCGTCGTGGCCGCTGGCGAACTGGTCCAGTTCGCGGGCACGTGCCACTTCTTCGAGCATGTCGGGAAAATCCGCCGTTCCGCCGACCGCATCGCAGAAGGCCTGGGTCTTGGCAACAAACTCGGAGAACTCGATTTCATTGAGTGCACCCGAGCGATTGGCCAGTTGCACACCGGCCTGCAGCGCCTCATAACGCTGGCCCGCCTGCGGCGCCTCCCAATGCCTGGTATGGCTATTGAGACCTTCGACTGCAAATGGCTTGCTGCCGACGCGGCGGGTCGACGGCAAGGCCGCAACCACGGCCTCTCCATGAAGCTCGGCCTCCAGTGCGACCGGCGCAATCACATCGATCAACGCATCCAGACCAGGCTTCTTGTCGCTGGGTGGATGTGGCGCAGCGGTAGGCGCCACGAAATCGTCGTCGTCGAGCCTGGGTTCGATCGCCTCGGTTGCCTCTGGTACCAGGGACGCATCGTCGCCGGGCTGAGGCTGAGGCTGTGGCTGGCGCGGCGTCACCTTGCGCGCCGACCAGGCGCCGTGGGCAACCACCGCGGCCAGCAACAGGCCACCGACAATCGCAAGACCCAGCTGCAAGGTACTCATGGATATCAGGCCAGCTCAGCCAGCGAGGCGGCAGCGTCCATGTCGACTGCCACGATTCGCGATACGCCTTGTTCCTGCATCGTGACTCCTATGAGCTGTTGTGCCATTTCCATGGCGATCTTGTTGTGACTGATGAACAGGAATTGTGTTTCCCGGCTCATGCTGGTAACCAGTTTGGCATAACGCTCGGTGTTGGCATCGTCCAGCGGTGCATCGACCTCGTCGAGCAGGCAGAACGGCGCGGGGTTGAGCTGGAATATCGCAAACACCAACGCAATCGCCGTCAAGGCCTTCTCGCCACCGGAGAGCAGGTGGATGGTCTGGTTCTTCTTGCCCGGTGGCTGGGCGATCACCTGAACGCCGGAGTCCAGGATTTCCTCGCCGGTGATCACCAGCTTGGCATTGCCGCCACCGAACAGCTCCGGGAACATCTTGCCGAAATGCGCATTGACGGTGTTGAAGGTGCCCGACAACAGCTCGCGCGTCTCGGCATCGATCTTCTTGATCGCATCTTCGAGCGTATTCATGGCCTCGTTCAGGTCGGCCGACTGTGCGTCCAGGAACTGCTTGCGCTCGCGGGCCGATGTGAGTTCATCGAGCGCCGCCAGGTTGACCGCACCCAGTGCAGTGACTTCGGCATTGATCCTGTCGATCGACCCCTGCATGCCGGCCAGTCGCACATTGCCCTGTTCGATCGACAGGCGGATCGCGTCGATGTCAGCGTGTGCATCGTCCAGCAGTTGCTGGTACTGCTCGCTACCGATGCGGGCCGCCTGTTCCTTGAGTTGCAGATCGGTGATGCGCTGGCGCAGCGGATCGAGCGCACGCTCGAGTTCGAGTCGGCGCTCGTCGCTGGCGCGCAATTTCGCGGTCAGGTCGTCGTATTCACTGCGCCTGGCACCCAGCGCCTTCTCGCGTTCGAGCTTGACCGCCAGCGCACTCTGAAGCCCGGCCTGCGCCGCAACATCGCTCAGGCGATCGAACTCCTGGCTGGTACGTTGCTGCTCTTGGGCGATCGACAGTGACTGCTGATCCGCAGTGGCGATCGCCCTGGCCAGCTCGGACTGGCGCGCCCCCAGACTGCGCAGCGCGAACTCGGCCTCCTGCGCCTGGCGTTCGACGCTGCGCTGCTGCTCGCGGCTTTCTGCCAGGTTGCGTTCGGCCTGGATCACGCGGTCATCGAGCTGGGCGTGGCGTTCCTGGGTGTCGGCCAGCTGCATGTCGAGTTCTTCGAAGCGCGCGTCCGACATGACGCGGCGCTGCTGCAGATCTTCAAGCTGCAGGTCGAGTTCGGCCAGTTCAGCGCTGAGCTGGCTGCCGCGCACGCGCGTCTGCTCGGCCAGTTGGCGCTGTCGCAAGGCCTCCACCTGCAGGCTATGGGCCTGGGTCTGGAGCCCGGCGGCATCACGGCGCAACTGCACCAGGCTTTGCGTTGCCTCGGCCAGCGCCGACTCGGCGCGCGAAAGATGCTGCCGGCTCTGCTCGCAGATCAGCTGCTGCGCACGCAGCTGCTTTTCCAGATTCTCGATTTCCTGGGCCCTGGCCAGCAGGCCGGCCTGTTCGGAATCGGGGGCGTAAAAGTCGACGCTGTCGGCGCTGACTGCATGGCCCGAGGGCACATAAACCACGTCACCGACCTTCAGCTGTGCGCGCAAGGCCAGCGCAGCCTCGAGGTCGGGTGCGGTATAGCAGCCCTGCAACCAGCCGCGCAATACCGCCGCCAGACCGGCGTCATTGAGCTCCAGCAGATCGGAAAGCCGCGGCAACTCCGACGACTCTTGTGGTTTGGACGCCTGTGGCAGGCTGAAAAAAACCAGTTTGGCCGGCGGCGCTTCGTCGACGAAGGCACGCACCATGTCCAGCCGCGACACCTCCAGCGCACCCAGACGCTCGCGCAACGCCGCCTCGAGGGCGTTTTCCCAACCCTGGCGCACGTGGATCCGGGTCCACAAGCCCGCCAAGGTCTCCAGCCCGTGCTTCTTGAGCCAGGGCTGCAGTTTTCCGTCGGTCTTGACCCTTTCCTGCAGGGCCTTGAGGGCCTCCATGCGCGCCGACAACGCGGCCTGCTGGCTGGATTCGGTATTGACGGCCTGCTGGTGATCGCGCCTGGCCTGCTCCAGCGTCGGAAGCGCATCCTGCAGCTCATGCAGGCGCGCATCGGCAACCGACGCTGCCTCGCGGGCCTGCTCCCATTGGCCTTCCAGGCCTTGCAACTGCGCCTCGTCCGGCGCCTGCAGCGCGCGCTGGTCGGCCAGCAGCCGCTCGCGCCGGGTCTCGAGCTGGCGCGACTGCTCCTGCACGCTGCGTTGCTCGGCCGCCAGTACCTGGATCTGCTGCTGCACCTGCCCCACGCTGGCGCGTTGTTCATTGGCCTGGGCCTGCGCGACGCGCACCGACTCCTGCAACTGCGGCAACTGCTGCGCATGGTCCTCGACCTGCGCCGACAAGATGGCGCTCTGCTCCTGGCCTTGTTCGGCGGTCAGCGTCAGTTCGGCCGATTCGCGTTCAGCATCGCGTTTGCGGGTCGACCATTGGGTCGCCTGTTCCTTGAGGCTGGCCAGGCGTTGTTCGGCGCGTTGGCGGCCTTCGACTACAAAGCGGATTTCCGCTTCCAGCCGTCCGACCTCGGTACTGGCCTCGTATAACAGGCCCTGGGCCTGGTTGACCTGGTCACCCGCCGCGTAATGGGCCTGGCGCACGGTTTCCAGACCCGACTCGATCTGGCGCAGGTCTGCGACCTGGCTTTCCATTGCATTGACCGCACCCTGCACGTCCTGCGTTACCCGCGACTGGTCGGACCGGGCCTCGGCCAGCTTCAGGTACCACAACTGGTGCTGGCGCAGGCTCACGTCGGCCTGAAGGCTCTTGTAACGCTGCGCGACTTCGGCCTGCTTTTCCAGCTTGTCCAGGTTGTTGCCAAGCTCGCGCAGAATGTCTTCGACCCGGGTCAGGTTCTCGCGCGTGTCGCTCAGACGGTTTTCGGTCTCGCGCCGGCGTTCCTTGTATTTGGAAACACCTGCTGCTTCCTCGAGAAACAGGCGCAGTTCCTCCGGCTTGGATTCGATGATGCGGCTGATCGTGCCCTGGCCGATGATGGCGTAGGCGCGTGG
>Ga0073905_10000652_pt1 | contig 16739 bp, 12 predicted proteins | sample KloWWTupernatant_FD_65482 | JGI IMG/M metagenome (GOLD analysis project Ga0073905, IMG submission 65482) | Active sludge microbial communities from Klosterneuburg, Austria, studying microevolution and ecology of nitrifiers - Klosterneuburg... | ecosystem: Engineered > WWTP > Aerobic digester >... | reverse complement strand
CTTGCGATCGTTTTCCTTCAGGTGACGCTTGCGCAGACGAATGCTCTTCGGCGTGATCTCGACCAGTTCATCGTCGGCAATGAACTCGATCGCGGATTCCAGCGTTAGCGCGATCGGCGTGATCAGGCGGACTGCTTCGTCGGTGCCGGAGGCGCGCACGTTGGTGAGCTGCTTGCCCTTGATCGGGTTGACGACGAGGTCGTTGTCGCGGGTGTGGATGCCGATGATCATGCCTTCATACAGCGCCGTTCCCGGGCTGACGAACATACGGCCGCGGTCCTGCAGGTTCCACAGGGCGAAGGCCACGGCATCGCCGTCGTTCTGCGAAATCAGCACGCCGTTGCGGCGCTCGGCCATCTGGCCGGCCATTGGCCCGTAGTCGTCGAACACATGGCTGGCCAGGCCGGTGCCGCGCGTCATGGTGAGGAACTCGCCCTGGAATCCGATCAGGCCGCGCGCGGGGATGCGGTACTCGAGGCGGACGCGCCCCTTGCCGTCCGGCTGCATGTCCTGCAGTTCGCCGCGGCGACGGCCGAGCTCTTCCATGACGCTGCCCTGATGGTCTTCTTCGACGTCCGCCGTGAGCATTTCGAAAGGCTCACACTTCACGCCGTCAATTTCCTTGTACACCACGCGCGGGCGGCCGACGGCCAGCTCGTAGCCTTCACGGCGCATGCTCTCGAGCAGAATCGTCAGATGCAGCTCGCCCCGACCAGCGACTTCGAACACGTCCGAGTCCTCGGTGTAGGTCACGCGCAGGGCGACGTTCTTCAGCAGTTCCTTTTCCAGGCGCTCGCGGATCTGGCGGCTGGTGACGTACTTGCCCTCGCGGCCGGCCAGCGGCGAGGTGTTGACCATGAAGTTCATCGTCAACGTCGGCTCATCGATGGCGATCGGCTTCATGCCTTCGAGGCGATCGGGATCGCACAGCGTGACGCCGATGTTCACCTGCTGAATGCCTGCGATCAGCACGATGTCGCCTGCTTCGGCAAGTTCGGAAGGTGAGCGCTCGAGGCCCTTGAAGGTCAGGACCTGGCTGATTTTGCCCTTGCCGCGGTTTTCGTCGCCGTACATGACGACGACTTCCTGGTTCGGGCGCACGCTGCCGCGCTTGATGCGGCCAATGCCGAGCTGGCCCATGTAGGTCGAATAGTCGAGTGAGCAGACCTGGATCTGCAGAGGACCGTTGGCATCGACCTCGGGTTGCGGCACATGTTCGAGAATCGCCTCGAACAGCGGGTCCATATTGATGCGTTCATCATGCTCGTTGACCACGGCAAAGCCGTTCAGGCCCGAGGCGTAGATGATGGGGAAGTCGAGCTGCTCGTCGGTGGCGCCGAGCTTGTCAAACAGATCAAAGGTATGGTTGACCACCCAGTCTGCACGCGCGCCCGGACGGTCGATCTTGTTGATGACCACGATCGGCTTGAGCCCCATCGCGAGCGCCTTGCGGGTCACGAAGCGGGTCTGTGGCATCGGCCCCTCGACGGCGTCGACCAGCAGCAGCACGCTGTCGACCATCGACAGCACACGTTCCACCTCGCCGCCGAAATCGGCGTGGCCCGGGGTGTCGACAATGTTGATATGGGTGTCGCCGTACTGGATGGCACAGTTCTTGGAAAGAATCGTGATGCCACGTTCCTTCTCGATGTCCCCTGAGTCCATGACCCGTTCGGCGACTTGCTGGTTGTCGCGGAAGGTGCCGGACTGGCGCAGCAGTTGGTCGACGAGGGTGGTCTTGCCGTGGTCGACGTGGGCAATGATTGCGATGTTGCGGATGGCGCGGGACATGGAGGTGGGAAGTCTTTGAAAGGGCAGAGATTCTATCATGCGCTGTGGCGGTGCAGCATCAAAGTCAAGCCCTTTTGTGTCAGGTGCCCCCGGACGTCGTCGTGCCATCCCCGCCGGTTCGCCGCTTTACCTTGCTTCGAATGGCGGCTTCCATCGTGACCGACAAACCTGCTGGGCAGCGCACTGGTGCCGGGTTGCGGCTGCGGCGCTCGCTGCGGTGCGTTGTGCGATTGCCCTGTCCGGCGTTGTGGAGACCGCATGATAAAATTCGCGCCCTTTACTCAGCGGAGCCAGCGAATGCTTGCGATCATTGGCGGCAGCGGCCTTACCCAGCTTTCGAATCTGGCCATCGTGCGGCGCGAAGTCGTGCGCACCCCTTATGGCGAGCCTTCGGGTGCACTGATCTATGGCAGCCTGTGCGCAGAGCCGGTCGTGTTTCTCGCGCGCCATGGCCACGGGCACACCATTCCCCCTCACATGGTCAACTACCGCGCCAATATCTGGGCGCTGGAACAGGCGGGGGTCAAAGGTATCGTTTCGGTTGCGTCGGTGGGCAGCATTCGTGCCGATCTTGGGCCGGGCGCGCTGGTCGTGCCGGACCAGGTCATCGACTACACATGGGGGCGCAAGAGCACCTTCTTTGATGGGGGGGAGACGCGGGTGCGACATGTTGATTTCACTCACCCCTATGATGCGGCGCTGCGCCAGCGTCTGTTGGCTGCAACGACGCTGGCGGGCGAGCTTGCGGTGGACGGCGGCGTTTACGCCGCGACCCAGGGACCCAGGCTGGAAACCGCGGCGGAGATCAACCGCTTCGAGCGCGACGGTGCGGATGTGGTGGGCATGACCGGCATGCCGGAGGCGGTGCTGGCGCGCGAACTGGGGCTGCCCTATGCAGCGCTCAACGTGGTGGTGAACCATGCGGCGGGGCGCGCCGACAGCGCTTCGGGCATCGTCTTCGACGACATCGAGACGATGCTGCAGGCGGCGATGACGCGCGTGCGCGCCATTCTCGAGAAACTCTGCCAGGTTTGATGGAGCGCGTCTGAAGGGCTCATGGGCGCGACTGGCGACAGGCGCCATGGGGGCCGGGCGGCTAGATCTGCAGGCGTTCCAGCAGGTCGCGCTCGACGCGCAGCAGCAGTGCGTCCTGGGCCAGTACGGTGCCGGTGAGCAGGAAGGTGTCTTCGACGCGCTCGCCCAGGGTTGCGATCTTTGCCGTGTGCAGGCGGATACCGTGACTGGAAAGTACTTCGGCAATGTCAAACAGCAGGCCGGGGCGGTCGGCGGCGGTCAGCGACAGGATGTAGTGGCGTCCGGCCTCGTCGGCGCGAATGCTGACCTGGGGTGTGATCGGAAAGTGTTTGACCTGGCGCGACATGCGACCGCGCGATGGGCGGTGGATGGCGTCGGGGTGAGCGAGATAGGCGGTGAGCTCGTGTTCAATGAGCGTGATCACGTCGCGGTAGCTTGCTTCGCCGCCGGGATCCTGCAGCATGAAGCTGTCAAGCGCATGGCCGTGACGGGTGGTGTGCACTTTGGCATCGAGGATGGTGAAACCGAGACGACCGAAGAATCCGGTCAGACGCACGAACAGCTCCTTCTGGTCGGGTGTGAATACCATCACCTGAACGCCGTCCTCTTCCTCGGCTACCCTCGCTTTGACGACGGCCTCGGCGGTGTCGGGGCGGAAATACAGCACCCGTGTGTGCCAGGCGATTTCCTCGGCCGAATGACGCATGAAATAGACCGCATCGAGTTCCGACCAGAGCCGCTCTTCAACCCCGGGGCGCAGGCCGTGGAAGCGCAGCAGGCGGCGTGCATCTTCCAGGCGGTCGTCAAGACCCAGTGCCTGTTGGGGGGTTGCGCCGCGCAGCAGGCGCTGGGCGGCGAAAAAAAGATCTTCAAGCAGCTTGCCTTTCCAGCCGTTCCAGACTTTCGGGCTGGTGCCGCGGATGTCGGCGTGCGTCAGCAGGTAGAGCGCGGTAAGGCGACGCTCATTGCCGACGATGGCGGCAAAGCGCTGGACCACTTCGGGGTCGGACGTATCTTCCTTCTGGGCGAAGCGCGACAGGGTCAGGTGCTGCTCGACCAGCCACACGACGAGGCCGGTATCCTCTTCGCTGAGGCCGTGAAAGACGCAGAAGTCGCGGGCGTCGGCCATGCCCAGTTTGGAGTGATCCCCCCCGCGACCCTTGGCAATGTCGTGGAACAGCGCCGCCACATAAAGCAGCCAGTTGCGCTCGAAGCCCATGATGAGGCGAGTCATCAGGGGGTACTCGTGCGCATGCTGACCCATCGTGAAGCGACGCATGTTGCGCAGCACCATCAGGATGTGCTGGTCGACCGTGTATACGTGAAAAAGATCGTGCTGCATCTGGCCGATGATGCGCCGCCAGGGCGGCAGGTAGCGCGACAGGATGCCGTACTCGTTCATGCGCCGGAAGGCGTGCACGATGCCGCGCCTTTGCTGCAGGATCTGCAGGAACAGCGCGCGGTGCGCAGGGTCGGCTCGAAAGGCAGCGTTGATGCGGTTGCGGTTGATCCACAGCGAGCGCAGTGTGCGCGCAGTCATGCCCTTCAGTTCAGAGCGCTGCTGCAGCAGCAGGAAGCACTCGAGCAGGGCAGACGGGTGGCGGACGAACACATCGTCGTGGCGCAGGTCGAGCAGCTCGCGCACGACCTGGAAGCGCGGATTGATGACGATCGCCGCACCGCGATCGGGGAAGATCACCGTGCCGTAGTTCTGCAGCAGGACGGTATTGAGCTGCGTCACCATCTTGGCGTTGACGTAGTAGCGCTGCATCAGCGCTTCGGAGGCTCGCCGGTTGGCTGTGGCATGGATGCCCATGATGCGGGCCAGCTTCTCCTGGTGATCGAACAGCACGCGGTCCTCCGCACGCCCGGTCAGGTAGTGCAGGCGAATGCGCAGGTGCTGCAGGAAACGCTCGACGCTGCGTAGTTCGCTGGCTTCACCGCCGGTAATCAGGCGACGGCGAGCCAGGTCGCGCCAGCTGTGGCCCAGTCCCGCCGCACGCGCGATCCAGCCGAGCATCTGCAGGTCGCGCAGGCCGCCCGGGCTTTCCTTGCAGTTCGGCTCGAGCGCATACGGGGTGTCGTCAAAGCGCGCGTAGCGTTGTTGCTGTTCGAGTTGTTTGGCCTTGTAGAAGGCGCGCACGTCCAGCGCGGCGTGATAGCGCTGGTTCAGCTCGGCGAAAAGCGCCTTGTCACCCGTGAGAAAACGCGCCTCAAGCAGGGTCGTCTGCACGGTGATGTCGTCGTCGGCCGCTTCGAGGCACTCGTCCACCGTGCGCACTGCATGTCCGATCTCGAGTCCGATGTCCCACAGCGCGCTGACCATTGCCGACAGGCGGTCGTGCGTTGCGGCGTCGGCTGTGTCGGGCAGCAGTACCAGCAGGTCGACATCCGAGGCGGGAAACAACTCGCCGCGACCGTAGCCGCCTACCGCTACCAGCGTTGCCTGGGGCGGCATTCGACAGGCCTGCCAAATGCCGATGAGTTCGCGGTCGACGAGTTTGGCGCGGCCATGGAGCAGCGCCGAAGTGCGCGGATGGGCTTCGTACGCTGAACGCAAGGCTGCCGCGCCGTCGCTGAGTCGTCGCCTCGCGTCTGCGATCAGGGGTTGCAGGCTGGAGCACAGACTGTCGTTCATGGGCAGGCCCAAAGGTGGGAAGACAGGCGGGCGGGGCCCCGGATCGAGGCCGGCGCCGTCAGGCTGATCGCGCGGCAGCCAGTGCGGGGGCGGGGCGGCTGTTGGCCGAGACGGTTAGCACTTCGACGCCGGTCGGCGTGACGACGATCGTGTGCTCCCACTGCGCTGACAGGCTGCGGTCCTTGGTGACGATGGTCCAGCCGTCGGGCAACTCCGAGATGGCGGCCTTGCCGGCATTGATCATCGGTTCGATGGTGAAGATCATGCCGGGTTCCAGTCGGGGCCCGCTGCCGGCCGTGCCATAGTGCAGCACCTGGGGCTCTTCGTGAAACTTGCGTCCGATGCCGTGACCGCAGAACTCCTTCACCACCGAAAATCCGTTACCTTCGGCATGCTTCTGGATCACCGCCCCAATGTCCCCAAGGTGCCCCCCGGGCCTGACCGCGGAAATTCCGAGCCACATGCACTCGAAGGTGATCTGCGTCAGTCGTCGCGCGGCGATGCTGGCGGCTGCTTCGCCGCCAACCAGGAACATGCGGCTGGTGTCGCCATGAAAGCCATCCTTGATGACAGTGATGTCGAGGTTGACGATGTCGCCTTTCTTCAGCGCCTTGTCGCCAGGTACGCCATGGCAGACCTGGTGATTGACCGAGGTGCAGATCGACTTGGGATAGGGTGTGTAGCCAGGCGGTGCGTAATTGAGCGGGGCGGGAACCGTACCCTGTTCATTGACCATGTAGTCGTGACAAAGACGGTCGAGTTCTCCGGTCGTGACGCCGGGTTTGACGAAAGGCTCGATGTAGTCGAGAACCTCGGCGGCGAGGCGGCAGGCCACGCGCATTTTGTCGATTTCTTCCGCGGTCTTGAGAACGATGCTCATCTTGGTATCTGTCTGCTTGGGGCTGGAAAGACGCCAAAGGTATCGCATGCGGGCGGGTGCGGGCAAACATGACGCGCTCGCCCGCTTGAGCCGCGCCAGCGGCGCATGCTAAGATCGCGGGCTTGTCTGCAGTGGCAGGCAAAATCCACACGTCCTGTGGCATGGGGTCCGCGACACACGGCAGCGCGTGTTGCGGCAAGGCGCAAAGGGTGCAATGTGTGCTTCAGAGCACATTGCGCGGCGGAGCACCCCGCGGGGCGGAGGTTAAACCCTTTGATCAGTTTGGAGTAACACATGTCAGTCACAATGCGTCAGATGCTCGAAGCGGGCGTCCACTTTGGCCACCAGACCCGCTTCTGGAACCCGCGCATGGCCCCGTACATTTTCGGTCAGCGCAACAAGATCCACATCGTCAACCTCGAGAAGACGATGGTGAAGTACAACGAAGCGATGGACTTTGTCCGCAAGCTGTCCGCCAATCGCGGCAACATCATGTTCGTCAGCACCAAGCGCCAGGCGCGCGAGATCATCTCCGAAGAGGCGCGTCGTGCCGGCATGCCCTTCGTCGACGAGCGCTGGCTCGGTGGCATGCTGACCAACTTCAAGACCGTCAGGCAGTCGATCAAGCGCCTGAAGGAAGTCGAGGCGATGATGGAAGACGGCTCGATCGATCGTCTGTCCAAGCGCGAGGGACTGACCGTTCGTCGCGAACTCGAAAAGCTGCAGAAGTCGATCGGCGGCATCAAGGAAATGGGCGGCTTGCCCGATGCCATGTTCGTGATTGACGTCGGCTATCACAAGATCGCCATCACCGAAGCGCTGAAACTGGGTATTCCGGTTGTGGCCGTGGTCGATACCAACCACTCTCCCGAAGGCGTGGATTACGTCATTCCGGGTAACGACGACTCCTCGCGCGCCATCCGCCTTTACGCCCGTGGCGTGGCCGATGCCGTGTTGCAGGGCCGCAGCCAGGTGCTGCAGGAAATCGTCGATGCCGGCGGTGACGAGTTCGTCGAAGTCGAGGAAGAAGGTTCGCAAGAGCAGGCCTGACCTGCCACTTGCAGGGGCCTCGAGGGGCCCCTTTTTGTAATCTGGAATACCTGCCGCAGCGGGCCTTGGTCCGCTGCGCGCAAACGCTGAAATTCGAGGAGTTAGCATGGCGGAAATCACCGCAAGCATGGTCAAGGAACTGCGCGAGAAGACCGACGCGCCGATGATGGAGTGCAAGAAGGCGCTGACCGAAGCCGCTGGCGATATGGCCAAGGCCGAAGAGATCCTGCGCGTGAAGCTGGGCAACAAGGCTTCCAAGGCTGCAGCCCGGGTTACCGCAGAAGGCATCGTCGGTATCGATATTTCGGCTGACGGCAAGCTGGGCTCGATCATCGAAGTGAACTGCGAAACCGATTTCGTGGCCAAGAACGAGGACTTCCTCGCGCTGGTGCAGAAGTGTGGCGAGCTGGTTTCGGGCAAGAACCCTGCCGATGTGGCCGCGCTGTCGGCGCTGCCGATGGGTGAAGGCACCGTTGAATCGACGCGTGCAGCACTGGTGGGCAAAATCGGCGAAAACATGTCGATTCGCCGCTTCAACCGTGTCGAAGCCAAAGGCCAGTTGTTCAGCTATATCCACGGTGGCGCCAAGATTGGTGTGCTGCTGGACCTGGTGGGTGGCGACGAGCAGTTGGGCAAGGACATCGCGATGCACATCGCGGCCTCCAAGCCGAAGGCGCTGGATTCGTCGGGCGTGTCGCAGGATCTGATCGATGCCGAGCGTCGGATTGCGGTTGAGAAGGCTCGTGCCGACAACAAGCCTGAAGCAATGCTGGAGAAGATCGCAGACGGCACCGTGCAGAAGTTCCTGAAGGAAGTCACCTTGCTGGCTCAGGTCTTCGTCAAGGCCGAAGACGGCAAGCAGACCATTGAGCAGTTGCTGAAGGCGCGTGGCGCTTCGGTTGCAGGTTTCACGCTGTACCTCGTCGGCGAAGGCATCGAGAAGAAAGTGACCGACTTTGCTGCGGAAGTGGCCGAGCAGGCCGCTGCTGCTGCCGCGAAGAAGTAAGGAGCCGTACATGTCCGCCGCCTACAAACGCATCCTGCTGAAACTCTCGGGCGAAGCCCTGATGGGTGACGACGCCTACGGAATCAACGAGGACGTCGTGGCCCGCATCGTCTCCGAAATCGCCGAAGTCACCCGTCTCGGCGTGCAGGTGGGGGTGGTGATCGGCGGCGGCAACATCTTTCGTGGCATGAAGGGTGCGGCTTCCGGCATGGACCGCACCACCGCCGACTACATGGGCATGCTGGCCACGGTGATGAACGCAATGGCGCTCGCCGATGCGATGCGCCGCATGGATGTCGAGGCGCGGGTGCAGTCGGCGCTGCGCATTGACCAGGTCGTCGAACCTTATATTCGTGGCCGCGCGATCCGCCATCTCGAGGAAGGTCGCGTGGTGATCTTCGCTGCGGGCACCGGCAATCCCTTCTTCACCACCGATACCGCAGCAGCCCTGCGCGGGGCAGAGATCGGTGCGCAGATCGTGCTCAAGGCTACCAAGGTGGATGGGGTGTATACCGCGGACCCGAAGAAGGATCCGGATGCCCAGCGCTACCATCGCATCAGCTTTGACGAAGCGATCGGCCGCAACCTGGCGGTGCTCGACTCGACCGCGTTTGCGCTGTGCCGCGACCAGAAACTGCCGATCAACGTGTTCTCGATCTTCAAGCCGGGCGCGCTCAAGCGTGTCGTAATGGGTGAAGATGAGGGTACGCTGGTTCATTCCTGACGCTCTGGAGAGTGCGCTTATGATTTCCGAACTGAAAAAGAACGCCGATCAGAAGATGCAAAAGTCGGTGGAGTCTCTCAAGACCGATCTTGCCAAGATTCGTACCGGTCGTGCTCACACCGGCCTGCTCGATCATGTCATGGTCGATTACTACGGCTCGATGGTGCCCGTGAACCAGGTTGCCAACATCACCCTGATCGACGCCCGAACGATTGGCGTGCAGACTTGGGAAAAACCGATGCTGGGCAAAGTTGAAAGGGCCATCCGCGACAGCGACCTTGGACTGAATCCGGCCAACATGGGCGAGTTGTTGCGCGTGCCCATGCCGGCACTGACCGAAGAACGGCGTCGCGACCTCACCAAGGTTGTGCGCAATGAGGGCGAGTCGGCCAAAATCGCGATCCGAAATTTGCGCCGCGATGCCAACCAGCATCTCAAGGATGCAGTCAAGGACAAGGAAATCTCCGAGGACGACGAGCGTCGCACCGAAGATGAAGTCCAGAAGCTGACCGACAAGTACGTCGCCGAGATTGACAAGATGCTGGCGGCGAAAGAGCAGGAATTGATGCAGATCTGATCCGTCGGATCGGCTGTTTCCTCACCAGCAGAACTGGAGGCGGGTCATGACAGGTAGAGAGTTCACGAGTTCCACCCGTGACATTCCCGAGGTATCCGCAGTTCCGCGACACATCGCAATCATCATGGACGGTAATGGGCGGTGGGCGCGCAAGCGCTTCATGCCGCGCGTTGCTGGTCATGCGCGCGGGCTTGAGGCCGTTCGTGCCGTGGTCAAGGCCTGCGTAGAGCGCGGAGTGGAATACCTGACGTTGTTCGCCTTCAGCTCAGAGAACTGGCGTCGGCCAGCGGATGAAGTGTCCTTCCTGATGCAGCTGTTCATGAAGGCCTTGCACAAGGAGGTCGCTCGCCTCCACCACAATGAGATCCGCTTGCGTGTCATTGGTGACATGTCCCGCTTCGATCCGGAACTTGTGCGCATCATCCGCGAGTCGGAAGAAAAGACGGCGGGCAATCGCAAGCTCGAGCTTTGCATCGCGGCCAACTATGGTGGGCGCTGGGACATCGCCAACGCAGTGTCCGAACTGATGCACGCACACCCTGAGCGACGCGACGGTTTCAGCGAAGAAGAAATTTCCGGCAGGTTGTCGATGAGCTTTGCGCCTGAGCCCGATCTTTTCGTTCGTACAGGCGGCGAAAAGCGCATCAGCAATTTCCTGCTGTGGCAACTCGCCTACACCGAGTTGTACTTTACCGACGCCTTGTGGCCCGACTTCAATGCTGCCGCGCTCGACGAGGCCATTGCCTCCTATGGCTGCCGCGAACGGCGTTTCGGCCGTACCAGCGAGCAACTGGGCGGGCGCGGAACCCAAGGTGCCGCAGGCCAGCATGCTTAAGGCTCGCGTACTGACGGCGATTGCGCTGCTGTGCGGTCTGCTTGTTGGCGTATTTTTGCTACCCGCCTGGGCGTGGCTGCTGGTGTGCGCACTCGTCTGCGGCGCAGCCGCCTGGGAGTGGGGAGCGCTGGCCGGGTTTGCCCGGCCCTTGCGCCTATCCACCGCGGCTTCGCTTGGCGGCGCCTGCCTGCTGCTCGGCTTAGTGACCGGCTTCGGCTCACCGGGCGCAGCGGGCGGGCTACTGCTTGTTCCGCTGTACAGTCTCAGTGCGTTGTTCTGGTTACTCGTTGCACCCGCCTGGCTGGCGAAGAAGTGGTCACTGACCAACCCCATGCTGGCCTCCGTGGTGGGTTTTGTGGTGCTGGTGCCGACTGCGCTGGCCCTGGTCCACCTGCGTGCCGTCAGTCCCTGGCTCATGCTGGCGGTCATGGCGGTGGTGTGGGTCGCCGACATCGCTGCGTATTTCTCCGGCCGCAGCTTCGGGCGTCACAAGCTCGCGCCCTCGATCAGCCCGGGGAAAACCTGGGAAGGGGCGATTGGCGCCGGGCTCGCTGTGCTGTTGTTCGGCTTTGGCATGCTCGCCTGGCAGGGAGCGAGCCAGCCGGGCGGGGCGCTGGCGATTGCAGCCGTGCTCGTGATGTGGACCGCGCTCAGCATCGTGGGCGATCTTTATGAATCCTTGCTGAAGCGGCAAGCGGGCATGAAGGATAGCGGCAGCATTCTGCCCGGCCACGGCGGCATTCTCGATCGCATCGACAGCCTGACGTCCACGCTGCCCATGGTCGCGCTCGGTATCGTGCTGCTGGCACGTTGAGTCGGCACATTCCGCTGAATTCCCGAACTGGTCTTACCCAATAAATGCCCCAACACGCTATCCAGCGCATCACCATCCTGGGGGCGACCGGTTCGATCGGTCAGAGCACGCTTGACGTGGTCGGCCGTCATCCGGATCGCTTTTCCGTCTTCGCCCTCACGGCGCAGCGTCAGGACGAAAAACTGCTCGAACAAGTGCTGCGCTTTGCACCGCGCTTTGCCGTCATGGTCGATGCGGAAGCCGCGAGCCGACTGCAGGCAGCGCTGCGCGCAGCGGGCAGTCGTACCGAAGTCCTCGCCGGCAGCGCCGCGCTTGAGGAGGTTGCCGCTGCTGCGGACGTCGACATGGTGATGGCGGCCATCGTTGGTGCGGCAGGACTGCCTCCGACGCTCGCCGCTGCGCGGGCGGGCAAGAAGATCCTGCTCGCCAACAAGGAAGCACTGGTGCTGTCCGGGCAGCTGTTCATGGACGCCGTGGCCGAAAGTGGCTCGGTGCTGTTGCCGATCGACAGCGAACACAATGCGGTCTTCCAGGCCTTGCCCGCAGGCTATGGCCGACAGCCCGGCGCAGCGGGTGTGCGCAAGGTCCTGCTCACCGCGTCGGGGGGGCCATTCCGCGCCAGCCCGATCGAGGCGTTGCGCGCGGTGACGCCCGAGCAGGCTTGCGCCCATCCCAACTGGGTGATGGGCCGAAAGATCTCGGTCGACTCCGCGACGATGATGAACAAGGGACTGGAGGTGATCGAGGCGCACTGGCTCTTTGGTGCGCCGGCGGATCTCATCGAAGTGGTGGTGCACCGCCAGAGCGTGATCCACTCGATGGTGGAGTACGTTGATGGTTCAGTCATCGCGCAGCTGGGCAATCCCGACATGCGTACCCCGATCGCCCATGCCATGGCATGGCCCGAGCGCATCGACGCGGGCGTGCGTGCGCTTGACCTGTTCGAAATTGCACGGCTTGATTTCGAACGCCCGGACCTACAGCGCTTTCCCTGTCTCGCGCTGGCGTTTGAAGCGCTGCGCACCGGCGGTGCGGCGCCGGCTACGCTTAATGCCGCAAATGAAGAGGCGGTCGAAGCCTTTCTTGCTCGACGTATCGGCTTTACCGATATCGCTCGCGTCATCGAACCCTGCCTGGAACGCTGTGCCGGCTTTGCGGTCGATTCACTGGACGCGGTGTTCGCCGCCGACGCGCAGGCCCGCGACTGGGCGCGCGCCGAGATCCAGACACTTTCGGCTGGCTGATGAATCTACTCAACTATCTCATTCCGTTCGCCCTCGCGCTGGGGCTGCTGATCCTGGTCCACGAGCTGGGCCACTATTCGGTGGCGCGCTGGTGCGGGGTCAAGGTGCTGCGCTTCTCAATCGGTTTCGGCAAGCCGCTGCTGGTGCGCAAGGCCGGGCCGGACGGCACCGAGTGGGCGCTGAGTGCGTTTCCGCTGGGTGGTTACGTCAAGATGCTCGATGAGCGGGAGGCGCCGGTCGAGGCGACCGAACTGCATCGTGCCTTCAATCGCCAGAGCGTGTATCGGCGGTTTGCCATCGTCGCCGCAGGTCCGATCGCGAATTTCCTGCTCGCGATCGTCCTGTACTGGGGGCTGTTCGTGGCCGGAACTGACGAGCTTCGCCCGCGTCTGGCCTTGTCCGATACGCCAGCCATTGCTCAGGCGGCGGGGGTGCGTGACGGTGACCTGGTGCTCGCCGTCGATGACGAAGCGGTCCGCTCCTGGCAGGACCTGCGCTGGGTGCTGCTGCGCCATGCGCTTGATGACCGCGAAGTGGTGCTGCAGGTGCGTACGCTGGAGGAGGTCGAGGCGTTTCGCCGGCTTGATCTCGCCGGCGTGCAGATCGATGACGGCAACAAGGATCTGATCCTGCGCATTGGCCTGAAGCCCTGGCGTCCGCTGATTCCGGCACTGATCGGACGAATTGCGGACGGCAGCGCGGCTGCACGTGCAGGCTTGCGAAGTGGCGACGAAGTGCTTGCCATCGAGGGCCAGGCGATTGCGGGCTGGGGCGAACTCGTGGCGCAGGTGCGTGATGCCGCGGGGCGTAGCCTGCGCTTTGAGGTGCTGCGTGAGGGGCAGCGTCTCAGTGTGGACGTGACGCCTGACGAGATCAACGAAAACGGCGAGCGCTTCGGTCGCATCGGTGTGGCCGTTGCCGAACCGTTGCAGGGCGGCCTGTCGATGTTCGCCGAGGTGCGCTACGGCGTGGGCGAGGGGCTGGTGAAGGCGGTGCGTCAGACCTGGGAAACCAGCGTGTTGAGTCTGCAGATGATCGGCCGGATGATCACCGGCGAGGTGTCGTGGAAGAACATCTCGGGGCCGGTCACAATCGCGGACTATGCCGGCCAGACCGCACAGCTCGGACTCAGCCACTATCTCAAGTTCGTTGCCCTTATCAGCATCAGTCTGGGGGTGCTCAACCTGCTGCCCATCCCGGTGCTTGATGGTGGACACTTGTTGTACTATACGGTCGAAATCATCAAGGGCGGTCCGATTCCGGAGCGCATCATGGAGATCGGTCAGCAGATCGGTCTGACTCTCCTGATAATGCTCATGGCCTTCGCCTTCTACAACGACATCAATCGTCTCATTTCCGGCTGAACACCTGCATGAATCGCAAGCTCCTGCCCGGGCTCATCCTGGCCCTATTTGCCGCTGCGCCGGCGTTCGCGTTTGACCCGTTCTTGGTCAAGGATATTCGAGTCGAGGGCATCCAGCGCACGGAGGCGGGGACGGTCTTCAATTACCTGCCCGTGCGTGTAGGCGAGCGTTTCGACGAAACCCAGGCCGCCGATGCCATCCGGGGTTTGTTTGCGACCGGGTTTTTCAGTGACGTCCGTATCGAAACCGAAGGCGAGGTGATCGTCGTCGTGGTCGATGAGCGCCCTGCGATCGCGCAGATCGACTTCGTTGGTGTCAAGGAGTTCGACAAGGATGCGCTGAAGAAGGGTCTGCGCGAGGTCGGTCTGGCCGAGTCGCGCATCTTCGATCGCTCTTTGCTGGAGCGCGCCGAGCAGGAACTGAAACGCCAGTATCTGTCGCGGGGCAAGTACTCGGCGCAGGTTACGACCACAGTCACGCCGCTCGAGCGCAATCGTGTCGGCATCAATTTCAGCGTGGTAGAGGGTGAAGTCGCCAAGATTCATCAGATCAGCATCATCGGCACCAAGGCCTTCGACGAAGATGACCTGATCGACCAGATGCAGCTCACCACTCCGGGCTGGCTGACCTGGTACACCAAGAACGATCAGTACTCGCGCCAGAAGCTTTCGGCAGACCTTGAGACCTTGCGTTCCTTTTACCTGAACCAGGGCTATCTCGATTTCAATATCGACTCGACCCAGGTTTCGATCACGCCGGACAAGCAGGACATCTACATCACGGTGAATATCACTGAGGGTGAGCAATACACGGTGACCGGCGTGCGCTACACCGGCGATCTCATCATTGCCGAATCCGAGTACCTTGCGCTGACCACGCTGAGGCCCGGCGACATCTTCTCGCGCGAAAGACTCACTGAAACCACCAAGGCTGTGACCGACCGTCTCGGCAACGAAGGTTATGCCTTTGCCAACGTCAACGCCGCTCCCGAGGTTGACAAGGCGAAACGCGAGGTGGCATTCACCGTCTTCGTCGATCCGGGGCGTCGCGTCTATGTCCGCCGCATCAACGTCGGTGGCAACACCAAGACGCGCGACGAAGTGGTCCGTCGCGAGATGCGACAGCTCGAAGGCGGTTGGTACGACGCCGCCGCCATCAATCGCTCCAAGACCCGCATCGACCGCCTCGGCTTCTTCGACGAGGTCAATGTCGAGACGCCCGCCGTGCCCGGCACCACCGATCAGGTTGACGCGAACTTCACCGTCAAGGAGCGCCCGACCGGCAACCTGATGCTGGGTGCCGGCTTCTCGAGTTCCGAGAGCATCGTGCTGTCGGCTTCGATCGCGCAGCAGAACCTGTTCGGCAGCGGCAATTCACTGAGCCTGGGCCTGAACACCAGCAAATCCAGCCGAACCCTGGCCTTGTCATTCACCAACCCGTATTACACGGTCGATGGTGTCAGCCTGGGCTGGGACCTGTACCACCGCACCTACGACCCAACCGACCTCAGCACGGTTTCGCCCTACAAGACGGTATCGACCGGAGCCGGGTTGCGTCTGGGCTGGCCGATCGCAGAGGACGACCAGATCAACTTCGGCCTCACCGCAGATCACACCGCCATCACGACCTATGCGGAAAGTCCCCGGCTCTACCAGGACTTTTGTAAGGAAAATGGTTGCAGTGGCGCTCAGGCGGCCGACGGTATCGGCGAGGTCAGCGTCAGCAGCCTGCTGGCCACCGTGGGCTGGTCGCGCGACAGTCGCGACAGCTTCATCTACCCGCGCAAGGGCGTCTATCAGCGGGTGTATGGCGAAGTGACCGTGCCGGTGGGCGACCTGCGCTACGCCAAGCTGGGATATCAGTATCAACACTGGTTCCCGGTCGGCCGCGACTATGCGCTGATGCTGAACGCCGATCTCGGCTATGCCAAGGGCTTCAGCGGCAAGGAAGTGCCGTTCTACAAGAACTACTATGTGGGCGGCATCGGCTCGGTGCGAGGCTTTGACCAGGGAACGTTGGGGCCAAAATTCACCGATAACGATGGTGACATCACGTCGACCGGCGGTACGCGCAAGCTGGTGACCAACGCTGAGTTCTTTTTCCCGATGCCGGGTTCGGGCACGGATCGTTCCTTCCGCATCTCTGCCTTCTTCGACGCAGGTTACGTGTGGGGTAAAGACCCTACTACCGGAGATGAGGAGAAGATCCAGTTCGGCGATCTGCGCTACAGTACCGGCCTTGCGTTTGCCTGGAGCTCGCCGATCGGGCCGCTGAAGTTCAGCTTCGGACACCCGCTCAAGAAGCAGGAAGACGACGAAATCCAGCGGTTCCAGTTCCAGCTCGGCAGCGTGTTCTGATCGCTGCCCACTACAAGATTTGTCCGGAGGCATAAGTGAAAGTTCGTACCCTCACCCTGGTAGCGGCAGCCTTGATTGGTGTATCCCAGGCGGCTGTCGCCGAGACCCGAATCGGCTTCGTCAACTCCGACCGCGTGATGCGCGAGGCGGCTCCTGCGGTGCGTGCGCAACAGCGCCTCGAGAAGGAGTTCGAAAAACGCGATCAGGAACTCCAGCGCATGGCAAAGGACATCAAGGCCATGCAGGAAGGTCTTGAGCGCGACGGCGTGACCATGGCCGACGCCGATCGGCGCAACAAGGAGCGTGCGGCCAACGACCTCAATCGCGACTTTCAGCGCAAGCAGCGCGAATTTCGCGAAGACCTGAACCAGCGCCGCAATGAGGAGCTGGCTTCGGTGCTCGACAAGGCGAACCGTTCGGTCAA
>Ga0073905_10000651_pt1 | contig 16758 bp, 13 predicted proteins | sample KloWWTupernatant_FD_65482 | JGI IMG/M metagenome (GOLD analysis project Ga0073905, IMG submission 65482) | Active sludge microbial communities from Klosterneuburg, Austria, studying microevolution and ecology of nitrifiers - Klosterneuburg... | ecosystem: Engineered > WWTP > Aerobic digester >... | reverse complement strand
TCCTCAGAGCCGATGTCGTTGATGGCGATCTGAGGGGCGGTCTTCTCGACCGTGCTGGCAGTCATGTAGTAGGAACTCCGATGTGGACAGATGGAATCGATGGGATCGTACGGGCACACGGATGACCGGAAATGGTCACACGGGTGCTGGGGCAGCCTACTCGGCGGGGAAGGTCCACGGCAAAACGCCTCCGAGCGTGGGACGGCGATGAGCGGCGAGGCACTGCGCGCGCCCCTCGGGGGTGACGAGACGCGGGCGGCGAACCGCTCGTGGTGGGACGGTGAGTCGCAGGACTACTACGCCGAGCACGGTTCCTTCCTCGGCGATGCCGACTTCGTCTGGGGACCCGAGGGCTGGACCGAGGACCAGCTCGACCTGGTGCAGGTGCGCGACGGGATGACGGTGCTCGAGATCGGAGCGGGCGCCGCCCAGTGCTCGCGCTGGCTCGCGCGCACGCACGACGTGCGGGTCGTCGCGAGCGACCTGTCGATGGGCATGCTGCGCACCGCCCAGCGGATCGATGGTGAGCCGAGCGCGGATGCCGGCCACCCGGCATCCGACTCGTCCCACCGCCCGCTCCCCCTCCTCCAGTGCGACGGATTGGCGATCCCGCTGGCCGATGCCTGCGTCGACCGGGTCTTCACGTCGTACGGGGTCATCCCGTTCGTGGCGGACAGCGGCGCCGTCATGCGCGAGGCCGCCAGGGTGCTGCGCCCCGGGGGTCGGTTCGTGTTCTCGACGTCGCACCCGGTGCGCTGGGCCTTCCCCGACGACCCCGGCCCTGCCGGGCTGACGGCGATGACGTCGTACTTCGACCGAACGCCTTACGTCGAGCGCGAGGCAGGCATGGTGACCTACGCCGAGCACCACCGCACCCTGGGCGACCTCGTGCGTCAGGTGGTGGCCGCGGGGCTGGTGCTCACCGACGTCGTTGAGCCCGAGTGGCCCGAGCACAACACCTCGGTGTGGGGCGGCTGGTCACCGCTGCGCGGGGCCCTGCTGCCCGGGACGCTCATCATTGTAACCGACCGCCCGGCATGACCCTCGTCGACTGGCCCCGTGCTAGCGGCGGAGCACGCCCGGCTGCGACGTCGAACGTCTGTCGAAAGTCGTCTGCGCCGATCCCCCGACGGCACGATGCGCGGTCCTAACGTCGCGAGCGACGCCGACGGTCACCACGCCTGCTCAGAGGAGACTTGATTCTCGTGCCAACCTGTCTAGACATTCCGCATTCCGCGTCACTGCTGACATCCCGAACTCCCCGCCCGACTCACCCGGGCCTGAACTTCCTGGACGGTCGTCCTCGGGCTCGACACCTCGCTCGGCCGGCGCACTTCGAACTCAGGCTCACGAGCTCGGACATCGGTCTTGCCGAGTGGGCCGTCATCCTCGGTCGGCTCACCGAGTCCGCAGGCGAAGCACACGTGTGGCATCGCCCCCGGGGACTTTCTTGTGGGGATGCCGGGATCGCCTGCGGCATCGTCGTGCCAGTGCTCCGAATGCAGTCCGAGGGCGAGACCTTCGAGAGCATCGCCCAGCCGATCACCGCCGAGGAGCCGTAGCCGGAGCCGGCCGGCAGTTGACCTCTGGGCTGACGGCGAGCGGCCAACCGTCGATGATGCAAGGCCAGCCACGTCTCATACCCACGACGCGCCGGGGTGCGGGGACAACGTCAGTGCGGCGGGTCGCTACCGTGTGTTCGTGACCGACCACCTGCGTCGCGCGGCGCGGCGCGCAGCCCCTTTCATCCGACGCCGGGGACCGGAGCTGGTGGCATCGTTGGTCGTGCTCGTCTCTGCGGGCGTCATGGCCGCCTTGTCCGCCCGGCTGTGGTGGTTCGCAGACGACTGGGACTACCTGCTGTTCCGTGGCACCGTCCCCGATCTCGACCGCGGCGTCCTCGCGCCGCACGGCGACCACTGGTCGTCCAGCGTCGTACTAGTCAACCGTGCACTCGTGGCGGCCTTTGGACTCGAAAGCTACGTGCCGTGGGGCCTGATCCCGATCGTCATGCACGTCGCGATCATGGGCCTGACCTGGTCGCTACTGACCCGGTGCGGTGCCGGTCGGTGGACGGCCACCACCCTAGTCGTGCTCGTGACCACGGCGGGCGGGGCTGCGGAGGCGTTCCTCTGGGACGCGACGATGAACCTACTGGGGTCCCTTCTACTCGGACTCATAATGGTCCACCTCGTCATCAGACGCCCCGAAGGACTTCGCCTGGGACTGGCTTGGGCTGCAGGCGTCGGCGCCCTGTCATTCTCTGGAGCGGGCATACCGGCGGTCGCCTTCGCGACGATCACCGCACTGGCCCTACACGGCTGGCGCTCGGGCCTGAGCGTCGGAGGGGTCCCGGCCGGCGCATTCGTATTCTGGTTCATCGAGCACGGCCGCAGCGGGAGCCAGTCGACCCTGAGCCCGGTGGCCCGGTACCTCGACGTCCCCTCCTATGTCGCCACCGGCCTGACGGACATCGTCGATTCCCTAACTCTCGTCCCAGGAGACGGCGCCGTCCTAATCCTGCTGGTCGTGGCTGCCGCCGTCGCCCGTAGGGTCCCGACGCCGCTGCTCGCAGTCGCGGTCGGGGGCGGCGCCGCCGCCCTGCTCCACCTCACTCTGGTCGGAGCCACGCGCATCGACTTCGGCGTCGAACAGGCGTCCGCGGGTCGCTATCTCTACTTCATCGCGGTGCTCCTCACACCCGCGATGGCAATCGCGCTCGACGCCGTGCTGCGGCGTGGCGCCGCTACCCCCCTGATCACGGCCACCGTCTGCGTCATCGTGCTGGCCGGGCAGGCCCTCGACGGGGGGGCACAGTGGCTTCGGTACACCGACATCCAGGAGGCCACCCGGACCCCGTGGCGCGAGCGCGTCACCGCGCTCTGGGAGGCGACGGATGCCGGTCAACGGATCCTGTCCGCGACACCAGAGGACTTCCTCAACGCGGACCTCGACGCGCGAGTACTTGTCCGCCCTGAGATCCGCACGATGCTCGGCACCGGGCCGTCGAGTCCCTTCCGACGCCTCGAGGTCGAGTCGATCTTCATGGTGGGTATCTCTGACCGGCCGCACGGCCTCCCCCGCCCCAAGGAAGTCCGCCCGGACACGGACATGACCGGCCCCAGAACGTCTGATCCGGGGTGCCACGACTATTTGGCGACGCATGACGGCGGAGTCATCGAGGTCGTGGCAGGGGCGGGCGGGGCGGAGGTGCGGGTGACGGGCGCGTCCGGTTCGGTCCAGACCCAACTCGTCCGCCAGGCCTCCCCCAGCCCAGTCCGTAGCTGGCCCGACACCGCATCGGAGCGGTACGTCGGCACCTCGGCCACCGGGACCGTGCTGCGTATTGCGCTCCCGACTGCGGGGCCCTACACAGTCTGCACGACCTGAGCAGTTGGCCAGGCACGACGGCGGGCCCCGACCGTTTCCGGTGCGGGGCCCGCGGTGGGAGATGGAGCGTCAGGCGGAGCGGCGTCCGCGACCCTCGGTGCTCGCAACCCGCGTGGCGCGGTCCGCTCGGAGGATGATCGCGCCGAGCACCAAGGCGACCAGGCCCACGATCCCCCCGACGAGCGGGATAGTCCTTGTGATGAGGGCCAAGCTCGAGCCGTTGTCCTTCGCCGAGCTGACGTTGGCAGCGACGGTCTCGTCCGTGAAGCCGTAGTCGAGCGAGAGGTAGGTGTCTCCAGAGTCGGCGAGCGTGCGCACCTGCTGTTCGCTCTGGTCGATGATTGAGCCCGTGACGGGGTCGATCCACATCATCTTCTCGGTCGCGTACTTGCCCGCGACGCCTTCACTGATCTCGATGTCGCCGTCGGAGACAGAGATGAGGTACCTGTAGGTTTCTAGCCCATCAATGTTCTCCGTCCCTTGGAACACCGCGTCAACCGGCTGTCCGATGTAGCCGTCCCACATCTGGTACGTGCGCTTCTCGACATCGAAGGGGAACTTGTTGATGAGTCCTTCCTTCGGCTCGGCCTCCGCCGGGAGGTTCTCGAAGTCGTTTACGGCAAGAGCGGTGCGACGGTCCGTCGCGAAGCTGTCGGTGCTAGCGGAAAGCAGCCGCTTCTCAGGGTCGTCAGCCGAGACACAGTCGGGCGCGTTGCCATCGGGGTCCTTGAGCAGGCAGGTGGAGTTCTGGAAGAGGACGACGTCGTCGCTGCTCAGGTCCGAGTCGGCGTGCGTCGTGCTCGTCGCCTTGACCTTGAGGTCATCCAAGCTCGTACCATTGAAAAGTTGAGCTTCGCCCGACAGGCGCGTGACGCTGTTGATGTCGAGGGGGGTCTTCTTCACCTGCCCTGGGACCCACGTGAGGCACAGCAGGGCCGCCGTGAGGAGAAACGCCCCGAGGAAGATGAGCAGCCCGCTGGCCACACGACGCACCGTGAACCCCTTTGTCCAGACAACAAGAACCCGTCCGCGGCGGACGAGTGCGCCGACCATACCAGTGAGTAGGCATGTGTGACCGCCGTTTGGATACTTTCGAACGAGCTACCCGCCAGTCGGCCGACAAGCCGCGCCGTCATCACGCAGTGACTACAGTTCCGGTCCATGGAAGATGACGAGGCGACAGTCGGTCGCCACACCGGGCCAGTCAGGCGCGAGCGACTCGCTGCGGTCGAGGGTCTGCGCGGCATCGCAATCGTTCTCGTCGTCGTGTCCCACGTGTGGGTGCTCTGGCCCACACAGGGCGCGCAGGCCACCGCCATCGGGGGACTGTTTCGCAGTGGCAACTTGTCTGTGTCAGTGTTCTTAGTTCTTGCTGGCTTCTTCCTCGTCCGGTCGCTCCTGCGTGACGCCGAGGTCGGCCGGATCGACATCAAGGAGTCCATCCTGCGTCGATGGGCGAGGGTCAGCGCGCATGTCTACACCCTCGTGTTAGCGATGCTTGTGGTCACGGCACTTGACGCACCGAGCACCTACGCCCCATCCGACACCGCCCGCAGCGCACTTCGCATCGTCACTTATACGTGGAACTGGTTCGCCATGCGCGAGCCGCTCCTCTCGAGGCCTGATGGTGGGCACTTGTGGTTCACTTCCGTCTACCTCCAAGTGACTGTTGCCCTGGTCCTGCTCGTAGCTGCGCTGGTTCGCAGGCGCCTTGTGCTCATCGTCACGCTCATCGGGCTCGTCGTTGCAGTCACGGTGTGGCGCGCGTGGTCGGCCGCTAACGAGGGCGAGTGGGTGGCGTTTCTACGCACGACGACCCGGATGGACGGCATGCTCTGGGGTGCCCTGCTGGCAACGGTGCTTCCTTGGCTCCCACGGCTGTCGAGGCAAGCGGCGTCAGCCCTCCTCGCGGTCTCGGCCGCCGGCATACTGCTGCTCTTCCTCACGGCGAGCGACTCCACTTACTTTGGCGCCGCCGGCGTCGCCGTATGCCTCGCAACGAGCTTGTTCCTGTGGGCGGCCACGAGCGGCGGTGGTGGTCCTGTCGCGACGGTTCTCTCGCGCCGGCCGGTAGTGCTCCTCGGTACCTACTCCATGGCCCTGTACATCTGGCACTACCCGGTCTTCTGGTGGACCAGCCGTCACTTCGAGGCGTGGGAGCCCACCCCAAAGATCATTGTGGCCATGGCGATCGTCGTCGTTCTCACGTGGGCGGCACAGCGCTGGGTCGAAGATCCGGTGTCAACTTGGCTTGAGCGCCGACGCGCAACACGCCCGCTGCGCCCGCAGGTGGTCGAAGCCGAACCAACTCCAGGGCTGCGAGAGCGCTGATCGCTCCCGGTCAGCGACGCCGTCGGGTGATTCGGTGCACCTTCGTTAGGAGGTCCTGAGTTGAGTCGTCGCTCCAACCGAACCGCCGCTTGACGCGGTCATAGAGGTCGACGGCCTGACGATCTACCCAGATCGCATACTTCTTGGCCCCGTCCTGCGGCCTGGCGCGATAGCCGGTCGACCGACGCACAGTGCCCTCCCCTTGGGTGAAGTAGTACAGCGCCATTGAGCGCCTGGCCTCACCGTCGGGGCAGGTCAGCGGATCGGGATGACCGTGCAGGCTCCGATCCGAGGTCTCGAAGATGAGCATCCGATTGCCCTTGGGCGTCACGGACGCGACACGCCCAGTCATCTCTTGGTCCCATAGCTCGAGGTGGCCGCCCCACTCCTCGGGCCACTGCCTGTTCAGATACAAGAGAATGTTGACCCGCCGTGCCCAATTCTCGTGGACATGGTGGGTGCTGAAGTCGGTGTGAATGTTGAGGTGCCCACCCCGCAAGGTCTGGTGCAGCCCACCGCCGTCCATCGTCCAGTCAGGCATGAGGTCGGGGATCCCGCTCAGCTCGCTCAGGAAGGACACGAACTCTGTGGAAGTCAGCGCCCTCGCCACATCTTGGATCTCCGGCGCCCAGGTGTCGGGGTAGGTGTTGCCGTACTTCGTCTCGTTGACATGGAGGTACCCCTTCCAGAAGGGATCTCCAACGGCGGGGAACGCCACGGCTGCAGCGGAAAACGCTTCTGGTCGGAGCACGTCGTCGAGGACGATGTGCGGGAACGGGTCGGCCTCGGCAAAGGCCTCACGCAGCTGGGGCAGGCGCGCACGGAGGGCGTCGATGTCGAGGACGTCGGTTAGGGACAGGGCACTCACGATGGCCACTATAGGCAGATGAGCGGCCGGAAGTTACCCGTCCGTATATGATCACCGCGCCGACGACGACGGACGGCGCTCGACAACACACCTAGGAGGTGTTGACTCTGTCCACGCCCGCTACCGCCTCGGCCGCGCCCCGCGTGGGCGTGCTCATCGTCGCCTACAACGCAGCCAGCACCCTCACCGCGGTGCTCGACCGGTTACCCGCCCCGTTCGTTGAGACCGTGGACCACATCCTCGTGTGTGACGACGCCAGCGTCGACGACACCTACGAAGTGGGGCTGCGCTATAAGGAGGGTCGCGAGACGCTGCCGCTCACAGTCGTGCGGCATTCGAAGAACCTCGGCTACGGCGGCAACCAGAAGACAGGCTACCGATGGGCTCTCGATAACGGGCTTGACATCGTCGTCTTGCTCCACGGCGACGGGCAGTACGCCCCCGAAGTCATCGATGACCTCGTCACTCCGCTCGCGCGCGGGGAGGCCGACGCCGTCTTTGGATCCCGGATGGCAGTGCGCGGAGCGGCGCGGGCCGGAGGGATGCCAATCTACAAGTACGTCGGCAACCGGATCCTGTCGCGCTTCCAAAATTCGCTGACCGGGATGTCCCTCTCAGAGTGGCACAGCGGCTACCGGGCCTACCGCACCGACGCTCTTCGTGACATCGACTTTGACTCATATTCCGACGACTTCGACTTCGACACCGAGATCATCTTGGGCCTGCACGCCGTCGGCAAGAGCATCGCAGAAGTCCCGATCCCGACGTACTACGGCGACGAGATCTGCTACGTAAACGGCATGGCATACGCGCGTGACGTCGCTGTCGATGTCGTGCGCTTCCGCGCTCGGCAAATGGGTTTTGGTACGCCGATCCGCGGGGTGGACCCAGGTGCTTATGACTTCAAGCCCTCGCCGTTCTCCTCGCACGCCCGGCTGCTCGCCTGGCTTGGGCGCACCACTCCCGGGCGGGTACTCGACGTGGGGTGCTCCGACGGGCAGTTTGGCGCTGCGGCACGGGCCCTCGGCCACACAGTCGTGGGCATCGACATGATCAAGCGGGAGGGTGTCGGCGATCGACTCGATGACTTCGTAATCGGGGATCTCAACCACGGGGTCCCCGACGGCGTCCAGGGCACTTTTCAGCACATCGTGGCCGGGGATATTCTCGAGCACGTCCTCGACCCCGAGCGACTCCTGACTGAGCTGGCCAGGTACCTGGCCCCCGGCGGGGCGGTGCTCGTCTCTGTACCGAACTTCGCCCACTGGTACCCCCGTTCTCGCACAGCCCTCGGCCGCTTCGACTACGACCAGCGAGGTCCATTCGACAGCACGCACTACCGCTTCTTCACTCGTCGCAGCTTCGAGCGGCTCGTGGCGCGCTGCGACCTCGTCGTCGCGGAGCGCGACGTGGTGGGGGCTCCCATCGACGTGCTGGACCGAGGGGCGGATCGCCGGTCGGCGGTGGTGAAGGCTGTGGCCCGCACGCAACGGCTCGACCAGTTCGCGAGCCGGACGTGGCCTACCATGTTCGGCTACCAATTTCTCTACCGACTCACCCTGCCGTGAGCCGGCGCACCACCACGTCACAGGTCGTCGCGAGCCTCGCGGGTGCCCTCGTCGGAGCGGTCACCTTCCTCGCCGTGCTGTTCGACGGCCGATTTGACCTCACCCGTACGGCAATGGCACCTCGCTACTTCTCGAACTTCTACGACCTGCAGGCACGGGCATTCCTCGTCGGGCGACTCGACGTGCCGACAGGCACACTCGGGATCGAGGGCTTCGTCGTCGACGACCGCACATATACATACTTCGCGCCGCTCCCGGCTGTCCTGAGGATGCCGGTGCTCGCGGTCACCGACCGGCTCGACGGGCGCCTGACTCTCCTGTCGATGGTCCTTGCTTGGACAATCTTCGCGGCGGCCACCGTGGCCCTCGTGTGGGCGGTGCGGCGCTTCTTCCGCGGCGATGAGCCGGTGGCCAAAACCGAAGGGATCCTCGCGGGCATATTCATTGCCGCCGCGACTGGCGGAACCACCCTTACCTACGACGCCGGCCTCCCGTGGGTCTACCACGAGGCTTACATTTGGGCCGCGGCTACTGCGGTCGGTGGGCTCTACTGGCTAGTACGCACAGTAGAGGAGCCATCCTCCCGCAACGCCGCGTGGCTGGGAGGGTTCGCCTTCGCCGCAGTGATGAGCAGGATCCCCGCCGGCTGGGCTGTCTCCGGCGCCGCGCTTGTTACCGCTGCGTGGCTGTTGACGCCAGCCCGTCGTGCCCGCCACGGAAGCCTCTGGTCACTATTTCTCATTGCCGGCAGCATCCCCCTCTTCGCCGGCATTGCCTACAACATGGTGCGATTCGACCATCCTTGGCTCTTCCCCCTGGACATGCAGGTCTGGACCGAGGTCAACGCCCAGCGGCGGGCCGCCCTCGCCGCCAACGGCGGAACACTCACGGGTCCCCAGTTCCTCCCCACATCCCTCGTCAACTACTTCCGCCCCGACGGCATCCGGTTCGTTGACCACTTCCCGTGGGTGACCCTCCCCGCCGAGCCGGCGAAAGCCTATGCGGGTGCTTTCGTCGACCAGGTGTACCGAACCGGGAGCGCGACCTCATTCATGCCACTGTTGATGGCCCTCAGCGTCGTCGCGCTCATCTCACTGCTCCGCGTTCGCCGCAACCGCCACCTGCGCCCGCTCATCGCGGTCTTCCTCGGCGGCATCGCGGTGAGCGCTGGCGTCATGGGCTACGGCTACCTCTCGAACCGCTACGTCAGCGACCTTGTGCCCGGACTCGTCGTCGGCGGCACCATCGGCCTTTGGGCTCTGTCCGAGATGGTGCGTCCTCGGCGCGTCGCTTTCGTCACCACCGCATTCGTCATGGTGCTCCTCGGGACCGTTGGCCTGTGGGCCAACGCTGCCACGGGTCACGAGGTGGCGCGAACAACTTGGCGCGGTGACCAACTCATCGACTACCTTGAGGCCCAGCGCCGGACCTCCTCCCCGGCGGGTCTAGCGGCACGGATCACCCTTGGAGAAGGCAGGCCGGCGGGCGGCACCGCCGATGACCTGTTCGTCGCCGGTGATTGTGACGCGCTCTACCTCAACACTGGCGATCTTTACGAGCCGTGGATCCTCGTCGAACGCCGACCTGACGTGCTGTCTGTGCGCCTATCGGAGGAACTGGGCACGAGCCGCACCCCCATAGCCGTGGTGTCGGGCGCCATCGCCCGCACTATCTACCTAGAGACCGCTCCACCCCGGCGCGTGCGGATCACTTACACCGACGACGGGATACCGTTTAACGGACCGTGGGTCGAGCCCTACATGGGGGAACACCTACGAGTGGGCATCTCGGTTGACACCGGGAGTGGACGAGCCGTTGTGAGCTCCACACCCGGTGGCACCGTCGGTAGCGTGCCCTTCACCGAATGGGACGATGACTGGCAGGCGTCGCCAGGTGACGTGCGGTGGACCGTTCCCGCGAGCGGCGCACTGACCGACGGGGTCTCGGCGAAGGTCGTCGAGGGACGCCGTCTCGGGCTCTGCGAGCGGCTATTGGCCTCGGCACGCCTGGATGGCTGAGGTACGTCCAGCCGTAGCCCCGCCCGGCGCGCGGCTACGGCTGGCCTGGCTGGCATGGCGAGACGTGCATCATCCTGAGGCCGGGGGCTCCGAGGTCTATGTCCACGAGGTTGCCCGGCGATGGGCCGCGAACGGCCACGCAGTGACGATCGTCACCGCGCGAGCACCGGGGCAACCAGCGCACGAAGTCGTCGACGGCGTCGAGCACCGCCGCAGCGGAGGGCGCCTTGGCGTCTACCCTAGGGCTCTGTGGTGGCTCGCTCGCGAAGGCCAGCGCATCGACGTCGTCGTGGACGTCATCAATGGTTTACCCTTTGGCTCCCCCCTCGTGCGCCGGCGAGGGGTCGTTGCATTGGTGCACCACGTGCACTGCGAGCAGTGGCGGATCATCTACCCAGGCTGGCGAGGCAGGGTCGGCTGGTTCGTAGAGTCTTGGCTGACCCCCCGCCTGTACCAGCGAGTGCCTTTCGTGACAGTGTCTGAGAGCACCCGCACTGACCTCTTGCGTCTCAGAGTCCCAGCCACTCACATCAGCGTGGTCCGCAATGGCCTGACGGCGAACCCCGTCGACGATACACCCAGAAGCACCACCCCTCGCGTCGTCGTGCTCACCCGGCTCGTGCCCCACAAGCAGGTCGAACACCTTCTCGAGGCGACCGCGAGGCTGCGAGGGGCACATCCGGAACTGGCCGTTGACGTCATCGGCGACGGGTGGTGGCGTGACCGACTGCATGCGGAAGCCGTTCGGCTGGGGGTCGCCGATTTCATAACCTTCCACGGGCACGTCGACGAGGAACAGCGCGACCGGCTCCTCGCCCGGGCCTGGGTGATGGCGCTGCCATCCGTGAAGGAGGGGTGGGGTATTGCGGTGACCGAGGCCGCAGCCCAAGGTACGCCTACTGTTGGCTACTCCTCGAGCGGTGGTTTGAGGGAGTCAGTCATCCACGGAGTTACCGGATGGCTTGTTGCCGACCTCGACGACTTCGTGTGCACCCTCGACGACGTACTGTCCGGGCGAGTGGATTTGGCCCCGGTGTCAGCGGCGGCTCGGGCCAGAGCACTGTCGCTGGATTGGTCCACCACCGCGACCGAAATGATGCAGGTGGCGCTCGCTGCTGCCGAGCGCTCCAGGATCAGCGGTCGCCGTAGACAATAATCTCCTGGCTCGCAGGGTTCTGCGAGGGGGCGGCTGTCTGCGCTGAGACGAGCCCGAAAAGGGCAACCGTGGCGAGGACGATCCCGGCGATGGCGGGAGCGACGACGTTGGAGATCATGGTGTCCTTTCGGGGCAGGGCTACCACAGGGTAACAGAGCGACGACCCCACCACGTGGCCCTTTTCGCCATCGCCACGGCGACCATCGAGAACAGCACGACGAGGTCGATCAGCAGCACGGCGACCACGGCAGTGCGCGAAGGCTCCTGTGCCTGAGCTGCGGTCACATCGGTGTCGTCCAACCGAACCAGCGTCAAGGAGTCGCCGTCCACTACAACGGCGGCCCGCGGGGATCGTCGGACGGTCTGCAACAGATCTGAGGACTCGGCGTCGTCACGCTGAACCAGGAGCCACCGCACCCCCTCCCGCGCGAGCGAGTCCACGGTGCCAGGGCCGGGTTCACTGACCACCTGACCGACCCTCGCGGCCCACGGATCCTCCCCCTGGATCCTGCGGGCCCCGACCGTGAGGTCGTCAGCCGTGATCACCCGGACGTCGAACAGCCGCGATGCCGGGTCGTACGTGGCATAGGGCCCCGCCCAGGGATACAGCCGGTACAGCCTCCACGGCACACTCGCCAAGGCCCCTTGGGTCGATGGATCCTCGTCGGCGAGCACCTGGCTGATCGACGCCACCTCGGCCGGGTAGGTAACGGGGGTGAGGACTCGGTGGACGACGACGGCACCGTCCGGAATCAGGAGGAACGGGAACAGCAGCGCCACACCGGCCACCGTCGGCGCCAGAGCGTTGGCTCGCTCCTGCACGACCCGACGGCACGTCTGTGTCAGCACACCGACAGCGACCACGGACAGCACCACGAATGGCGCCAACCACTTTTGTGAATCACGCAGCAGCCCCATTCCGGGGACGGAGCCCGTCAGAGCGGAGACGACCGCGCCCGCAGGACCGATGGTCGTCACCACCGAGAGCAGGAGCGAGCCGACCCCCAGCACCCACACCCGCGGTGCGAGCACGCTCAGCCGAGGTGTCCTCCGTGCGGCGACGCCAAGTGCACAGACGACGACGACGGAAGTGAGGTGCCCCAGCCACCCCTCGCGAGTGCTGGGAACACTCTGGGAATCCCAGATCCCTCCGAGCCCGATCAACGACCAGACGGCACCGCCCGCCCGCTCAGCGCGCGATGCAAAGGCGGGGACAGCATCTGGATCAGACACCGTGCCCGATGACGCGAGCAGCGCCGGAACGACCCACGGCAACTGCACAGCCACCGCCATCGCGACGAGACCGGCATCCGCGCGTCTGCGTACGCCGACGACCACGGTGCTGACGCCGACGAGGAGCGCACCCGTGGGAGTCAGGGCACCCAGAAGCAGCCACGGCGCTGCAGCCGAGCAGCGCACTCGCGCCGAACGGGTTGGTGCCGTGAGGGCTGACAGCAGCGGAAAGAGCGCCGCATAGCCGGCCAACAGGGCCCACTGCCCCAGACCCAGACGTTCCAGGACGAAGGGGTTCCAGATCGCGAACGCGGCCACCGTGAAACGGGGCACGAGGCCCAGGCCCAGGACAGCACGATGAGCCCCGCAGCCGGCCACGACCAGAACGCCGACCACGGCGACGCGCCCGACGAAGGCTCCGTCAACCACAACGGACAGCGACCCGACCACCGCATCGAGTGGAACCGCCCGAGGTGATGCCGTCCCCAATCCCAACGTTTCCGGACGCAGCGGCAGTTGCGGCGTGAACACGAGATCCCGCGCAAACGGGTAGCCCGGCGTCGAGAGCAGAGGCCAGCAGACGAGCGCGGTCACGAGCAACACCCAGAGGTCAAGGAGTCGCTCCGGGCGCCGGAGCCAAGGCACACCACCGGGCGCGCTGTCGACGATCACCACTGGTCTCCCTATGCTGGCGCGGTCCGAGCACATCCTAGACCGGGAGCGTTGTCGTGAGCCGCGGCTTTCCAGATCTCGCGTGGCAGGAGATCGACGCCATCCCGGGCTGGCTCACCCGAGCACAGGCGGAAGCGCTCCAGCAGGCAGTGGCCGATGCCGGGCCGGCCCCTGTCGTCGTGGAAATAGGCTCGCACCACGGCCGCTCCACCGTCGTGCTCGCGGCCGCGCGACCTGATGCGGTCGTGACGACGATCGATCCCTTCATCACCGCCCGCCTGTTCCCGGGACGCGTGGTGAGAGCTTCGCTCCTCACCACCTTGAATCGGTTCGGCGTACAGGACCGGGTGCAGCAGTGGACAATGACGAGCCGGGCTGCGCGGTCACAGTGGTCCGGGGTGATTGATGTGCTGTACATCGATGGAAAGCACGACTACTGGACCGTTTCGGACGACGTGCTCTGGGCCGATCACGTCCGGCCGGGTGGTTACGTCCTGATCCACGACGCGTTCTCCTCGGTGGGGGTGACCCTGGCGCTGCTCCGGCACGTGCTGCTGAGCCCGCGCCTTCGGTACGAGGGACGCACCGGCTCCTTGGCACGGTTCTGCGTTGCGGCTCCCCGCAGGGCCGACCGACTGGCGATGTTGTCCGCCATGCCGTGGTGGTTCCGCAACGTCGGGATCAAGGTGCTCCTGCGCCTGCGCCTGCGCCATGCGCTCGATGCTGTGGGGCACCAAGGCCCGTACGACCCGTACTGAGGTCCACCGTCGAAGGGACCGGCGGCCAGCGCTACGCGGTGGTAACTTTCGCCCGTGGCCAACCACTCGAGCCGATCTGGCGTCATCGGGGGCATCGTCATCGCTGCCGCGATCGGCATCATGAACCTCACGACGTACGGGCTCACGCTTGCCTCCGCGCGTGTCCTGGGGCCGGACCAGTTCGGTCAGTTCTCGTCCGTCCTCGGAGCCCTCATCGTCGTCAACGTGCTCTCGCTGGCGCTCCAGGCGACCGGGGCGCGTCGGGTGTCCACGGCCCCGTGTGACCTCCACAGCATCGAGCGCACGATCCTGCGCACCACCGCCGTCGGCGCCGCGTGCGTCGTCGTTATCACGCTGGCGAGCGCTCCCCTGCTGGCCACGGGACTACGCCTGGACTCGGTCATGAGCGCCGTGGCCATGTCGGTCGCTGCTGGATTCCTGACCCTGATGGGCGGTCAGGCGGGCATCCTCCAAGGTGAACAGCGGTGGCTGCCACTGGCCTCGGTGTACGCCGCCATGGGCGTTGCTCGGCTCGCTTCCGGTGGCATCGCCCTCATGATTCACCAGTCCGCGGCGGCGGTGTTGGCAGGCGTCGCGGTCGGCGCCGCCATACCGGTGATCGTCGGAGCCCTGGCGCTGCGCCATCCGAGCCGCTCGACTGGGAGACCACCCGTGGGAGCGGAACCCGTCGACTCGTGGCGAACCTTTGAGCAGGGCGGCATTCCACGAGAGGTCGCGCACAGCGCCCATGCCCTTCTCGCGTTCTTCGCAGTCTCCAACATCGACGTCCTTCTGGCCCGCGGGCTGCTGCCACCTGACCCTGCCGGCTACTACGCGTCAGGACTGGTGCTGACAAAGGCGCTGCTGTTCCTTCCGCAGTTCGTCGTCATCGTCCTCTTTCCATCCATGGCGCGCTCCCACGGTGGTCGTCGCACCCACGTGCTCGGCCTCGTAGCCATCGCCGGGATCGGAGTCGTGGCAGCGGCAGCGGTGGCCGCCATGTCTGGGCTGGCACTGGCGTTTGTCGGAGGTGCGGCCTACGCACCCATCGAGGAGTCGCTGTGGCTGTTCGCCACCCTCGGGACCGTCCTCGCGATGATCCAGCTCCTCGTCTACAGCGCCCTGGCCCAGAGACACCCTCGTGCCGTGGTATCACTGTGGCTTGCCTTGGTCGCCACCGTGGCAGCGGCACCTCTTGCGCAGAGCGCCCAAGACCTCATGCTCATCAAGTTGGGCATCGACTCACTGCTGCTGCTGATGCTGGGTCTCCACCTTCTCGTGTTCACTCCCGGCGAAGGGCCTGATGCACCACCGACGCCGGTCAGCCCACCGCTGGCCGAGGACAGCTCGTCGCCGGAACAACCGGCCGTCCGCTGAGCACACCAGACCATCGCTGACAGTTCACCGAGCGGGTTTGGGCTCAGTGAGCGGCGTCGTGCCAGGAGCGGCCGACCCCCACGCTGACGTCGAGGGGCACGTCCATCTGCACGGCTGCACCCATCTCTCGGCGCACGAGGGCCTCGAGAGCCTCGCGCTCCCCCGGTGCGACCTCGAGCACGAGCTCGTCGTGCACCTGGAGAAGGATGCGTGAGGTCAGGCCCTCGGTGCGCAGCGCGGCATCCACGCCCTTCATCGCGAGCTTGATGATGTCGGCGGCCGAGCCCTGGATCGGGGCGTTGAGGGCCATCCGCTCGGCGCCCTCGCGGCGCTGGCGGTTGTCGCTCACGAGGTCCGGAAGGTAGCGGCGGCGGCCGAGCATCGTCGCGGTGTAGCCGGTCGCTCGCGCCTCGACGACGACCTCCCGCAGGTAGTCACGCACGCCTCCGAACCGGGAGAAGTACTCGTCCATGAGGCCCTGGGCCTCACTCGTCGAGATCGTCAGCTGCTTGGACAACCCGAACGCTGAGAGCCCGTAGGCCAGCCCGTAGCTCATCGCCTTGACCTTGCTGCGCATCGCCGCGGTGACGTCCGCGGGCTCGACCCCGAAGACCCGCGCCCCGACGAACCGGTGCAGGTCCTCCCCCGTGCGGAAGGCCTCGATGAGGCCCTCGTCGCCCGACAGGTGGGCCATGATCCGCATCTCGATCTGGCTGTAGTCGGCCGACATCAGCGACTCGTACCCCTCGCCGACGACGAAGACGTCACGGATGCGGCGCCCCTCCTCGGTGCGGATCGGCACGTTCTGCAGGTTCGGGTCGGTCGAGCTGAGCCGCCCGGTGGCCGCGATGGTCTGGATGTAGGTCGTGTGGATGCGCCGGTCGGGCGCCACCGACTTGATGAGCCCCTCGACGGTGACCCGCAGGCGGCTGGTGTCTCGGTGGCGCAGCAGCGCCTCGAGGAACGGGTGCTCGGTCTTGGCGAAGAGGTCGGCGAGCGCGTCGGCATCCGTGGTGTAGCCGGTCTTGGTGCGCTTGGTCTTCGGCATGCCCAGCTGGTCGAAGAGCACCTCCTGCAGCTGCTTGGGGCTGCCGAGGTTGACGTCCGAGCGCCCGATGGCCTCATAGGCGTCCAGCTGGGCCTGGCGCATCTTCGCCGCGAAGTCGGCCTCCAGGGCGGTGAGCGCGTCCTCGTCGACGGCGATGCCGGTGCGCTCCATGCGCGCCAGGATCTCGACGAGCGGCAGCTCGAGGTCGCGCAGCAGGTCGGTACCACCGGTCTCCTCGAGCCGCTCCCCCAGCACCTCGGAGAGCTCGAGCACCGCGCGGGCGCGAACCATGGCCTCACGTTCGGAGGTGTCGTCGTCGGGCGCGAAGTCGAGCATGCC
>Ga0073905_10000650_pt1 | contig 16758 bp, 12 predicted proteins | sample KloWWTupernatant_FD_65482 | JGI IMG/M metagenome (GOLD analysis project Ga0073905, IMG submission 65482) | Active sludge microbial communities from Klosterneuburg, Austria, studying microevolution and ecology of nitrifiers - Klosterneuburg... | ecosystem: Engineered > WWTP > Aerobic digester >... | reverse complement strand
ATCCGGAGTATCCGCGGTCTCCCTGTCGACGGCATTGGAAAAATCGGCGACGGGCGTCGGCGCCCCGGCGGCGATTGTCGGAATCGGCACCGACTGTGGCGCGCAGCCCTTTGCCACCAACCCGTTATCGACGCAGACAGTAAAGCGCTCGCCCTGCCACTGGGCCTCCACATTCGTGAAGGGCGCGTCGATGGGCGCGTAGGCCAGGACCGTGAAGTCGCGCCGGGTGCCGGGCGGAATCGCGGGCAGGCGCTCGTTCGCGTCTGCGCCCAGCAAGCAGACCCGGGCCGGCTCATCACCTGCCAGCACCGACAGACGCCAGCCTCGGATGTCGATTGGCGAGTAGTTTGACACTCTGAGGTTTAGAATCGCGCGCGCGCCAGGTTGAGCATCCTCGGTGGTCAAGCAACTTCCGTCTTCGGGAAGGGGGGCTTCGGTGATCTTTGTTGAAAGCACATCCACGCGCAGGTAGGCGCTGTTGACATACGCATCCTTGAGGGAAATGGCGCGTGTCGGAGACGCCAGCGGGGACAGCACACCCGTGGGTGTGGGCTCAAGGTCAAGTCTCGTCGATGCCACGTAGCGCGGCTCTGTCTTTTTCTGCGTCGCCGCCGGATTCAGGATGGAGGTAGCCACGAATGTGGGCGTTGCCTGAGGTGTGGGTGTTGGGGTAGCCGTCGGCGTCGCGGGTGTGGTTGGGCTGGACGCGGGGGTCTTGACCGTCACGGCCGTTTCCTTCGGCCCGGTTGTGGGCGTTGGCGTGGGAGTACGGGACGGCGTGGCCGTCGGCACAGGTGTCTGCGTTGGCGGGATAGCGGTGGGCGGAACGCGGGTAGGGGTGCCGGTCGGGACCGGGGTGAAGGTCGGGGGGGCTGGGATGGCATTCGGATCCATCTGGGCCGCAACTGAATACCCGTCGTACCACTCCTGGGCGTTTCCGGCCCAATCGACCGCCCGCGCCCGGAATTCGTAGACTGCGCCCGGTGTGCCTACGAAGAAGGTCTCGGAACCGGTCAGGTTGGACTGAACGAGTTTCCATGTCGCCGTCGGGTTGGGCGCGAATGTGCGGACTTCGACCACACCGGTGAAGGGCACCAGAGCCGTGATGAGGGTCGAGCGGGTGATCTCACGCCCGCCTTCCACAACGACTTCGACGGCTGACCTCGTCGTTTCGCGGTATTCGGTTGCAAAAGTGTAGCCCGTGGATGCGCGCACAATCTCGCGGGCCTGAATGTCGACAAAGGCGACCCCACTCAGGGTATCCGTTTGGGTCCAGCGCAACCTGAGGCCCGGCGCGCGTGATGGCGCCTGCGGTCCTTTCTGGGCCGGGTCGAGTTCTTCAGAAGGGTTTGTGGCCGATGCCATCTGAGCCCAGGGCGGGGCGCGGTCCACCACGATCCGGCGGGGAGCCGACCATTCGCTCACGGTTGCGCCATCGCCCGCGGCGACGCGCCAGACATAGGCGCCGCTGCCAGGGAATTGGGCCACCCACGAGGTCGTGGTCAGCCAGTCGCTGTTCAAAATCTCAAGCGGGGCGCCCGCGGCCGTGTTTTCTCGGCCGACGGACACCGTGAATCTCCGCGGCGCGTTAGTGGCCCCGCCATCCGCATCGCCGGTGTCAAGCCAGCTCAATGTGGCGGTGAGGCCGCGCGTGTAGCGGAGCACCGGCTGATCTACGGGGAGCGGCGGATTTGGCGGCAGGTCGACGAAGACCAGCGCCGCGCCTCCGGTCCGGTTGACGTACTCGACCTCCAGGCGATGCAAACCGCCGTCGAGGGCGACCTTGGCCTTATGCTCGATGAAGGCGCCCTGGGCGTCCCAAGCGTCAATTTCGAGCCGGCCGTCAACCCATAGCCGCAGGCCACCGGCGGCCTGGAGCTTAATGGTGTAGGCGCCCTGGCTAAAGGCCATGACGCGGGTCCAGCGGCCCGAGAACCCGATTGCGCTGACGCCGGCCACCGGCGACAGGCCCTCCCAGCGCAATGCCAGCGGGGTATCGTTTCGGATTGCGGCCGAAGGCGGCGCGAGCTGTGTGTTGTTGAAATACGAACCCACCCAGGCCGAAAGCACACTGGGGATTGGTTCGCCCGATGGATATTGAGCGATCTGCAGGGGTGTGAGCTTTCGAATATCGGACGGGAGCAGCCGCAGTGCCGCAAATGTCAGGCCGCCGTCCTGGGGCAGGGCTCGGCGCCGCCCATCGCGGACGAGATAGGTATTGGCCGGATCGTCTTCGCCGCGCAGCAATAGCGGCGCTCGCCAGACAAAGCGCACGGCGTCGGCCCACACCTGGCGCGTGCCAGCTTCAGCGCTGGTGTTGCCGATGGCGACCGAACCGCGCTCGCCGCGCACGAGTGGAAAGGTTCCCAGGCTCAGCCAACCCTGGGGCGCATCGCGCTGGCTGCGCCGGACCAGGCTCTGGCCCTCGGCGTGGGCGATCTTGTAGAGCACCGATCCGCTGGTCGTCGGGTCAGCTTTATCAAGGGGCATCCAGGCCATGACTTCCCAGGCGCCGTCGAATGGAATCTGCGGCGTCCAACGGGCAAACGCGGATTCGTCCGCCGTGGGCCCACCGTCGATGATGGGCGCAAAACGCGCGGCGCCGGCGTGCCCGAGGCCGCCCGCATCTCGCCAATCGCCGGCGGCCGAAAAACCGGGATCGTTGGCGCCGACGACGACGTCAAAGACCATCTGAGCGGGCGCCAATTCCTCGCCACCGGCGCCGCCAGGCGCCACGGTAACGATCCCAAACTCCTGATAGCCGATGCCCCATTCAAGCTCGGTATCAGCCTTGTCTGGCAGATTCGGGCGGACGATCATGACTTGCCGTTTCTTGCTGGTGTCGTAGCCGATGATGGTCCCGGCATGGCTGCCCCAGGGCGATTGACCAAACGCGCCGATGACGGGCCGGCCGGCGTCGATCTCAGCCATGATCTGTTCGAAACTCGGGGAGGGGACTGGGGTGATGACGAAGCGGTAGCCATGTTCGACCGTCCACTGACGCAAGCCGGTGGCAACATCGAATGCGTCGTAGCCGCTGTCGCCAGGCTGCCCATTGCCGTTGCCGTTTCCGAAGCACAGCAGATTGGGAAAAAGCTCGCGCAGCCGGATCAGACCGTTGTTTTCATCCTCTACGCCGCGATATGGCCACAAGTTCGGATAGGCCTTTTGGGACCAGTACTTCAAGACACTGGCTGAAGCGAGCGTGAAACAGCCCGGCCAGCAGCCGTCGGAGTCGCAGGCGCACTTCCAGAGCGTCTCATAAGCCGGCACCAGATCAGTCGGGATGTTTGGCAGTATTTTGCGGGCCGATGGCACCGCGGTGGCATCCGGTCCGGGATCCACGCTCATGGTCTGGGCAAGACCCGCCGAGGCCAGCGACATCGCGATGGCGAGGGTGATCAGCAAAGGACGGAAGAGCGCGCCGCGAACCTTCATGCAGAAACGATTATATGCGCCAAACCCCTATAATCGCGGGCGTGACTCAAGTTGATGTTGCCTCCCTGGGGCGCGCCGCGAAGGCGGCGTCGAGCCTGCTCGCCCGCGCGACGACGGACCAGAAGAATCGGGCGTTAATCCGGATCGCTGAACTCCTCGAACTGCGGCGGGATGAGGTTCTGGCCGCCAACCGGAACGACGTCGAGGCCGCCCGCGCCCGCAAGGTTGAAGCGTATTTTGTCGACCGGCTGACCTTGACGGCCGAGCGCCTGACGGGCATCGCGGGTGACGCGCGGGCGGTTGCGGCGCTGCCCGACCCGGTCGGCGAGTGGTTTGACGAGACCCGGCTGCCCAACGGCCTGCGTCTGCGCAAGCGGCGGGTGCCCCTGGGTGTGCTGGGGGTGATCTACGAGGCCCGCCCGAACGTGACGATCGACATTGCCGCGCTGGCGATCAAGAGCGGTAACGCGGTGATCCTGCGGGGCGGAAGCGAGACCCTGAACACCAACCGGGCCCTGGTCGGGCTGATCCACCAGGCTCTGGCCGAGGCGGGATTGCCCGAGGCGGTGATTGGGTTCATCGACGACCCCAGCCGCGAGCGCATCCTTGAGTTGCTCCGGCTGCACGAATACGTCGAGCTCATTATTCCGCGGGGTGGGGCAAGCTTGCACGCGTTTTGCCGGGAAAACAGCGCCATTACCGTCATCACGGGCGGGATGGGGATCAACCATCTGTATCTGGATCCAAGCGCCGAGCTGGACAAGGCGCTCGACATCATCGACAACGCCAAGACCCAGCGCCCGACGGTCTGCAATGCGTTGGGCACCCTGGTCGTTCATCGCGAGATCGCCGCCCGCGCGCTGCCGCGGGTCGTGGCCCGGCTTGGGGCCAAGGGCGTGACGTTTCGATGTGATCCGATGGCGATGGCCCTGCTCGGCGAGCTTGCGCCGGGTGTTTTGGCGGCCGGCCCGGGTGATTGGGACATCGAGTGGCTGTCACTGGTGCTTGGTTTGAAAGTGGTGGACTCGCTCGACGAGGGTCTGGCCTTTATCCGCGCGCACAGCCTGGAGCATTCGGATGGGATTCTGTCGCAGGATCCCGAGGCGATCACGCGCTTTCTCAACGAGATTGACTCGGCCGCCGTGTTTGTCAACGCCAGCACCCGCTTCAACGACGGCGGGCAGTTTGGGCTGGGAGCCGAGGTGGCGGTGAGCACGCAGCGCATTCATGCCCGCGGGCCAATGGGGTTGCGTGAGCTCACCAGCTACAAGTGGGTGTGCGAAGGCGACGGGCAGGTGAGGGCGTAGTCCAGGTGCGGCCCACCTTGGAGGTGGGCCGCACCTATGCGCGCTGTTCAGGTGGGCTCCACCTTTGAATCGTCGGCTAGCCGTCCCCGCGCAACCTCAACCGCGCCGGCGCTCGCGTCGATGCCCAGCCAGCGCCGGCCCAATCGCTGAGCGGCAAGCAGGGTCGTTCCGCTCCCGCAAAAGGGATCGATGACCAGGTCGCCGGGCGCGCTGGCCAGCGCGATGATGCGCTCCAACAATGCCAGCGGCTTTTGGGTCGGATAGCCGGTGCGCTCGCGAGAGGTCGGCGCGATCGCCGGGATCTCCCACACGTCATCCAGGGGCTTCCCCCCTTTCATTGTGTAGACCTTGCCATACGAACGCATGAAGCGCTGCCCGTCGGCGTCAACGTGCCGGTATTTGTTCAGCATCGCCGCCGTCGGCGCCTGACGAATCAGATTGAAGACGTAGTCGGGCGAAGCCGCGTACCAGAAGATCACATCGTGTTTGGTCAGCAGGTTGCGCCGGGCGCGGGCGGCGCCCAGACCGTAGCGCCAGATGATTTCGTTGACGAAGACCCCGCCGTTTGGCGACTCAACCCTAAAGAGCTCGTCTAGCAGAACCTTGACGTAGTGTCCGGCCCGCCAATCGCCGTGGAAGAACAGTGAACCGTTGGGCGCCAGCGCCCGCTGCATGACCGCGAGCCGCGGTTTGAGAAAGGCGATGTAGTCGCCCGTGGCGCCAAAGTGATCGGCATAGGTGTCGGTCGAGTCGCCTGTGCCCCGGCGGGTCTTGCGGGTGTTGAAAGGCGGGTCGAGGTAGATCAGTTGAGCACTGCCCGGCGCGACGCGGGGCAGGACGTCAAGGCAGTCGCCCTGGGTGATCGTACCCGCCTGAAGCGTTGCGTCCGGCATTTGGCGAAGTCCTTACGCCGCAGCGCGCCCTGAAATGTTCCGGAAGAGATGTTCGCCGGCGCAGCCGGCGAACATCTCTTCCGGAGGATTTTCTAGGAGGCTTCTAGTCAAAGTACTCGACCTGCACCTGCGCCCCGGCCGGCAGCCCACCCACGCCGACTGGGACACAGAACAGCCCGTCCGCCCGAACCAGTCCGAAGATCAGGTTGCTCTTGGTGATGATGGGGCGGGCCATCCGCAGGCCGTCCTGGTCGAACAGGGCGGCGGGGATCCAGTGCTCGAGCGAGGATGGCGACTGGACGGCCTCGGCCAGCGTGGCCGAGACGTAGCGCGGGGGCGGCGGTGGCACGCCAAGCATCCGCCACAAGGTGGGACCGAGGAAACGCCGGGCCGTGACCAGCGCGCTGTTCGGGTTGCCGGGCAGCCCGAACACCGGTATGCCATCGCAAACCGCGAAGATCGTGGGTTTGCCCGGCCGGAAGGCAATGCCGTGGACGAGGATTCCCGGCGTGCCCATGGCGGTGATCGTCTCGGCGGTGTAGTCGCGATCTGACATCGAGCTGCCGGCCATGAAGACGATGACATCGGCGCTCGCTTTCGCCGACGCAGCCGCCTCGGCGAAAGCGCCGGCGCGATCGGGCAGGATGCCCATATCCAGCGGCTCACCGCCATTTGCAGTCACGAGCGCCGCCAACATGGGGGCGTTTGATCCGCGGATTTGTCCTGGGCGGGTCGCGCTCTCCACCGGGACCAGCTCATCACCACTCGAAATTAGCGCCACCCTTGGGCGCCGCCGGACCGTCGCGTTTGAGATGCCGAGGGAGGCCAGGCCGGCGATCTCCTGTTCGCGCAGGACTGCCCCAGCTGAAATGACCACACTCCCGGGCTGAACATCTTCTGCGATCTGGATGACATTGTCGCCCGGGGCCAGGCCCTCATCGAGGCGAATCTGTCCGTTGGACAACTCGGTCGTGCGTTCGACCATGATGACGGCGTCGGCCTCGTCCGGGACATGCCCGCCTGTATGAATCTTGATCGCCATGCCAGGTGGCAGGGCCTGGGTCCGGTAGACGCCCATCGGGATTTCGCCCGCGACGGGCAGGGTCTTGCCGGCGCCCGTGTCGGCCGCCCGCAGCGCAAACCCGTCGACGGTGCTGCGTCGGAATTCGGGGATCGGGCCCGGGGATCGGATGTCGATGGCGAGCACCCGCCCGCGCGCCAGCGCGATCGGGACCTTCTCCGCGCCCAACGTCAGGGGCGCGCGTGCCATCGCCTCCCAGGTCAAGGCGAGCGCGTCATCGGGGCGAGCCATCGTGAACGTCGGCATGGTTGGTCATTATCCGTGATGGCATATCTGAAGCGACCATCCCCGACTACGCCGGGGATGGTCGCTTCAGATTCCTGGGTTTGTGCGCCGTTCACGTAGCGGCCGGCAGGCAGATGGTGAAGCAGGTGCCGCGGCCGAGGTGACTTGTGACGCGCAGGGTGCCGCCGTGGCTCTCGACGATTGCCTTGGCAATGGCAAGGCCCAGACCCGTGCCACCGCTCTCTCGATCGCGGGCCGCGTCGGCCCTGAAGAAGCGGTCGAAAACGCGATCGATGTGTTCGGGCGCAATCCCGATGCCGGTGTCTTGCACCTCGACCCGGACCTCGGCGCGCTCGGCAGACACGCGCGCCTTGATCGCGCCCCCCTCGGGTGTATAACGCAGGGCGTTATCAATCAGATTGGTGATGACGCGCTGAAGGCGCACGCGATCGCCGCGCACGAGGGCAGGGCCGCCCGCCGTCGTCGGGCCCGTCAGGTGAATATTCTTGGCCTCGGCGATGCCGCCCAGGCGTTCCGTTACGACTGTCACCAGCGCGACCATGTCCACGATCTCGTTTCGAGCGCTCGCATCCTGGGCGGATGCGCGGGTCAGTGTCAGCAGGTCCTCGACGATGACACTCATCTCGTCCACCGAAAGCTCGAGCTGGGCGAGCGCGTCACGATACTCCTCGGCGCTTCGGGCCCGGCTCAGGGCAACCGAAATCTCCCCCTTCAACACGGTCAACGGAGAGCGGAGCTCGTGCGAGGCGTCCGAGGCGAACTGACGCTCGCGTCGCATCGATTGTTCTGTCCGTTCCAAGAGACGATCGAAGGTATGGGCAAGCCGTCCAATCTCATCCTTCGGCAGGTCGGCCGACACCCGTCTTGACAGATCGCCGCTCTGGATGATGCCGTCAACTTTGCGACGCACCCGTTCCGACGGCGCGAGCGCGCTTCCGGCCAGCAACCAGCCGCCCAGACCGGCCAGGGCCAGCGCGGTAGGAATCGCAACGGTAAGCAACTGGCGCAAGTCCTGCAGCACACCGCGCTCGTTTTCGAGCGTGCGCGCGACCTGGATTGCGGCGGCCGCCTCGCCGTCTGCGATGATGCCGGTCGTCAACAGGCGGTACCACGTTTGACCAATCTGAAGCGTCTCAATGCGGCGCTGCCCCGATTTCGCGGCCGCCAGCATCTCAGTCGAGAGCGCAATACCCGCCGGGAAGTTGGCGTCTTCGGCCAGCACCTCGCCCTTCAGGGTCATAAGCCGCGCCGGGGCAATTGTGAGCAGCCGGATTTGGCGCGCGTCGTCGTCGCCCGATCGGCCACTGGCCGCCTCTACGCTGCGGGCGGCGGAGTCGATCAAGGTCGCGTCAACGGAAGCCAGCAGGCGAGGTTCAAGGCCGAAGTAGATCAGGCTGAAGATGGCGACGATGACAAGCGCCATCGCGCCAACAAAGTAGAGCGTCAAGCGCAGGCGGATCGAACGGAAAAAATTCGCCAAACCGAAATACCTAGCCAGCGAGCTTGTAGCCGACGCCCCGAACGGTTTGGATCATGGCAGCCTCGCCAGGCCCGTCAATCTTGCGGCGGAGATAGCCTACATAGACATCCACGACGTTCGAGGCCCCATCGTAGTCGTATGACCAAACGGCTTGCAGGATATTTGATCGGCTGACGGGCCGGCCTGCATTTCGCATCAGGTACTCGAGCAGGGCGTACTCGCGGCTGCTGAGCTCGATTGCGCGATCGCCCCGGCGCGCGGAGCGGGTCGTGACGTCGAGAATCAAGTCGCCCGTCTGGAGGTTGTTCGTCTTGACGGCCGTGAGGGAACGCCGGCCCAACGCCCGCAGTCGCGCAAGCAGCTCAGGAAAGGCGAACGGCTTGACCAGGTAGTCGTCGGCTCCACTGTCAAGCCCGCGCACGCGGTCGTCCAGACTGTCCATCGCGGTTAGCAACAGGACTGGCTCGCGCCCGCCCTGAGTGCGCAATTCCCGGCAGACTGAGAGGCCATCACGCTTTGGCATCAGTACGTCGAGGATGACGATGTCGAAGGGCGTGTCGCGGTTTGCGATTGCGAAACCAAGCGCGGAGTCACCGTCGGCGACGTGCTCCACGGTGTGGCCTTCCTCTCTCAGGCCCTTGACGACGAAGGCAGCGATGCGCCGGTCGTCCTCGGCGAAAAGTATTCTCATGGCGAATCTGATTGTAGGCGAGGGAATGCCAGAACTTAACGAGCGCCGTTCAACTGGCCGAAAGCCCCACGAGCCAGATTGCGATGGGAGCGTGCGGCCTGGTTCAGGCGATTAGCGATCAGGCGTGCGAGTGGGCTCAGGCGATTCGGTCGGTTCGGGGGTTCGGGTGCGCTCAGGCGTGCGCGTGGGCTCTGGCGTGCGCGTGCGTTCAGGTGTGCGAGTCGGCGCCGGTGTGCGGGTAGGACTCGTTGTGCGGGACGGCTCGGGGAACTCCGTGGCAGTTGGCGCGGCTGTCTTTGACGGCACGGGGGTAGCCGTCGGCGGCCTGGGCGTCTTTGATGGCTCCGGTGTATCCTCGGGTTCCTCAGTTTCCCCGGGCTCGGGCGTGGCGCTGCCCGCTACGGCCGTGGGCGTCACCGACGTTGGACGGGGCGTCGAAGTCGCGTGATCTGTGTCATGTTCCTCGGTTGGCTCAGGAGTCGGGGTCAGCGCGGGCGTTATGGCGGCCGGCCGTGTCGGTGTGGCTCTGCTGGCAGATGTGGTTGTGGGCTCTGGGGTGCGGGTGGGAGTGGGCGACGGAAGGGGCGACTCAAGTGGGCCGCTTCCAGCCGATCTGCGAATGGCATCCCGCAGCCTGTTCTGGAATTCGTCATCGCGCTCGCGTATGAGTCGCTCGGCATCGCTCAGGGATCTGTCGTCGCTCGGGCGGGCTCGACCCGCCGCGGGCATCTCGGAGCCCACAGTCAACCGGATGCCGCCGTCAGGCGCCAGCTGAACATTAGCCCCGGCCAGCGTGTCGTTGGCAAAGATCACCCCCGTGGCAATCGCCGATGCAGCGAAGAGGGTGGCGATGGGCAGCAGACCGGCGGCGATTTTCATGTCTGACCACCAGCATAACGGCCCGCGACAGCACCGTCATGAAGCGATCGTGAGAGCGTTCTCATGCGTCTGCTTGTGATAACATTCACGATCGTTTTATGCTGACGGACTACCTGCCAGTAGGCATCCTTATTCTGCTCGCCACCGGTCTAGCGCTGCTGATCGTGGCGATTTCGATTTTCTTCGGGCCGAAGCGCCACCAAAGCCAAACGGCAAAGGTGCAGCCCTACGAAAGCGGCATGAAGGCAATCGGACCCGGGCAGCGCCGGCTTCCGGTGCGGTTCTATTTGACCGCCGTGCTCTTTATTCTGTTCGACATCGAGATCATCTTCTTCTACCCGTGGGCGGTCGCCTTTCGCGAGTTGGGGTGGGGCGGGTTTGTCGCGATGCTGAGCTTCACCGGGATCCTGGTAGCTGGATTCGTCTGGGTGTGGAAAAAGGGCGCGCTCGAGTGGGATTCGATGGACAAGTAGGGGGCTGAATGGGTATTGAACAGAAACTAGGGGACATGGGCGTTGTCACGATGACGCTCGAAAAGGCTGTGGGCTGGGCGCGCTCCAACGCGCTATGGCCGATGTTATTCGGTCTGGCATGTTGCGCCATCGAGATGATGAGCACACAGGCGAGCCGCTATGACCTGTCGCGCTTTGGCATGGAGCTCATGCGCGCCAGCCCGCGCCAGAGCGATCTCATGATCGTGGCCGGCCGGGTAAGCCGCAAGATGGCGCCCGTGCTGCGGAATCTCTACGATCAAATGCCTGAGCCGAAATGGGTGATCGCCATGGGCGACTGCGCCTCGTGCGGCGGTGTCTTTAACAACTACGCCGTCGTCCAGGGCGTCGACGAGATTGTCCCGGTCGATGTGTATATCGCCGGCTGTCCGCCGCGCCCCGAGACCCTTATTGACGGCATCCTGAAGCTTCAGGACAAGATCAAAAAAGAGCCACTCAAGAAGTGGGCCTGAACCACCGGCATGGCTGAATCAACTTCTCTCGCGGCTGCCCTGGGCGATGCCGTAACCAACACCGTTGTCTTTCGAGACGAGGTCACGCTCCTGACCACCCGCGAGCGACTCGTTGAAGTGCTGACCCATTTGCGGGATGTGGAGCGCTTCGAAATGTTGACCGACGAGACCTGCGTCGACTTCCACCCTGGCGAGCCGCGCTTCGCCCTGGTCTACCAATTGACCTCACTGGAACGGGCCATGCGCGTGCGGGTGAAGATCATGCTGAGCGGCGCCGACAGGGTCGCGCCGACGGTGATGGGCGTCTATCGGAATGCCAATTGGCTCGAACGCGAGCTCTACGATCTTTTCGGGATAACGTTTGAGGGGCATCCCGATTTGCGCCGGATCATGATGCCGGCCGACTATCAGGGCCATCCGCTGTTGAAGGAAGTTCCGGTGACTGTCGAAGAGGTCGCCTTCAGCTTCAATCGGCGGCGCATCGACGACACCAAGATATACGCGGGGGAATGATGGATCAAACCCAACTCAGCGTCGAGGAATCGGCCCACAATCTCGAAAAACACGCTGACGTACAGCTCGACATCACCGTCGAACAGCTGAAGAAACTGGTGAGCCCGCGGGCGTTTACGGGCGAGACCATGCTCCTGAACATGGGCCCCCAGCACCCGTCGACCCACGGTGTGTTGCGCCTGCTCCTCGAGCTCGACGGCGAGACGGTTGTGAGCTGCATTCCCGACATCGGCTTTTTGCACACTGGCATCGAGAAGACCCATGAGGGCAAAACGTATCTCAAGGGTTTGCCCCTGACCGATCGGACCGACTACCTCGCGCCGATGATCAACAATCTGGCGTATTGCGGCGCGATTGAGAAGCTGTGCGAAATCGACGTGCCGCTGCGCGCCCAGTACTTGCGAGTCATCCTCGCCGAGCTCACCCGGATGAACAGCCACCTGGTCTGGCTGGGCACCCATGCCCTCGATATCGGGGCGATGAGTGTGTTTTTGTATTGCATGCGCGAGCGCGAATTGCTGCTGGATGTGTTTGAGTCCGTGTCCGGAGCGCGGATGATGTCAAGCTACTTCCGCCCGGGAGGACTGTGGCGGGATGTGCCGGATGTCTTCTTCGATCTGGTGCGCAAGGTGATGGATGTCTTCCCGGGCCGCATCATCGAGTATGAGCGGCTGCTCAAGGAGAACCCGATCTGGCGCGAGCGCACGGTCGGGATTGGCGTCATTGGCAAGGCCGATGCCATTGCCTGGGGGATGACCGGGCCCAGCCTGCGCGGGAGCGGGGTCAACTATGACATCCGGAAAGCGTTTCCCTACTCGTCATACGACCACTTTGACTTCAGCGTGCCGCTTGGGACAAAGGGTGACGTCTACGATCGTTATCGCTGCCGGTTGGATGAGTTCACTCAGAGCCTGAAGATCATCAAGCAGGCCCTTGACCGGTTGCCGCCCGGGCCCGTGATCACCGACGATCGCAAGTTCGCCCCGCCGCCGAAGCACGAAATCGCCTACTCGATGGAATCGCTCATCCACCACTTTAAGTTGTGGACCGAAGGCTTCCGCGGGCCGAACGCCGATGTCTACTTCGCCGTCGAGAGCGGCAAGGGCGAATACGGCGTCTATATTCATGGCGATGGCGGCCCAAAGCCGCGTCGCGTGCACTTCCGCGCGCCGTCGCTGTGCAACCTCCAGGCGCTCCCGCAGATGTCGGATGGCGCGTTGATCGCCGACCTGGTCGGCATCATCGGCTCGGTTGACATTGTGCTCGGCGAGGTCGATCGCTGATCGCGCGTTCGCATTCGTACACCTAATCATGCTGAGAACCAATCGCGCCGCCGACATCGAAAAGGTGCTGGCGAAATACCCCACAAAGCGCAGCGCCGTGATGCCGCTGCTGAACCTGGCCCAGGAAGAATACGGCTACTGCAGCCCGGAGGCAATTCGCGAAGTCGCGGCAATTTGCGATCTGGATCCGACCGAAGTCAAGTCGGTGGTCGGCTTCTACACGATGTACTACGAAGAGAAGGTCGGCACGACCGTCATCGACGTGTGCGACGACTTGCCGTGCGCCCTGCGCGGGGCCGATGGTTTCATCGCGCACTGCGAGCGCAAACTCGGAATCAAGGCCGGCGAGACCACCGCCAACGGCAAAATCACCCTGCATTCGGTGATGTGCGTCGCAGCGTGTAATCGGGCGCCGGTCGCCCAGGTGAACGGCGCGTACCGCTACGACCTCACCCCCGAAACCTTCGACCAAATGGTCGATGAGCTCCAGAAATGACCGGCATGGAAAAACATCTGCTTCTGCGTGACCTGGACGTCCCGAATATTCGGGAACTCGCCGTGTATATGGCCAATGACGGCTACGCCGCCTGGAAAAAGGCCGTCACGTCGATGAAGGGCGAGGAAGTCCTCGCCGCGGTGAAAGACTCGGGCCTGCGCGGCCGGGGCGGCGCCGGGTTTCCTGCCGGCCTGAAGTGGAGCTTCATCCCCAAGGATGTCTTCCCCAAGTATGTTGTCGTCAATGGTGACGAGAGCGAGCCGGGAACCTTCAAGGACCATGCGCTCGTGCGCAACAACCCGCACCAGGTCATAGAAGGCACCGCCTTGTGCGCTTACGCCATCGGATCGAATCTCGCCTACATCTATCTGCGCGGCGAATTCTCCGAGCCCGGCAAGGAGCTCGAGAAAGCACTCGCCGACGCCTATGCCAATGGTCTGTTGGGGACCAACTTGATGGGCACCGGTTACTCGCTGGACATTCGGGTGCACTACGGAGCAGGGGCATATATCTGCGGCGAAGAATCGGCGCTGCTCGAATCGCTCGAGGGCCGGATCGGCCAGCCGCGGCTCAAGCCGCCGTTTCCGGCGACGAATGGGCTTTATAACAAACCGACCGTCATCAACAACGTTGAGACGCTGGCCAATGTGCCGTGGATTGTCCTCAATGGGGCGGCCTGGTATCGCCAGTTTGGGACCGAGAAAAGCAGCGGCGTCAAGCTCTTCAGCGTGTCGGGTCACGTCAAGAATCCGGGCAACTATGAGCTCCCGCTCGGCAAGTACAGCATCCAGGATCTGCTCGACATGGCCGGTGGCTCGTCGACTGGCCGGCCGATCAGGGCCGTGCTGCCCGCCGGTTCGTCCAGCCCGATCATCCCCGCCGTCAACTTTGGGGCCAAGCTCGACTATGAGTCCATGGCCGGCATCGGCTCGGTACTTGGCTCGTGCTCGTTCATCTTCATGGATGACAGCGTTGACATGGTCTGGGCAGCCCGCAAGATGATCCGTTTCTTCAAGCACGAGAGTTGCGGCAAGTGCACGCCCTGCCGGGAAGGCACCTATTGGGCGCTCAAGCTCTACAACAAGCTTCTGTCAGGCGAAGGCACGCTGGCCGACATCGATATGATCGGTGAGGTCAACAAGCAGATCATTGGCAAATGCTTTTGTCCGCTGGGCGAGTTTGCCACCAGCTCAATGACGTTCACGCTCAAGCACTTCAAGCAGGATTACATCGACTTCATCGAGAAGAAGAAGGGCGGCACGCCCGAATACAAGGCCGAGCTCGCTCGGGACACGCACGGCCATCACGCCCAGGCCGCGCACTAGGCCGGCGCGAACGAATCGACAAGCAACACCATGGCTGATCTGATCAACCTGACCATCGATGGCGTCCCAGTCGGGGTGCCCAAGGGCACCCTGATCGTCGACGCCGCCAAGCGAATCGGCAATGACATCCCGGTTTTCTGCTATCACCCCAAGCTCAAGCCGGTCGGGATGTGCCGGATGTGCCTGGTTGAGATCGGCACGCCCAAAGTCGATCCGGCCACCAAGCAGATCGTCAAGGACGACAAAGGCAATGTCGTTATCGCCTGGCAGCCCAAGCTGAATACCGGGTGCACAACCCCGGTGAGCGAGGGGATGGCCGTCCGGACCAAGACGCCGGTAGTCATCGAAGCTCGCGAGGATGTACTGGAGTTCCTGCTGACCAGTCATCCGCTTGACTGCCCGATCTGTGACAAGGGCGGTGAATGCCCGCTGCAAAACCTGACCCTCGCCCATGGGCCGGGGGTGAGCCGCTTCGACTACGCCGACAAACAGCACAACGACAAGCACGTGCCCCTGGGCGAGCTGATCTTCCTCGATCGCGAACGCTGCATCCAGTGCTCGCGCTGTGTGCGCTTCCAGGATGAGATTGCCGACGATCATGTGTTGCAGTTTCACGATCGCGGGCGCGGCATGGAAATCGTCACCTTCAGCGATCCGGGATTTGACAGCTATTTCGGCGGCAATACCACCGACATCTGCCCGGTTGGCGCGCTCACGACGGCCGATTTTCGCTTCAAGGCCCGCCCGTGGGAGCTCAAGTCCACGCCGAGCGTGTGCGGCCACTGCGCGGTGGGCTGCAACACGTCGCTGAACACGCGCACAAACACGAGCACCGGAACCCTTGACATCAAGCGGGTGATGCCCCGCCAGAATGAACAGGTCAACGAGATCTGGCTGTGCGACAAAGGGCGCTTCGTTCATCACTACACCCGCGCGGCGGAGCGCATCACCCGGCCGTTGATCCGCAAGGATGGCAAGCTCCAGGAAGCCACCTGGGAAAGCGCGCTGCAACTCATCTCGGACAAGCTGAATACGGTGCCTGGCCTGCGCGTGGCTGGGGTGATCGGCGACCGGGTCGCCAATGAAGACGCCTGGCTGTTCAAGCGCTTCCTGACTGAGATTGTAAAGACGCCCTATGTGGCCGCCTCGCCAGCGCTGCCGGCGGCTTATGCCGACATCGCCCGGGCCAGTGGCCTCGGAGTTGACGCTGATTTCAAGCAGCTTGGCAAAGGCGACGTCATCGTCGTCGTTAACGGCGATCTCGAGGAGCAGGCCCCGGTGTGGTTCCTGCGCCTGCGCCAGGCCGTCGTCGACCGCGGCGCAAAGCTCATCGTCGCCCATCACCGCAGCACAAAGATGCACCGTTATGCGCATGTGATTGCGCGCTATCAGCCGGGCTTGGCGGCGCAGTGGGTGGCTTCGAATCCCGCTGAATTGCAGGGTTTGAAGGATGCCCGGAATGTCGTCATGGTGTTTGGCGATGACACGCTCGGTCCGCCAAATGCCCGCGCGCTGGCGAGCGGCTTGGCCGCTGTCCTGCGCGAGGCGGGCCAGGCTGGCAAGTCCAACAGCGGATTGCTGCCGCTGTATCCGCACGGAAATACGCAGGGCGTATACGATGTGGTTGGGGCCGGCGAGCGGGCGCAGACCGCAGATGTGGCCTGGCTGGTCGGGGTGGGTGACGCCGCCGACGCCCCGAAGGCGGGCTTCACCATTGTCAGCGAGCTGTTGATGACCGACCTGGCGAAGTCGGCCGATGTCGTGCTGCCGGCCCTGAGTGCTGCCGAGCGGGACGGCACGCTGACCAGCGGCGACCGCCGCGTCCAGCGCTTCTACGCCGCTCTACCTGCCCTGGGCGAGGCCAAGCCCGACTGGTGGGCGGCTCAGGAAATTGCCAAGCGCATGGGCGCCAACTGGTCTTTCCCGGATGCCGCTGCCGTGTTTGCCGATATGGCTGCCCATGTGGGTCCTTACGCCGGCCTCAGCTATGCCGGATTGGCCAAAACCGAGGCGCAGTGGCCCCCGGTTGGCCGCGACGACCTCTACTACGGTGGCACGGTCTACGACAACATGGGTGGAGTGGGCGCGCGCACAAGCCCAGGCGAAGGCCCGTCTGATGCAGTCGCGCCGGCTGAGCCGACCATGGAAGCCCTCACCCGACC
>Ga0073905_10000648_pt1 | contig 16772 bp, 15 predicted proteins | sample KloWWTupernatant_FD_65482 | JGI IMG/M metagenome (GOLD analysis project Ga0073905, IMG submission 65482) | Active sludge microbial communities from Klosterneuburg, Austria, studying microevolution and ecology of nitrifiers - Klosterneuburg... | ecosystem: Engineered > WWTP > Aerobic digester >... | reverse complement strand
CGGGTCCAGCCGGTTGAGCTCCTGCCGCACCCATTGCGACCAGCCACCGGGGGCGGCCCCCAGATCCACCACCACCATGCCCGGTTTGAGCAGGCGGTCGCGCTCGGCCAGTTCTTCCAGCTTGTAGGCGGCGCGCGAACGCATGCCTTCGGCCTGCGCTTTTTTCACGTAGGGGTCGGAAAAATGCTCTTTGAGCCAGCGTTGGCTGGATTGACTGCGGGTGGCCATGGCCGCCGAAAGCGCGTGAGACAGGGTGTGCATGATACCCTGCACGCCCCTCATCCGTTTGCTGTGTGCCGTATGCCGATTGCCCTGACCAATGCCCAGATCCGTTTTTTGCGTGGCCAGGCACATGATCTGAAGGCAATGCTGCAGGTGGGTGGCAAGGGCATTACCGATGCACTGGTGGCCGAAGTCGAGTTGGCGCTCGAGCACCACGAGCTGATCAAGGTGAAAGTCGGCGGCGCCGATCGCGAACAACGCGACGCCATGATCGTGGACTTGACCGAACGCGCCGACGCTGTGCTGGTGCAGCGGATTGGGCATACCGCTACGCTGTATCGCCCCAGCAAGGACAAACGGCATATCGTGCTGCCGCGCGCCTGAGCCGGCCATGCACCTGCTGCTGGAACGCCCCGATTACCAATATTTTCTGCGCGGTGCCGATGGCAACGCAGCGCTGGTCAATGCCCAGCGCTTGACCCGCAGCTTCATCATCACCCCGGAGGCGTTGCGCGAGCAGTGGCGCATCGTTGATGCAGGCGCCATGCAGCCGGCCGATATGGACGAACTGCTGGCATTGCAGCCTGAACTGATCGTCTTGGGGACAGGCGCCAGCCAACAATTCCCGCCGCCGCAGGTCATGGCGCATTGCTTGCAACACGGCATTGGCTTGGAAGTGATGACCAATGCCGCCGCCGCACGCACCTATTCGATTCTGGCGGGTGAAGGACGGCGGGTGGTCGCAGGGTTCCTGTTCCCCGCCCCGCCCGAGGTTGCCCCGGGCAGCATCGTCGGCGGATAATAGGGTTCAATTCGTGAACCCACGGGCGACGCGCCTGCCGCGCCGTCCGTTTTGCTTTGCAGGAGCCGCACCACATGACCACCCATAATCCCCAACGCCCCGCCCTGTTGCTGTCCCGCGTCGATGTGGAGCGTATCGAGGACTTGCTGGAGCGTCCGCAATACAGCGGCATCAACACGGCGGCCTTGCGCGAGGAATTGGCGCGGGCGGAATTGACCGAACCCGGCAACATGCCGGCCGATGTCATCACCATGAATTCCACCGCATTGGTGAAAGTCGTGGATGACCAGCAGCAAGCCCACGAATACGAGCTGACCTTGGTGTACCCGCGGGATGCCGATGGCAGCGGCGAGAAAGTGTCGATCCTTGCGCCGGTGGGCAGCGCCCTGCTCGGTTTGCGCGCAGGCAGCAGCATCGACTGGCCAATGCCGGGGGGGCGCAGCGCACGCCTGCACGTGCTGTCGATTCGCTATCAACCGGAAGCTGCGGGCGCACTGCATCGCTGAGCGGCCGTCAGCCGCCCCAGCGCACCCAGCATCTCCCACGACTTCAACCCGCGCCCACCCAAATGGTGCAACAGCACTGCGCGCAACGGCAGGCGCAGACTGGCCAAATCCTCACTGACCGGCTGCGCGTCGCTTGCCAACGCCAACAGCGCGCGCCCGGTGGCCAGTTCGCGGCGTTCGCCTGCGCGCTCGCTCAGCACGCGGCGCGGGCCATGCTCGGGGTCCAGCCGATAACGTGCTGCCGGGTCAATCGCGTCTTCTTCACCGGTCAACGCATAATCCAAACCCACGCCCAGCGCATCCAGGACATCGCGCTCAAACCGGCGCAGCGTCCATGCCAACGGCTCGCCAGCGCGCAAGCGCTCACGCACCTGCGCATACACCGCATGCAGTTCGGGTTGCGGCGCTTGCCGGGGTGCCAGCCGCAGGCACAATTCATTGATGTAGAAGCCCGCCAGCGCGGCATCGCCGTGCAGCAACGGTGCGGCATCCACCGCTTCGGCAGCGCGCAGCTGCGCCAGTTCGCCGCGTTGCTCGCCATCGAAACGAATCGATTGCAGTGGCTGCAACGCCGCACGCAGCAGATGCTTTTTCGGGCCTTGCACCCCGCGCGCGACCAGCCCGATGCGGCCGTGTTCAGCGCTTAATACTTCGACCAGCAAGCTGGTTTCCCGCCACGGGCGGGCGTGCAGGACGAAGGCGGGCTCGGTGATGTAGCGCATGCGTCATTGTAGGAGCGCGCCGCAGGAACGCGATGGCTACTTGCAGGAATTTCGCGAACGCATTCGCGCTCCTGCGGAGACAGCCCGGGAGTCAATCGTGATAACCCAGCGCACGCAAAGCGGCTTCGTCGTCACTCCAACCTTCGCGCACGCGCACCCAGGTTTGCAGAAAAACCTTCGCGCCGAATAGCCGTTCCATCTGCTGGCGGGCGTGTTTGCCGATGTCGCGCAGACGCTCGCCGCCCTTGCCGATGACGATGGCCTTCTGGCCTTCGCGTTCGACCCAGATCACCGCGTCGATGCGATACATCACGCCGGTTTTGGGGGAAGGTTCCTCTTCGAATTTCTCAACTTCGACCGTGGTCGAATACGGCAATTCCTCGCCCAGCCGGCGCATCAATTGCTCGCGCACCAATTCGCCGGCAAGAAAACGCTGACTCTTGTCAGTGATCTCATCCTCGCCGTACATCGGCTCGGCTTCGGGCACCAAATCCATCAAGGTCGCCACCAGTTGTTCCAGCCCGCTGCGCTTGAGCGCCGACAGCGGGTGCACGGCGGCAAATTCGCGGCCTTCGGTCACCTTGGTGATGAACGGCAGCAGGGTGGTCTTGTCTTTCTGTTTGTCCACCTGATTGACCACCAGCACCACCGGCAGGCCGACATCATGCAGGGCGTCATAGGCCAGACCGTCTTCGTTGTCCCAGCGGCCCGCTTCGATCACCAGCAAGGCCACATCCACCCCTTCCAGGGCGCCGCGCGCTGCGCGATTCATCATCCGGTTCATCGCCTTGCCGGAGCGCCTGCCCTGCTCGCCATGGATGCCGGGGGTGTCCACCAATTGTAGTTGCCCGCGTGGAAACGTGGCAATCCCCAACAAACGATGCCGCGTGGTCTGCGGCCGGTTGGATGTGATGCTGATCTTGGCCCCCACCAGTGCGTTGACCAAGGTGGATTTGCCGACGTTGGGGCGGCCGATCACGGCCACTGCGCCACTGCGTGAAGATGTACTGCTCATGTTTCCAATTCCTTGAGTGCGGCCTCGGCCGCCTGTTGTTCTGCTGTCCGCCGTGAGCTGCCCTCACCGGTGGTGACAAGCGCAGGTTCGGCCAGTGTGCAACTGACCTGGAACACCCGCGCATGGTCTTCCCCGCCTTCGTGCAGCAGCGCATACACCGGCAGCCCCCGTTGCCGACCTTGCAACCATTCCTGCAGCCGGGTTTTGGCGTCTTTGCCAACTTTATTGGGTGGCGGCAGCGCGGCAATCATGTCGGTAAACCATGGCAGCACCACCGTGCGGCAAACCTCAAAGCCGGCATCCAGATAAATCGCCGCCACCAAGGCCTCCACCGCATCGGCCAAAATCGAATCGCGACGATGCCCGCCGGTTTTCATTTCACCCGGCCCCAGCACCAGCTGGCTGCCGATGTCCAGTTGCCGGGCGATGCCCGCGAGCGCCGATTCGCGCACCAATTCGGCGCGCGCGCGGGTCAATGCACCTTCATCCGCCTTGGGCCAGTGCCGATACAAGGCCTCGGCGATGAACTGGTTGACCAGCGCATCGCCGAGAAATTCCAGACGCTCGTTGTTCAGGCTGCCGGCGCTGCGGTGGGTCAATGCCTGCGCCAGCAGTGCCGGCGTGATGAAGGCATGGCCAGCAAATGCACGCAGCGCGGGGTCAGTTGTTGCTGGCACCTGCACCACGCGTCAACGCCTGCTCGGCATGAAATTTGCCGACCACATCGAGATTGGCAAACAGCTCTTCGCGGCGTTCGTAATCCATGATGAGATTGTAGCCACCTTCCGTATTTTCGATTTTCAGCATCTCGGGTTTGACCACCGACACATAGTCGATCTGGAAGCGCTTGGTCAGCAGCATGCGAATCTTGTCCTTGGATGCGTTGGCGGCCTCGGGGTCACTGGCAATCCCGGCCAGTGCTTTCTTGACCGAGAAAAATTCCATGTACATCGGGCCGATCTTCATGCCGCAATAAGCAAAGAAAATCACAAACGTCAGGGTGATCAGGAACCCGATCATGGTAATGCCACGTTGCATCTGCTTCATTGGTGCTTCCCCTTTGGGTTGAGAACTGCAAACTGCCCAACATTCATTTCAAGGAATACGCGTTCCAATGCGGGAAACGTCCACCCAGTGATCGGCATCGGTGTCGATATTCATCCACACCAAGAACGCCTTGCCGCGCAGGTTGGCTTCCGGCAGGAACCCCCAGAACCGGCTGTCCTCGCTATTGCCGCGATTATCACCCATGACGAAATAATGCCCTGCCGGCACCGTCCAGTCACCATCGGCCATGCTGATTTCACGTTCCAGCACAAAATGCGGGTGATTTTGCAGGCCTTCGGTCAATTTGTTGTCGCCGGTTTCACCAGCCCCCTGGCCGACCCCGGTGAACACCCCCTCGGCGCGATACGGCAATGGCCGACCATTCACGTACACCTTGTGGTCGTGGTAACCAATGCGATCTCCCGGCAAGCCGATCACGCGCTTGATCCAGTCTTCCTTCGGGTGCTGCGGCGGCCGGAACACCACCACATCACCACGTGCCGGCTCGCCATTGCTCAAAAACTTCTTGTTGGTGATCGGCCAACGCAGGCCGTAGGAAAACTTGTTGACGAGGATGAAATCGCCGATCAGCAGGGTGGGCATCATCGAGCTGGAGGGAATCCGGAAAGGCTCGGCGACGAAGCTGCGCAAGCCCAGCACCAAAGCCAGCACCGGGAAAAACGACTTGGCGTAATCCACCAAGACCGGATCCTTGGCCTCGCCGACCTCGGCTGCGGCCATGCGTTTCTTGGCGAAAAACAGCTTGTCCAGCAGCCAGATCAGGCCGGACAAGAATGTCAGCACCACCAAAATTGTTTCGAACCACACCATCATGCGTGTTTCTCCAAATTGCCTTGCATCCGCCCCGTCATCGCGCCCCTGCGGTGCGCTCCTACTTGCTGTCCACCTGCAACACGGCGAGGAAGGCTTCCTGCGGGATTTCCACCCGACCCACCTGCTTCATCCGCTTCTTGCCTTCCTTCTGCTTCTCCAGCAGCTTCTTCTTGCGCGTGGCATCGCCGCCGTAGCACTTGGCCAGCACGTTCTTGCGCAACGCCTTGACCGTGGTGCGGGCGATGACCTGGGCGCCGATCGCGGCCTGGATGGCCACGTCGAACATCTGCCGCGGGATCAGGTCCTTCATCTTCTCGGTCAGCTCGCGGCCGCGCCGGTCGGCGTGGCTGCGGTGGACGATGATGGAGAGCGCGTCGACGCGGTCGCCGTTGATCAGCGTATCCACGCGCACGAACGGGCCGGCGTCGAAGCGCAGGAAGTGGTAGTCCAGCGAGGCATAGCCGCGACTCACCGACTTCAGCTTGTCGAAGAAGTCCAGCACCACCTCGGCCATCGGCAGCTCGTAGCTGATCTGCACCTGGCTGGCCATGTAGGTGATGCCCAGCTGCACGCCGCGCTTGTCCTCGCACAGCTTGATGATGGCGCCGATGTAGGCCTCGGGGGTGAGGATGTTGGCGCGGATGATCGGCTCGCGGATCTCCTGCACCTGGTTGATGGGCGGCAGCTTGGCCGGGTTGTCCATCGGCACGATGGTGCCGTCGGTCTTCAGCACCTCGTAGATCACCGTGGGCGCAGTGGAGATGAGGTTGAGGTCGTACTCGCGCTCCAGGCGCTCCTGCACGATCTCCATGTGCAGCATGCCGAGGAAGCCGCAGCGGAAGCCGAAGCCCATCGCCTCCGAGCTTTCGGGCTCGAAGCGCAGCGCGGCGTCGTTCAGGCGCAGCTTGTCCAGCGCCTCGCGCAGCGCCGGGTAGTCCTCGGCATCGACCGGGAACAGGCCGGCGAACACGCGCGGCTGCATCTCCTGGAAGCCCGGCAGCGGCGTCGGCGCCGGGTCGCCCGCCAGCGTGAGCGTGTCGCCCACCGGCGCGCCGTGCACGTCCTTGATCGAGGCGGTGATCCAGCCCACCTCGCCCGCGCGCAGGGCCGGCAGCACCTTGCGCTTGGGGGTGAACACGCCGACCGCGTCGACCTGGTGGGTGCGGCCGGTCGACATCACCAGCATCTTGTCGCCGGGCTTCAGCTCGCCCTGCATCACGCGCACCAGCGAGACCACGCCGAGGTAGTTGTCGAACCACGAGTCGATGATCAGCGCCTGCAGCTTGTCGGTGTCGCGCGGCTGCGGCGGCGGAATGCGCTGGACGATGGCCTCCAGCACGTCGCCGACGTTGAGTCCGGTCTTGGCGCTGATGGCGACCGCGTCTTCGGCGTCGATGCCAATCACGGCTTCGATCTCCTCCTTCACCTTGTCGACGTCGGCGGTGGGCAGGTCGATCTTGTTCAGCACCGGCACCACTTCCAGGCCCTGCTCCACCGCGGTGTAGCAGTTGGCCACCGACTGCGCCTCCACGCCCTGCGCCGCGTCCACCACCAGCAGCGCGCCTTCGCAGGCGGCCAGCGAGCGGCTGACTTCGTAGCTGAAGTCGACGTGGCCGGGGGTGTCGATGAAGTTCAGGAAGTAGGTGTTGCCGTCCTTCGCGGTGTACGGCAGCGAGACCGACTGCGCCTTGATGGTGATGCCGCGCTCGCGCTCGATGGGATTGGAGTCCAACACCTGCGCTTCCATCTCGCGCGCCTGCAGGCCGCCGCACAGCTGGATGATGCGGTCGGCCAGGGTCGACTTGCCGTGGTCGACGTGGGCGATGATGGAGAAGTTGCGGATGAACCGCATGGCGTCGTGCTGCATGGGGGGCTTCGATAGAGGAACGGGGGCGGATTGCGGCCCGCCGAAAGTGAGCCGTTCATTATCGCACAGACCCGTGCGCGCCCTGATGGACGCGCACGGGTCGGTTCAGCCTTGCCCCAGCCTCAGCCTTCGGCCGGGTTGATCGCCATGTAGCGGGTACCGCCGCCGCGCTGCACCAGCAGCATCACCGGCTTGCCGGTGCCTACGGCGCGCAGCTGGGCATCCAATGCGGCCACGCTGCCCACATCGGTACGGCCCACCGCCAACACCACATCACCCGCTTGCAGGCCGGCATTGCGTGCGGCCTCGCCTTTCACTTGCGCCACCAGCACGCCCTCGCCTGTTTGCAGACCCAGCCGGGCGCGCTGCTCGGGCAGCAAATCCTTGCCAAGGATGCCAAGCGCATTGCCGGCCGCATTGGCAGGGGTTTTGTCGGGCGCAGCATTGCGGCCGCTGCCGGCCTCGGCCACGTTGTCATCCAGTGCATTCAAGGTGGCACTCAAACTGCGCGGCTTGCCGTCACGGATCACGTCCAGGGTCACCCTGGTACCCGGTGCCATCGCGCCAATAATCGGCGGCAGGTCACTGGCGTCATACACCTGCTGGCCGTTGACGCTGCGAATCACGTCCTGGCGCAGCACGCCCGCACGTTCGGCCGGGCTGCCCTGCTCGACACGCGCCACCAGCGCGCCGCTGGCATCGGCCAGACCCAGTGCCTTGGCCGTATCCCGATCCATCGGCTGAATCTGCACGCCCAACTGGCCACGCGTCACCTTGCCGGTGGCTTTGAGCTGCTTGACGGCATTCATCGCCACGTCGATCGGGATGGCGAAGCTGACGCCCATATAGCCGCCGGAATTGCTGAAGATTTGCGAATTGATCCCCACCACTTGCCCACGCGTATCCAGCAACGGGCCGCCGGAATTGCCTTTGTTGATCGCCACGTCGGTTTGAATGAACGGCACGTAGCGTTGGTCGGCACCGGGATTGGCACGCCCCACCGCGCTCACAATCCCCGCCGTCACCGAGTGATCCAACCCGAACGGCGAACCAATGGCCACGACCCATTGCCCCGGCTTGAGCAGCTTGGAATCACCCACGCGCATCACCGGCAGGCCAGTGGCATTGATCTTGAGCAGGGCCACGTCGCTCTGCTCATCGCTGCCCACTACCTTGGCGGTGAACTCGCGGCGATCCGACAGCTTGATGCGCACGGTATCGGCGCCGTCGATCACATGATGATTGGTCAGCACATAGCCATCGCCGGAGATGATGAAGCCCGTTCCCAGCGAGGTGCCGCGTGGGCGCGCATTGGGGGCACCGGGCATGCCCGGCATCGGGGTCATGCCCGGGCCAAAGAAGCGGCGGAAGAATTCGGGGATTTGCGCATCACCGGAGCCATCATCCTCATCGTCTTGCGGCATTTGCTGCAGCGCACGCCGCGCCTGCAGCTTGCTGCCAATCTCGGCCTGCACGCTGACCACGGCCGGGCCAACTTGCTCCACCAAACGCGTGAAATCCGGCAGGTTGCCGACCAATTCCGGCGCAGGTGCAGCCGGCTGCGCGAGCTGCGGCATACCCGTATTGGCGGGATTCTGACCACTGCACGCCCCCACTCCGGCGACGGCCAAAGCGGCGACCAAGAGCAGCGGGCGCAGGCGGATGATTCGAGTTGCAGGCATAAACAAACACTCCTCGTTCACGGAGATCGGGGGAAAGCAGACACCACACACCTGCCGCAGGCCACGGCGGCCTTCAGCGCACTCAAGGCTGCGATTGCAGCTCTGCAGACGCATGCGATTTCAGCTGCGCAGGCGCATCGTCGGACAGCAATCTGGGGGGCGCGGCAAACACCGGCGGTACAAACGGATTGGGCGCAAACGCAGGCGAGACATGCTCGCCAAAGCCGACGGTCAAGCCGCTGGTGTTGTCGTATTGCGGCAGGATTTTGCGCGGCCACGGACGGCTGGCGGTTTCGGTTTGCGGCAGGGCCGCCGGTACGGCTTGCGCCAATTCCAATGCGGGCGTTGCCAGCGGAGCCACACGCGCAACATTGCGACGTACAGGCTTGGTCACCGCCACCGTGGCCGCCGCGGCCAACACGACTGGAGCCGACGTGAGGGTCGCCGGTATTTGCGGCGTTTTAGCTGTAGGTTTTGGCGACGCGGGCAACTGCACCGCCACTTGTGACCCTGCGGCTTCTGGTGTTGTTGTTGGCAATGGCGAATGCCCCATCAGCGCCACCACCGCCAATGCTGCGGCCAATGCAGACCCCGCGCCCCACCAACGCCAACGCGATTGCTGCTCCGCTGTATGCGCCACCTGCGACGGCAGACCCACACCGTGCAGGGAGGCCGCTACCCGCTGCGCAAAATCCACCGGCAGGTGCTGCGTTGGTGTAATCCCGCGCATGGCATCACCGGCAATACGCCAGCGCTCCCAGTTGGCAGCCAGCTCGGTGTCGTGTTGCAGGCGGCGCAACAGGAAGCGGGTCTGGTCTTCGGGCAAGGCACCATCCATCAGCGCCGAGAGTTGCTCACGGCTGGACAGTTGGGTGAGGTCGATGCAGTGGCGGTCGGTTTCGGTCTTCATGAGGCTTTCGAACGCTTGGGCAATTCATCGTGATCCAGCAAGGGGCGCATGCGGGCATCGATTGCCTCGCGGGCGCGGAAGATGCGTGAACGCACCGTGCCAATGGGGCAGCCCATGCGTTCGGCAATGTCCTCGTAGCTCATCCCTTCCACTTCGCGCAGGGTGATCGCTTCGCGCAGGTCCTGTGGCAAGGCTTCGACCGCGGCGACGACGGTTTGTTCCAACTGCTGGCGCATCAATTCGCGTTCGGGCGTGTCGGTATCGCGCAGGCGCAAGCCCGATTCAAACTGCTCGGCATCTTCCACATCAATATCTTCGCCGGGCGGGCGACGGTTATTGGCAGCCAAATGATTTTTCGCGGTATTCACTGCGATGGTGTGCAGCCACGTCGAAAACTGTGCATCGCCACGGAAATTTTTGATCGCACGGTAGGCGCGGATAAACGTGTCCTGCGCCACATCCTGCACTTCCGACCAATCGCGGATATAGCGTGAAATCACCGCTGCAATGCGGTGCTGGTATTTGCGCACCAACAGGTCGAACGCGGCGGTATCGCCCCGTTGCACCCTGGCGACCAGGTCATGATCCAGCGCTTGCGACACCCGATCCTCCGTCATTGCGCGCCAGCCTCGAAAATGAGCCCGGCAGTGTCCGAGCGTTGTGACAGCAGGATGCCGCGAAAGTTCCGCAGCCGCGTGTTGCCGCCGGGAGCGGCCTGATGGCAATTAGGCAAGTATTCAAGTTTCACCGGGCTAGGATAGGCCTTTCGATTGAATGGATGGCATGCGCATGGCGATTTCCATGACCAACCCCACTGCCGGCCGCTTCGCCGGGCTGCCGTTGCACCACTGGAAACCCCAGCTCCGCGACGATGGCGTGCTGGTGCTGTACTTCGACCGCGAAGGCGCAGCCGTCAATGCGTTCTCGCAGGATGTGCTGATCGAGCTGGGCGATGTGCTGGAGCGCATCGCGCTGGAATTGCCGAAAGCGCTGGTGATTGCCTCGGGTAAAGCCAGCGGCTTTATCGCCGGCGCGGACCTGAAGGAATTTCAGGAATTTGACCGCAAGGGCACGGTGGACGATGCCATCCGGCGCGGGCAAACCATGTTCCAAAAACTCGCGCAGTTGCGCTGCCCCACGGTGGCGGCGATTCACGGCTTTTGCATGGGCGGCGGCACCGAAATCTCGCTGGCTTGCCGCTACCGCGTGGCCAGCAGCGATGCCTCCACCCGCATTGGGTTGCCGGAAGTGCAGCTGGGTATCTTCCCCGGCTGGGGCGGCAGCGCACGCTTGCCGCAGTTGGTGGGCGCGCCCGCCGCGATGGACATGATGCTGACCGGCCGTGCGTTGTCGGCCAAGGCGGCGTTTGGAATTGGTTTGATCGACAAGATCGCCGAGCCGGCCAACCTGATCGACACTGCGGCCGCGCTGGCATTGAAAGGTCGCGTTCGTCCGTTCAAACAGCGCCTGTTGGCATGGTCCAGCAATACGTTTGCCGCACGCAAACTGCTGGCGCCGCAGATGATCAAGCAGGTGGCACGCAAAGCGCCCAAGGCGTTTTATCCCGCGCCGTATGCACTGATTGCAACGTGGCAGCGCAGTGCAGGCAAGCCGATCCGTGCGCGCCTGGATGCCGAGCGCCGCGCCGTGGTCAAACTGGCCGGCAGCAGCACCGCCCGCAACCTGATCCGCATTTTCTTCCTGACCGAGCGCATGAAAGGCTTGGGCAAGGGCGATGCCAATATCCGCCATGTGCATGTGGTGGGCGCCGGCGTGATGGGTGGCGACATCGCCGCGTTTGCCGCGTACAAAGGGTTTGATGTGACGTTGCAAGACCGCGAGCAGCGCTTTATCGACGGCGCGCTGCAACGTGCGCAAGCCCTGTTCGAAAAGAAAGTGAAAGACCCCGGCAAGCGCCCGGCAGTGGCGGCGCGCCTGATCTCCGACCTCAATGGCGAGGGCGTGGCCAAGGCAGACCTGGTGATCGAAGCCATCATCGAAAACCCCGACGCCAAACGCGAGCTGTATCAATCGGTCGAGCCGCGCATGCACGCCGGTGCGCTGCTGACCACCAATACCTCGTCGATTCCGTTGGATGAACTGCGCCCGCATATCGCCCGGCCCGCGCAGTTTGCCGGCCTGCATTACTTCAACCCGGTGGCGCAAATGCCGCTGGTGGAAATCATCCATCACGACGGCATGGATGCCGAAACCGAACGCCGCTTGGCCGCATTCTGCAAGGCACTGGGCAAGTTCCCGGTGCCGGTGGCGGGCACGCCCGGCTTTCTGGTCAACCGCGTGCTGTTTCCATACATGTTGGAAGCGGCAACAGCCTATGCCGAAGGCATCCCCGGCCCCGCGATTGACAAGGCCGCGGTGAAGTTCGGCATGCCGATGGGCCCGATAGAATTGCTGGATACCGTGGGTCTGGATGTGGCCGCCAGTGTAGGCAAGGAGCTTGCGCCCTTCCTCGGCCTCGACGTACCGGCAGCACTGGCCAGCGTGGATGCCGGCAAGCGCGGCAAAAAAGACGGCCAAGGCATTTATGCCTGGGAAAACGGCCGCGCCAGGAAACCCGAACTGCCGGCCGGCTACGCAACGCCCGATGATTTGGAAGACCGCCTGATATTGCCCCTGCTCAATGAAGCCGTGGCCTGCCTGCACGCCGGCGTGGTGAGTGATGCCGACCTGCTGGATGCCGGCGTGATCTTCGGGACGGGCTTTGCCCCGTTCCGTGGTGGCCCCATCCAGCACATCCGCGCCACCGGAGCCGATGCCCTGCTGGAAAGGCTCAAGGCATTGCAGGCGAAATATGGCGAACGCTTCGCCCCGCGTGCAGGTTGGGATAACCCGGTGTTGCACCAGCCGGTGGCGTGAGGAATGGGGTCAGAGTGAATTTCCCGCCGCCCCACTTCACCTGTTCCAGATCACGTGTCGGGACATTCACCTGGCTCCCAGTCCCTGCTTTGCCAGTGCCCTGAACTCCGACCCGGCTAGCCGCAGGTTTTCGCGTAGATAAGCGCGCAAGCGTTGTCCAGCGGGCTCCGGTGGTGGGCCTCCCAGATGGCGTTGCAGCATGGTTTCCATCGCGAACAAATACGCCTCGCGCGGAACCGGATCGGCCGGCGAATGGCCGCCGTTCGGTTCCACCAACAGCGTGACGGGCCGCCGTAGCGTCTTCAGCGTCGCGACGTAATGTGTCACCGCGCGGATCGCCACCGTGCGGTCGGCACCGCCGGCCATGATCAGCAAGGGCCGCTGCATCCGCACGGCGTTCAGCAGTGGCGACTGCGCGTGCAGGCGCGCGAACACGGCGGGGTCGGTGGCGTCCAGCGACAGTGCCCGCAGGGTGGTTTGCAGTGAGCGATCGGGCAGGTCGCCTTGCTCGCCGGACTCCACCAGCCAACGCATCGCCCAACCCAAATCGGATGGCGGCGCGCCGGCCACGCCGACCTTGAACAGCTCCGGCTGGAAGGTCAGGCCCAGCAAGCTCGAGTAGCCGCCGAACGAATGCCCCACGATGCCGACGCGATCCTTGTCACCGATGCCTTGCGTCAGCAACCAACGCACACCCTCGACGATGTCCTGTTGTACGCGGCCATTGCCGTAGTCGCCGTCGGGCGCAAACGTGTACGCGCGGCCATGCCCGGTGGAGCCACGAAAGTTCGACTGGAATACCACGTAGCCGCGATTGGCGAGGAACTGCGCCACGCCGTCGTAGCCGTCGCGGAAATGGTTGATCGGCCCACCATGCACCTGCGCAATCAGCGGCGCACGCGCCACATCCACACCCGGCGGGAGCAACAGGAAGCCGTGCACGCGCAGGCCATCGGAGGCGAGATAGCTGACGGCGATCTTGCGTGCGAGTGCGGTTTCCTTCGGCGTACCCGCAGTGATGCCGGGATCGTCGAGGATGCGCCGCAACTCGCCCGTGCGCGGGTCGTACAGATGCCAGCGCGGATCGCGCAGGGTTGAAGCGCGTTCGCTCACCAACCAGCGCGCGTTCGGTCCGCTGCCAACCTGCACGCCGATGTCGCGACCAAGCAAGCGCGTTTCGATCGCGGCCACTGCAGCCTGCGCCGCGCCAAGGCCATACGTTGCGGCGACCGTGCTGCGATAACTCGCGACCACCGGCTGCTGCGTGCGTGAATCGAGCACCACCTCATCCAGATCGGCCTCGTGGCGCGGGTCTGCGTGCAGCGTCTGCAGTTGGTCGTCCGCACTCAGGCGCAGCACGCGCAGAAAATTGCCGCCGGCGGTTTCGCTGCCGGGATTGCCGCGCATCAGCAGACTGCCATCCGCCAACGCGGCCAGCAGGTTGACCCGCTCCATCGGCTTGATCCGCAGCACCTCGCGCAGGGTACCGTCCGGCCGCACGCGATACAGCGCATCGTGGTCGCCTTCGAAACGCACCAGCGCGGCAATGTGGCCGCGAGCATCCAGTGCAACATCGTGGATCCAGCGCGCATCTTCGTGCAGCAGCGTGCGCCTGCCGCGCACGTCCATCCGCACGATCCGCCAACGCTCGCGGGTTCCGGCCAGCACGCGCTCGCGCAGCAGCACCGCCGCCGGTTGCGAGGGGTCAAGCTTCATCACCCCGCGTTGCGCGCTGCCGCCCAAGGGCACGCGCACACCGTTGCGACCGTCGATGCCGACAATGGACAGTGCACGCGGTGCACGCAGAAACAGCCAGCGCCCGTCGCGTGACCACAGCAGCCGCTCGGCCTGGGTGTTGCCGACCAGCATGCGTGCGCTGCCGCCATCCTTGCCGGCATGCGTTGGCAACAACCACAGGCTGCGCGAATCCTTCTGCTCGCGCAGGTAGCCGACGAACTCGCCGGTGGGCGACAACTGCACATCGGTGAGCGTGCGGTTTTCGAGGAAGGCGGCACGCGGCAGGCGTGGTGCCATTGGAAGCACGCGTTGCGCTGCGATGACGGCACGAATGCCCGCGTCATCCTGCGCCGCCTCGACGTGCGTTGGCATGACCAGCAACACGCAGACGGCCAGCGTCATGCACCGCGTTCGGAAGAATGTCATTGTCATGTCCTCGCCGGTTCCGGATCAGGCCGCAATCGGCTGCGCACCCACGGGCAAGGACTCGCGTCGCGGCACCATCAGCCACAAGCTCAGTAGCGCCGGCAGGCCCACCACGCCGCACAGCAACACCCAACCCCAACGGCCACGCGGCGAATGCGATTGCCGGCCGGTCAGCCACACCGCGCCGAGCAGCGACAGCAGGCAGCACGCACCGGCCAGCCACAGGATCGGTGCCGGCATCGGTTCGGGCGCGGCACGCAGCGGGGTCTTCGCCGCGAACAGATCCTGCGCACCCAGGCAGATCACGCGGATCGCCGGCGACAGCCAGGTGTTGCGATCGGTGTAGACGGACGGCAGATCAAGCGCGAGTGCGCGGCGTGCGACTTCCCGCACATGGCCTGCGCCATCCACCCGCAGCACCTGCTGGAACGGCTGCTGCAATTCGCCGCTCCACACGCCCCAGGTGTAGGTGTACGACACCAGATATCCGTCCAGCAGCTCGACCACATCCATCCGGCTCAACTTGCCCACCGCCGCCGGCATCGGCACGCGCAGCAGCGGTTGCAACAGATCCAGCCCGTTTGTCGCCTCGCGGCCGGGATAGAAATACGCAGCGCGATCGCTGAGTGCCAGCAGGTTGTCGCCGGCCGGTTGCGGCGGACTGGCCATCACCTCGCCCTGCGGCAGGCGGATGCGCTCGAACACGCGTCCCTCCGCGTCGTCGTACTGGTAAATCGCGCGGGCGTTGTACAAATAGCTGGCCGCAAACGGCATTGTCGCGTCCGGGAAGGCCGCCTGCCCCACGCCAACGCCCAGTTCGCCGCGGGCACGACGGTCCAGATTGCCGTGGCCGACGAAGCGCAAACGGTCATGGCTGAACACCCAATCCACGTTGCGCTCGCCATCCACGAACTCCATCGGCTGCGGATTGGTCATGTCGCCCAAGTGCGGCAGCATGCGCAACGGATAGCGCGTGACCACATCGGACAGCGCGATCTGCTCGCGCCACAGCGCGGCCTCGGGGTCACGGCTGTTTCTGATGCCGAGCAGCATCAAATCCTTGCCTTCGGCGCGGTCGGCCTCGATGGTGCCGCCCTTCGGCGGCGTCGGCAGGTTGAGCGGATGGGTGCCGCTTGCCGTCCACAACAGTTCCATGCCGAAGCCGAGCATCCAGATCAAGAAATACGCACCCACCTGCACCGGCAAGGCCACCGCCAAGACTGCCGCCGGATTGCGGGAAAGCAGGCTGGGATCTGGCTTGAACGCAATCGCCACCAGCACCGCCAGAAACACGCCCACCACGCACTGCACGCCCAGCATCGCGATGCCGGACGCCTGCGCGTACATGAAGAGGTTGGGCAGCAGGAATGCGGCAAATGAATAGCGGCGGTTGCCGATCATCGCGTACGCACCGGCCAGGTAGCCGCTCACCGCGATCAGCCAAGCTGCCAGCGGCAGCAACCAGTGACGAGCATCCACCACGCGTGCGGTCAGTGTGTCCTGATAGACCGCAACCAAGACGATCGGCAGCGCCACCGCCAGCAACAGCAGCAAGCTCACCGCGGCCGTCAAGGCGCCTGCAATCTGCAAGCGATGCAAGGGCCGGTGCAACAGGTTCAGCCACTGGTTTGGCTTGCGATAACTGCCCATCTGGTACAGGCCGAACGCGGCGCCGGCCACGGCATAGGCCGCGCCGAATGCCTGATAGACAAACGTCGGCTGCTGCGCCATGTCCACCATGCGGCTCAGGAAGGCCAGCACGACCAGATTGAGGATGCCGGCGGCGCCCGCCCACAGGCGGAAACGCTGCAATTCGCTTTTGAAGATATCCAACATGGGGGTGTCCTCGTATCTGTGAGCGCGCTCAGGCGGTTGCCGGCGCGGCGTGATGCTTGGCAAGGAAAGCGTTGACGGCGCGATCCAGACTGACCGGCATCGACTGCACGTTGCGCGCACCGGATGCACGTAAAAACTGCTCGAATCCATGGTCTTGATCGAGCACGAAGTAGTGCTGCAAACCATCCAGCTGCTGCACTTCCAGCAGGCCCGGCACGCTGCGCGGATCGGGCCCCTTGAACGGCACATCGGCCACCCAGTGGCTGACCCTTGCGGTGAAATCTTCCGG
>Ga0073905_10000645_pt1 | contig 16811 bp, 12 predicted proteins | sample KloWWTupernatant_FD_65482 | JGI IMG/M metagenome (GOLD analysis project Ga0073905, IMG submission 65482) | Active sludge microbial communities from Klosterneuburg, Austria, studying microevolution and ecology of nitrifiers - Klosterneuburg... | ecosystem: Engineered > WWTP > Aerobic digester >... | reverse complement strand
GTCAGCCGGTGCAGGCGCTCGAGCAGCGGGCCTGCGTCCGTGACGTAGCGGCGCACGGCCGAGTCCGTCCACACCTGCTCGCCGTAGCCGTGGAACCGCAGGTGCAGCTCGGTCAGGCGCGCGACGGCCCGCACCGTGTCCTTGTCGAAGCGCAGCGCGGTGAGCCGCTTGCGGACGAGCTTGGCGCCCACGAGCTCGTGGTGGTGGAAGCTCACCGTCCCACCGGCCTCGAAGCGGCGGGTCGCCGGCTTGCCGATGTCGTGCAGCAGCGCGGCCAGGCGCAGCACGAGGTCCGGGCCGGGCACGGGGCCAGTGGGCCGCTCGTGGGTGCCGGTCTCCAGCTCGATCGCCTGGGCCAGCACCGTGAGCGAGTGCTGGTAGACGTCCTTGTGCCGGTGATGCTCGTCGATCTCCAGGCGCAGGGCCGGCAGCTCCGGCAGCACGTGGTCGGCCAGGCCCGTCTCGACCAGCACCGCCAGGCCGGGCCGCGGGTCGGGGGCCAGCAGCATCTTGGCCAGCTCGTCGCGCACACGCTCGGCCGAGACGATCTCGATGCGCGCCGCCATCGCTCCGATCGCGTACCGGACGTCGTCGTCGAGCCGCACGCCCAGCTGCGCGACGAACCGAGCCGCGCGCATCATCCGCAGCGGGTCGTCGTCGAACGACTGGTCGGCGCTCACCGGCGTGCGCAGCAGACCGGCCGCAAGGTCGGCCAGGCCGCCGAAGGGGTCGACGAAGGTCAGCGACGGCAGCCGCACGGCCATCGCGTTCACGGTGAAGTCGCGCCGCGACAGGTCCCCCTCGAGCGTGTCGCCGTAGACCACGGCCGGCTTGCGCGAGCCCGCCTCGTACTCGTCCGTCCGGTAGGTCGTCACCTCGACGACGACGTCCGCGGTGCCGCCGTGGGCGAACCGCCGTGCGCCGATGGTGCCGAACTCGCGCCCGATGTCCCAGTGGGCGTCGCCCCATGCCGCGAGGATCGCCTCCGACTCGTCCGGCGTGGCCGAGGTGGCGAAGTCGAGGTCCTGGCTGGTGCGGCCGAGGAACGCGTCGCGCACCGGCCCGCCGACGAGCGCCAGCTCGTGCCCGGCGGCGGCGAACGCCTCACCGAGCTCGAGTGCCGCGGGCGCGAGGCCGGCCAGCACGCTCAACGCACGGCGCTGGAGCGTCGCCAGGGCCGCGGCGGTCTGCGGGTCAGGAGGGGTGGTGGTGGACACGGGACACCAGGGTGCCAGACGGCGGGCGCCGGGCGCCCGTCGCGCGCGGTGGCGGCCCGCCGGGCCGTGGTCGCGCTGGTGCGCAGGTGGCGGTCGTTACAGTGGGCGGCATGCCCAGCGCCGCTCCACTCCCCGGTCCGGGCCCGGTGCCCTCGCCGCCGGGCGGGCACGCGCTGCGGATCGACCCCCACGTGCGGCGCCCCACGGTGCACAGCCTGCCGGTGGTCGAGGAGACCTCTGCCGGGGGTCTCGTCGTCAGCCCCGGGGACGGACCGGCACACGCGGCCGTCATCGCGCGGCGCAACCGGGCCGGGCGCCTCGAGTGGTGCCTGCCGAAGGGCCACCTCGAGGGCATCGAGACCCCCGAGGAGGCCGCGGTCCGCGAGATCGCCGAGGAGACCGGCATCCAGGGGCTCGTGCTGCGCCGGCTCGGCACCATCGACTACTGGTTCACCGGGGACGACCGCCGCGTGCACAAGGTGGTCCACCACTTCCTCCTCCAGGCCGTCGGCGGCGAGCTGAGCGTGGCCGGCGACCCGGACGGCGAGGCCGAGGACGTCGCGTGGGTCCCCGTCACCGACCTGCACGAGCGGCTGGCGTACCCGAACGAGCGCCGGCTCGCCGTCGCCGCCTGCGCGGTGCTCGCCGGCGAGGCATGAGCCACCGCCCCGGAGGCGTCCGACGGGCGCGCAGCCATCCGGGCCGTGGCCCGGCCGCGCGGCGCGCCCTGCTGGTGCTCGTGGTGTCGCTCGGCTGGGCGCTCGTGCCGGTCGTCGCCGCGGGCGCCGCCCCGGGCGACGCACTCCGGACCGACGCCGGCTCGGCCGTCACCGCCGCCGGGCCCGACGTCACCGACGGGCTGCCCGTGCAGATCGCCGTCGAGCAGGTCACGCCGCAGGCGCTCGCGCCCGGCCAGGACCTCACGGTTTCCCTGCGGGTCACCAACGTCGGCGCCGCCGCCCTGACGCAGCCGCGCGTCATCGTGCGGCTGGCCCGCTCGGCGTTCATCAGCCGCACCTCGCTCGACCGCTGGCGCGACGCACCGACCACGGCAGGAGCGGGCACGAGCGTGCTCGAGGTCGACGTGCCGGGGCCGCTCGCCCCCGGCGCGAGCGCCGACGTCACCGGGGTGGTCCCCGCGGCGGCGATCGGCCTGCGCTCCACGGCGACGTCCTGGGGGGCGCGCGGACTGGCGGTCGAGGTGGTCGATGCCGCGGACCCGGCCCGGCTCCGGCTGGGACTGGTGCGCACGTTCCTCGTCTGGCTGCCGCCGCAGGAGGTGGTGCCCACGACGGTCACCGTGCTCGTGCCGGTGGTCGGGCCCGCGCCGGACGCGTCCGCCGGTGCGGAGCTGACCTCGCTCACCGCGACCGGGGGCCGGCTGGACCGCGTGCTGCACGCCACGTCCGGCCAGGAGGTCACCTGGGCGCTCGACCCGTGGCTGGTGGGCGCCACGACGCCCGCGGCCGAGGTCGGCGACGGCGTCACGAGCGGCGTGGACAGCGGGCTCGCACGCTGGCGGTCCGCCCTGCTGTCGGCCGCGCCGGACGACGTCCAGCTGCTGCCGTACGGCGACGCCGACGTCTCGGCGCTCGCCCATGCAGCCGCCGGCGCGCTGCTCGACACCGCGGTCGAGCGCTCCACGGAGGTCGCCGCGGCCGCCGGCCTCCTCAGCGACACGGTGCTGCGCTGGCCCGGCGACACGCTGCCCGACCTCGCCACCGCGAGCGCCGTGGGGCGGGACGGGCTGGCCCTCGTGGTCGGCCCCGGCGCACTGGCGCCGCCCGCGATCCTCACCTACACGCCCACGGGCCGGACCACCGCGAGCACGGGGGCCGGTGACGTCCCCCTGCTCGTCGCGGACGAGCGCCTCTCGACGGGGCTGGCCACCGGACGGGTCGGACCGGCCGACGCCACGGGAACCGACGCCACGGGAACCGACGCCACGGGCGCGACCGACGACGCGGGCACCGACCCGCAGCTCACGGGAGCCGTCGCCGCGGCCGACCTGCTCGCGGAGCTCGCCGTCATCACGCGCGAGCGGCCGAGCGACGGGCGCCACCTGCTGCTCACGGTGCCGCGTGACTGGGCCCCGGACCCCGACGTCGCCGCGGCGCAGCTCGCCGCGTTGTCCGCGGTGCCGTGGGTGGCCACGGCACCCGTGTCCGACCTCGTCGACGCCGAGGACCCGGCGGTGGACCGCGGCTCGCTGCCGGACCGGGAGGTCGACCCGGCGGAGGTCTCGACGGCGGAGATCGCGACCGTGGTCAGGACGCTCGAGGAGCGCGCGGACATCGCCTCGATCGCCGCCGACCCCACCCCGCTCGTCGGCGACCCCGAGGCCGAGCTGCTCGCGCCGACCGCCCTGGCCTGGCGAAGCGACACCGCGGGCCGCACCGCCGCGATCACCGCGTCCGTCGCCGCCACCGACGCGCTGCGCTCGGCCGTCGCCGTCCAGCGCGGCAGCGACGTCAACCTCATCGCCACCTCGGGGGCGCTGCCCGTCCGGGTGACCAACACCCTCGACCAGGACGTCGTCGTCCAGGTGCGCCTGCGGCCGGGCGGCCCGCAGCTCGTCGCGGACGAGGCCGTCACCGTCACCGTGCCGGCCGGCGGCGAGGTCACGGCGAGCGTGCCGGTGCACGCGATCCAGAGCGCCGACGTCGAGGTCGCGGTCGAGCTGCGCACCGCGGCCGGGACGCTCATCGACGACAGCGCGGTGTTCGTCGTCCGGGTGCGCGCCGACTGGGAGGGCATCGGCACCGCGGTGCTCGGTGCGCTGCTCGCGGTGGGCGTCGTCGTCGGCCTGGTCCGGACCATCCGCCGCGGTCGAGGACGGCGCGGCACACCGCGGGCCGACCCGGGCCCGGACGACCTGTCCCCGGAGCAGCCGCTCGCGGAGCACGACGACGCGCGCGCCGCGGCCCACCCCGCCGAGGAGTCCCCGACGTGAGCGCTGACGACGCCGGTCCCGGCGCGAGCGGCGACGAGGTCTCCGGCGTCGGGCGGGCCGCCGTGGGCCGGGCCGCGGTGCTCATGGCCAGCGGCACGGCGGTCTCGCGCGTGCTGGGCGTCGTGCGCGGGTCCTTCCTCGTGGCGGCGGTGGGCCTCAACGCGGCAGCAGCCAACGCGTTCGCCGTCGCGAACACCCTGCCGAACATGCTCTACATGCTCGTCGCCGGCGGTGTGCTCAACGCCGTGCTGGTACCCCAGGTGGTGCGGGCCTACCGCTCGGACCGCGGCCAGGAGTACGTCGACCGCCTGCTGACCCTGTCGATCGTGCTGCTCGCGGGGATCACCGTCGTCCTCACGGTGGCGGCGCCCGTCGTCGTCAGGCTCGCCGCCTCCGGCGAGGACCCCGAGTTCATCGCCCTGGCCACGGTGTTCGCCTACTGGTGCCTGCCCCAGGTGTTCTTCTACGGGCTCTACACGCTGCTCGGCCAGGTGCTCAACGCGCGCGGGAGCTTCGGCCCGTACATGTGGGCGCCGGTGGTCAACAACCTCGTCTCGATCGCTGGCTTCGCGGTGTTCATCGCCATCTTCGGACGGTTCGTCGTGGGTGGGCCGCTCGACGACATCGCCGCGTGGGACGCCGGCCGGATCGCCCTGCTCGCCGGGGTCTCGACCCTCGGCATCGTCGCCCAGGCCCTGGTGCTCGTCATCCCGCTGCACCGTAGCGGGTTCCGCTTCCGCCCCCGGTGGGACTGGCGCGGCACGGGGCTGGGGACGGCCGGCCGGGTGGCCGGGTGGACCTTCGGCGCACTCGCCGTCGGGCAGGTCGGGGTGCTCGTGGTCTCCCAGGTCGCCACGGGCGCGGCCCAGGTGAGCGGCTACGCGCCAGACGTCGCCGGCAACTACGCCTACAACCAGGCGTTCGTCATCTTCATGCTGCCGCACTCGCTCGTGACGGTCTCGCTGCTCACCGTCCTGTTCACGCGGCTCTCGGCGCACGCCGCGGCGGGCGACGTGCGCCGCCTGCGCGCGGACGTGTCCTCCGGGGTGCGGACCATCGGCGTCTTCACCGTCTTCGCCACGGCCGTGCTCGCCGTGCTCGCGCTGCCGCTGGTCCGCGTGGTGCTGCCGACCACCACCGCCGCCGAGGCCGGGTCGCTCGCCCCGGTGATCGTCGCCCTGGTGTCCGGCCTGACGGCGCTCGGCGCGTGGTCGATGTGGCAACGGGTCTACTACGCCTACGAGGACGCCAGGACCCTGTTCTGGATCCAGGTCGCGATGGCGGGCGTCGTCGCGGCGGGCACATGGACCGGCTCGACGGTCCTCCCGGTGGGCTGGTGGGTGGCCGGGGCCGGGGCGTCGATCGCGGCGTCCTACACGCTGGGTGCCGTGTGGGGCGGCCTGCAGGTGCGCCGCCGCCTCGGTGGCACGGGCGCCGCAGCGATCGGCGTCCTGGTGCGCAGCGGGCTCGCGGCGGGTGTCAGCGCAGCCGTCGGCTGGCCCCTGAGCAGGCTCTTCGGGGACCCGTCGCGCCTCGGCTGGCCGGACGCGGTGCTCACGTGCGTCGTCGTCGGGCTCGCGATGCTGGCGGTGTACGTCGGGCTGCTGCGGGTGCTGCGGGTCCGCGAGCTGACGGACCTCCTGGCCCCCGTCCTCCGGCGCCTGCGTCGGCGCTGACCCGTAGCATGGGAGACCGGAGCCGGGCCGATCAGGGGCGCAGCTGGCACGGAGGTGACGAGGTGGACGTGGTCGTGGGACGCGGCACCCTGCTCGCCGGCCGGTACCGCCTCGACGAGCCGACGACCACCGACCTGCCGGGCGTGGCGTCCTGGGACGCGCGCGACCAGATCCTCGACCGCCCCGTGCGCGCCCTCGTGCTGCGCGATGGGCGGATCCGTCAGGCCCAGGACGCCGCGCGCCGGGCAGCCCTGGTCAGCGATCCGCGCCTGCTGCGCGTCCTCGACGTCGGGGACCACGACGGCGTGCCGTACGTCGTCACCGAGCGCGTCGTCGGGCGGGACCTCGCGTCGCTCACCGCGGGGGGACCGATGCCGGCCGACCAGGCCCGCGCGATCATCGGCGAGGCCGCCGTCGCCCTGGAGGTCGCCCGGCGCCGCGGCGTGCACCACCTCGCGCTGCGACCGTGCGCCGTCCACGTCACTGCCGAGGGCGCCGTGCTCGTCTCCGGCCTCGCGCTCGACGGCGAGCTCGCCGGCCATGGGCTGGGCGACGCACGGTCCACGACGAGGGCCGACACCGTGGGGCTCGTCGCGCTGCTCTACCTGCTCCTCACCGGCCGCTGGCCCGCCCCCGCCGGGGTCACCACCACGGGCACGACGGTCCCGCTCGTCACCGGGGACCTGCTCGCACCCGCGGAGGTCGCACCCCGCGTCCCGAACGACCTCGACACGCTGTGCGCCGTGACGCTCGGCCCGCACGACGACGGCCCGCACAGCCCCGCCGAGCTGGTGCGCGAGCTCGAGCCCTGGGGCGCGCTCGCCGCGGCCGAGGTGTTCGCCGGCGCCGATGCGCGATCCGAGGCGGCCAGCGCCGCGGCCATGGTCGCCGCAGCTGCGGCCAAGGCCGTGGTGGCTGCACCTGCGCCGGTGGCAGCGGTTCCGGCGTCTGTCGTCGAGCCTGTCGTCGAGCCTGTTGTCGACGACGGGGTCGACCTGGTCGAGGACCCGGCCTCGCCCGACGTCCCGGCCGACGGGACCACGGACGCCGACGCGCAGACCACCGCGGTCGACCTGCCCGTGGAGGCCGTCCTCGACGACGCCACGGACGACGCGGCGACACCGCCAGACGAGGCGCCCGCGTTGCCGATCGCCCCCGAGGACGACGCCCCGAGCGTCCAGCGCACGTCGGTCCGGTCCTCGATGGCCCAGACCCCCGGCCCTGCGGCTCGACCCGGCACCCCACCGCCGGCGATCCCGCCGGCCAACCGCCGCCCCGACCCTCGCGACGCCGCGGTCGGCACCGCCGCCGTAGGCGCCGCCGCGGTCGTCCCCACGGCGCAGGCGTCCGCCGGACCCCCGTCCGCCGGACCCCCGCACGCCGGACCCCCTCACGCCGGACCCCCGCACGCCGGGCTCACGCCCGCTCGGCACCCGCACGGTGGCCACCCGGAGGCGGACCACCGGGACTTCGACACGCTCATCGGCCGCTCGACCGACGCGCTCACCCGGCGCCGGTTCGACCCGACGCCCGTGGTGCTCGGCCTGGTCGTCATCGCCGTCGTCGTGGGCCTGGTGCTCGCGTGGCAGGCGCTGACCGCACCCGCGCCGCCCATCGGCGGCAACGACGGCTTCGGTGACGTGTCGGACGCAGCGAGCGCGTCCGCGGAGCCCGGGGTCCCTGCAGCGCCGGCGGACGGCGCCGCCGCGGTGGCACCCGTCATCGCCGGGGCGCTGATGATCGACCCCCCACCCGGCGGTGACAACAACGAGCACCCCGAGGCCGTGCCGGCCGGCGTCGACGGCGACCCTGCGACGTTCTGGTTCTCGCGCACCTACGCCTCGCCCACGTACGGCATGAAGCCCGGGATCGGCTACGCCGTGACCCTCGCGGCGCCCGCGACGGTCACCACGGTGACCCTGCTGGTCAACGGCACCGGCGGGATGGTCGAGGTGCGCGCCACGGACCCCGCCACCCCTACCGAGGGCGAGGTCCTGGCATCGGGACCCCTGACCGCCGAGACCGTGCTCACCCTCAGCGCACCCACCACCGCGACGAGCATCGTCCTGTGGTTCACCGCGCTGCCGCAGACGGCAGACGGCGCCAACCGCGTGGAGCTCGCCGAGGTCCGCCTGTCCTGACCAGCTCCGTCGCGGACGGCCCGGCACCCTCGGACGGAACAGAACCGGCCTAGGATCGGTTCCCGTCATGCACCCCGCCCCGACCGAAGGACCGCACGTGACCGAGACCCCGCGAGACCTGATCATCATCGGGTCCGGACCGGCGGGCTACACCGCCGCCGTCTACGCCGCCCGCGCCGGGCTGGCACCCGTGGTCGTGGCCGGGGCCGTCACCGCCGGCGGCGCGCTGATGAACACCACCGAGGTGGAGAACTTCCCGGGGTTCGTCGACGGGATCATGGGGCCGGACCTCATGGAGAACATGCGCAAGCAGGCCGAGCGCTTCGGTGCGGAGATCGTGTACGACGACGTCGTCCAGGCCTCCCTCGCCGGTCCCGTCAAGACCGTGGTGACCGGGAACGGGGAGACCTACCACGCCCGCGCGGTCATCCTCGCGACGGGCTCGGCGTACCGCCAGCTCGGCCTGCCCGAGGAGAAGACGCTCTCCGGGCACGGCGTCTCGTGGTGCGCGACGTGCGACGGGTTCTTCTTCCGCGGCCAGGACGTCGTCGTCGTGGGCGGCGGCGACTCCGCCGTCGAGGAGGCGACGTTCCTCACGCGCTTCGCGGCCTCCGTGACCCTCGTGCACCGCCGCGACGAGCTGCGCGCCTCGAAGATCATGGCCGACCGTGCCGCGGCCGACCCCAAGATCCGCTTCGCCTGGAACTCCCAGGTGGTCGCGATCCACGGGGCGGAGAAGGTCTCCGGCGTGCGTCTGCGCGACACCGTGACGGGCGCCGAGCGCGACGTCGCAGCCACCGGCGTGTTCGTGGCGATCGGCCACGTGCCGCGCAACGAGCTGCTGGTCGGCCAGGTGGCGCTGGACGACGAGGGCTACGTGCTCGTGGGGGCGGACGACGCCCGTGGCACCGGCACGAACCTCGAGGGCGTCTTCGCGTGCGGCGACCTCGTGGACCACACCTACCGTCAGGCGATCACCGCGGCCGGCACCGGCTGCGCGGCCGCCCTGGACGCCCAGCACTACCTCGCCGGCATCGTCGACCCCGTGTCGGTGGCTCCGGCTACCCTGCCCGAGACCCTCAAGGAGACCCCGTGAGCACCATCCCCGTCACCGACGCGACGTTCAAGGCCGCCGTCCTCGACTCGCCGGTCCCCGTGCTCGTCGACTTCTGGGCCCCCTGGTGCGGCCCGTGCCGCGCCGTGGCCCCGATCCTCGAGGAGCTGTCCGGCACCTACGCCGGCCGGCTGACGATCGCCAAGCTCAACACGGACGAGAACCCTCAGGTCACGGCGGCCTACGGGATCACCTCCATCCCCACCATCAACATCTACGTGGGCGGTGAGCTGGTCAAGCAGGTGGTCGGCGCCCGGCCCAAGCCGGCCCTCGTCAACGAGATCGAGTCCGTGCTGTCCTGACCCCTGCGCGCCGTCCCGCGGCCCCGGACCCCAGCCTCGGGGACCGGGGCCGCCGTCCGTCCGGCGGGCCACGCACGGGCCCCGGTGCACCTGCGTGGCAGACTCTGGGGCATGACTCCCGACCACGGCGAGCCGATCGGGCAGGTGACTCCTGCCCCCGGCAGCGCCGCCCGCATCGTCCAGCCCGTCGCCGGGACCCGCCTCGACCCGTGGATCGACTCCTACGCCGAGCGCACGCACGGCATGCGCGCCTCGGAGATCCGCGCGCTGTTCGCTGTCGCCAACCGGCCCGAGGTGGTCTCGCTCGCCGGGGGGATGCCGTACCTCGAGGGCCTGCCGCTCGAGGCCCTCGCGCAGTCGGCGCACGACCTCGTCCTGACGCGTGGCACGACGGCGCTGCAGTACGGCTCGGGTCAGGGCGACCAGACGCTGCGCGAGCAGATCGTCGAGATCATGAAGCTCGAGGGCATCACGGCCCACCCGGACGACGTGGTCGTCACCACCGGATCACAACAAGCCCTCGACCTTGTGACTCGCCTGTTCATCGACCCGGGCGACATCATCGTCGCCGAGGCGCCCAGCTACGTGGGCGCTCTGGGGGTGTTCCGCTCGTACCAGGCCGAGGTGGTGCACGTCCCGCTCGACGAGCACGGTCTGGTCCCGGAGGCGCTCGAGGAGACGCTCGCGCACCTGGCCGCACGCGGCCGCCGGGTCAAGCTCCTGTACACCGTGCCCAACTTCCACAACCCGGCGGGTGTGACGCTGTCGCTCGAGCGCCGCCCTCGCGTGCTGGAGATCGCCCGGCGCTACGGCGTGCTCGTCCTGGAGGACAACCCCTACGGCCTGCTCGGCTTCGAGGGCGAGCCCCTGCCGGCCATGCGGTCCATGGACGACGACGGCGTGGTCTACCTCGGCTCGTTCTCGAAGACCTTCGCCCCGGGCTACCGGGTGGGCTGGGCCGTGGCGCCGCACTCGATCCGCGAGAAGCTGGTGCTCGCCAGCGAGTCCGCGATCCTCTGCCCGTCCAACGCCTCGCAGCTGGCCATCTCCACGTACCTGGCCAACCACGACTGGCTGGGCCAGATCAAGGCGTTCCGTGAGATGTACCGCGAGCGGCGCGACGCCATGGTCGGCGCACTGGCCGAGCATCTGCCGGAGGCGTCCTGGACCGTCCCGGCCGGCGGCTTCTACACGTGGGTCAAGCTGCCGGACGGGCTCGATGCCCAGGCCATGCTGCCGCGCGCCATCACCGCACTCGTCGCGTACGTGTCCGGCACGGCCTTCTACGCCGACGGCCAGGGCTCGGACCACATGCGGCTGTCGTTCTGCTACCCCACGCCCGATCGCATCCGCGAGGGCGTGCGTCGCCTCGCCGGCGTGGTGACCGAGGAGGCCGAGCTGGTGCAGATCTTCGGCACCGGTGGGCACCGGGACACCGACGACGTCGCCTCCGCCTCGCCCGACACGCGCTGAGACGCGCCGCGCACCAGGGAAGCCCTGAGCGTCGTCAGCGCAGCACGCCCGGGTCCTCCGGGGACAGCGTCGCCAGGATGCGGTTGAGGTCGGCGACCGAGGCGAACTCGACCGTGAGCTTGCCCTTGGACTTGCCCAGGGCGATGGTGACGCGCGTCTCGAACCGGTCTCCCAGGCGCGCGGCAAGGTCATCGAGCGCCCGCACGCGGTCACCGGCCCGCGGGCGGCGGGCCACCGTGGGGGTCGGAGCATCGCCGCCGAGCGAGACGACCTCCTCCGTGGTGCGCACCGAGAGGCCCTCGGCGACGATCCGCTGCGCCAGGCGCTCCATCGCCGCGGCGTCGGGCAGCCCGAGCAGCGCCCGGGCGTGCCCGGCGGAGATCACCCCCGCCGCGACGCGACGCTGGACCAGGGGCGGCAGCTTCAGCAGCCGTAGCGTGTTGGTGATCTGCGGGCGCGAGCGGTGGATCCGGCGCGCGAGCTCCTCGTGCGTGCAGCCGAAGTCGTCCAGCAGCTGCTGGTAGGCCGCGGCCTCCTCGAGGGCGTTGAGCTCGCTGCGATGCAGGTTCTCGAGCAGCGCGTCGCGCAGCAGGTCCGCGTCGTCGGTCTCGCGGACGATCGCGGGGATGCGCTCCAGGCCGGCCAGCCGGGCGGCCCGCAGTCGCCGCTCACCCATGATGAGCTCGTAGGTCGCGACACCGTCTGCTGTCCCGGCAGAGCGCACGACGACCGGCTGCAGCACGCCGATCTCCCGGATCGAGCCCACGAGCTCGGCCAGGGCGTCCTCGTCGAAGACCGACCGCGGCTGACGCGGGTTGGGGACGATCGAGTCCAGGACCAGCTCGGCGAAGTGCGCCCCGGGCACCGGGACCAGCTCTGGACCGGTCTGCCCTGCGGAGCTCTCCGTTGTTTCACGTGGAACAGCGGCGTCGGTGGCCGCGGAAGTGTCGGCGACCCCGGTGCCGGCGTCCTGAGAGCCGTCCGCCCGGGCTGAACCCGCGGCCAAGGAGCGGTCCCCACCCATCGCACCCGCGTCGGCGTCGGATCGGGTCGCGGCGGGTGCGCCCGGGAAGAACACGTCGACCGGGCGGCTGTCACCCGTCGGCGCGGAGGGGATGAGCGCACCGAGTCCTCGACCCAGTCCACGACGCTTCTCGGCCATCAGCTCTCCTCGGGGGTCAGGCGGGCGGGGGCTCCGCGGTCGGCCAGCTCTCGCGCTGCGGCGAGGTAGGCCAGTGCACCGCTGGAACCCGGGTCATAGGTCATCACGGTCTGCCCATAGCTCGGCGCCTCGGAGATCCGTACCGAGCGAGGCACCGTCGTGCGCAACGTCTGGGCCGGGAAGTGCTCACGCACCTCGGCCGCCACCTGGTGGGCGAGGTTGGTCCGCGCGTCGTACATCGTCAGCAGGATCGACGAGACGTGCAGCCCGGGGTTGAGGTGGTTCTTGATGAGCTCGACGTTCTTGAGAAGCTGGCTGAGACCCTCGAGGGCGTAGTACTCGCACTGGATGGGGATGAGCACCTCCCGCGCGGCGACGAAGGCGTTGACCGTCAGCAGGCCGAGGCTCGGCGGGCAGTCGATGAGCACGTAGTCCAGCCGGTCCATCCCGGTGGCCTCGCGGTGCGCCAGGTAGGTCTCGACCGCCGTGCGCAGCCGGTTCTCCCGCGCGACCAGGGACACGAGCTCGATCTCCGCGCCGGACAGGTCGATCGTCGCCGGCGCGCACCAGAGCCTTGGGATGCGGGAGCTCTGCTGCACCACGGCCGCAAGGTCCTCGTCCTCGACGAGGACCTCGTAGACCGACGGCGTCCCGCCGTGGTGCTCGATCCCCAGGGCGGTCGAGGCGTTGCCCTGAGGGTCGTTGTCGATGACGAGCACGTTGAGGCCGGCCTGGGCCAGGGCCGCGGCGAGGTTCACCGTCGTGGTCGTCTTGCCGACGCCACCCTTCTGGTTCGCCACCGTGATGACCCGCGTCGAGTGCGGGCGGGTGAAGCTGCGGCCGGACAGCTCGATGCGCCGTCGGGCGTCGGCCGCGAGCTGCGTCGCCAAGGGCGTCGAGTCGTCGGCGCTCGGCAGACTGTCGATGATCGCCGCGCGGCGCGCCTCATCGGCCCGCTCGCGCGTTTCACGTGAAACGTCGCCGGTCTCCTGCTGATCCACACGCTCTCCCGTCCTGACGTCACCACATCCTGCCATCGCATCCCGACGCCGCCGCCCACGGTCCACAGGCTCCCTCGGCTCAGGCGCTCCGGAGGTGCGTCTGAGCCGCGGTGTCGTGTCCGTGAACCGTGGTCGCACCCCGGCAACCCGCGACTGCCGGGCCGGGGCCCGAGGTCGATGTTCCACGTGGAACACCCGGGACCGGTGTCCGCTCCCGGATTCCGTGCGAGACCGTCACCGCCCCGGAACTCCATGCCGGACGGCCTCCGCACCGGCACGACCGCGCGGGACTCGCTGCTGCAGGTCGGCTCGACCTTGTCGCGCGATGTCACGGACACCGGTCAGCCGGCAGCCATCACCCTCAGCAGCCGCTCGTCACCGGTCAGCCGTCCCTGGGGGGACCCCGTCTGTCGCCGGGCCGCGGAGTCGGCCGTCGACCGCCGCGTGATCACCGGTCGCGTACTCAGTTGTCTCCCCATCATCCGTCAGCGGTCACCAGGCCGAGGATTTGACCGTCAGCTGCCACCTGTCGCCCGGTCAGCGGTCGCCCGGTCGCCCGGTCACCTGTCGCCCGGTCACCTGTCGCCTGTCGCCCGGTCCCCGGGTCGCCAGGTCAGAAGTCGCCCGGTCAGCTGTCGCCCGGTCGTCCGGTCGCCTGTCGCCCAGTCCCCGGGTCCCCGGTCAGAAGTCGCCCGATCAACGGTCGCCCGGTCGCCTGTCGCCCGCTCCCCGCGTCCCCGGTCGCCTGTCGCCCCGTCAGCGGTCTCCAGGTGGCCCGGTCACCCGTCATCCACAACCCAGCACCGCCCAGCGCCGCCCCGCTCCGCCCCGCTCCGGCCCGCTCCGGCCCGCTCCGGCCCGCTCCGACCAGCGCACCTGCACCAGGTGCCACGTTCGGCAACTGGCACCGTCCGATGCCGCCTCGCACGACCGCCCACGGCTGGACGTGCACGCCTGCACCGAGACGCCGCGGCACACAGCCCCCACCGGCGCCTCTCATGTTCCACGTGAAACGCGATTCCCTCGCCGGAGTCCGTCGGGTGAGGTCCCGCCGCGTCGACCCCGGTCCGCAGTGTCTGGCTCGCCTCGTCAGCGACGCTTGGCCCGCCGCGGCGCCGACGGGATCGGACCGACGCGCCGCACCCGGACGACGGTCGTACCACAGCCAGGGATGCTCGGGGCAGAGATCACCTGGACGTCACCGCCTCCATGGCTCGCGATGACCGCCTGCGCTGCGGCGACCTCCTCCACGGCGCGGTCGCCCTTCATCGCCAGCAGCACACCACCGGTTCGCAGCAGGGGCAGCGTCCATGGCACCAGCCGGTCGAGCGGAGCCACGGCGCGGGCCGTCACGACGTCGGCGCCCCACCGCCCCACGAGGTCCTCCGCGCGCCCGCGGACCACCTCGACCCGGGGTAGTCCAAGGCTCTCCACGACGTGGCGGAGCCAGACGGTGCGGCGCTCCATCGGCTCCACCAGCACGACATCGAGGTCCGGCCGCAGGGCCGCGAGGACGACGCCCGGCAAGCCGGCCCCGGAACCGATGTCGACCACCGTGCCCGAGGGCGGCAGGAAGCTCGCCACTGCGGCCGAGTTGAGCAGGTGGCGCGACCACAGCCGCGGGACCTCGCGGGGCCCGATGAGTCCCCGGGTGACGCCCTCGTCCGCGAGCATCGACGCGAAACGTGCGATGGTCGCGTGCGCGCCGCCGAGGAACTCCATGACCTCAGGGTCATCGGCTGAGCGCTCGAGCTCGATCTCGTCCACCACGGATCACGCCCTCCTCAGGCCAGGACGGCGCACCGTTGCGACGCCCTCGCCGCAGATCGCGTGCCGAGCGTGACGTCGATGTTCCACGTGAAACTCACGCGGGGCGGACGACCACGAATCGCGCCGGCTCGACGCCGTCGCTGTCGCTGACGAGACCGGCCTCGGCGACGACGTCATGGACCACCTTGCGCTCGAACGGGTTCATCGGCACGAGCGAGAAGGGCTGGCCGGTCTCCTGCACCGTCGCGATCGCGGCCCGTGCCACCTCTGCCAGCTCGACCTTGCGGTGAGCCCGGAACCCGGCGACGTCCAGCATCAGCCGGCTGCGCTCGCCCGTCTTGGCCTGCACTGCGAGCCGGGTCAGCTCCTGGAGCGCGTCCAGCACCTCGCCCTGCGCGCCGACCAACCGGCGCAGCGAACGCTCGGAGCCGGCCTCGGCGACGATCTCGACGGCCGCGCGCCCGTGGTCGACGTCGATGTCGATGTCACCGTCGAGGTCGGCGATGTCCAACAGCTCCTCGAGGTAGTCGGCCGCGACCTCGCCCTCCTCCTCGAGCCGTCGCGTCACCACCTGGGGGGCGTCCTGCGTGGGGGTCTCACTCATCGGTTCTCCTCGTCCAGTTCTGCGGCGTCGCCGCAGATCAGCTCTTGGGCGTGCGCGGGGTGCGGGGCTTGCGCGGGGGCGTGCCGTCGGTGGGACCACCCACCGCACCGTCACCGTCCACCGCCCCGGCCGGGGCGTCGGTCGGGGCCTTGGCGGTGCGCGGGGGGCGTGCAGCGCGGGGGGCGCGGGGCGCCGCCGCGCCATCGGTGACCGTGGCGGAGGCCGCGGGCGTCGCGTCGGCGGGCGTCGGAGCCGGGTCGGCGGCCGTCGAGCCCTCCACAGACGCCTCGTCCTCGCCGGGAACCGGCACGACCTTGCCGGCGGCGCCCGTGCCCGGGTGACCCTTCGCCTCCGTTGCCGGCTTCGTCGACGCGCCGGACCGCGGGGTGGGCGCCTGCGTGAGGCCGGCTGCGCCGGTGCCCTTCCTCGAGCCGCTGCGTTGCGTCGGCGTCGTGCCGGCCTTGGGCCTCGTCCCGCCCGTGCGTGCCCCCGTGGTCCCGGCGGGCTTGCGCGGTGCGGGCGCCGTCGTGCCGGCGGCCCTGGTCTGCTCGGCGGCTCCGGAGTCGGCCGCGGCGTCGTCCTCGCTCGCGGCGGGCGCGGCTCCGGCCGGCCGACGGTCGCGCTCCTTGCGCTTGGGCTGGGAACGCTGGCCGCGCGGCTTCTCCTCGACGACCGGTGCCTCCTCCTCGAGCACGATCCCCTTGGCGGCTGCCTTCTTGGCCCGGCGCGCCTTGAGCGCACGCTCGGCCTCCGAGCCCGGGGTCGGGTTGCGACGGATGACGTAGAACTGCTGGCCCATCGACCAGAGGTTGGTCGTCGTCCAGTAGATGAGGACACCGATGGGGAAGTTCACGCCCGAGAAGGCGAAGACCAACGGCAGCACGTAGAGCAGCATCTTCTGCTGCTGCGCCATCGGGCCCTGCAGCGCCGAGGCCGGCATGTTCTTCTGGGTCAGCTGGCGCTGCGTGGTGAACGTCGTCACCGACATCGCCACGATGAGCACCACGGTGACGATCCGGGTCGCCGTCGAGGCGTCGGGGGAGAGGAACGACGACGAGATCGGGGCCCCGAAGAGCGTCGCGTCGTTCGCCTGGATCGCCAGCTCCTGCGTGAGCGGGCCGATGCTGTCGCGCGCGTAGGTGCCCTCGGCCAGCGACTTGAGGTTGTTGAGCACCGTGAACAGCGCGAAGAAGATCGGTGACTGCGCCAGGATCGGCAGGCACGACGAGAACGGGTTGGTCCCGTGCTTGCGGTACAGCTCCATGGTCTCGCGGCTCATGGCCTCGCGGGACGCCGGGTCCGTCTTGCCCTTGTACTTCTTCTGGATCGCCTGCAGCTCCGGCGAGAGCATCTGCATCCCGCGCGAGGCCTTGATCTGCTTGACGAAGAGCGGGATCA
>Ga0073905_10000640_pt1 | contig 16850 bp, 19 predicted proteins | sample KloWWTupernatant_FD_65482 | JGI IMG/M metagenome (GOLD analysis project Ga0073905, IMG submission 65482) | Active sludge microbial communities from Klosterneuburg, Austria, studying microevolution and ecology of nitrifiers - Klosterneuburg... | ecosystem: Engineered > WWTP > Aerobic digester >... | reverse complement strand
CTTCGGACGTCCGCAGGTCGCCGGGCGCGGACTGCGACCATCCTCCACCCAGTGTGCCGTCGCGGCACGGGCACCCTCCTTGACGTCAAGCCTGCTGCCACCACGATCACCGACGGCGTAGCCTTTCCCCGGCGTGCGGACCGTCGGAGAGTCTCCCTACCGTTGTCCCTGGGGAAGTCCCGACACAGACCCTCACGACCCGCCCCCGTAGCTCAGTGGATAGAGCATCGGACTTCTAATCCGCAGGTCGCAGGTTCGAATCCTGCCGGGGGCGCCGTGGTGGTCGGGGCCGACCACCCCAGCCGTCAGCCGTCAGCCGTCGTGACAGCCCGCGCCGCCCGCGCGGCCCGCCGCCGGTCCAGCACCACGACCACCCCGAGCACCGCGAGCGCGAGCGCCATCGACGCCACGACGTCCGTGACGAAGTGGTACCCGAGGTACAGCCTGCTCAGGGCCACGAGCCCCACGCCCGTCGCGACCGTGAGACCCCAGCCGAGCAGCGAGGGCACCGTCGGCCGACGCACCCACAGCAGGTAGCCGAGGACGAGCAGGAAGGTCGCGGCGCCGATGGTGTGACCGGAGGGGAAGGAGTACGTGGTCTCCAGCCCCGGCACCACCATGGAGTCCGCCGGGGGCCGGGGGCGCGCGACGACGGCCTTGGCCGCGACGGAGACGAGCGAGGCGGCCACCATCGAGATCGCCAGCACGGCGGCCTGCCACCAGTCCCGGCGCCACAGCCCCCAGGCCAGCGAGCCGAGGAGCACCAGCACCGGCAGCACCACCGGGCCGGCCACCGTGGTGACCACGGTGAGGAACGCCGTCATCCCCGGGCTGCGCAGGCCGACCAGCCAGGCAAGGACCGGGTCGTCGAGCACGGCGAGGTCGTCCGCCTCGCGGACCGCGTCGAGCACGCCGACGAACCCGGCGACGCCGAGCACCACGAGCGCCAGGCCGACGGCGACCGCGCCGTGCTCCGCCGCCCGGATCCGCAGCGCGTCCCGCCACGGGGCGCTGTCCCCGGGCTGCGCGGGGCGGGGCGAGGGCATCGCTCGATGATCGCAGGCGGACCACCGGCCCGCAGCCCAGGGCCACCTGCTCTGTCACCATGGGCCCATGAGCGAGCGGGAGGACGGGCGCTGATGGGCCGGCACGCCGCGCCACCGCCGGAGGATGCCGGGCAGACCCGCGGCGCGCCGACCGACCCTGCGCCGACCGCCCGCACCTGGTGGGAGCACGCCGTGCTCGCGACCGTCGCCGCGCTGGCCGTCGGCGGCGTCATGGCCTGGGCCGGCGGTCCCTCGTGGGCCGCGGCGCTCGGCGGCCTGGCGTCCGCCGTCGTCGTCCTGGCGGCCGGGTGGCTCGCCGGACGGCTGCCGCGCCACGGGGCCGGACCGGGCTGACCCCGTAGCATGACCGCGTGAGCCCAGCCCCTAGCCCGACCGACCGGATCGTCTGGATCGACTGCGAGATGACCGGCCTCGACCTGGCCCGCGACGCCCTCATCGAGGTCGCCGCCGTGGTCACCGACTCGGAGCTCACGGTGCTCGACGACGGCATCGACGTCATCATCACCCCGCCGGACGAGGCGCTCGAGCAGATGGACCCCTTCGTGCGCACCATGCACACGACGTCGGGCCTGCTCGAGGAGCTGCCCGGCGGGATGTCGATGGACGACGCCCAGGAGCTCGTCCTGGCGCACCTGCAGGAGTGGGTTCCCGAGGTCGGTCGCGCGCCGCTGGCCGGCAACTCGGTCGGCACGGACAAGGCGTTCCTCGAGCGGGACATGCCGGGGCTCGTCGGCCACCTGCACTACCGGATCATCGACGTCTCCTCGATCAAGGAGCTCGCCCGCCGGTGGTACCCGCGGGCCTACTTCGCCTCGCCGGAGAAGGGCGGCGGCCACCGCGCGCTGGCCGACATCCTGGAGAGCATCGACGAGCTGCGGTACTACCGCCAGGCCGTCATGGTCGGCCAGCCCGGACCGGACTCGGCCACGGCCAAGAAGATCGCCGCGCAGGTCCTGTCGACCTCGGCGCGGGTGCGCCTCGCGCGCTGAGCCCGCACGGCCAGCGAGCCGTCGGACCGGGGCTCGCACGGCCCGCACCAGCACTGGGGTGGCTAACGGGACTTGAACCCGCGACCCCCTGGACCACAACCAGGTGCTCTACCAACTGAGCTATAGCCACCACGGTCCGGGGCATGCCCTGGACCGGCGAGAAGTCTACCCGGTCCTGACGGGCGGTCCGGACCGGAGCCCCCCGCCTACCGCGCGCGGGCGACGATCGCGTCCGCGAACCGGTCCAGCGCCCCGGAGCCCAGGGACGTGAAGAGCGACGGCTCGACCATCTCGAGCTCCATGAGCACCGGGTTGTCGTGCTCGTCGCTGACGAGGTCCACGCGGGCGTAGAGGAAGGGCTCGGGGGCCACCTCGCCACCGCCGGCCGAGTCCGTGAGCAGCGTGCGCGCGGTGCGGATGACCTGGCGGGCCGTGTCCAGCTCCGCCTCCGACGCGGTGATCGCGCTCATCCGCTCCTCCTTGTAGACGCCGTCGACGCCCACGTCGGGACCGTCGAGCATGGCGCCCTTGAGCACGCTGTGCGAGTACTCGCCCGCGATGAAGATGTGCGCGCGCTCACCGACCGTGTCGACGCTGGTGAGGTAGCGCTGCACCATGACGGTGCGCTCGGCCCCGAGCAGGCGCTTGGCGTGGCCGATGGCCAGGCCGCGCGAGTTCGCGTCGATGGCCGTGTACCGACCGGTGTCCACGGACCCGGCGGAGACGGCCGGCTTGATGACGAACTCGCCGCCGGCGGGGAACCGTGTGTGCAGCGCGCGCGAGGACAGGTGACGCTCGGGCTCGAGCCAGATGGTCGGGACCACCGGGACGCCGGCCTGCTCGAGCTCGCGCAGGTAGTGCTTGTCCGTGTTCCACCGGATGACGGGCAGCGGGTTGACCAGCCGGGTCACCTCGCTGACAGCCGCGGCCCACGCCAGGAACTCCGGGCGCCGCTGGGCGTAGTCCCAGGTGGAGCGGACCACGACGAGGTCGAAGGACGACCAGTCGACGGATGCGTCGTCCCACACGACGGCCGCGACGTCGGCGCCACGCTCGGCGAGGGCGGCGAGGAGCGGGGTGTCGTCGGCGTCGAGCTCGGGCAGGGCGGCGCAGGTGGCCAGGGCGATTCTCACCTGCTCAGACTAGACGCCACCGGCTCGGCGGGTGGCGCCCGGCCCCGCGACTCGGGACGATCGCTGACGTGAGACTCGACCGCTACGAGGCGCGCACCTCCGCCCTGATGACCACCCTCGCCGTCGCCTTCTTCGTCGTGTACGGCGTACCCGTCGTGTGGGCCGACCTGCCGGCGGAGACCGCGGCGCGGCTACGGCTCGCGAACCTCGTCATCTGGTTGCTCTTCGCCCTCGACATGACCGTGCGGATCGCGCTCGCCGAGCACCGCTGGCGCTACGTCGTCCGCAACCCGATCGACGTGCTGACCGTGCTCCTGCCGATGCTGCGCCCGCTGCGGGTGCTGCGCATCTTCACCGCCGGCCACGCCCTGCTGACGCGCCGGGGCGGCCTGGTGCGCACCGGGCAGGCCGTGCTGCTCAGCGTGGTGGTGCTCATCACCATCGGGTCGTTGGCCGTGCTCGACGCCGAGCAGGACGCACCCGGGGCGCTCATCGCCTCGTTCCCCGACGCCCTGTGGTGGGCGATGACGACCGTGACGACCGTGGGCTACGGCGACCTCTACCCCGTCACGGGCCCGGGTCGCACGGTCGCCGCGGGGCTCATGCTCGTCGGGATCAGCGTGGTCGGCGCCCTGACGGCCGGGGTCACGGCGTGGTACGTCACCCCGCGCTCCGTGGCGGGCGCGTCCTCCGGCGGGCCGACGGACGCACCTGCGGGCTCCGCCACGGCACCCGACGGCAACGCCCTGGCCGCCCTGACGGCGCTGACGGCGCTGCAGCGCGACGGCGTGCTCACCGAGGCCGAGGTCGCCGCGGCGGTGGCCCGGCTCGCCGCGAGCCCGGACGGTCCGCTCGGTCAGCGCAGGTAGCTCCGCGCGACGATCGCGTCGACGACGCGGTCCGGGAGCAGCCGCACCGCCACCATGAGCGTCGCGGCGCCGCGCCCCGACGGGTAGCGCGTACGGGGCCGGGCGGCGGTCGCGGCCCGCACGATGGTGCGGGCGACCACCTCCGGTGGTGAGCCGGCGCCCGGCCGGTCCGCCGACGCCATCATCCGGGCGACGCTCGCGGCCTGGGAGGCGTAGGCCGTGCCGGCCGAGCGTCGCACGAGGTTGTCCCGCGCGATGGCGTTCCACTCGGTGCGGATGGGCCCCGGCTGGACGAGGACGACGTCGATCCCGAACGGCGCGAGCTCGACCCGCAGGCTGTCGCTCAGGCCCTCGACCGCGAACTTCGTGGCGTGGTACCACGCGCCCAGCGGCTCCCAGAAGGTCGCGCCGATCGACGAGATGTTGATGACCCGGCCCGCGCCGCGCGCCCGCATCGAGGGCAGCAGCAGCTGGGTGAGCCGGGCGAGGCCGATGACGTTGACCTCGAGCTGCGCCCTGGCCTCGTCCATCGGCACGTCCTCGAGCGCCCCGTAGGAGCCGTAGCCGGCGTTGTTGACGAGCACGTCGACGTGGCCGGAGCGCTCCAGCACGCGCGCGACCCCGGCGACCATCGACGCGTCGTCGGTCACGTCCATGGCGAACGCGTCGATGCCCCGCTCGGCGAGCGGAGCCATCCGCTCGACGCGGCGCGCGACGGCGTGCACGGTCCAGCCGCGCTCGGCGAGCAGCAGCGCGGTGTGCAGGCCGATCCCGGAGGACGCTCCGGTGACGAGGGCGACGGGCACGGTGGGCCTCTCAGAGGACGTCGGCTGAGGCGGTGGTCCGGCGCAGCGCGGCGAGGAGCGCGTCGGCCGTGAGGTGCCCGACGACGGCGCGGTCCGGCCCCGTGACGGGGACGGGTCGCCCCCCGGAGGCTGCGAGCGCGGCGAGGGCGTCGTCGAGCCGGCTGCCGAGCCGGAGCGGCTCGGCCGGCGCCAGCTCCGGGACCGCTCCGCCCGCGCCGCCGGGCGCCGCCGGGGCGCCGGCGGGCGCGCCGGCGCCCGGCAGGAGGTCGACCGCCTCGAGCTCACCGATCGCCAGCAGGCGCACGGCACGCCCGCGCCCCACGAGGTCGGCGACCGTCGCGTTGGCCGGGCGCGCGAGCAGCTCGACGGCGTCGGACAGCTGCTCGAGGTGACCGCCGCGGCTGAACACGGCGATCCGGTCCCCCAGCCGCACGGCCTCGTCGACGTCGTGCGTGACGAACATCACTGTGGTGCCCAGCTCGCGCTGGATGCGCCAGAACTCCTCCTGCAGGCGCCGCCTTCCCGCGGGGTCCACGGCGCCGAACGGCTCGTCCATGAGCAGCACGGGAGGGTCCGCCGCCAGCGCGCGGGCCACCCCGACCCGCTGCCGCTCGCCCCCGGAGAGCTGGTGGGGGTAGCGGCGCGTGACGACGGCGGGGTCAAGGCCCACGAGCTCGAGCAGCTCGGCGGTGCGCCGGCGCGTGCGCTCGCGGTCCCAGCCGAGCAGCGCGGGCACCGTCCCGACGTTCTGCCCGACGGTGCGGTGCGGGAAGAGCCCCACGTCCTGGATGACGTAGCCCATGCGTCGGCGCAGCGCGACGGGCTCCTCGTCGGCGATGTCGCGCCCCTCGACGAGCACCCGGCCCGACGTGGGCTCGACCAGCCGGTTGGCCATCCGCAGCGTCGTCGACTTGCCGCAGCCCGACGGCCCGACGAGCACCATGAGCTCGCCTCCGTGCACGTCGAGGTCGAGGTCGGCGACGGCGACCGTGCCGTCCGGGTACTCCTTGCGGGCCTGCTCGTAGCGGATGACGGGGTCCGCGGACCGCTGCGCCTGCCCGGGGTGGCCCATGGGCCTGCACGCTACCGGGGCACCCGCCCTCGTGCGCGTCGTCGATCATGACCACGACAGCCGTCGCGTCGGCCGGGCGGCGGCGGTAGCGTCCGCACCGTGACCGACGCCCCGCCCAACCCGTGGTTGTCGTGGGCGTACGTGCGCGACAACCAGGCCGACATCCTCGAGGCCCTGGGCCAGCACGTGACCCTGACGGTCGAGGCCGTGGTCCTCGCACTGCTCATCGCCCTGCCGCTGGCGGTGCTGGCGCACGGGCGGCCGAAGGTTGCCACCACGGTGCTCGGCGTGTCCGGGGTGCTCTACACGATCCCGTCGCTCGCGCTGTTCGCGATCCTCGCGCCCTACACCGGCATCGGCCGCACCACGGTGCTCATCGGCCTCGTCGCGTACGCGCTGCTCGTGCTCGTGCGGACGGTCCTCGTGGGGCTCGAGGGCGTCGACCCCGAGGTGCGCGACGCGGCCCGCGGCCTGGGGTACGGGCCGGTGCGGATGCTGCTGACCGTCGAGCTGCCGCACGCCCTGCCCAGCATCGTCCTGGGGCTCCGGCTGGCCACGGTCACGACGGTGGCCCTGGTGACCATCGGCGTGGTCATCGGCTACGGCGGGCTGGGCCAGCTGATGTTCCGCGGCTTCGCGAGCTCCTACCGCGCCGAGATCCTCACCGCGACGCTGCTCACGCTGGCGATCGCCCTGGTGGCCGACCTGCTGCTGTGGCTCGGCGGGCGTCTCGTCACGCCGTGGACGCGGACGGCCACTCGATGAGCGCCCTCGAGGAGGCCGTCACCTGGCTCAACGACCCGCTCAACTGGTCCGGGCCGCAGGGCATCACCGCGCGGGTCGGCGAGCACCTGGGGATGTCGGCCGTCGCCGTGCTGCTCGCGGCGGCCGTCGCGCTGCCGCTGGGCGTGTGGCTGGGCCACCGGCGCCGCGGGGGCGCGCTCGTGGTCGTGGCGGCCAACACCTCGCGCGCGCTGCCCACCTTCGCGCTGCTGCTGATCTTCGCCTCGACATCGATCGGCTTCGGCAACCGCTCCACCGTGCTCGCCGCAGCGATCTTCGCGATCCCGCCGATCCTCACGCACGCGCACTCCGGCCTGCTGCAGGTCGACGCCGCGGCCCGGGACGCGGCGCGCGGCATGGGCATGTCGGGGCGCCGCTCCCTGGCGCTCGTGGAGATCCCGCTCGCGCTGCCCCTCATCGCCGCCGGCCTGCGCACGGCGGTGGTCCAGGTCATCGCGACGGTGCCGCTCGCGGCGCTCGTGGGCGGCGGCGGGCTCGGCACCTTCATCGTCGTGGGCTTCGGCACCCGGCGGTTCGGCGAGGTGCTCGCCGGGGGTCTCCTCGTGGCGGTCCTCGCGCTGGGCGCCGAGGTACTCCTGTCGACGGCCCAGCGGCTCGCGACGCCGGCCCCGGTGCGGGCCCACCTGGCGGGGCGGCGCGGCTGAGCCCTCCGGGAGGTCCGTCCCGCGGACGTCCCGTGACCGGACCGTGACCTTCCGCGCGCGGGTCTGGGGTTGCCCCGGGGCCCGATCCGGGTTCGGATGGTCATGGTGCCGCAACCGGCGGCCGACACCGGGAGCAGATCCGTGCGTTCATCCGTCGTCCTCACCACCCTCGCGGGCCTCGGCCTGCTCGTCGCCGGGTGCGGCGCACCGGGATCGTCCGGCACCGACGCCAGCACCACGCCCAGCGCGGCCGAGACCGCCGTCGAGCTCGCCGCGTGCGAGCCCGTCGCGGGCGACGCGCTCGTCGTCCTCGCCGACGACCTCGGCCTGCAGACCGTCGACAACATCGTCCCGGCCGTCAACGCCGCCGCGGTGGCCGGTGACGACGCGATCCTCGGCCTCCTCGACGCCGTCTCCGCCACGCTGGACACCCCGGCGCTCATCGCCCTCAACAAGGCCGTCGACGTCGACCGCCAGACGTCGACCGTCGTGGCGCAGGCCTACCTCGCCGAGCAGGGCCTCGACACGCAGGAGCAGGTGGGCGCCGGCCGCGCCGTCGTCGTGGGCGCCGGCAACTTCTCCGAGAGCGCCACGCTCGCCGAGCTCTACGCCGGCGTGCTGGACGCGGCGGGGTACGACGCCTCCACGCAGACCATCGGCAACCGGGAGACGTACCTCCCGGCGCTGCAGTCCGGCGAGCTGACCATCGTGCCCGAGTACGTGGGCACGCTGACCGAGTTCCTCAACAAGGGTGCCAACGGAGCGGACGCCGAGTCCGTGGCCAGCGCGGACCTCGACGCGACGGTGGCGGCCCTCACCGGCCTCGGCGAGGCCGTCGGCCTGGTCTTCGCCACGCCGGCCGCGGCGCAGGACCAGAACGCGTTCGCGGTGACCACGGCCTTCGCAGACGAGCACGGCGTGACGACCCTGAGCGAGCTGGCCGCGACGTGCGGTGGCATCGTGCTCGGCGGCCCGCCGGAGTGCCCCGAGCGGACCTTCTGCCAGCCCGGGCTGGAGGAGGTCTACGGCCTGCAGGTCGGCGAGTTCGTCTCGCTCGACGCCGGCGGCCCGCTGACCAAGTCGGCGCTGACCGGTGGCCAGATCGCCCTCGGCCTGGTCTTCTCCTCGGACGCCGCGCTCGCGGGCGAGTGACGTCCGCGCTGCCGGGGGCCTACCGGCCGTACGCCTCCAGCAGCCGCAGCCAGACCTCGCTCGTGGTCGGGTAGGCCGGCACCGCGTGCCACAGGCGCGCGATCGGCACCTGCCCGACGACGGCGATCGTCGCGGCGTGCAGCATCTCGGCGACCTCTGGCCCGACGAAGGTCGCGCCGAGCAGCACCTCGCGCTCGGTGTCGACGACGAGCTGGACCGTGCCGTCGACGTCGTCGCCCGCGAGCGCCGCGCCGGCGGCCGAGCGCAGCGCGACCTGCACCGTGCGCACCGGGTGGCCCGCCACCAGGGCCGCCGCCTCGGTCAGCCCCACCCAGGCCACCTCGGGCCGCGTGAACACCACCTGCGGCACGGCGGCGTGGTCCGCCGTCGCGGTGGTCGCCGACCAGGGCGCAGCGCCGTCGGGGGCGCCGGATCCCCCGGGCCCGAACCGCGCCGCGACGACGTCGCCGACGACGCGTGCGTCGTACTTGCCCTGGTGCGTCGTCGTCGTCCGCCCGGTGACGTCGCCCACCGCGAACAGCCAGCCGCCATCGACCCCCGTGACCTGCAGCGCATCGTCGACGACCAGAGCCGAGCCGGGCTCGAGGCCGACCGTCGCCAGGCCCAGGTCCCCCGTGGCCGGGCGGCGACCCGTCGCCACCAGCAGCTCGTCGGCGCGCACGCGCTCACCGGCAGCGTCGCCGACGCGCGCCAGCTCGACGACCACGCCGTCGGCGTCCCGCGTCACGCCGGTGGGGCGCGCCCCGTACCGGACGTCCACACCGAGCCCGACGAGGGCCTCGCCGACGGCCCGCCCGGCGAACGGCTCCGCGGCGGTGAGCACCCGGTCGCCCCGCACCAGAAGGGTGACCGCGGCGCCCAGGTCCGCGTACGCCGTGGCCATCTCCACGCCGACCACCCCACCGCCGAGGATCACCAGCGATCCCGGCACGTCGTGCACCGCCGTGGCCTCCCGGCTCGTCCACGGCACGGCCTGGGCCAGGCCCGGCAGGTCGGGCAGCACCGGCTCGCTGCCGGTCGCCACGACCACAGCGTGCCGCGCCACCAGCGTCAGAGCACCGTCGCCGGTCGCCACCTCGACGCGCCGCGGACCGACCAGCCGCGCGTGACCGCGCACGAGGTCGATCCCCGCGCCCGCCAGCCACGCCACCTGGGAGCCGTCGTCCCAGTGGGAGGCGAAGGCGTCCCGCCGGGCCAGGACGGCCGCCGGGTCCACGCCGCCCGTGACGGCCTGCGCCGCACCGCCCACGCCCCGGGCCGCCGCGAGGACGGCCCCCGGCCGCAGCAACGCCTTGGACGGCATGCACGCCCAGTAGGAGCACTCCCCGCCGACCAGCTCCGCCTCGACCACCACGACGCTGAGCCCCGTGCGCCCGGCGCGGTCCGCGGCGTTCTCGCCCACGGCCCCCGCCCCGAGGACGACGACGTCGTACGTGCGGGTCTGCTGTGCCATGGTCGCTCCTGCGGTGCGGGACAGGTCCCGACCATGCTCGCCCGCGGTGGCCCGGAGCGCACGCGGTGGTGGAGCGGGGACGACACAGGCCCCCGATCCGCGTCACCGCAGGTCAGGAGCCTTCTCGTGGTCTATCTGGTGCGCCATCAGGGACTCGAACCCCGAACCCGCTGATTAAGAGTCAGCTGCTCTGCCAATTGAGCTAATGGCGCGCGGTGCACGAGGCTACCACCGGGTCGCGGGTGCCGCGAAACCGTCCGGGAGGCGGTCAGGTGTCGCCGTCGGTCGGCTCGTCCGCCGCGACGTCGTCCGGCTCCGCCACGGGCTCCGTGTGGAGCCACCAGGAGTCGGCCGGCAGCCCCTCGGCGGCGAGGATGGCGGGAGACTCGGGGCCATCGGGGTCCACGAGGTCGGCGATGAGGGCGAGCGGCACGCCCTCCTCGAGCAGGTGCATCACCTCGGCCGACGCCTCGGCATCGGCCTCCTCGATCGCCTCGATGACGTCGGGATCGGACTCCAGCGCCGTCATCGACGGGTCGTCCTCACGCGGGGTGACGTCCACGTCCACCTCTCCACCTCATCGACCGGAACTCCACGGGTCTGTCCACGACACTGCATCATCCGCCCGGCTCGGACGCAACATCATCGGGGCGCGCCCGATCATCTCGGAGCAACCTCACAGGCACAAGCCCGCCGGGCCCCGGGCGCGTCCGGCGGCTCACAGGTACAGGCCGGTGCCCTCGCCGCCGCCGGCCGGCTCGGCCACGCCGTGGATGTCGCGCTCGCGCAGCAGCAGATAGGTCACCGCGCCGAGCTCGACCTCGGCGCGGTCCTCGGGGTCGAACAGGACGCGGTCGCCCAGCGCGACCTGGCGCACGTGCTGCCCCGTCGCCACCACCACGCCCCAGGCGAGTCGCTTGCCCACGCTGGCCGTGGCCGGGATGACGATGCCCGAGGTGGAGAGCCGCTCGGCCGACTCGGCGTCGATCCGGACCAGCACCCGGTCGTGCAGCATGCGCACCGGCGGACGGTCGTCGTGGGCGGGGTTCGGTCGATCGCTCGGGGCCACCCCCCGACGCTACTGGGTACGCTGAGCCACCCGCCCGAAGGAGTCCCATGCCCCGCCTCGCCGTCGGCGACCTCGCCCCCGACTTCACCCTTCCGACCGCCGACGGCGGCAGCGTCGCCCTGTCCGCACTGCGCGGCGGGAAGGTCGTGCTGTTCTTCTTCCCGGCCGCGATGACCCCGGGCTGCACGCGTGAGGCGTGCGACTTCAACGAGTCGTACGCGACCCTGCAGGCGGCGGGCTACACGGTCATCGGCATCTCCCCCGACTCGCCCGCCACGCTCGCGCAGTTCGCCGCCGCCGAGGGGCTCACCTACCCGCTCGCATCGGACGCCGACCGCTCGGTGCTCGAGGCGTACGCGGCCTACGGCAGCAAGATGCTCTACGGCAAGGAGGTCGTCGGGGTGATCCGCTCGACGATCGTCATCGGCGCGGACGGGCGCGTCGAGCTGCCGCGGTACAACGTCAAGGCCACCGGGCACGTCGCGTCGCTGCGCACGGCCCTCGGCCTGGGCTGAACGCCGCAGGACCGGGCCCCCGTGGTGGGGCCCGGTCCCCTAGGCTCGGGCACGAGCGCGAGTGGCGGAACAGGCAGACGCGCCAGGTTTAGGTCCTGGTGCCCTCGGGCGTGCGGGTTCGACTCCCGCCTCGCGCACCGGTGCCGTACGGGTCAGTGGTCGTGGCCCGCGTGGTCACCGTGGTCGTGGCCCTCGTGGTCGTGGCCGGCCTCGTGCTCCGCGACCTGACGGCGCACGTCCTCCATGTCCAGTCCCTTGACCGCCTGGACGACCTGCTCGAGCGACGGCGCGGGCAGCGCACCCGGCTGGGCGAAGACGAGGATGCCCTCACGGAACGCCATGAGCGTGGGGATCGAGGTGATCCCGGCCGCGGCGGCGAGCCCCTGCTCGGCCTCGGTGTCGACCTTGGCGTGCACGACGTCCGGGTGCTGCTCCGACGACGCCTCGAAGACCGGCCCGAACTGCCGGCACGGGCCGCACCACGCGGCCCAGAAGTCGACGAGCACGATGTCGCTGCTCGTGATGGTCTCCTCGAACGCCGCCTCGGTGAGCTCGACGGTGGGCATGGCTGGTCCTCTCGGTGGTCCGCTGCGATGTCGTGAGGTGTCAACAGCACACCCCCCTGGGTATTCCCGTGCCGCCGGAGGGCCGCTGCGCCAGGACCTCCCTTAGGCTCGCCCCCATGACCGAGACGGCCGACTACCCGCACGCCGCCCAGCCCGACGGCTGGCTCAGCGAGAGCGCGCTCGCCGCAGCGCGCGGCCACCTGCCCGTGCTGTACGTCGACGCCGTCCCGGTGCGCGTCGACGAGAGCGGGGACGTCGTGGCCGTCGGCCTGCTGCTGCGGGTCAACGGCGCGGGCGCGATCACCCGCGCACTCGTCTCCGGCCGCGTGCTCTACCACGAGCGTGTGCGCGACGCCCTGCTGCGGCACCTGGAGAAGGACCTCGGCCCGATGGCCCTGCCGCGGGTACCCGCCAGCCCCCAGCCGTTCACCGTCGCGGAGTACTTCCCCACCCCGGGCGTCACGCCGTACCACGACCCCCGCCAGCACGCCGTCTCGCTCGCCTACGTCGTCCCGGTCTCGGGCGACTGCCAGCCGCAGCAGGACGCCCTCGAGCTCGCGTGGCTGACGCCGGAGGAGGCGTGCAGCGAGGCCGTCCAGGTCGAGATGACCGGCGGGCACGGGTACCTGCTCCGCCAGGCGATGGCCCACGTGGGCCGCCTCGCGTAGGGTCCCCGTCCGCCGCGGGGGAACGGTCGACGCCCGGCGCGCCGCGCACCGGGCGGTGCGGGCTCAGCCCAGGGCCAGCTCCGGCCAGCCGGCAAGGTCGGCGCGCAGCGCGCGGTCGTGGGTCGCGACCACGACGGCGGCGCTCGTGGTGCCCAGCGCTGCCGTGAGCTCGTCGACCAGGGCGACGGACAGGTGGTTGGTCGGCTCGTCGAGCAGCAGGACGTGCGGGGCGGCGAGCAGCGCGCACGCCAGGTCGAAGCGGCGGCGCTGGCCCACGGACAGCTCGCGCAGCGGGCGGTCCAGGTCGTCCTCGGCGAGCACGCCCAGGGCCGCGACGGGGACGAGTCGCTCGGGGTCGATGCGACCGGCCGCGAGCAGCTCGAGCGCGTGGGCGGCATAGGTCTCGAAACCCGTGCGCGCGTCCGCGGCGCGTGAGCCCGGACCGTCGTCCTGAGCCAGCAGGCTGAAGCGCACCCCCGGCGCCTGACGGCGCAGGCCGCGGGCCGGCTCCAGGGTGCCGGCCAGCACGGCGAGCAGCGTCGACTTGCCCGAGCCGTTGGGCCCTGTGACGAGCAGGCGGCCGCACGGCGGCAGGTCCACCCGCACGCCCGGCAGGTCGAGGCGGCCGGGCACCTGCGCCCCGCGCACCTCGAGGAGCGGGTGGCCCCCGGCGTCACCCGTCGGCAGCGCGGGCAGGTCGGGGAAGGCGAGCACGGGCGGGGGCAGCGGCACCTCGACGGCGTCGGCCTCGAGCCGCGCGATGAGCCGGTCGGCGGCCTTGACGTGGACCCTGGCGTGGGTCGCCCTGCGGTGCGTCTGGCTGCCCTTGGGCGGGCGCCACTCGTCGGACAGTCCCTCGTAGGCGTCGTCGAGGCGGCGGGCCAGGGTGGCGGCACGTAGCCGCTCGGCGGCATGGCGCGCCCGCCAGCGCCGCAGCGCCGCCGTCCGCTGGAAGCGGTAGGCCGCGTAGCTGGACTCGCCGTAGAGCACGGGCCGACCGTCCACCGACGGGTCGAGGTCGAGGATCGCCGTCATGACGTCGTCGAGCAGGCGGCGGTCGTGCGTCACGATGACGACGGCGCCCGGCCAGCCCTGCAGCTGCGCGGTGAGGTACTCGATCCCGTCGGCGTCCAGGTGGTTGGTCGGCTCGTCGAGCAGCAGGATGTCGGCCCGGCCCGCGACCGTGCAGGCGAGGCGGACGCGGTAGCGCTCGCCGACGGACAGCGTGCCCAGCGGGCGGTCCCGGTCGCGCGGGGCACCGAACCGCGTCAGGGCCTCGTCGGCGCGCCGGTCGGCATCCCACACCTGGGCGCGCTCGGCGTCCCCGAGCGCGAGGGTGAGGTGCCGCGCTGCCGCCTCGTGCGCGTCGTCGTCCGACGCCAGGCCGCTCAGCGCGTCCAGGGCCGCGGTGTAGCGCGCGGACACGGCGCGCACGCCGGCCAGGGCGCGGTCGACGAGATCGCCGACGGTCGCCTCCGGTGCGGCGTCGAGGTCCTGGCGCACGGTCGCCACGCTGCCGCTCACCGCGACCGTGCCGGCGCTCGGCGTGAGCTCGCCGGCCAGGACGCGCAGCAGCGTCGTCTTGCCCGTGCCGTTCTCCCCCACCAGCCCGATCCGGTCTCCGGGCCCCGCCGCGAACGTCACGCCCGCCAGGACGGCGCGGCCGGGATAGCCCACGGCGAGGTCGCGCGCGGCCAGGTGCACGCGGCCGGTCGCACCGGCCGCGCCGGGGTCGAGGGGCGTGGCCGTCACAGCCTCGCGGCGATGACGGGGGCCAGCGCACGGAACGCCTGGCCACGGTGGGAGATGGCGTTCTTCTCCTGCGCGGTCAGCTCCGCGCAGGTGAGGGGTCCTGCGGTGGCGTGCGCCGGCTGGTGGTCCGGGACGAGCACCGGGTCGTACCCGAACCCGCCCGTGCCACGCGGCGCCGTCGTGAGCGTGCCCCGCAGCACGCCGGTCTCCACGTGCTCGTAGCCGTCCGGGGTCACGAGGGCGGCGGCGCAGACGAACTGGGCCCCGCGGTGCATGGCCGGGACGTCGGCGAGCTGGGCGAGCAGCAGCGTGAGGTTGGCCGCGTCGTCACCGTGCCGGCCGGACCACCGCGCCGAGAAGATCCCCGGCGCTCCGCCCAGCACGTCGACGGCGAGGCCGGAGTCGTCCGCGACCGCCGGCACGCCCGTGGCGCGTGCGAGCGCACGGGCCTTGAGGAGCGCGTTCTCGGCGAACGTCACACCATCCTCGACGGGCTCGGGAGCCCCGAGGTCTGCTGCGGCCACGACATCGGCCGGGTCGAGGCCCGGCACGACGGCGAGGATGGCGCGCAGCTCGCCGAGCTTGTGGGCGTTGTGCGTCGCCAGCACCAGGCGGGGGCTCATCGCTGCGGCGGGTCCAGTGCCAGCGCGGCCGCCTGGATCTCGGTGAGGCGCGCGATGCCCCCCACCGCGAGATCGAGCAGCAGGTCGAGCTCCGCGCGGTCGAACGCCGCCTGCTCGGCCGTGCCCTGCACCTCGACGAACTTCCCGCGGCCCGTGACGACGACGTTCATGTCCGTCTCGGCGCGCACGTCCTCGACGTACGGCAGGTCGAGCATCGGCACGCCGTCGATGATGCCGACGCTCACGGCCGCGACCGAGTCGGTCAGGACCGGGGCCGTGCCGCCGATCTTGCCCGTGCGCCGGCCCCATGCGACGGCATCGGCCAACGCGACGTAGGCGCCCGTGATCGCCGCGGTGCGGGTGCCCCCGTCAGCCTGGAGCACGTCGCAGTCCAGGACGATGGTGTTCTCGCCCAGGGCCTTGACGTCGATGACGGCACGCAGCGAGCGGCCGATGAGGCGGGAGATCTCATGCGTGCGGCCACCGATGCGCCCCCGCACCGACTCGCGGTCGCTGCGGGTGGAGGTCGCGCGCGGCAGCATCGCGTACTCGGCCGTCACCCAGCCCTGGCCGCTGCCCTTGCGCCAGCGCGGCACGCCCTCGGTGAAGGACGCGACGCACAGCACGCGCGTGCGGCCGAACTCGACGAGCACGCTGCCCTCGGCCTCGTCGAGCCAGCTCCGCGTGATCGTCACGGGTCGCAGCTCGTCGGGGTGGCGACCGTCGGCGCGGGGCCCGTCGGCGCGCGCTGCATCGGCGCGAGATGCCGGCGCGGCGGGTGTGGCGGCAGGAGGCGTGGTGGGGGTGGTCATGGCATGACCCTAAGGCAGCGGGGGGACACGCCCCGGGGCCGGGACCTGGCGGAGAGTGGCGACCCCGCGCGGAGCGTTCCGACTCCCTGCGGAGCGTTCCGACTCCCTGCGGAGCGTTCCGACTCTCCGCGGAGGGTTCCGGTCCGACACACCAGCGTGTCTCGACCGCAACGCTCCGCACTCGGCCCGTGACCGGCGTGTCTCGACCGCAACGCTCCGCACTCGGCCCATGACCAGCGAGCGACCGTCAGAGGTGGACGACGAGCCCTGGTCGCGCCAAGACGACGGGCCCGTCGTAGACCTCGCGGGCCTCGTCGAGTGCGGCGTCGGGGTGGTTCCAGGCCGGGACGTGGGTGATCACCAGCGCGCCAACCCCCCCGCGGGCCGCCGCCTCGCCGGCGCGACGCCCGGTCAGGTGGATGCCCCGCACCGCGTCGTCGCGACCCTCGACGAACGACGCCTCGGCGAGCAGCACGTCCGCGTCGCGCGCCAGCTCGTCGAGCCCCGGGCACGCGTCCGTGTCCCCCGAGTACGCCAGGGTGACCCGGTGCGACGGATCGTCCTCGGCCGGGCCGCGCACCCGCATCCCGTAGGCGGGCACCGGGTGCTGGACCGCGAGCGGTGTGATCTCCAAAGGCCCCACGCGCACCGGGTAGCCCGCCTGCCAGGTGTGCACGGTGAGCTGCTCCCCCATGGACTCGCCCGGCTCCAGCCCGTACGCCTCCCCGAGCCGCGACGCCGTCCCGAAGGGACCGTGCACGGGCAGGGGGACTCGGCCGCGCGAGGGCGACGTCGGGCGGTAGCGCAGGTAGACGTAGAGACCGCACAGGTCGGC
>Ga0073905_10000636_pt1 | contig 16886 bp, 16 predicted proteins | sample KloWWTupernatant_FD_65482 | JGI IMG/M metagenome (GOLD analysis project Ga0073905, IMG submission 65482) | Active sludge microbial communities from Klosterneuburg, Austria, studying microevolution and ecology of nitrifiers - Klosterneuburg... | ecosystem: Engineered > WWTP > Aerobic digester >... | reverse complement strand
AAGATCAACCCCGAAGACCTCAAGGTGCACCTGGAGCGCCAGGACAACCTGGAAGTGCTCGAAGTCAAGATCGAGCTGCCCGAAGCGGCGCGTTGATTTTGCCCCTGTGACGCATCCTGTAACACGGGATGACAACGTGTTGCACTTGAGCGTTTGAAAGTCTCCGGTAGCCCCCGTAGCATGCAGGAACGCTTGCGCATAGGCAGGCCTCAGGGGGTTGCAATGCAGGCATTCAAACGGGCGGGTCTTGCGCTTCTTGCGGCGGTGCTGGCCGCTTGTGGCGGGGGTGAAGATGGGCCGGTCGAGACGGGTGCAACCTCCAGCGCCAGCCTCCGTGCGCTGCAAAGCCCGCTGAGCTCTGCGCCTGTTGCGCCGCTGGCGCAGTTGCAGACGCAAGCGCAGACGCAGGTGAACCTGCAGCCCACCGATCTGGACTTTCCCAACCCCGAGCGGGGCTTCTACCGCTTTGCGAGCGATCCTTCGAAAATCACCGCCACTTCGTTGCTGTATGTGGCGCAGGACGGGCAGCGGCTGGTGTACACGCCGGGCGACCTGAGCGCCTACCGCACGCGCAACCTGCCTGCCAGCTACCTCGCCAAGCTTGACACCGGCTTTGCCAACCTGCGCAAACAGGGGCTCAAGGCCGTGCTGCGCTTTGCCTACAACTACCCCGAGACCGAGGCCGAATACCTCAACGCACAGGATGCGACCCTCTCGCGGGTCAAGCGCCATCTGGCGCAGCTCCAGCCGGTCTTGCAGAAAAACGCCGACGTGATTGCCGTGGTGCAAGGCGGCTTCATCGGTGCCTGGGGTGAATGGCATACCTCGTCCAATGGGCTGACCACCCCTGTGCGCAAGGCGGCCGTGCGCGATGCGCTGCTGGCGACCCTTCCCCCTGGCCTTGCATTGCACCTGCGCTATCCGGCCGATCTGGCCAGTTGGTACCCTGCGCCCGCGACGCTGGAGCAGTGGCTGTCGCCCACTCCGCCGGCGGCGGCGCGCATCGGTCTGCACAACGACTGCTTCCTCGCCAGTGCCGACGATGTGGGTACGTATTTTTCAGAAAACCCCTCCGAATCCGAGGCGCTGCGCACCTACGCACAGCAGGCCAGCGCCGTGACGGGTGCGGGCGGCGAAACCTGTGCCCCGCCCGAGCCTGCCCAGGCACGCATGGCCTGCGCCGACATCCTGCGCGAGGGGGCTGCCTATCACATGAGTTACCTGAACCGCGACTACTACGAGGGCTTCTTCGCGCAGTGGCAGGCGGGCGGCTGCCTTGCCGAGGTGTCCCGTCGCCTGGGTTACCGGCTGGCGCTGAGCGCGGTATCGCACGGCAGCGTGGCGGTGCGCGGCGGCCTGTTGTCCTGGTCGGTTTCCCTGGTCAACCACGGCTGGGCTCGGCCCATGAGCGCGCGCGGCCTGGTGCTGTCGCTGGTCGATGCACAGGGGCAAACCACGGCACTCCCCTTACCCGACACCGACCTTCGCCAGGCGGGGCCCGGTCAAACGCTGCAGCTTTCGGGGGAGGTGGCGCTGCCATCAACGCTGGCGGCGGGCCTGTACCGTGCGCACCTGTCAGCGCCCGACGCCGCCGCCTCCCTGGCTGGGAACCCCGCCTATGCCCTGCGTTTTGCCAATGCCGATGATCCGGTCACGGCGGTGCACTGGCTGCCTGCCCAGGGCATGCTGGCGCTGGGGACCACCGTGCAGGTGCAGTAGTCCTGTAAAGGGCGATCCGCGTTCAGCCGTGAACCATGCGGTGCGCTCGCCGGGGCACCGGTCAGCGAGCGTGCTTGGCAAATTTGCCTGCAAACGCCTGGGCAATGCTCAACCCCCGTTGTCCCGGCTCCAGCCAAGCCTGATCGCCCGCCGCCAGCGTGCCGGGCTGTTCCACCGCCAGGTAATAGCCGCAGCAGCCCGCGATGGCCATGGCACGGCCCGCCTGTGCAAAACCCATGACGGCAGTGAACTTGTAGCAGGGCTCGCGCGGCGCCGTCACGCGCAGCACGCACTGCGGAAAGTGCAGGCGGTCGCCAACGTACACCTCGTGCTCGAGCAGGCCTTCGACCGTCAGGTTTTCACCCATGAAACCCGGCGGGAGCGCTTCGTCAAACAGGCCCACGCCCCGCTCACGGCGCTGTGCTTGCCAGAAAGCATAGTGCGCAGCAGGGTAGGCATACACCGCCTTGTCCAGTCCGCCGTGTACGCACAAATCGGCCTGCTCGTCTCCTTCGAGGCCCAGCGGGCGCACGGCGATGGAGCCCGGGGTGGGTTGCTTCCCTATTGCCGTAAGCACGCGGCGACCGCCGATGCCAAGGCCCCTGGCGAGGCCGATGTTCAGACTTTTGACAACCAGGGCAGGGGATGATGCGGGCATGGACGGGGCGTGAGGGATGTTGTGCGGGCAGTTCACAGTCGGGGGAGGTTCGGAGCCGGCCGCCGGGCATCAGGACGCAGGGGTGTCCGTACTGCCGGATGCGGGGGCGGGAACACCCTGCAGGCGACCGAGCTGGTGTGCCAGCTCCACGGCCGAATGCACGCCCAGCTTGGCAAAAATGTTGGCACGGTGAAACTCCACCGTGCGCTGCGTGATGCCCAGGTGGTCTGCAATGGTCTTGTTGTAGTGGCCGCGCAGCAGTTCGTCGAGCACTTCACGCTCGCGCTGGCTCAGGCTGGCCAGCGCGGCCCGCAGGCGTTGCGCTTCGCTGTGGGCCTGCTGCTGGGCGCTGGCTGCGGCCAGGGCCTGTTCCACGCGGTCAACCAGCAGGTTGTCCTGAAAAGGCTTTTCCAGAAAATCCCAGGCGCCGTTCTTGACGGCGGCCACTGCCATGCCCACATCGCCATGCCCTGTCAGAAACAGCACCGGCCAGGGGCAGCCCAGTTGCGTGAGTTTTTCGAACGTGCTCAGGCCCGACAAGGGCTCCATTCGGATGTCCAGCAGCACCACCGCATGCCCCCAGTCGTCCTGGCGAATGCTGGCTGCCTTGAGAAAAGCGACGCCGCTGTCCCAGGTGGCGGTGCGGTAGCCGCGTGAATCGAACAGCCAGGCCAGGCCGTCACGCACGTCGGGGTCGTCGTCAACGATGTGGATTGCAATGCGGTTCATGCAGTTTCCTGGGGGTGCTCGTCTGGCGGGTTGGCTTCCAGCGGCAGCCAGACGGTGAAGCGTGCGCCTCCGAGGTCTGCATCGCGCTGTACTTCGATCCGGCCATGGTGTGCCTCGACAATGGAGCGGCAGATCGCCAGCCCCATGCCCATGCCGCCGTCCTTGGTGCTGAAAAAGGCGTTGAAGATACTCTCGCGGTGCTCGTCTGGCACCCCTGGCCCGCTGTCGGCCACGCACACCTGGGCCAGGGCCTGATCGTCTGAGGTCGTAACCCAGACGCGTACCTGGCCGTTCGGTATGGTGCCCCGGCCGGCCCAGTCCAGTGCATTGCCCACCAGGTTGGTGACCACATGTTCCAGCAACAGGCCGTCGGCCAGCACCCACATGGGAGGCGTGGGGGGCACATTGTGCAGCGCTGCCTGGGGTGGCGGGGTTTGCGCCGCCACGCAGCGGCGCACAAAACCCACCAGCTCCAACTGCTCGCGTGAGAGCTCCCGCTGGCGGGCAAAGGCGTTGACGCGCTGAATGATGCCGCCCGCTTTCTCCGACAGCCGTGCCATGCGCTCGACCACGGGCTCCAGTTCGTCCAGCGTGATGCTGTGGCTGCGAAGCCGGTTGAGCAGGCCGTTGGCAAAGCTGCTGAGCGCGCTCAGGGGCTGGTTGAGCTCGTGTGCCAGTGTGGAAGCCACCTCGCCCACTGCCACCAGACGCCCTGAGGCTTCCAGCTTTTCCTGCTGCAATGCCGCCAGCCGCTGGGCGCGTTTGCGTTCACTGATGTCGAGCACCGAACTCATCCAGCCTATCTGTTCGCCCTGGCTGGTGGTCAGCGGGGCCTCATGGATCAGCACGTCCACCAGGTGGCCGTCGCGGTGCTGGAACTGCACCTCCAGCCCGGCATCGCGCGTTCCCTTGGCGATGATGTCGCGGTGCAGGACGTCGAGTTCCGCCGCATGGTGCGCGGGCCAGTAGGGCATGGGGGCAGAGCGTCCCACCAGCTCTGTGGCGGTGTAGCCCACCATGCGGCAGAAAGCCTCGTTGACATACAGCACCCGGCCGTCGCGGGCCCAGGCGCGCAGGCCGATGGTGACCGAACTCTCCATGGCGGTGCGCAGTGCCACTTGCGCCTGCAACAGGGCCTGAACATGCTGGCGCTTGCCAATGTCGCGTCGCAGCGCCAGAAGGCTGACCAGCATGCCCAGCAGAAACAGCAGCGCCACCAGAAGGAAGATGCGTGGCACTGTGGCCGGCTGGCTTCCGAGAGGCGCCACTTCGACAAAAAGGTCGGTGCCTGGCAGGTTCATGGGCGCAAGGTATGCGCTCGGGGTGTCGGTTTGGGAGACCGCGGCGGTGTCTGCCCCATCGGTCACCAGCCCGATGGCATGGTTCTGGTGAAACCAGGGGGGTACCAGACCGCGAACACAGGCATCCATGTCGAGCGCTGCCACGTAGTTGCCTGCAAACTCGCCACGCTCGAAGAAGGGCACCGTCAGCCAGACCGTGCCGGTGAGTGTGCCGTCCGCGCGGCGCATCGGTCCGGCATAGGCAGAGCGGCGCAGACCGGCCGCTATGTCGAGCATGCTGTCCAGTGCCTCGCCGTTGGCTGGGTGCGCGCTTGTCTCGGCAAGCCACCGCGCGGGTGGGACCTGCGGCTGCCGTGGCTGCCAGCCGTGCCAGACGATGGCTCCGGGCGCGTTCCAGAGCAGCCCGCCCTGCGGGGTGGGGGGATTGCCCTGCGCAGACGCAGCGGGTTCACCCGCCATGGCCTGGCGGGCCAGAACCAGCAGGTCCTCCTCCAGGCGGTTGAAGTGAAACCGCACGCTTTGCTCCAGCCACTGACCATCCGACACGCGGCGGCGCTCCTCCTCTTCGCGCTCGAACGCATGGAGATACAGCACCAGTCCCACCACCGAGGCCAACACCAGCAACAGCAGACCCAGCATCCACCACACGGTGCGGCGGTTGCGGAGCGACTGGCCCGGGAGCCTCTGCTGCAGCAGGGCAAAGTCCAGTGAGGGCGGTTCGGGGGAGGGTTGCATCGGAGTGTGTGCGAAGCCTGCGGGACGTAGCATACCGGCCATGGCAAGGACAGACAGGGTTATTTCGGGCATAGGGCGCCGGCGTTTGCTGGGCGGCATGGCGCTGGCTGCCTGCGGCGGCGTCGGGCTGGCGGCCGCGCCGCCTCCTGCACTCACCATCCGGCTGTCACATGTGGTGGCTGAAGATACCCCCAAGGGGCTCGCCGCCAACCGCTTTCAGGCGCTGGTCCAGGAGCGTTCGGGCGGCCGCATTGCGGTGGTGGTTTACCCCGGTGCGCAGTTGTACGGCGACCACGACGAGATGCAGGCCCTGCAACTGGGTGCCGTCGAAATGCTGGCGCCTTCGCTGTCCAAGTTCGGGCGCATCGGTTTTCCGGAGTTTGAACTGTTCGATCTTCCCTACCTCTTTCCGGACGTCCAGAGCGTTCGCAGCATCACCCAGGGGGGCCTGGGGCAGCGCATGCTGGAGCGCCTGGGCCGCCAGCGGCTGGTCGGGCTGGGCTTCATGGACAACGGCTTCAAGCACATGAGTGCCAATCGCCCCTTGCTCGAGCCCGTGCACTTCCAGGGACTGCGCATGCGTGTGCAGGCGTCGCGTGTGATCGCCGCACAGATGCGCGCCCTGGGTGCCAGGCCGGTCACGCTGGCATTCAGCGAAACCCGGCGTGCACTGGCGGCGGGCGTGGTCGATGGCACTGAAAACCCGATATCCAATTTCTGGACCCAGGCCATGCACGAGGTGCAGACCGATCTGAGCCTGACGGCGCATGGGTATCTGGGGTACGCGTTTGTCGCCAATCAGCGCTTCTGGGAAGGACTCACCGTGGCCGACCGTGGCCTGGTGGGTGCTGCGCTGCGCGAGGCGCTGCACTTTGGCAACCAGATTGCCGACACCCAGAATGACAAGGCACTGGCGGAGCTGCGCGAGGCGGGCGGCACACGCATCCATGAGCCCTCCGCAGAGCAGGTCGCGCGCATGCGCCACGCAGTGGCGCCCGTGCACGACGGGCTGGCCAAGCGCATCGGCGCGCAGTGGTTGCGCGATGCCCGGGCTGCTTTGAATTAGGGAAATTACCTAGTCTTCAACTGTTGAAGCCCACAGTTGCCGGTTTGGGGCGGCGTTTGTATCGTTCACCCCAGTCCCTCGCAAGGGCCTTTCAACTTTGGAGACACCCATGAAACTGACACTGAAACTCCTGGTTGCCAGCACGCTGCTGGCCTTTGGTCTGGGCGCGCAGGCCGCTCCCATCGTCATCAAATACAGCCACGTGGTGGCCGACGTTACGCCCAAGGGCAAGGCGGCCCTGAAGTTCAAGGAACTGGCCGAGAAAAAGCTGCCCGGCAAGGTGGAAGTGCAGGTGTTTCCCAACAGCCAGCTGTTTGGCGACGGCAAGGAAATGGAAGCCCTGATCCTGGGCGACGTGCAGATCATTGCTCCCTCGCTGGCAAAGTTTGGCAAGTACACCAAGCAGCTGCAGATTTTTGACCTGCCTTTCCTGTTCACCGACATTGGCGCCGTGGACCGTTTCCAGGCCAGCAAGGAAGGCCAGTCGCTGCTCAATTCGATGGAAAAGAAGGGCATCAAAGGCTTTGGCTACCTGCACAACGGCATGAAGCAGCTATCGGCCAACGTCCCGCTGGGTAGCCCGACCGACGCCAAGGGCCTGAAGTTCCGCATCCAGGCCTCTGACGTGCTGGAAGCGCAGTTCAAGGCCGTGGGGGGCAATCCGCAGAAGATTGCGTTCTCCGAGGTGTACCAGGCACTGCAGACCGGTGTGGTCGACGGCACCGAAAACCCCTGGTCCAACACCTACAGCAAGAAGTTCCACGAAGTGCAGAAGTACATCATGGAGAGCAACCACGGGGTGCTTGACTACATGGTGATTGCGAACGCCAAATGGTGGGCCGGCCTGCCGCCCGACGTCCAGAAGGGTCTGAACGAGGCCATGGTCGAGTCCATCAAGTATGGCAACAAGGCCGCGATGGAAGAGGACAAGGACTTCCGCGCCAAGGTGATTGCCGACAACAAGGCCAAGGTGCTGCCCATGAGCAAGGAGCATCTGGACGCCTGGCGCATGGCCATGCAGCCGGTGTGGAAGAAGTTTGAGGGCGACATCGGCAAAGACCTGATCGACGCTGCTCTTCGTGCGAACAAGTGAGCGCACACACCCACTGAGCCCACTGCCCCGGCTCGACCGGGGCTTTTTTTGGAGCAAGGCCATGAAATTCCTCGACCATCTTGAAGAGTGGATCATCTCCCTCATGCTGCTGGCCATGACCGCCCTGACGTTCTATCAGGTCGTGCTGCGCTATGTGTTCAACAGCGGCCTGTCCTGGGCCCTTGAACTGACCACGGTGTTCTTCGCCGTGATGATTTTTACCGGCGTCTCGTATGGCGTGCGCGTGGGCTCGCACATTGGTGTCGATGCCCTCGTCAAACTGCTGCCCCGCGGCCCGCGCAAGGCGGTGTCGGTTCTGGCGGTGGTGCTGAGCCTGGCGTACGTGGGCCTGGTGCTCACCGGAGCAACCCAGTATGTGCTGAAGATGAAAGAGGTTGGCATCGAGCTCGAAGACATGCACATCGAGCGCTGGCAGGTGCTGGCCGTCATGCCCCTGGGTCTGGCGCTCACCGGCTTGCGGTTTCTGCAGGTCCTCTGGGACCTGCTGAGCGGCAAAGCCGACAGTTTCAATCTGGCCGACGAGGCCGCAGAAGCGCTCAAGCTCAAGAGCGAGGAGTCGCCATCATGAATACCCTGGTCCTTTTTGTCGGCCTGTTTTTCTGCATGGCCATCGGCATGCCCATTGCCATCAGCCTGGGCCTGTCCAGTCTGGTCACCATCGTTTTCTTCTCGCAGGATTCGCTGGCCAGCATGTCCATCAAGATGTTCGAGACCAGCGAGCACTACACGCTGATGTCGATCCCATTCTTCGTGCTCGCAGGCGTGCTCATGTCCACCGGCGGCGTGGCCAAGCGCATGGTCCACTTTGCCATTGCCGCCGTCGGCCACCTGCGCGGCGGCCTGGCCATTGCGTCCATTTTGGCGTGCATGTTGTTTGCGGCGGTTTCGGGCTCCAGCCCGGCCACCGTGGTGGCTGTGGGTTCCATCGTCATCGCGGGCATGGTCAAGAACGGCTACCCCCAGGAGTTTGCCGCGGGTGTGATCTGTAACGCAGGCACGCTGGGCATTTTGATTCCGCCCTCCATCGTGATGGTGGTGTACGCCGCCGTCACCGAGGTGTCGGTGGGCCGCATCTTCATGGCCGGCGTGGTACCTGGCATTCTGCTGGGCCTCATGCTCATGGTGGCGGTGTGGTGGCGTGCGGGCAAGCTCAAGACCTCGCCCCCGCCCAAGGCCAGTTTTGGCGAGGTGTTCCGCACCTTCCGTGAATCCCTGTGGGGGCTGGCGCTGCTGGTCATCATCATGGGCGGCATCTACGGCGGCGTGTTCACGCCCACCGAGGCGGCAGCCGTGTCGGCGGTGTATGCCCTGGGTGTGGCGGTGTTCATCTACCGCGACCTCAAGCCCAAAGACCTGCCGCACGTCTTTCTGGAGGCAGGCCGCACCACGGTGATGCTGATGTTCATCGTGGCCAATGCCCTGCTGTTTGCCCATGTGCTGACGACCGAGCGCATTCCGCAAACCATTGCCGAGCAAATTGTGGGCATGGGCATGTCGCCCTGGATGTTCCTGCTGGTGGTCAACGTCATCCTGCTGGTGGCGGGCAACTTCATGGAGCCCACAGGCATCATCCTGATCCTGGCGCCCATCTTCTTCCCGATTGCCACGCAACTGGGCATCGACCCCATCCACCTGGGCATCATCATGGTGGTGAACATGGAGATCGGCATGGTCACACCGCCGGTAGGGCTGAACCTGTTCGTGACCAGCGGGGTGACCGGCATGAGCCTGGTGCAGGTGGCGCGCGCTGCGCTGCCCTGGCTGACGGTGCTGCTGGTGTTCCTGGTGATGGTGACCTACATCCCCCAGATCAGCCTGTTCCTGCCTGACCTCATCATGGGCAAGCAGTAAACGAACCCGTGCCGCACGGCGTCACAGCAGGTGCTCTGTATAGAACCGCCCGCCGTGGTACAGCAGTGGGGAGGCTCCGGCGCGGTGGCTGCAGCGCTCGACCTCGCCCACAAAGATCACATGGTCACCCTCCCGGTACTGGCTGCGGTTGAAGCACTCGAACGTGGCGGCGGCGCCTTCGAGGAGTGGCGCACCACTGATGCCGGGGTGGTGCTCCAGGCCCGCCCAGCGGTCCACGCCGCGTGCGGCAAAGCGCTCGGCCAGTGCTTTCTGGTCCGCAGCCAGCACGTGAATGGCATAGTGCGTTCCTCCGGAAAAGGCATCGAGCGAGGCCGCGTTCTGGGACAGGCTCCAGAGAACCAGCGGGGGCTCGAGCGAGACCGAGTTGAACGAGTTGGCCGTGAGACCCACCAGCCGCCCCGAGGCCGAACGCGCCGTGACGATGGTCACCCCGGTGGCAAACATGCCCAGGGCCGACCGGAAATGGCGCGAGGAAAAATCGGGTGGAAGGGGGACGGTGGAGCGTTGCACTGGAGGGGCCGGTGAGGGCGCGCTATTATCGTCCGGGTCTTTTCATTTTGCTGGGCGACGGTTTTTTGCCTCCTGCACGCACACCATGGGTTCGATGTCTCGTTTCGCTTTTCTGCACTTTTTGCTCTGTGGGCTGGCGCTGGCGGCTGCGGCGCCAGCGGCCGCCAGCGAGGCTGCCTGTGCCCTGTTTCTGGAGCGGCTGCCCGGCATCAGCGCGTCGCAGTGCGAGGCCACCCGGCTGGAGCCCAGCGGCGCACGCTCACGCCTGGGCACGGCGCTGTACTGGCGCGAAATCCTCCCACAGCGGCCCGGCATTGACCCGTTGCGCGTGCTGGTGGTGGGGGCCATGCATGGTGATGAGTTGACGTCGGCCTCGCTTGCGTTGCACTGGATTGGGCTGGCCGAAAAGGCCGGCCGGCCCGTGCACTGGCGCTTCATACCGGTGCTCAACCCCGACGGCCTGCTGGCAAAAAAACCCTCTCGGACCAACGCCTTTGGCGTGGACCTGAACCGCAACTTCGACACGCCCGGCTGGAAGCACGACGCACCCCACTACTGGCACAAGCGCACCCGCAAGGACCCCCGCCGCTGGCCCGGCCCGGCGCCCCTGTCGGAGCCAGAGTCGCATTTTCTGCATGTGCAGATGGACCGGTTCCGCCCCCATCTGGTCGTCAGCATCCACGCGCCCTACGGTGTGCTCGACTTCGACGGCCCGCACGAGCCGCCGCAGCGCCTGGGGCGGCTGCGCCTGGACCGCGTGGGCGTCTTTCCCGGGTCCCTGGGCCACTACGGCGGATTGCAGCAGAACATGCCGGTGGTCACCATTGAGCTGGACCATGCGCTGCGCATGCCACGCGATGCCGAGGTGCAGTCCATGTGGCGCGATCTCCTGCACTGGATGGACGCGCGCCTGCAAAAGGCCCAACCGGTCGAGGCGGCGAAAGTCAAGGAATAAACTGCCTCTACCGCTTTTGGTGCGGTGTTTTAATGCTATGTTTATGATAGCTAGTTGCGTGCCTGGCCCTGCGGAAGCCTTCGTCCTCTGACAGTCTGCTGACGCGCGCGCGCATCGTCAGGGAAAACGTGGTGCGAGGGGGGGCGGCCGTTGCCTATGCTTCTTCGCAATTCAAAGGAGATATCGTCATGACCCCTTGGCTTCACAAATCGCTCGCCAGCACATTGGCAGGACTGGCGCTGGTGGTGACGCCTTGGGTGCAGGCCCAGCAGGACAACGCGGTCCCGGTGGGGGTCGTGGGGCCGTTCACCGGGCCCTCGTCGGACTTCGGCATCCCCTTGCGCCAGGGCATTGAACTGGCCGTGGACCAGATCAATGCGGCTGGCGGGTATCTGGGGCGGCCGATCCGGCTGGTGCTGCGGGACGACAAGGGAGACCCCGACACCGGCCTCAAGGCGTCGCAGGAGCTGGTTGCGCAGGGCGTCGTGGCCACCATCGGCTTTTGCAACACTGGCGTGGCGCAGAAGTCGCTGGATGTATTCCAGACGGCTCGCACCCCGCTCATCATTCCCTGTGCTACCGGCACACCGCTGACGTCCAAGTTCCCGGGGCCTGACAGCTACATCTTCCGCACCTCGGCGCGCGACAGCATCCAGGCGCCGTTCGTTGTGGACGATCTCGTCAAGCGCGGCTGGAACCGGGTGGCCATTTTTGCCGACACCACGGGCTATGGCGAGGCGGGCCTCAAGGACGTCGAGGCAGCCCTGCAGGCACGCAAGCTCAAGGCAGTGCACGTCACGCGCTTCCCGCTCGGCGTGGCAGACCTGCGCGAGGAGCTCAAGGCCGCGCGCGAAGCGGGCGCCAACGTGGTTTTCAGCTACACCGTGGGCAAAGAGAACGCGGTCATCGCCAACGGCCGCAAGGACCTGGGCTGGAAAGTGCCGCAGGTCGGCGCCTGGCCGCTGTCGTTCCCGTTCTTCATTGAGGGCGCTGGTGACGCGGCAGACGGTGCGCTGATGGCGCAAACCTTCATTGCCGAGCCCAGCAACGAGCGCCGAGCTGCCTTTCTGACCGGTTTCACCCGCAAGTACGGCAAGCGCATGGCCGTGCCCATGGCGGCGGCGCAGGGCTACGACGCCGCCTACCTGCTGACCTATGCCTTGCTGGGCATCCGCGACGGCAAGGTCGATGGCCCCGCCATCAAGCGCTCGCTGGAAAACATCCAACGCGTGTATTACGGTGTGGTGGCTACCTACGAGCACCCCTTCAGCGCCGAAGACAAGGACGCCATCACCCAGAACATGTTGGTCATGGGCAAGGTGCAGGGAGGCGCCGTGACCTTTGCCTACCCCGAGGACGCCAAGCGCAACCTCTTTGTGCAGCGCAAGAAGTAAAACAACCCACTGAGCGGCTGCGCCGCTTCCCCCTTTTCTCGCCTCGCTGCGCGAGTCGGCAAAGGGGACACCGCCAGCGCAGGGCGCGGCGGCCCTTGCGCGGCGGTCGCTGGTCGGGGAACCGCCAGTCGCGTAGACGGCGCGCCTTGCCAAGGGCACGCAGCCAAGTTTCCGCCCGCAGCCGTAGCGCGTGCGGTGCGCCGTCAGGCGCGTGCGGTGCTCAGGCGCGTGCCAACGTTGGAGCGATCGAAACCGTAGAACCCGAAATCCATGCCCGGGCGCTCGCCGCCCATGAGTTCGGCCAGTGCCAGCCCTGAGCCTGCGCCGTGCGTCCAGCCCAGCGTGCCGTGGCCCGCGTTCACCCACAGCTTACCCAGTCGCGTGCGCCCGATGAACGGAATGTTGGTGGGCGTGGCCGGGCGCAGGCCGGTCCAGTACTGCGGGTCGCCGCCCTGCTCGGGCGTGCGGGTGTCGCACACCCCCGGGAACAGCTCCTCGATGCGGCGCGACAGCATGTTGCAGCGCGCCTTGGCGACGGGCGAGTCGAGCGAGAGGTCAAAGCCCCCCAGCTCGATGGTGCCTGCCACGCGCAGTTGGTTGCCCAGGCGGCTGATGGCGATCTTGCGGCCATCGTCCAGCGCCGAGACCGTGGGAGCGGCCTCGGGGCGCAAGAGTGGAAAAGTGGCGCTGTAACCCTTGCCGGGGTAGATCGGCAAGTCCACACCCACGCTGCGCAACAGCGGCGCACTGTAAGAGCCGCATGCCACAACGATGGCGTCACCTTTCAAAATGAAGTCTTTTCGGCTGCTGCCGCTTGTCTGGTTTGACATCAATGCTACAGAATCAATAGCGTTGCCGATCTTGTTCAGGTGCAGCACGTCGTGGCCGTAGAGGAACTGCACGCCACGCGCAGCGCAGCGTTCGGCGAGCTGCTGGGTGAACGTGCGTGCGTCACCGCTCTCGTCGGTGCTGGTGTAGGTGCCGCCCACAATGCGGTCGCCGTAGGCCCGGAAGGCGGGCTCGATCTGCAGCAGCTCCTCGCGGGTGACCAGGCGGCGCTGCACGCCGTGCTTGCGCATCAGGTCCACAGCCAAGCCTGCGTCGTCGAACGATTTCTGGTCGGAATAGAAATGGGCGATGCCGCGCTCCAGGCGGTGGTATTCAATGCCCGTGCTGCGCACCAGCTCCTTGAGCGCGCGGTGGCTGTAGGCGCCCAGCGCAACCAGTTGCTGTACATTGCGTTCGAAAGCCGCGTCGTTGCACTGCGCCAGAAACTGCAGGCCCCAGCGCCACTGCTGCCAGTCCAACTGCGGGCGAAAAAGCAGGGGTGCTTCCTTGTCGAACAGCCACTTGAGCGCCTTGAGCGGCGCCTCTCGGTTGGCCCAGGGCTCGCAGTAGCTCACCGAAATCTGCCCCGCATTGGCAAAGCTCGTCTCCAGTGCCGCGCCGGGCTGGCGGTCGACCACAATGACCTCGTGGCCGCGCTCGCGCAGGTGCCACGCCGTGCTGATGCCGATGATGCCGGCGCCTAGAACAATGGTTTTCATGGAGCGGAGTGTGCGTCAGTCGGTTCAAAAATTGAAGCCGAATTAAACGTATTCAAAAAACATCAGTTGTGCTTATAATTTTCACAGCTTCATTCCACCCTATTTTTCCGCGATCATGAGCGCCTACGATCCTGCTGCCCTCGAATGCCTTGCCGCCATCGTCGAGGAGGGCGGGTTCGAGCGGGCCGCCCAGCGGCTCAACGTCACGCAATCCGCCGTTTCGCAGCGCCTGCGGGCGCTGGAGGCGCAGGTCGGCTCGGTGCTCATCGTGCGCAGTCGGCCGCTGCGCCCCACCTCGGCGGGGCAGTTGCTGCTCAAGCACACCAAGCAGCTGCGCCTGCTGCGCGCCGACCTGGAGCGCGACCTGCAGGAGCTGGCCCCCAGCGCGTCCGGCGGTGGCCGTGAGGACGAGCGCATCTCCATCGCCATCAACGCCGACAGCATTGCCACCTGGGCGCTCGACGCCCTGCATGACCTCGTGCGCCAGCGGCTGCCGCTGGAGATCATCGTGGACGACCAGGACTTCACCCAGGAGTGGCTGCGGTCCGGGCAGGTTCTGGGCTGCGTCACCACCCTCAAGCAGGCGTTGCGCGGCTGCAAGATGGTGCCGCTGGGCGCCATGCATTACGTGGCGGTGGCGTCACCCGGGTTTGCCGAAAAGCACCTGCCCGCCGGGCTGACGGCGCACAACTTTCGCGAGGTGCCGTTTCTCTCGTTCAACCGCAAGGACGACATGGCGGCCGAGTTCGTTGCGCGGGCTTTCGGTCTCAAGCGGGTCGCACTCAACCACCTGTTTGTGCCCAGCTCCGAAGGGCAGCTGCGTGCCGTGCGCGCAGGTTGGGCGGTGGGCGTGCTGCCCGAGTTGCTGGTGCGCCAGGCCCTGATCGACCAGACCCTGGTGGATGTGGCACCGGGGCGCCTGCTGCCGATCCAGCTCTACTGGCATTGCTGGAACCTCGAATCCGAGGTACTCGACGCCCTCACGCAGGCCCTGACCGAAGCCTCCGCGCGCGACCTCGTTCAGGTGCCCGCAACCACTTGAACGACGTGGTTGCAAAACAACTGGGTCATTTGTTTTTCAACCGGAATGCATAAGATGGGCGGATGCAGACGCCACCCGCCAAACTTTCATTCAAGGAACAAATGCACCTGGCACGCGAGGAGGCCATTCTTCAGGCCGCCTGCCGCCTCTTGGGAGCCAAGGCCTTCGACACCATGACCATGGACGACGTGGCCAATGAAGTCGGGATCGCCAAGGCCAGTCTTTACAAGCATTTCGACAGCAAGGAAGACCTGTGCAGCGCGGCCATGGTGCAGATTCTCGGCCGCGTGCAGGCTTTCCTGGACGGCCTCGCGCCCGAACTGACGGCCAAAGAGAAGCTGCGGGCGCTGGTGCGGTGGTCGCTCGAGCGCCTGATTGCCAACGAGATGCCACTGCTGCCCAGCCGCAACACAGCGCTCCGGGCGGTGCTGATGGCCGACAAGCGCTACCTGGACGCACTCATCACGGTGAGCGACCAGATCGGCCAGTGGATCACCGAGGCGCAGGCCCGGGGCCAGATCAACCCCGAACTGCCCCCGCTGGTCGTGCTCTACACGCTCTACGCGCGCGCATGCGACCCGGTGGTCAGCTTCCTCAAGGAGGGGGGGCAGTACGAAGACGACCAGATCGTTGACCTGGTGCTGCAAACCTGCTTCGACGGCCTGCGCCCACGCTGAACCAGTGCCCAGCGTGGGCAGACGGGAACCGTCCGGTCAGCGCCTGTTCACACAGGCAGAATCACGCGATCGATCACATGGATCACGCCGTTGCTGGTGAACACGTCGGTCGCCGTGATCTGGCTGGTGCGGTTGCTGCGGTCGGTGATTTGCAGCCCGGCATTGACGGTAAACGTCTGGCCCTCCACGGTGGCAATGGCCGTGCCCACCGGCACCTCTGCCTTGAGCACGCGGGCGCCCACCACGTGGTAGGTCAACACTTTGGTGAGCAATGCCTTGTTGGCCAGCAGCGCTTCCTTGGTTGTGCCCAGTTCGGCCAGCAAGGCAGCGAAGGCGGCATTGGTGGGGGCGAACACCGTGAACGGCCCCGGGCCCTGCAACGTGGTCACCAGCCCGGCCGCCACAACGGCCTCCACCAGAATGCTGAAGTCAGGCAGCGCCTGTGCGGTAGCCACAATGTCCTTGTTGGCAGGGAGCAGAACCCGGTCGACCAGATGCACCAGACCATTGCTGGCCTGCAGGTCGGTCGCGGTAATGGTGCTGGTCCGGTTGCGGCCGTCGGTGATTTTCAGGCCATTTGCCGAGTCCACCTTGAAGAAACCGCCGCCCAGAGGGGCAATGGCCTTGCCCAGCGGAACATCGGCACGAGCGACCCGCGAGCCGAGCACATGGTAGGTAAGCACTGCGGTAAGCAAGGCCTTGTCGGCCAGCAGGGCCTGCTTGGTAATACCCAGTTCGGTCAGCAGCGCGGCAAATGCCGCGTTCGTGGGGGCAAACACGGTGACGGTGGTGCTGGCGAGCGTGTTGGCCAGACCGGCGGCCACCACGGCCTCGACCAGAATGCTCAGCTCGGGCGTAGCCTGGGCCAGTTCCACTACGTTGCGCTCTTCGGGATGATCGTCGCCGCCACCGCAAGCCTGCAACAGCGGAACAGAAAGGCCCAGCGCTGCTGCAAGCAGCACGGAACGACGGGGAAGTGTGGGGTTCATGCGGGTTCTCCTGGTAACGGCTGGGTACCGGGTCACTTGGGCATGAGCACCGTGTCAATCACGTGGATCACGCCATTGCTCGCCCCCACATCCGTGGCCACCACCTTCGATTGATCGACCATCACACCGGAGGCAGTGCTCACGGTCAGATCCTGTCCCTGCACGGTTTTGACCATGCCAGCCTTCACGTCGGCTGCCATCACCTTGCCGGGGACAACGTGGTAAGTCAGAACCTTGGTCAGCGCCGCCTTGTCGGCGAGCAGACCATCCAGGGTGGCCTTGGGAATCTTGGCAAAGGCCGCGTCACTGGGGGCAAAAATGGTGAACGGACCGGGACCCTTGAGGGTGTCCACGAGGCCGGCAGCCTGCACTGCAGCCACCAGTGTCTTGAAATTTCCCGCGCTCGCCGCGGTATCGACCAAATCCTTGGCCATCACAGAGAACGAGGCGCCTGCAGAGAGGGCCAGTGCAATCAGGGTCTTCTTCATGGTTTGCTCCTTGTGGGTGAGACACGCCGCAGCACGGGCGCAGGAGCAATGTAATACTAATTAGTATCCAAGTTAACCATATGGTTATTG
>Ga0073905_10000635_pt1 | contig 16898 bp, 17 predicted proteins | sample KloWWTupernatant_FD_65482 | JGI IMG/M metagenome (GOLD analysis project Ga0073905, IMG submission 65482) | Active sludge microbial communities from Klosterneuburg, Austria, studying microevolution and ecology of nitrifiers - Klosterneuburg... | ecosystem: Engineered > WWTP > Aerobic digester >... | reverse complement strand
TTCAGTTCGATCTTGTTAAATTTAAAGTCTTCCGACTTAACTCATAAAAACGGAATTGAAGTGAACTTCACTTCTATTCTCATGAGCGTTTAAAGTCTTGCGACTTGTTCCGTAGAACTTCGCAATCGCCTTCAAACGCCCACGCTTATCGGCTGTATGTTTTTAATGTTCCCGCAAAAACCAGACTCGCGTCTTACCGTTTTTGCCAACCCCGCTGCAATCAGCAGAGCCTCAAATTATAACAGGATTTTTTATCTCCCGTCAACACTGAAGGTCTTTAACCCCCTCAGCATCTCTCACCTCCCGTCAGCACCGCAAGCAGCACCTCCGTTCAGCGAAGCCTTGCATTGTATACCGAGTTTCTACCCAGTCTACACAAAAATCCGAAGATTTTTTCAACGCCTGGATCATCCTGAGACTTCAACAAGGCACCTGCGAAGGCGAAGCTGCAGTCTACCATGTCAACACGATGACACGGCCTCAGAGACGCCACTTTTCCAGCAATTTTTCCGGGCTGAGGCTGTCGTAGGTTTCGAACGGCTGATGAATCCAGGGGTTGGTTGGCAAGAATTCCACGGAATAGTCGGGGGTGAACGACGACACGCCCTTGGTCCAGATCACTGCACTGCGTAGCTCCGTGATCGGGTCGTAATTCGTTTTGAGCATCTTGATGACTGCATGCAAGGTATGCCCACTGTCTGCAAGATCGTCAACCAGGAGCACTCGCCCAGCAATCTCGCCCTGGGGCGTGGTGATGAAGCGAGCAATATCCAGATGTCCCTGAACTGTACCTGCCTCAGCACGGTAAGAACTCGTCGACATGATGGCGAGGGGTTTGTCAAAGATTCGACTCAATATGTCCCCCGGACGCATGCCCCCCCGTGCAAGGCAAAGGATGGTGTCGAACTGCCAGCCCGATTGATACACCCTTAGCGCCAACTTTTCGATGAGGCTGTGGTACTCGTCATAACTGACATAAAGATGCTTGCCGTCTTCCGTCAACATTTCAACTCCTGAATTTGTAGCTGCTCCTGCCCTATTGACAGGGCATTAAGAGGAAATCAATGCTGATCCGGGAAATAGGGATGCTGTAACATGATCGTGTGATCACGGTCGGGACTTGTCGAGATCATGGCCACGGGGACGCCGGTCACTTTTTCAATGCGCTGCAGATAGAGACGTGCTTTGGCTGGCAACTTTTCATACTGCGTAATTCCTACAGTGGACTCGCTCCAGCCTTCCATGGTCTCATAGACGGGGACACACCGCGCAATTTCATCAGCCCCGGTAGGAAGCAGATCAATGTGCTCGCCGTCAAGCGTATAGCCTGTGCACAGCAACAGCTCTTTCAACCCGTCAAGAACATCAAGCTTTGTGATGCAGAGGCCAGAAAGGCCGTTGACCTGTGCACTACGTTTGAGCAATGCAGCATCGAACCAGCCACAGCGACGGCTGCGGCCAGTGGTCACGCCCTTCTCTGCGCCGACAGTGCTCATGTGGTAGCCAGGCGTGCCTGGTGTTTCCCAATCGAGTTCCGTAGGGAACGGGCCACCGCCGACGCGTGTGCAGTATGCCTTGGTGATCCCCAGGATGTAGTGCAGCATGCCAGGGCCGACACCAGCGCCGGCGGCGGCGTTGCCCGCAACGCAGTTGCTTGAGGTGACATAGGGATAGGTTCCGTGGTCAACATCGAGAAGCGTGCCCTGTGCGCCTTCAAAAAGGAGGTTTTGTCCCTCCAGATGCGCCGCATTGAGTTCCTGAGACACGTCGGCCATCATCGGCTTGAGCATCTCCGCATGCCGCATGGCTTCATCAAAAACCGGCTCAAATTGCACCAGACCTTGCTGAAGATAAGGTTGAAGCGCAGGGCCAAAATCGGACTGCTCCACATGCAGGAAGTTTCCGAGAACATGATTATGGAGTTCGAGCAGTTCGCGCAGCTTGGTTGCAAACCGCTGTGGATATTTCAGGTCCTGTACCCGCAAGGCGCGGCGCGCAATCTTGTCCTCATAGGCTGGGCCGATTCCACGACCGGTCGTTCCAATCCTCTCCGTGCCGCCCTTTTCACGAGCAGCCTCACGAGCGATATCGAGGGCGGCATGAAATGGAAGAATCAAAGGACAGGACTCGCTGACCCGCAGGCGCGAGCGGACCTCGACTCCCGCGCGCTCCAATCCCTCGATTTCTTCAAAAAGTTTGGCCGCAGAGAGCACCACGCCATTCCCGATATAGCACTTCACACCAGCGCGCATGATTCCACTGGGAATCAGGTGCAGCGCCGTTTTCACGCCATTGATCACAAGTGTGTGACCCGCATTGTGCCCCCCTTGGAAACGCACGACGCCTTGAGCGCTCTCGGTAAGCCAGTCAACCAGCTTGCCTTTGCCTTCGTCGCCCCATTGGGTTCCAACCACGACAACGTTGCGGCCTTTGGTAGTTTTCATTTCAAACCCGATTCAAATATCAAAAAGCATCAACCAATGGACACAACAGTCCACTTACCGGCCACCGAAGCCAGTTCCCGATCACAGTCAAATTCATCTGCCTCGCTCTCGTGCCCAGGCAAGACGCAAACCACCGTTTCTCCCCGGCTTCTGAGCTCGGAGATGGTGGCTCGCAGTTCGCTTGAGTCACCCCAGGGTGCTCTGATGGCGGGCTTGAGTGGTCGGGCGGGAGCAGCAAGAACCAACTGCTTCACATCAAGACTGAACCCGGCGGCAGGACGATTGCGACCGAACACGGATCCGACCTCGTCGTACCGGCCACCGCGCGCCAGCGCATCACTGGCACCATCGGCATATATCGCAAATCGGGCGCCGCTGTAATAGGCATAACCGCGCAAGTCAGACAAATCAAACAGAACCTGACAACCCTCGATACGGCCTGCCAAATACTCTAAATTTGATAGCAAAGAGTCTATACCTGATATGCGGTAGAGTGCATTTCTCGCATCAAAGAGCACCTTTTTATCCCCATACAGCTGCAACAAGGCCAACAAGCCCTCGCGTGAGTCTTGGGGAAACTGCCGTGTCAGCGAGGACAGTTCGCTGGCGTCTTTGGCAGCAAGGGCCGCAAAAATTTGACGCTGCATATCCGCATCAACAACCACGCCCTTGAGCAAGGCCCGCACGATCCGAACATCGGCCAGATCAACGGTGATGCCACGAACGCCAGCCACCGAGAGACAAGCGCGCGCCAGTTCCAGCGCCTCCAGATCGGCTTCTACGCCTGCATGCCCATAGATTTCTGCACCGAACTGCAAAGGCTCGCGCGTCGCATGCGGTCGGTCTGGCCACGTGTGCAGCACCGGACCGCAATAGCACAAACGGGTCACCCCTTTGCGATTGAGCAGGTGCGCATCAATGCGCGCCACCTGCTGCGTGGTGTCTGCCCGCAGACCCAGCATGCGACCGGATATCTGGTCGACCAGCTTGAAGGTCTGAAGATCAAGCGCCTCGCCTGTTCCCGTCAAAAGCGATTCGAGATGCTCCAGCAAAGGAGGCATCACCAGTTCGTAGCCATAGCTGCGTGCAGTGTCGAGCAATCCGCGACGCAACTCCTCGATGTTCCTTGCTTCGGACGGCAAGACATCGGCAATATGATCCGGCAGGACCCAAGCAGACATGGAAGAAGGGATGCTGTTAAAAAGGAGATTCTACCGGCTTAGGAGATCCGCCCTTCACGCTGGACAAAGCCGTGCGATCTCAGGCCAGAGCAAGCATGCTCGCTCCGAGCACGATGCTGATCAGCGCAATGAAGCGAATCTGCCCGTCGCGCAGCTGGGTCAACTGCAGGAACATCCTGCGCCAGCCCGAAGGAGAAACAAAGGGCAGCAGTCCTTCAAAAAGAAGGACCAGCGCAACTGCAGTCCAGACGCTGTTGCTCCAGTCCATGTAGACGCAGTGCGGATGCTCAAGTCGTAGCGACTACTGGCGCGACGAGGAGTGAGTCTGCGTTCCAGAGCCACGCATGGACTTGAAGAACTCCGACGATGAGGGATCGAGCACCATGACATCACTCTTCTTGTTGAAGGAAGCCTTATAGGCATCGAGGCTACGATAAAACTGTGCAAACTGAGCATCGCGACCAAACGCCTCGGCGTATATGCGTGACGCATCGGCATCGCCCTCGCCTTTTACCTTCTGAGCATCACGATAAGCGTTGGCGATCGTGATTTCCCGCTGGCGGTCAGCGTCTGCCCTGATTTTTTCCCCCTCGGCTGCCCCGGTTGAACGCAGCTCATTGGCGACGCGCTTTCGCTCCGCCTCCATGCGGCGATACACGGACTCGGTGATGGCATCGACGTAGTCAACACGGGTGATACGGACATCGACCACATCCACCCCCCATGGCTTCTCACCTCGCACCGACTCCAGCACCTCGCGCTTGACATCCGCCATCAGCGGCTCACGCTTCAGCGACAGCAACTCCTTGACGGTTCGCTTGTTGATTTCTTCCTGAAAGGCATTGCGAACGACCCGATTCAGCTGCATGGCGCCCGAATTCTCATCCAGACCCACGTTCCGGATGTACTCCGAAGGATCCGTGATGCGCCAACGGACATACCAGTCAATCACCACCCGCTGCTTCTCAGCGGTCAGCATAGGCTCCGTGTCGGAGCTGTCGAGTGTCAACAGGCGCTTGTCGATGTAAGAAACATTCTGGAATGGCGGTGGAAGCTTGAAGTTCAACCCTGGTTCGGTGATGACTTCCTTGATCTGCCCCAACGCATAGACCACACCAAACTGGCGTTGATCCACAACGAAAACCACCGAACTGAGCAATGCAAGAACCACCAGAAGGGAGGTTGCGAAAAAACCGACTCTGTTCACATTGCTCTCCTAGCGAGATTCACGATCACGTGTACGACTGAAGTCGCGTGCCCGGGCGTCATTGGATGAAGGCGAAGGCAACGCCGGAACGCCACCTGTCGGCACTGCGGCGCCCGCGACCGCTGCCGTATCCGGAGCCGAGGAAGGCTGGGCCACACTCTGCATGATCTTGTCGAGCGGGAGATACAACAGATTGGAGCCCTGGCGGGAATCCACCATCACCTTGGTGACGTTGGAATAAATTTGCTGCATCGCCTCCAGGTACATGCGGTCGCGCGTCACCTGGGGAGCTTTCTGGTACTCGGCCAACACGGCACTGAAGCGCTGAGCGTCACCCTGCGCCTGTGCCACGATCCGAGCCTTGTACGCGTCGGCTTCTTCCTTCATGCGAGAGGCAGAACCCACCGCCCTAGGAATGACGTCGTTGGCGTAGGCTTGCGCCTCATTCTTGGCACGTTCGCGCTCTTGGCCGGCTTTGAGAACATCATCAAACGCTGACTGAACCTGTTCCGGCGGGCGAACACCCCCTTGCTGCAGATTAATGCCAACAACTTCAACGCCCACCTTATAGCGGTCAAGAATCGTCTGCATCAGCGCACGCACGCGCGGCGCGATCTGGTCCCGCTCCTCGGCCAGCGCTGTGTCCATACGCATCTTGCCCACCACTTCGCGCACTGCGGTTTCTGCTGCTTGAACCACGGCATCCCCGGGGTTCTTGCTTTCAAACAACCAGGCCCGTGCATCATTGAGACGGTACTGGACTGCGAACTTGATTTCCACGATGTTCTCATCTTCAGTCAGCATTGCCGACTCGCGGAGACCGGTTGCCTTGATGATGGTGTCACGCCCCACATCAACGGAGCGTATCTGCGTAACAAAGACAAGCTCATGCCGCTGGATGGGGTAAGGCAGGCGCCAGTTGAAACCAGCACCGACAGTACTCTTGTATTTGCCAAACTGGGTGATGACCGCCTGCTGGCCTTCCTGAACGATGAAGAAACCCGTGCCTAGCCAAATCAGCAGCGCAATGCCAGCAATCAGTCCGATTCCAACCCCAGCATTCTTCATGTCAGGTTTGAATCCGCCACCGCCACTTGGAGCCCCCCTTCCGCCGCCCTTATTGCGACCGAACAACCCCGACAGTCTTCGATTCAGGTCACTCCAGAGTTCGTCAAGATCAGGAGGCTGCCCTCCCTTTTTGGGGTCGCGGCCACCTCTGTCGTCTGAAGAAGATGGCGAGGGGCGGGATGCATCGTTTTGAGCATCGTCAGCCGGCTTTTCGTCGCCACGCCCCCAGCGGGGATCATTAAGGTTAAACATTCCCCGCAAGCCTTGGGGCAAGATGGCCCAGCGACGGGCGCCGTGTGTTGAATTCATGCGCGAGTTCTCTGATTCTCTGAATAGTATGAATGCTGGGGCATTGTGCCCAATCAGTCTTCAGTGCCAACCAATGGAACAGCAGACTCTGGGGACATAGGAACCATGCACAGAGCCTGAACTCTTTCTGCCAGTTCCACACGCAGCGCGTCCAGTCCCTCGAATTTCTGGGCACTCAAAAAAATGCGCGTCACCTGCCGTCCATCGACTTCATAGGCGTCCCTCAAGAGGCTGGGCCTTTGCGCCACATCGATGGCATCGAGTTTATTGAAAACCAGTACTTGTGGAATTTCATCAGCCCCGATCTCCTTCAGCACCTTCTGAACCTGGTCGATCTGCTCCGGAAAATGGGGGTTGGCTGCATCCACGACATGCAACAAAAGGTCTGCATCCACTGCTTCCTGCAATGTGGCCTGAAACGCATTGACCAATCCGTGCGGCAGGTCGCGCACGAATCCCACAGTATCCGAGATGGATACCGATCGGTCCACAGCCGCGAGGTACAACTGCCGCGTTGTGGTGTCAAGCGTGGCAAAAAGCTGGTCGGCAGCATAAGCCCGGGCTTTTACAAGGGCGTTGAAGAGCGTGGACTTGCCTGCATTGGTGTAGCCCACCAAAGAGATGTTGAAAGTGCTGCGGCGTTCGCGCTGACGGCGTTGAGTCGCCCTTTGCTTCTTCACCTTAGTCAAACGCTCCTTGGTGCGTTTGATGGCGTCATCAATCATCCGTCGATCAAGTTCGATCTGTTTTTCGCCAGGTCCACCCCGAACGCCAGCACCGCCGGTCTGTCGCTCCAGATGCGACCAACGCCTGACAAGGCGGGTGCTCAGGTACTGCAACCGTGCAAGCTCTACCTGAAGTTTGCCTTCGTGGCTGCGGGCACGCTGGGCGAAAATTTCCAGAATCAGAAGCGTTCGGTCGTTGACGGGAAGATCCAGATAACGCTCAAGGTTGCGCTGTTGCGCCGGGCTGAGCGCCTGATCGAACAGCACCTCGGTCGCCCCGTGCATTTGTGCCAGCGTTCGGATCTCGTCAGCCTTGCCGCTTCCAATGAAAAGCGCTGCATCAGGCGCCTTGCGCTTGCATGTCACGCGCACAACGGGAGTCAACCCAGCCGTCTGTGCCAGCAGGCCGAGCTCTTCCAATCCCGAATCAAAATGCGGAAGACCAAAATCCACCCCGACCAGAACCACAGGTGCAGGCAGCCGAGGGGGTACGTCTGGATTGCTCAAATCAAAAACGAGAAGGGCCGACCGCAAAGCACAGAAACCAACCCCAGGAACGGGGCCCGATCAAGTGCCAGCATTGTCAGATTCGGCACCGTCGCCCGCAGAAAAGTTCACTGCACGCCCCGGGACAATCGTCGAAATGGCGTGCTTGTAAACCATTTGGGTCACGGTGTTGCGCAGCAACACAACATACTGGTCAAAAGACTCAATCTGTCCTTGCAGCTTGATTCCGTTCACCAGGTAGATGGAAACAGGTACATGCTCTCTACGCAGGACGTTGAGAAACGGATCCTGAAGAAGTTGGCCTTTGTTGCTCACGATATTCTCCGTGTTCAAGAATTTTGTTGTAAACCGGCACCTTACCACAGCGCCCGGCACGAACCGGAAACCTCACAACTTTCCGCAGTCACGAGAAGGGGCAGCAAGGGTCAGGAGTTTTCGTCCTGGGCATACGGATTGTGGGATGTCTTCATCTCAATGCGCAAAGGCGTACCTACAAGGTCAAATTCTTTACGGAAACGTCCTTCAAGGAACCGCTTGTAGGCTTCAGAGACATGTTCAAGCGAGTTGCCATGGATCACAATCACCGGCGGGTTCATGCCCCCCTGGTGTGCATAGCGAAGCTTGGGCCTGAACATGCCCGCACGCTTGGGGCTCTGAAACTGAACAGCTTCCAGCAACAATCGCGTAAGAACGGGCGTCGACATCTTGCACATCGCAGCTTTGTGTGCCTGCACAATGGATGCCCATAACGGCCCCAGTCCCTGCCGCTTCTTGACCGAAATGAAGTGCATGGAAGCAAAGCGAAGAAAAGCAAGGCGCGTTTCAATGGACCGCTCCAGCAACTGCTTCTGGTAGTCGTCTACGGCATCCCACTTGTTCACCGCAAGGACCACTGCACGGCCGCTTTCAAGAATGTAGCCAGCAATGTGGGCGTCTTGGTCAGTCACTCCCTGTGTGGCATCCAAAAGCAACAAGACAACATTTGCCGACTCAATGGCCTGCAGTGTCTTGACCACCGAGAATTTTTCTATCGCCTCAAAGACCTTGCCCTTTCGCCGCAGCCCTGCAGTGTCAATTAGTTCGAAGCGCTGACCGTTACGCTCAAACGGAACAGAAATTGCATCTCGCGTGGTGCCAGGCATATCGAAGGCAACCAAACGCTCCTCACCTAGCCACGCGTTGATCAATGTCGACTTGCCGACGTTCGGCCTGCCGGCAACAGCCAGCTTGATCGTGGACTTGTCGGAAGAAGCCTCATCCTCTGCAGGGTCTGGCAACTGAAGCGTTTCCAACGCGAGCTCCACCAGGCTGCGGATGCCCTGCCCATGGGCCGCCGAGATTCCATGCACGTCGCCCAACCCCAGCTCATAGAACTCCGTGAGTTGCAGACCATCCTGCATGCCCTCGGCCTTGTTCGCCACCAAGAGGCATGGCTTGCCAAGGCGCCTGAGATAGTTGGCAATGTCATGGTCCTGGGCCGACACACCTGCTCTGGCATCGACAAGGAAGACAACGATATCGGCCTCGGCCACGGCCTGCTGGGTCTGCTTTGCCATCTCGCGGTAAATGCCGCTGTCCGCGTCAGGTTCAAACCCCCCCGTGTCAATGACGATGTACTCGTACTTCCCCTGCTTTCCGTTGCCGTAATGCCTGTCGCGCGTCAAACCAGCAAAGTCAGCGACGATGGCATCCCGGGTCTTGGTCAGACGATTGAACAGTGTCGATTTCCCGACATTCGGGCGCCCCACCAAGGCAATCACAGGCTTCATTGGAAACTACTTTTCATCAATCCGGGCGATAACCAATAACACTTCCACCTCGGGTAACCACCACGAGTGTGTCTCCTGCCACCACAGGTGTCGCGGCAATGGCCGTCCCGTCTGTCGCTATCCGCGTCAGAGGCGCTCCATCTTCGCGGGATAGCAAATGGACCATACCACTGTCATCACCAATCACCACTGAACGCCCGAGGGCCAGAGGCGCCGTCAGTTTGCGGTGCAACAAACGATCTGTTGACCAAAGCCGCACGCCATCCGATCGCTTCCAGGCGGTTACAACACCAGTGCTCTCAGTACCAAAAACTGCTCCGTCAGTGCCGTGAACCCCTTGAGCCCCATTGGCTTTCTGGACCCACTCAACCGTACCGCGACTGGCATTCACACAACCTACAGCAACCTGGAATGCGCGAACACAGACACTCGAATCAATTCGACTCACAGGAGCAACGAGGTCGACAAGTCGCTCAACGTCATTGGTACCGCGCGGGCTGGCAATAGGTGCCTCCCATCGAACGATGCCATTGTCAGGATTCAATCCTACAAGCCGGCCGGACAAGCCAGCAACGAGCGTATCCCCCACAGCCATCAAGACGCCGGGCTGGCGCAAAGCCAAAGCATCACCCGCCCGTGTCAAATTCCAGAGTCGCGCCCCATTCTTTGCGTCGAAGGCAGACAACGAGCGGTCAGCACCCAGAACAAACACCCGAGCTCCCGCGATCAAGGGAGCGGTGTAGACCTGTGAAACCATGCGCTTTCGCCACACTTCACGGCCAGCTTCCAGCACGACCAGTTCATTGCCCCGGGACACCACGGCAGCCCACCTGCCGTCACTACCCACACCAGCAGAAAGTGGCTCTGCGAGGTTTGCACGCCAGACATCTCCGCCAGTTCTCGCATCTATTGCGGCAACAGCACCATCTCCGGATGCCAACGTTACAGTGGATCCTTGCACATGCACGACGAGCGGCATGGACTGCAAACCTCCGATTTTGCTGGCCCAGGCTTGGCGCACACCCAGCACAGGCACATTGGGCCCCAGTTCCGCTGGTTTGGGCACATCATTCCGGTTGAAAAGCGAACACCCCGCCAGTGAAAACGCAAGAACGGCGCTGATTGCCAGGCGGGGCCAATGACCCAAAGTAGCTCCGTGCTGCATCACTTGGATGCCTCCTGAGATGCAGATGCCGCGACCACCTGTGGCTGCTCACCGAGCGCGCTGAGCTTGATCTCCACCAACCGCCTGTACTCAACGTTCTCAGGAAAGTCCTTGTACGCCTTTGAGTACTCCGCAACCGCTTCAGCCTTCTTCCCTTGCAAAACCATCAAATCGCCGCGTCGATCGGCTACCACCGCAGAATACTCGGAAGGGAAAGGAGCCGCGAGCTGTGCCAGAGCGTTGTCATAGGCCTTTTCTTCAATGAGAAGTGCGGACAAACGCAAGCGGGCCAGTGCTTTATGGCCTTCGTCATGTGCCTGATCCGCTACCCAGGTGAGGGCCGACTTGGCCAGCGCGAGATTTCCAGCAGTCGTTGCAGACTTGGCCACCAGCAGGCCGGCATGGCCCGCCTGAACAGTGCCTGCATACTTGCCACGAATGTCTGCAAACCCCTGCTCCAATCTCGCCTGGTCATTGACAGTCGCAGCCGTTTCAATGGCGTCGAAGAGGGCCGCCGCCTGGCTGGACTGTTTTTCCTGCCAGAACCTGTAGCCATTCCAGGCCGCCAAGGAACCCGCAACGACCAACAGGACCACACTGATGAGCGTTCCCCAGGTGTTCCAGAAATGCTTGAGTTGGTCGAGTTGTTCTTGTTCTTCGAGGTCTAAATGATTTGCCATGGATTAAGTCCGGATTAACTCTTGGATTGTAGGGCGGCTACCAGATCCGCCACGTTCTGCAGGGACTGTTCGGACTGTTGCCCGGTACCGTCGCGCAGCGACTTCACCAGGACGCAACCGCGTGCCAGCTCATCCGCCCCGAAAACAAGGGCAAAGCGAGCCCCGCTAGCGTCTGCTTTCTTGAATTGGGATTTCATGCTTCCCATCCCTTCACCCGAACCCATGGGGCTGTGCATTTGCGCACTTACACCATGAGACCGCAACGTCTGAAGAATCGACATGGCCAGCGGCAATGCTGCCACGTCAGGTATCACGGCAAAAGCATCTGGAACCGGAGCAGACCAATCGCTGCCCTGCTCCTTCACAAGCTCAAGCACACGCTCCACGCCCAAAGCCCAACCGACCGCAGGCGCAGGCTTGCCGCCAATTTGCTCGACGAGGTAGTCGTAACGCCCACCACCGCAGATTGTGCCTTGTGACCCGAGCTGGTCTGTGACAAATTCGAAGACCGTCAGGTTGTAGTAGTCCATTCCGCGCACCAAGCGAGGGTTGAAGCGCCACGCGACACCACTGGCATCCAAAATGGCCTTGACGGCATTGAAGTGCTCCAAAGACTCGGCACCCAAATAGTCAATTAGTCTTGGCGCGCCCTCCACCAGAGCCTGCATTGCAGGGTTCTTGGTGTCGAGTATTCGCAAGGGATTGGTATACAGTCGCCTGCGCGCCTCTTCGTCCAAATCAGCGGAGTGCTGTTCAAGGTAGGCAATCAGCGCAGAACGGTGCTTTTTTCGCTCATCAGGTTGCCCCAGGCTGTTGATTTCGAGCTGAACGTCTTTTAGGCCCAACTCCTTCCAGAGCGCATCGGCCACAAGAATCATCTCGGCGTCAATTTCGGCACCATGAAAACCAAGCGCTTCCGCACCGATTTGGTGAAACTGCCGGTATCGACCGCGCTGAGGACGTTCGTGACGAAACATCGGCCCCATGTAGTAAAGGCGCTTCCCCCCGTCGTACAGCAGCGAGTGCTCTACCGTGGCTCGAACGACTCCCGCTGTGCATTCAGGCCTCAGCGTGAGTTGTTCGCCGTTGAGGCGGTCCTCGAAGGAATACATTTCCTTTTCGACAATATCCGTCACCTCTCCCAACCCGCGAACAAACAGGGCCGTCGGCTCCACGATGGGTGTCCGGATATTGCGATAAGCGTAGCGCGCCATGAGTGCACGTACCTTGCCTTCAAGCCACTCCCAGCGCGAGGACTCCGAAGGAAGGATGTCATTCATTCCTTTGACAGCCAATAACTTTTCCAGTTTTGACGACGGCAGTGCTTTAACAGTGCTCACAGCATTCGCTTTAAATAATCATTTGAAAAAAATGGAACGGGGGAGCACATCGCCACCCACTGCTTCCAACTACCACGATTGATTCGATCCTGGCAAAAACAGGCAACTCAAACAGTCCGCGTCCCACCAAACCGGTTCTCTATGTACTGCTGCACGAGCTGATGGAACTCTTGGGCAATATTTTCACCACGGAGTGTCATGGCCTTTTCCCCATCGATGAACACAGGCGCCGCAGGTGCCTCCCCGGTACCCGGCAGGCTGATGCCAATATCTGCATGCTTGCTTTCACCGGGCCCGTTGACAATGCAACCCATGACTGCCACCTTGAGCGCCTCGACGCCGGGATAGCGCTTTCGCCACTCAGGCATCTGCTCACGAAGGAAATCATCAATCTGTTTGGCCAGTTCCTGAAAAGTGGTGCTGGTCGTTCGCCCACACCCAGGACAAGCTGTCACGCTGGGCACGAACATACGCAACCCCAGGGACTGAAGAACCTCATAGGCAACCACGACTTCCTGGGTGCGGGACTCCCCCGGCTGTGGCGTCAGAGAGACTCGAATGGTGTCGCCGATGCCTTCCTGCAACAAGACTGCGAGCGCCGCCGCTGAAGCCACAGTTCCCTTGACGCCCATTCCTGCCTCTGTGAGTCCAAGATGCAAAGCGTAGTCACAACGGCGGGAAAGACTGCGATACACGGAAATCAGGTCCTGCACACCACTGACCTTGCAGGAAAGAATGATCTGATTTCCTGACAGCCCCATTTCTTCTGCGCGCTTGGCAGAGGAAATGGCTGAGGTGATCAACGCTTCATACATTACCTGGCGTGCATCCCAAGGTTCGGCACGCAAGCTGTTGGCATCCATCAGGCTTGCCAGTAGATCCTGATCCAGGCTTCCCCAATTGACGCCAATGCGCACCGGCTTGTTCCAGCGCATCGCCGCGTCGATCATCTGACCGAATTGGCGATCCCGCTTATCCCCTTTTCCTACATTTCCGGGATTGATTCGGTACTTTGACAGGGCCTCAGCACATGCAGGATAGTCTGTCAGCAATCTGTGCCCGTTATAGTGAAAATCTCCAATCAACGGAACGTCTATGCCCATACGATCCAGTTGATCACGAACATAGGGCACCGCAGCGGCTGCCTCCGGAGTATTGACGGTAATTCGTACAAGTTCCGAGCCTGCGAGCGCGAGCTCCTTGATCTGGATGGCTGTGCCCACCGCATCCACCGTGTCGGTATTTGTCATGGACTGGACGCGAACTGGTGCCCCGCCGCCAACAGTCACTACACGTGACCCCCAGGAAACACTGGCCTGACGCGTATGTTGAACCCGCGGTGAGGCAATCGGAACTGGCATCTGATCTTCTGGTGACATTACGGTTTCACCTCGAATCGGGCAACATTCTCTCGAGAAACGGCCGTCAAATCGAACGGTTTGCCCTGTACAAAAACCTCGGTGGCGTCAGCCTTGCCAATAACCACAGAATAGGGCGGCTTGCCCTGGGCTACCACAGTTTCCCCTGCAGCAATGATCCGCTGGAATGTCGTAGCACCCGTCGCATCCCTCACTTGTACCCACGATTCATTTCGGGCACGGATCACTAGCAAACCGGACTCTGGTTGAACAACGACATCCGCCTTAGGCTGCGCCTCCGCTGACCCAGCCGGCACATCAGCACCAGTTTCAGCCGGTGCGGTAGCGGCAACAGGCACGGTCGTCATGACGGCAGCCGCCGGGGGTACCTGTGTTTTCGAAGCCACAGACACCGGCGGTGGTGCCGGCGGTACGTTGACCTCTGACGAACCTTGAAACCCAGCTCCTGATTTCAAGGCATTGAGGCTGAGGTCTGGCAGAAAAGCAAGAAGCGCAGCTCCGAGCACCAAAGCCAGCACCACCCAAAAAACGGGTCGCAGGAAAACCGACAGGACCGGCCCGGTCACAGACTTTTCGCTACCATCCTTGAAAGAGGCTTTGACCCGGTTTTCATCGGGTTCCAGTTTCGGCACCTTGCTCATGGGCATCAGAGCCAAGACTGGTGCAGGGTCCATTTTGAGGGAGCGACACATACTGGATGCCAAGGCCCGTGCAAAAACAGCATCTGGCAAGCCACCGTAGTCGTCTGACTCCATGGCGTATATCTTGCTAACAGACACCTTGAGGGAGACAGCAAGTGCCTCGGCGTGCATGCCTGCGGATTCTCGGGCTGCACGGAGCAGTGCACCGGGCGAAGCGACAGGCGCCGACTCAGTTCCCGCTCCCAATTCTCCCCCCTGGGAGGCGCGCAGCTCATTCATTGAAAGCACCTCGCTCCATTGCAAGGTTCTCGCGAGACTCAGGGAAACGCTTGCGCAGCTGCTGAGCAAGCTGACGCATTGCGACGACGTCACCAAGACCGCGCTCGATCTTGACCCCAAGCCATAACGACTCCGCATTCGCATAATCGCTGTTGTTGATGCGTCGAATGTAGAACTGCGCACGCGCCAACTCACCCTTGCGCACAAACAAGTCAGCCAGGTTGTAGCCAACCACAGGGTTGCCGGCATCCAACTCGTAGGCACGCAACAAGGTCTGCTCCGCATGTGCCAACTGGCCTGCACGGGCTTGGCATAGGCCTTGCGCCATCAGGGTCTTGCTTCGGGATGTGTACCCAGGATTGCCAAGCGCCTGAACAAAGCGCTGGTCGGCTTCCACGTATTTTTGCTGCTGGCACAACAACCATGCATAGTTGTGCAACACGTTGGCATCAGATGACCGCAGGCCAAGGGCTCGTCGAAAGCTTTCTTCGGCCTGTGGCAGATCGTTGATCTGCATATAGATAAGACCGCGCAGATTGTAGGCATCAGCGAAAGTTGGGTCGTTCGTCAATGCCTGTTTGACTTCGTCAAGCGCTACAGCGACCTTGCCAGCCTCGAAATAGTTGACCGCCAGTTCAAGCCGGATTCGTGCCCGGCGCCGTGCCTCGGATTCATCCGAGGGCGTTACGATGTCGGAACTTGCATTGGGCGCGCTATCCGTCGAAGCACATCCCAACAGGGACTGCATACAAACGAGCATTCCTGCCGCAAGCCACCCCCTGATTCCTGCCGCTCCCCTGTGGCCAGATCCTGCAAACATGTCATGTCTCCTTATTGCCATCGGTCACAAAATCCACCGCATGTATGGTGATCGTGCGACGCTTGGCCATTCGCTCGGCCACACGGGTGCGGTCGCGCACCTCACCGGCAAGCTGGCCGCACGCGGCGTCAATATCGTCCCCCCGGGTCTTTCGCACGGTAGTGACAATACCCGCATCACTCAAAATTTTTGCAAAAGCGGCCACTTGCGTAGCTCCGGACCGCTGGAGCCCGGATGCCTTGAAGGGATTGAATGGAATCAGGTTGAACTTGCATCGCACTCCAGCGGCACCATGCTTGCGCACAAGTTCAATCAATTGCATGGCGTGTTCCGGTTGATCGTTCACGCCGTCGAGCATGCAGTACTCAAAGGTGATGAAATCCCGTGGCGCATGCTGCAGGTAGCGGTTGCATGCATCCAGCAGCTCGTGAAGAGGGTACTTTCGATTCAAAGGCACCAGGTTGTCACGCAACGCGTCATTGGGTGCATGCAGTGACACAGCGAGGGCCACCGGGCAATCCACAGCCAGTCGATCCATCATCGGAACCACGCCGGAAGTGGATACCGTGACCCGCCTGCGCGACAAACCATATCCATGGTCGTCCAGCATGACCCGCAATGCAGGCACCAAGGCAGAGTAGTTCTGCAGGGGCTCTCCCATCCCCATCATGACCACATTAGAGACAACGCGCTCATCCGAACCCAGCCTTTCGCGGAGCGTTCGCTCGGCAAACCAGAGCTGTGCAACGATCTCGCCAGTGGTGAGGTTGCGGCTGAAGCCCTGGTGCCCGGTGGAGCAAAAACGGCATCCCACTGCGCATCCCGCCTGGGAAGAAATACAAAGGGTTCCGCGGTCATCTTCCGGAATGAAAACCGCCTCAATGGCATTGCCGGCCCCGACATCAAAGAGCCATTTGACTGTGCCATCTCCCGACTGATGCTCACTCAAGACGGCCAGTGGCTGAACCAGTGCGCAAGCCTTGAGTTTTTCTCGCAGAGATTTGGCCAGATCCGTCATCTGGTCAAAATCCGCCGCTCCGCGCTGGTGTATCCAGCGAAACAACTGGGTTGCACGAAAGCGCTTCTCGCCCAGCTGCTCACAAAAAGCTGCCAGACCATCAAGATCAAAGTCCAGGAGATTGACGATCATGTCTTGAGACGCAAAACGGCAACCAACATCCCCTGGAAAAACACAGGCGCACGACTCCCCAGGAAGGGAGAGAAAGCGCGCGGCCTGCAGGTCACCATATCAGCGTGAATAGATGTTCATGCCGGGGAAGAAGAAAGCCACTTCCACCTGGGCCGTCTCGACGGCATCGGAACCGTGCACAGCGTTGGCATCAATGCTGTCGGCAAAATCGGCACGGATGGTCCCTGCTGCTGC